>WNGA01021106.1_pt1 | contig 11037 bp, 13 predicted proteins | sample 5400061 | NCBI WGS metagenome assembly WNGA01 (sample SAMN13153366, study PRJNA577476) | soil metagenome | isolation source: 100 cm soil or saprolite under grassland replicate 2 | place: USA:California | collected 2016-06-15
GAAACGCTTTCGTCTTCTCGGGTGCGGTCGAATGAAATTCCACGTGCACGATGCTATTCGGTTTCTGAGCCATGTCTGTCCGTCCCCTTCCCCGCGAGGGAAGTCCGGATGGCACGCCAAGGTATTAAGGCATGACCTGCGGGGGTGGGCGAAAGTGCGCCGGCCTATTCCTTGCGCGCCTCTTTTGCCTTCGGCCGCAGCTCCCGGCTCCCGCACTTGCGACAGCGGGTCGCGCGCATCGCGTTCCGGGCGTAGCACTGCATGCAGATCATCTTGTGCAGCCGGCGGCGCTCGGCCTCCGGGAAGCGGGCCATATGGAGGGCGAGGGCGGGGTGGGTTAAGAACGCTTCGGGTCTGAGGTCCTTATCCAAGGGCGACAATAACTCCGTATTGTCTTGTACCGCCGACGGCCTTGTCCGATCGCGCTTTGCTGACGACTCGCTCGTGCCCTACGAATCGGAACCGCCTCAAGCGAACGAATGAAAGATTGTAAGTCTCGATCCAGCGGAGACACTCGGTGTGCTGGATGTCCCGGAAAATCGCGGGTTACTGGGCGATCACTACGGCGACGACGGGGTTCAACTCATCGGAAACCACGAAAGAGACGCGAACAGAATCCACATGAAAGTTGGGGGCCATGCAAGCGCAAAGACAAGGTAGGTCATAGCAGACCTTCCGAGGTCGAAGGGCCAGGCCCCAAGCAACAGAGAAGCAACCCATGCGCCCCCTACGGCGAAGTAGACCAGGAAAGAAACCGCGACGTTTTCGTGGAAACGAGCTCGAGGGCGGAGAGTCTCGGTCGCGGAGAAGAAGCCGAACCAGACGAGGATTGGAGAGCTGAGGAACGCTACAATCGACACCCAGTCCGGGGTGGGTCGAAAGACCAGAGGTACCGCGGCCACCAACATGCCGAGAAAAGTCGGGAGGGCGGGGCGGAACGTTGGCCACAAACGGGCGATACGGCTCCAATGAACGTTCAGCGGCCTTCTGTCATCCTCCTGCCTCAGGGTATGGCCTACGCTCACGAAAGGGTACGCCTGAACTCGATCGCTCCTTTGGCGTTGAAAGTCAAGGTGATCCGCTCCCCAGGGAAGGTCTCTGCATTCGCATGCCAGGAATTCTACAATCCCAATCCATGGTCCTGCATCACGGCATCCACCCGACGTAGGTCCGCCAGCACCCGCAAGCCTTTCTCCGTGAGGATCCACTGGCTTCGTTCGCCGTCGCGGCTAGCGCGCACCCAACCGTTCTCCTCGAACGAGGTGAGCAACTCTTGGAGCTTCCCGTGGGTCAGGTTGGCGACCAGCAATAAGCGTGTCACATTTGCCGGTCCCTCGTCTTTGATGGCCGCGAGAAGATCCATTACAAGGCGGCTGCTGGACCGATAGGCTCTCCTCATGTCGTCGGCCTCGGCAGCAGTTGCACAAGGAGGACAATGCCGACGAGCGCAAACATGTTGCCGAGTAGGATCCCGGCCCCCCCTGGAAGATGGAACAGGAAGAAGCTCAGGTGGCCAATGAAGAAGAGGAGGAAGCCTGTCGCGACCTGCAGCGCCCGAGGGCTGCGGCGTTCCATGTAGTTCTGGACGGCTCTGACCGCGAGGTACAGCGTCAGGATGACCTCCAGGGCCAGCAACACCAGGATGGACGGCTCAAAGAATGCCAATCCGGCGGCCGCTAGGCCCGCGCTTCCAACCCGCCTCGCGCTGAACGCGAGGCCCGCGATGCCCAGGCTGGCCAGCAGGAGGGCGTGGTGTCCCAGGAGGAGGAGGTTGACGACCTCCGCTCCGGAGTGCAACGCGCTGAAGGCATCGTCTATGCTCTCCCCCACCTGTGCCGCCCAGATCGCCATGGGGACGAGGCTCGCGGCGAAGAGGCCGTAGAACCACATCAGTTTCAGTAGGCGTGGGTCCCGTGCATATCGAAGCAGGCGCCGGCAACGCCAGGCACCGAATGCGGCAACCGTCGCAATCGGGAACAATGCTTCACAGGCCTCTTCCCCGAACCCCTGTATAGCGCCCCATGCACGACGAGACCGGCGATGAGACCGGCGGGAGGTCCGACCACGAATATCCCGGCACACCGCGCTGGGTGAAACTGTTTGTGGTCATCATCATCGTCGTGGTCCTGGCCGTCGTCATCGTCCTATTCATCGGCGGCCACACTTCGCCCGTGCAACACGGACCATAGAACCCGGAGTACGACACTCATGCGCATGCGACCCGGCCTCCGCAAGTCCGTGCTCGCCACCCACCTCACTGTCTCCGTCGGCTGGATCGGCGCGGTCGTCGCGTACCTGGCCCTCGGCGTCTCCGCTGTGACCAGCCAAGATGCGCAGACGGTACGTACTGCCTGGATCGCGATGGATTTGATCGGCTGGAATGTGATCGTCCCGTTGGCGCTCGCCGCGCTAGCGACCGGGCTGGTCATGTCGCTGGGCACCCCGTGGGGCTTGTTCCGGCACTACTGGGTCCTGATCTCACTCGTGCTGACCGTTCTTTCCACGATCGTCTTGTTGGAGCACATGCCGACCGTAAGCTCCCTAGCAAACATGGCGCGAGCGGCGAACGATGCGGACCTCGCCGGCGGGCTCGGGGGCGACCTCTTCCACCCCGGTGTCGGCCTGGTGGCGTTGCTCGTGGTCACGGTGCTCAATGTGTACAAGCCGCAGGGCTTGACCCGGTACGGGTGGCGGAAGCAGCAGGAGGAGCGGCAGAACGAGCGCGAGCAGGCTTCGGGCTCGCAGCCGTAGGTACAGCGAATCCCGCTCGGCTTCGACTGAGGAACCCAGCCTCCGGCATCGTGGGAGACAACCGCAATAATCGGGCGGACGAGTCCGCCCGACCAAGGCAGAGAACCCGCATCTTGAAGCACGGCGCCACGCTTCCCTCCCGCAGGGGGCATGGCATCGAGCATCGAGCCCATGCGGAAAGTCCGAGCGACACGCCGATTGAAAGGACGCTCGCCCTGAAGATTCAGGACTTTCTTCCTCCGGATTGCATTGCCGGCATCGAAGATCGCCTGCTCGAGATACCGGATGTGCAGTCTGCATCGCTGAATCACCTGACGGGCGAACTTATCGTGACCGTCGCCGCGGGGACTTCGCCGGAAACCGTCGCGGAACGCCTTCGGCGGATTGGCTACGAGTGCGGCTCGCGTCCCTCGACGACCCAGCTCGCCCATGCCGAACATCGGGCGCATCAGACGGGCCAACCGGCCGAGCACGATCACCACGCGATGATGGAGCGCGACATCCGTCTGCGCTTTTTCGTCGTCCTCGCTTTCACGATTCCCGTGCTCCTCCTCTCGCCCACGATTCAGTCCTGGGCCGGGTTCCGACTTCCGGATCTCCCTGGCGACAACCTCCTCTTGGTGATCCTCGCCTCCGCAATCGCAATCTACGGGGGCGTGCCGTTCTACCGGGGCGCCGTGAAGGCGTTGCGCGCCCACACCGCGGACATGGACGTGCTCGTGAGCCTCGCGGTCCTCGCCGGGTACCTGTACAGCCTCGGGGCGACATTTCTCTTCCTCGCCTCTGATTTCTACTGGGAGGTCTCGACCCTTGTCTTGTTCCTTCTCTTCGGGCACTGGATGGAGATGCGCTCGGTTCGCGGCGCCTCTGGCGCGTTGCGGGAGCTCGTAAAGCTGATCCCGCCCACCGCGAGCCGAATCCGGCCCGACGGATCGACGGAGGATATCGAGACAGCTCGCCTCGAGGTCGAAGATGTCGTCCTCGTCCGCCCGGGGGAAAAGGTGCCCATCGACGGAATCGTAATTGGGGGCGAGAGCTCGGTCAACGAAGCGCTCGTGACTGGCGAATCGAAGCCGGTTCCGAAGCGGACGGGCGACGCCGTCCTGGGGGGCACGATCAACGGGGAGGGCTCCCTCCGCGTGCGTGTGACGAAGATAGGCGAGGAGACGGCCCTCGCGCAGATCGTGAACCTCGTCCGCCAGGCCCAGGAGACAAAACCGACGGTACAGCGCCTTGCGGACCGAGCGGCGACCGCGCTTACGCTCATTGCGGTGACCCTCGGGGTGGCGACGTACCTCTACTGGTTCGGCCTCGCGAGAACGGACAGCCTGTTTGCACTCACCCTGATGATCACGGTCTTCGTGATCGCCTGCCCCCATGCGCTCGGGCTCGCGGTCCCCACGGTCACCATCATCTCCACCACGATGGCGGCCCGCAACGGAATCCTGATTCTCAACGCGGAAGGCCTCGAAGTCGCGAAGGACCTCCAGACGGTCATCTTCGACAAGACCGGCACCCTCACAACGGGCCGGTTTGGCGTGTCCGAGGTCGTGGCGTTTGACCCGTGGAAGGAAGCAGATCTCCTGCGGCTCGCCGCGGCCGTGGAACGCAACTCGGAGCACGTCATCGCGAAAGCGATCGTGGCTCATGCGGAATCGAACGGCGTTACGATTCCCGACGCGGTCGACTTCACCGCGATCCCGGGGAAAGGAGCACGGGCCAAGGTGGACCGCCATGCGGTCGTCCTCGGGAACCGCGCGCTCCTCGAGGACATGGGCTTGGGTTCGACCGCGGAAGCGGATCGCCTCGCGGCTCAGGGCAAGACGACCGTCCTCGTGATGCTCGACGACCGCCTCGCTGGAGTAATCACCCTCGCCGACGTCATCCGCGGGGAGTCCCGCGAGGCCGTTGCGGAACTCAAAGCGATGGGGCTTCGTGTTGCGATGCTGACCGGCGACAATCGGGCGACTGCGGCGTACGTCGCCGAGCAACTCCGCCTCGACACGTTCTTCGCGGAGGTCCTGCCGGGGGACAAGGCAGCAGCCGTGGAGCGACTGCAGAAGGTGGGTCAACGAGTCGCAATGATCGGAGATGGAGTGAACGACGCGCCCGCGCTGGTCCAAGCGGACGTGGGAATCGCAATCGGCGCCGGGACAGACGTCGCGGTGGAATCCGCCGATATCGTCCTCGTCCGGAACGACCCAAGGGACGTCGTGCGCCTTGTCCGGCTCAGCCGGCTCACATCGAGCAAGATGCGGCAAAACCTGGTATGGGCCACAGGTTACAACGCCGTTGCGTTGCCCCTCGCGGCGGGCGTCGGTGTGCCCGCGGGGATCGTCCTCCGGCCCGAGTGGGGAGCCCTGTTCATGGCTGCGTCGAGCATCATCGTTGTGACGAATGCGCTCCTGATGAAACGCCGCCAGATTTGAATGAGGAACGGTTACAAAGCTTCGAGAACGAACGCCGCGGTGAGGCGACAGGTCTGCTGCCGCTCGGCGGTTGTCGACGTCTTGCAACCTGCTTCCTCACATAGCCGTTGGCCGTCGCGGGCCAACCTCGTCGGGTGCAAAGGCGAACTTTCTTTAGAGCTGGCGGTGATGGTCGACCGATGGCGAAGGACCCCGTCTGCGGGATGGATGTCGATCCGAAGCGCGCGGCAGGCTCTCGAACACATGACCACACCCAGTTCTTCTTCTGTTCCGCAGGATGCATCGCGAAGTTCGACGCGGACCCGCACCGGTACGGACACTCGCACTAGCCTTGCGCCATGAGGACCGCTCGGCGCGATTCAAACTGGTCGTCAGCTGGGAACAGACGACAACTCGATGTCCCGCTCATCGTCGGTCTATCGAGGTTGATGGGACCCTATTCAGCGCCAGACCGGATGTCGGCGGTCGAGCGCATGTGAAACATTCCTGTATCTTGGATGAAAATATTGGCTACCTCCCAGGAAACTGCATGCAGATCATCTTGAGCAGCCGCCGACGCTCAGCCTCGGGGAAGCGGGCCATCGGGAGACACGAGGATGAGGAAGCTTAAGTACACTTCGGGTTGCTTCATTCACTCTCTCAGCATCTGACCTTTTTCGTCGGACGAAAGGCCATCAGCGGCCCTCCCTTTTCATACGCGGCGAAACCTTAAGGGAGACCGGAAGGCTTGCGACGCTAATGGCCGATCTCGATCTCGTGGCGAGGAGTCGAGCCCTTGCCAAGATCGCGCTTGCTGGCGCAATTGGACTTGTCGTCCTCGTCATATTACTTCTGCTTCTCGTCGATCATACAACGGTATCGGAGGGCTTCATCCTCGTTTGGGGAGTCTTCCTCCTGCTTGCCGCAATCATCATGGGCGTTGCCCTTGCCTACGTGTTCATGACCCGCGGGGTTCAGGAGGGAGCCAGACCCCAGGCGACTGAATCTTCTCCGCCCCTGACGATTGAGGGTTCGGGCCCAGCAGACACCCGCCAGTCCTCCGAGAATCCCGTCCCGGAGATCGCGCTTCGCCTGCTCACTGGGGACGAGCAGAGCTTGTACCGGAGGATTGTTGCCGCAGGTGGCACCCTGCTTCAGAAAGATCTCGTCCGGATCGGCCTCTTCTCGGGCCCGAAAGTCACCCGAATCCTGGACCGCCTGGAGGCGAAGGGCTTGATCGCCCGCGAGCGGCACGGGATGACGAATCGAATCCGCGTCTCTGATGCCTGGCGAGAGAGGACGTAGGGAAGCCTCTTTTCAGGTTTTTCGAATTCATTTCATCGGTTTTCGGGAAGGCCTGAAGAGCCTTTTCCGCCCATTGGGTCTTCGAGGCGAAAACCTTGGAGAACAGACAAAGCAGTCCGGTCCTCTGGCTCGTGTTTGCGATTGTCCTTGCCGTGGGGCTGATAGCCGTATTCGCTGCGGCTTTCATGCCCAATGGAACGGGATACGGGATGATGGGCTTCGGCATGGGGTGGGGTATGGTTTTCATGATCGTGCCCGCGGTGTTCCTCATCCTCGTGCTGCTGGCGGCGCTCGGCGTCTTCACGCCTTCGCAGGCGCAACTTCCCCCGGCCTATCCGCCGATGCCTCCGCCGGCCATCGACGTGCTCAACGCACGGTATGCGCGTGGAGAGGTCTCTCGGGACGAGTATCTGCGCCTGAAGGCCGACCTTGAGGGGAGAACATCCTGAGGGGATGGGTGCTATGAACAAACTCGTTGCGTTCGCGGTGTTGTCGGTCGTCGTCTTGGGCGTTGGCATCGGAGCTCTACTCTTCCGAGCCTCATCGGGTCCCGCCTACGTTTCGGTGTCGATCACGAACTACTCCTTCAATCCGAGCAACGTGACCGTGAGGGCCGGCACGCCGGTTCGGTGGATGAACTTCGATTCCGTTGGCCACACGGTCACTTTCGGCGGTCATGACGGCATGGGGAGCGGCATGGATTCGGGCCTCATGGGGCACATGGGAAGCTTCAGCATGGCGTTCCCGGAGCCCGGCGTGTACCAGTACCACTGCGATCCGCATCCCGACATGACGGGAGTGGTCGTGGTCACCGGATGAACGATATGAGATCCAAGGAGGCGTGACTCCCAGACCGGCCCCGCGCCGCGGGCGAATTTCATCTCGGCGGTGGAAACGGAGCGGCCGGCCGTCAGCGGGTCTTGACGGCCGGATATCCACGGCGTGCGAGGGCTTTCGCGACCGCCTCCCACGATGTCCGTTCGGGATCGAACTCGACGAACCCCTTGTCGATGACGTAGTTCACGTTGACCTCGAGGATCCCGGGGATCTTCCTTAGGACCCGCCCGAGGTCGATGGCACAGCTCGCACAGTCCAGCCCTCGAATTGCAAAGACGACGCGTTCGACTCCTGTCATGTGCAAGAGCGGACCATTCCCATCCGATGAATATGGCTTTTCGCGTGACCTTCCCGCGCCAGAGTGCGTCGGAGTCTGTGGCCCCGAGAAGGAGCGTTTGCACGAATTGTCGCATGGTGGACACGTTCTTGTTCATCGCGAAAAACCGCGAAGTTCATCGTTCGTGAATCGGTTGCCGCCTGGAGAGGTGGCTTCATGGCGAAGCCCTACGATCTGGTCATCCTAGGCGGTGGCGCAGCGGCGTTCAGCGCGGCAATCCGCGCGGATCGACGCGGGGCGAAGGCGGTGATGATTGACGGGGGGACGATTGGCGGAACCTGCGTGAACGTGGGCTGCGTGCCGAGCAAGCGGCTCCTTGCGGTCGGAGACCAATTCTCCCGGGTGGCGAATCACCGCTTCCAGGGCCTCCGGCTCGCGGATGGCTGGTCTGCCGAGTTCCGTTCCATCGTTCAGGCGAAGGATCGAACTGTCGCATCCCTGCGGAAGTCGAAGTATCAGGATGTGCTCGCGTCCCTAAAAGGCGTCGAGTATGTTCGCGGCCGTGCCTCCTTCGTGTCGCCGCACGCGGTGAAGGCGAGGAAGGATCGTTACGAGGGCGAGAAGTTCGTGATCGCGACGGGTTCTTCGCCGACAATCCCTCCGATACCCGGAATCGAAGACGTGGACTACCTGACGAACGTCGAGGCTCTCTCCCTCCGAGACCGGCCGGATTCTATGATCGTGGTCGGCGGCCGCGCCTTGGGCCTCGAGTTTGCCCAGATGTACCGGAACCTTGGCACGCAGGTCACCGTCGTCCAGCGCAGCGACCGGATTCTGCCTGAGGAGGAACCGGAGATCTCTGCCTACCTGGCCCGGTACCTCCGGGAAGAGGGGGTTCGGATTCACACGGGCGCGAAAATCGTCTCCACGAGGCAGAAGAGACGCAAGAAGCTCTTGGAGGTCCGCGTTGGGAACCGGACGCGACATCTCGAGGCGGATGAAGTCCTCTTGGCTTCGGGCCGTACGCCGAACACAGACGCGCTGAACCTTTCCGTCGCGGGAGTCGCGGTCAAGGAGGACAAAGGCGTCAAGGTCGACAGAGAGATGCGATCCACGGCGCCCCATGTCTTCGCGGGCGGCGACGTTGTCGGGAAACCGATGCTCGAGACCGCTGCCGCGAGGGAAGGGTATATTGCCGCCGAGAACGCTCTTGCGAACCGCGGACTGAAAATGGACTACCGGGCGGTGCCCCACGCGGTGTTCACGAACCCCGCCGTGGCCTCCGTGGGCCTCACAGACGCCGAAGCGAACGCGACCGAATCGGGGGTGCGCTGCTCTTGCAACACGGTCCTCCTCGAGCAGGTCCCGAAGCCCGTGATCGTCGAGGACACACGTGGCCTTGTGAAAATCGTCGCGGAAGCCGAGAGTCACAAGATCCTTGGCGTGCACATTTTGGCCTCTCTGGCGCCTGAAATGATCCACGAGGGCTTGCTCGCCGTGAAGTATGGGCTGACCCTGGAGGACATCCTCGACACCGTCCACGTGTTTCCGACCCACACGGAAGCGATCAAGTTCGCCGCCCTCTCGTTCTTCGAGGATGTCGACAAGCTCTCCTGCTGCGCGCTGTGAAAGACCGTCCCCAGAACCTTGGTCGACGCCTGCGGCCTTCCGCCGTAGTTCAGGAATGCAGCAGCCACGACGACGACCGGACGGGCTGACCTTCAGGATGGAACTATGCTAACCTGCGAGCGAAACCTCGCCAAGAAGCAAGAGACCTTGCATGCAGATCATCTTGTGCAGCCGGCGGCGCTCGGCCTCTTATGAAGGCTTCGTGTCGGGCCCCTTATCCGCGCAATCTTCCCCGCACCATGATCGTCCGCCGACCGATCTTGACGGTGGCCCCGGTCATGCATCCCCACCACTCCCCTCCTGCCCGGTTCCGGCCGCCCTTGCTCTTGTTGTCCCCGATGCCGACCGTCACGCCTCCAAGGACCTTGTCGTCCTGAGTGTATCCATATTTGAGACTCGGGTTGAGCCCCAGGCCGAAGAAACCGAACCGGTCCGCATCTCCCGTTCCCTCCTGCAGGAAGGACCGGAACAGTCGCTCGCCCTTCCGCGCAGTGAATTCCGTTACCCTGCCTTTCTTAAACCGAAGGGTGAGACCCTCAACTCTCCCTGCCCTCGAATGGATGGGCAGATTGAAGACGACCTTGCCCTCGGGGGTGTCCTCGTTGGCGGTCACCTCGACGTACCCCGCGGGGAGGTACGTCACCCGGCCTTCGGCGGCCTTCGCTTCAGTGGCGATTCCATCGGACACCTGAACCGGTCTGCGATCGAGGGCAAAGCGTAGAGACGTGCCGTGAGGCGTACTAATCTCGACTTGGCCCGGGCGAGCGAGGAGCGAGGCGAGGCTTCCGGCTCGCTTCGCGACGGTTCGATAATCGACCGCGCATCCATCGAACATCACTTTTCTCCAAGTGGCGAAATCGATTCCGAGGGCCTCGGCCCTTTTCGGCGTTGCCAGAGTGGCTTCGATGCCAATCATCCTTACCCGACGGGCCTTGGCCAATCGGGCCCACCTCTGTGCGAAGGTACTGCGGTCGTACCGAGTGTCGAGCCACACCGAGACCAACCGGCGACGCTCCTTAGGAATCTCCTCCCAAGGAATGGGCGTCGGCGGACCGAGAGCGAAGACGTACACATCGGTCTCTCCGAGCGCAGCCGCCGCGTGTGGAGGTACGACCCGTAACACTCTCGGGGACCTTTCGAGGATCGATCGAAGCCAGACTTCTTCCGGCTGGACGGTCAACAAGACAGGGGAGCCCCGGCGTCGCGCCGCCTCAGCAAGATGGGACCCCAGCTCAAGAGAGTCGTCCCAGCAATGAATCCAAACTCGATGTTCGGATCGAAGGCGGACGGAGACATCGAAGACCGTTCGGGCTAAGGAGGTGTAATCCACCGAGATCAATGCTTCCGAGGCTGTAGCAACGGCGTTTGATTTAGGTTGTTGGACGGGCCGGCTGGTGGCATCGCCCTGCTTCCGCTATTCAGGGATGAGCCCGGCGAATACCTCGGGGATTTCCTCATATCCCATCTTGTCAAGGAACTCCCGGCGGTTCGGGAGGACGAAGTCTCGATCGAGGGTCGCAAGGGGCTGTCCATCGGATGTGAATGCCTCGACGGCCACGGCGAGCCGGTTCGGCAGGCCCGTGCCTTTCGCACGCCCCGCGATGCGGATTCGCATCCCCGTGGGCACCCACCGTTGGAGGTCAAGCGCGCTCGTGCGAACCGGGACCCCGATCCGGCCCGCGATGCCGAACACGGTCCAGTTCGCCGTTTCCAGCATCGCGGTGTACAAGATCCCGGAATGGAGACGTCCCGGCCACCCCTCCATCGTCGCGTCCGTGGGAAACCCTGTCTCCACGCGGTCGCCGACGCGACGAAAGGAGAGTCGCAAGC
>WNGA01034713.1_pt1 | contig 11036 bp, 11 predicted proteins | sample 5400061 | NCBI WGS metagenome assembly WNGA01 (sample SAMN13153366, study PRJNA577476) | soil metagenome | isolation source: 100 cm soil or saprolite under grassland replicate 2 | place: USA:California | collected 2016-06-15
CAACCCCGTGAATCCCGAGGTGCACTATCACACGACGGGACCGGAGATCTGGGAGCAGACCGAGGGCAAGGTCACGCATTTCGTCTGCGCGCCCGGCACGGGCGGCACGGTGAGCGGCGCGGGCCAATACCTGAAAGAGAAGAATCCCAAGGTCCGTGTGGTCGCGGGCGATCCCGCGGGATCGATTTACACCGACTACGCCAAGACCCGTAAAAAGACCGATGGCGAGCCCTACAAGGTCGAAGGCATCGGCGGCGACAAGATTCCCACGTCGCTGCATTGGGATGTGATCGACGAATGGCTGGTCGTGAGCGATAAGGACGCGATGCAGATGGCCCGCCGCCTGTCGAAGGAAGAAGGACTATTCGTGGGCGGCTCGACCGGCGTAAACCTCGTCGCGGCGCTGGACGTGGCGCGCCGACTCGACGACCCCAACGCGCTGGTCGTGACCGTCCTGGCCGACACGGGCGAGCGCTATCTCAGCAAGGTCTACAACGAAGAGTGGCTGCGCGAGAACCAGCTCATCGACGATGAGCGGCCGACCGTGGGCCGGCTGATCGCCGCCAAAAACAGCGACGCGCCGCCGCTGATTCATGTGGCCCCGGAGGCCTCGGTCCGCCAGGCGCTCAATTTGATGTCGACGTACAACGTGTCGCAGCTGCCGGTGTTGGACGGCGACGACGGGGTCGGCGCCATCTCCGAGCAGGCGCTGATGGCCCGCGCCATCGGACAGCCAAAGATCCTCGACAGCGCCGTGCGGGACGTCATGGACCCGCCGTTCCCGGTCGTCGATGGTGAGTCGCCGGTCGCGCTCCTGACCACGTTGCTATCGCGCACGACGCCGGCGGCATTGGTCCGTCGCAACGGCAAGGTCGCAGGCATCGTAACGCGCTACGACCTGCTGCATCAGCTGGCGGGCATCCGCTGATGCGGATCACGGTGCTCACGGGGGGCGCGACGTCGGAGCGCGCCGTCGCGTTCGCGAGCGCATCCCAGATCGTGGCCGCGCTGCGGGGAGGCGCCCGCAAGCACCAGGTCCAGGTGGTCGATCTCGCCGGTGGCGTCCTGGACGAGCCCGCCGAGCGCGAGTTGCTGGGAGGAGCGGTCGGCCTGACACCGCCGAGCGTGGACACCCTCGTCGAGCGTGAGCGGCGCATGCTGTCCGAGGGGCTCGCGGAGCTCGAGCCCGTACGGAACGCCGAGGTGCTCTTTCTCGCGGTGCACGGTGGCCCTCTGGAAGGGGGCACCCTGCAAGCCGTGCTGGACGTGATCGGCGTGCCCTACACGGGCAGTGGGCCGCTGGCAAGCGCGCTGGCGATGGATAAAGACTTGTCCAAGCGCCTGTTTCGGGCGGCTGGCGTGCCCGTCCCCGCGTGGTTTATGGCGCCCGTCGGCTCCGACGACGTAAGCACCGGCCTCGGCTGGCCGGTGATCGTCAAACCTTCCAAGCAGGGCTCCTCGGTCGGCCTCACCCTGGTGAAGAAGGCCCAGGACTTGGGCGATGCCGTCAAGCTGGCCCTGCGCTACGACGATGAAGTCATGGCGGAGCAATTCATCGCGGGGAAGGAATTGACGGTGGGCGTGCTCGGCGACGTCCCGCTGCCGGTGGGGCAGATCGTTCCGAAGCACGAGTTGTTCGATTATGAGACAAAGTACACACCCGGGATGTCGGAGGAGACTTTTCCGGCACGGATCGACACCGTGCTCGCCCGACAACTGCAGGAGTATGCGCTGATGGCGCACCGCGCCTTGAAGCTCAGCGGTTACTCACGGATCGACTTCCGGGTGAGTCCCGAGGGAGACATCTTCTGTCTGGAAGCGAACTCCCTGCCGGGAATGACCCGCACAAGTCTGTTCCCTCAGGCCGCGCAGGCGGCAGGCATCCCCTTTCCCGAGCTGTGTGACCGTATCGCAAGCCTGGCCCGGAACAACAGGGCCAGATAGGGGGGATAAAAACCAGACGCCCTAAAGGACACGTAGGAGAATAGATGGGCCCGCAGCGCATGTACGGTTTGACTCCATGGGTGCGGCGACTGCTCGTCGCCAACCTGCTCGTGTTCTTGATCCAGAACACGTTGCTGACTTCCGCGAGCTTTGCCGACGCGTTCGCGTTTGCGCCGGCGCATGCGTGGGAGCGCCCCTGGACGTTCGTCACGTACATGTTCCTCCACGCCGGCATTCCGCACATCCTGTTCAACATGCTCGTCCTATTCATCTTCGGCTCGACGGTCGAAGAGCGGATGGGCGGCCGGGCGTTCTTCCTCTTCTACATCCTGTGCGGAATCGGTGGGGCGGTGGCGTCGTTTCTGCTGACGCAGGCCGTCAGGGTCCCGCAGATCATCGGCGCGTCGGGCGCGGTGCTCGGTGTGGCCGTCGCGTTCGCCTGGTACTGGCCCGACCATCCAGTGTTCTTCTTTCCACTCCCCGACCCGATTCCCGCCAAGTGGCTCATCACCTTCCTCGTGGCGTTCGATCTCGTGCTCGCGTTGATCGGCGCGAGCGACGGCATTGCCCACCTCGCCCATCTCGGCGGTGTGGGCACCGCGTTGCTCTATCTCAAGGGGCAGCACTGGTGGGCGACGCGCGGCGAGCGGGAGGGGCAGCAACGGTCGGAGTCGAGTGTCCTCGTGTCGCAGCCACCGCGCGTCAGCCGCAGTAGCGGGATTCCTCCCTCCACTCACCGCACCAAGTCGCGTGGCGAGCCGGATGCGCGCGCCAATGCCGAGATCGATCGCGTACTCGACAAGATCATCGCAAGCGGTGTGGAGAGTCTGACGCCGGCGGAGCGCAAGTTTCTCACCGAAATCAGCCGCCGGTTGCGTACGCCGCCAAAGGCGTAGTGTCAAGCCGGAGTCGGTAACAAGCGACATTGATATCCGCCGAGTGCCTTCCCAAATTGGGCGGCAACCGGCGCAATGCTCGTCAATCTCGTTCCGGAGTTCCTCGCAACGCTGGCCGCGCCAGATCCCTCCGCGGCATACCACGAGTACCTCGATCGCCATCGTCCCGTGTTGAGCGCGTACTGGCAGAACTACGTGCTCGATCCCGAGTCGCCGCATGCCGAGCCGATCATCGGCGCGGCGCTGCGCGCCGATCGCTCTGATCTCAAGCGCCTGCTCGAAGACGTGGATGTGGTCGCGATCGCCGAGGAGGCGCTGCGGCGCGCCACGGAGCTGTTGGAAGCCGACTGTCCCATCGACCTCTACTTGATGGTGGGCGTGGGCGCGGCCAACGCGGGCGAGCTGGTCGTCGGCGGGCGCGGCATCGCGTTCGTCTGCCTCGAGCACTTCACCGGGCGCGCGAACGCGCAGACGTACGGCATGGGGCTCGTGCCCGAGCTGTTGCCGCTGTGGATCGCGCACGAAGTGGCTCACGCGCTGCGCTACACGTCGCCGTCGAGCCGCGCGGCGATTCGACGCCTCGTCGGCGAGCTGGGAGGGGGCGGCTATTACGACGGCTGGGAGCTGGGCTCGCGGGCGACGCTGCGCGAGCTCGTCGTCAATGAGGGCGCGGCGATCGCCGCCTCACAGGCGATTGCGCCTGGTTTCGAGCCCTGGGAGTACTTCGGCTATAACCGGCGCCAGTATCGCAGGCTGCGCGAGCTGGACGCCTTCCTGCGCCGTGCCTCCGCCACGGACCTCGATACCACAGGCCTGGGTCTCAGGCTGCGCTATTTGTCCGGCGGAATGAGCCCGGCGGCGCGGCTGCTCGCGGGCAAGGTGCTGCCCGAGCGCTCCGGGTATTATCTCGGCCTCCGCCTGGTCGAGAATTACTTCGTAGAGCATGGCGCCGCGTCCACAGTGCGGGCCGCGGTCGAAGAGCTGCGGCAGGCGGACGATCGTGCCTCGGGTATCCAAACGGCGTGAGTCCGCGCGGCAAGAAGCCCGCCTCCTCGACGACGTCGCATGTCCCGGAGCGCCGCCACAATCGGCCGCTGCGGGAGGTCCTGGATGAGCTCCTCAGCCACACGCGGGATATCGCCCGGCGCGCCAAGACGATGACTCCGGCAGAGCTCGACTATGCCCAGCAGCGGCTGGAATGGCTGGCGGATGAGGTGTGGCGGCTGTCGACAGGCGAGGCGAGTCCGCCCGAGTAGATTACGGAATGGCGACCCGCGGCGAATTCAAGGTAGCGATCACCAAGCAAGACCTCGTCTTTGCGGCCGCGCATTTCATTACCTTCGCCGGCCACCGCTGCGAAACGTTGCACGGGCATAACTACCGGGCGGGCGTCGTCGTCGAAGGCGGGCTCGAGCACGACAGCTGGTTCGTGCTCGATTTCTCCGCCGTGAAGAAGCTGATGCGGCGCCTCACCGACGAGCTCGATCACCGCGTCCTCTTGCCGCGCGATAATCCCAAGCTCACGATCTCCGAGGAGAACGGCAGCGTGCGCGTGGCATTCGACGGCCAGCCGCGCTACGTCTTTCCCGCACGCGACTGCGTGATCCTCCCCATCCCGAATACGACGGTGGAGATGCTGTCGCAGTATCTCGCCGGCCGTGTGCGTGCCGAGCTGGGCTCCTTGCACCTCAAGGCGATCGAGGTCGAGGTAGAGGAGAACTTCGGCCAATCAGCGAGTTACCGTGAAACCCTCGACTAAGCTCTCGCCCTCCGAAATCAGCGACCGCTTGAAGGCCTTGCCCGGCTGGCGGCTCGAGAACGGCGCAATCGTCCGCGACTACGAGACCGATGGCTGGCCCACCACGCTGATGCTCGTGAACGCGATCGGATTCTTCGCGGAAGCCGCCGACCACCATCCCGATCTCGCCGTGAGCTGGGGGAAGGTGCAGGTGAAGCTCTGGACGCATAGCGCCGGCGGCGTGACGGCGAGCGACATGGAGCTCGCGCAGGTGATCGAGCAGACAGCGCTGTGGCGGCCGCCGGCCGGGAGCGCGCTGCGCGGGACGACGAAGAAATTCGTGGGATCGTGACGCTCGTTCTACCTCTCGTCCCCGCTCCCGACCCTTTCGGCACCTGCGTCCGCTTCAGCGGACTCCCTTACCTCCTCTTTCTCGATAGCTCGGCGCAAGGCGCGCTGAGCCGCTATTCGTTCCTGGCGGCCGATCCGGTCGCCGTGGCGCGCACGCTGGAGGCGGCTCGCGACATGCTGCGCACCCATCATCACCGTCCACGCGCCGGCCTGCCGCCGTTTCAGGGCGGCATTGCCGGCTACATCGGCTACGACTGGGGTGCCGAGCTCGAGCGTGTGACCCGGCCCCCGGCGGACCGTCGGACGCCGAACCTGCCCGACGTGGCGCTCGCCCTCTATGACTGGGTGATCGCGTGGGACCACCTCGACGGGCGAGCATGGATCGTGTCGACGGGGATAGAGGAGGGCGGCGAAGGGCGGCGGAGGTACGCGCCCGTGAGCGGCTCGTTCGCGCCGATGCCACCCCCACCCCAATCCAACTTTGCGCGCGCCGAGTTCGAGGCAGGAGTCTCGCGCATTCGCGAATACATCGCCGCGGGCGATGTCTATCAGGTCAACCTGTCGCAGCGCTTTCAGGCGACGTTCGCCGGCTCGGCGCTCGCGCTGTATCGCCGACTGCGTGCCCGTAATCCGGCGCCGTTCGGCGCATATCTCGAGTTTGCCGGCGCGCAGGTCGCCAGCATCTCGCCGGAGCGGTTTCTGCGGCTCGACGCGAGAACGCGGGCTGCGGAGGCGCGGCCCATCAAGGGCACGCGTCCGCGCGGGGCGACGCCGGCCGACGACGCCGCGTTGGCACGCGAGCTGCTGGAGAGTGAAAAGGAACGCGCCGAGAACGTCATGATCGTCGATCTGCTCCGCAACGATCTCGGGAAAGTATGCCGCCCGGGGTCGGTGGAGGTCCCCACGCTATTTGCGCTCGAGTCGCATCCCACCGTGCACCATCTCGTGTCGACGGTGACGGGGCAGTTGGCTGATGGCGCGGACGCGTTCGACTTGCTGCGCGCCGCGTTCCCCGGCGGATCGGTCACGGGCGCGCCGAAGATCCGTGCGATGGAGATCATCGCGGAATTGGAGCGGGCCCCGCGCGGGCTCTACTGCGGCGCGATCGGTTACGTCTCGGCGACCGGCGCGATGGACTTCAACATTCCGATCAGGACGATCGTGCTGCAGGGCGGGAGCGCGACCTTCCACGCCGGCGCCGGGATCGTATGGGACTCCGAGCCCGCGGCCGAGTACGATGAGACGCTCGCGAAGGCCCGCACGATGATCGAAGCACTCACTTCCCCACGCAAAACGCCGCGAACACGCGGTCAAGCACATCCTCCGGCGTAACGATTGATGGGATAGAGAGTTGAGCCCCCCACTGGTCGACCACGAGTTCTGCGTTTATGCATTGCACGACCATAATCTTGGGCGCGCTCCAACGCGGTGCGGTGGCGCGCGCGTGTGACCACCGGCTCGACGTCACCCAGCGCGAGCAGCTTGCCGAATGCGACTTCCGCGAGTCGACGCCGCAGCTCCGCCATGCCTTGCCCCGTGACCGCGGACACGCCTACCCCGGTGACGTCGGCCTTCGTGCGGACGACGACGACGGGAGCGCTGACTTCCGCCAGAAACGGGGCCCGTGATGTGTCCTCGCGCTCCTCGCAAAAGAGCACGAGATCCGCGGCCGCGAGATACTTCTTGCTGACCTCGATGCCGAGCCGCTCGATTCGCTCATCTGAGTCTCGTAGCCCAGCGGTATCGACGATCCGAAACGGGAAACCCTCGATCACGGCGTGGGCCTCGATCGCATCCCGCGTGGTTCCGGGGATCTCGGTCACAATCGCGCGCTCGGTGCCGAGCAGGGCATTGAACAGCGACGACTTTCCGGCGTTGGGGCGTCCCGCGATCACGAGCAGCGCACCCTCGCGCAGCCGCTCACCCTCGGGCGCGGTCTTCAATAAATCGGCGACACGCCCACGCACCACGTCCCACGCACCACGCACGCGGTGCGGTGAGACAGGACCCTCATCCTCCTCCGGAAAATCGATGTCATAGGCGATCAGCGCCTCGAGCTCGAGGATTTCGCCGCGCAGTCCGCCCAGGCGGCCCGACAAGCCGCGCTCGAGCTGCTGCAGTGCGCGGCGCCGCTGGACCGGTGATCCGGCATCGATGAGATCCGCAGTCGCCTCCGCCTGGAGCAAATCCATCTTGCCGTTGAGGACGGCGCGGCGGGTGAATTCGCCCGGTGCGGCGGGACGCGCGCCCGCGGCGACGAGGGCCGCGAGCGCGGCGGCGGGCACGACCAGCCCACCGTGGGTCGAGATCTCGACGAGATCGTCGCCCGTGTAGGAGTGCGGCGCCGGGAAGCAGACCGCCAGAACGTCGTCGATCAGTTCACGAGAATCGGGATGCATCAGCCGGGAGCGAAACACCGTGCGCGGCGTGGGCACAAACGGCACGAGACAGCGCGACGCGAGCGCAAACGCGCCGCGGCCCGAAAGGCGGGTTAGCGCGAGCGCTCCGCGACCCGGTGGCGTCGCCAGCGCGACGATGGGGTCGGAGAGCAGTCTAGGTCTTTGGCGGCGTCTTCGGGGGTGTCACCACACGCGTTCCCCCGCCGGTCACGGGCGCTTCGCGCAGGCGCCGCTTCGCGATCATGTATTGCTGCGGAATACTGAAAATATTCTGTGCCGCGTAGTACAGGTTCAGTCCCGATGCGAAGTTCAGGAACAGCACCGTCATGAACACCGGCATGAAGTACACCATCATCTTGGTCTGCGGATTCGGCGGCACGCCGATCTGGCCTACCTTGGACAGCCCGAACATCGACAGACCCATCAGGATCGGGATGATCTTGAGCGGGTCTGGGCGCGACAGATCCGGGAGCCACAGGAACGGCACACCGCGGAACGCGATGGTATTCGCGAACACAAAGAACAGCGCGAGCAGCACCGGCATCGGCAGCAGCATGGGCAGGCAGCCGCCGAACGGATTGACCTTGTGCTCCTTGTAGATGCGCAGCATCTCGCGCTGCAGTCGTTCGGGGTCGTTTTTGTACTTGTCCTGCGTCTCTTTCAGCAGCGGGGCAACCGCCTGCATGCGGATCCCCGACTCCATCGCCTTCTGGTTCAACGGCCAGAGCAGGATGCGGACGACGACGCCGAAGAGAATCAACACCCACCCGTACTCCAGATGCAAACGCTCGTGCATCCAGAGCAGCACCGTGAGCACGATCTGCGACACCGGCTGAATGATCGGCCGGAAAATGCCGCCGTATGGATTGGCGTCGTCGAGATCGTGGCCCAGCCGATTCAAGTGCCGGGAATCGAGCGGCCCGGTGAACACCTGATACCGGAACGTCCCGGCGGACGGCACCGGCATCGTGACGAGGACCTGGGCGCGTGAAGCCGCCTTGCCGTTGCGAGCACCGCCGATGGCGATCGCGCCGGCAAACGTCGGTTGCCCCTCCTCCAACGCGAGCGCGGCGGCAAAGAAGTATTTCGATTTGACCCCGACCCACTCGAACGGGCCGTTGAGCAGTGCGCGCTCACCCGGCTTGAGACTTGAAAAGTCCGTGCGCTCGGTCTTGGACGCCTTGGTCACGACCGCATAGTGGCGATAGTCGTCGAGCGAGTCCTTCTCGGCGGAACGCAATCCATCGGCCAATTCGATCAGCAATACCGCGCCGCCGCTGCCCAGGCCCGTCACGGAGCCGTGCACATCGAAGCGATACTCTTCGGGCACGAAGCGGTACTCGAGCGTCACGTGCGATCGAGCGCGCTCGGCGTCGAAGCGCAACGGCTTCGCGCCCTGCCCGGCGGCGGCGACGATCCCGGGCCCGTCGGGGCTCGGCGTGAAATCCCAGTCATCGAGCGACACGGTGTCGCCGCTCGCGAGAACCAGGCGATGGCGCAGGAACGCGTCGCCCGGGGGCACAAGGTCGACCGGCTTTCCGGAATCGCCAGGGGCAAATGATTGGTATTGGGCCAGTTCTGCGGACACCAGACGGCCCCCGCGAGTGCTGAAGCCGAGACGATAAAGCGGCGAGGTCACCCAAACGATGCGGCCTGTGTCGGCGGATGGGCGGATGGGCGGATGGGCGGATGGCTGCGCCGCAGGTCGCTCAGGCTGTTGTGCTGAATCGCGCACGGCAACGCTATCCGCCGATCCGGCGGTCCGGCGATCCGCCGGCTTCTTCGGCGGCCAGATGAGCGACGGCGCGACGGCCACGATCATCATGAGCACGAACGCGATCAGCAGATTGCGCTTATCCACGACTACGCTCTGCGTCGCGCGGGCTGGTCATGGAACTGGATCATACCCGCCTGCGTGGAACGGATGACACTTGAGGATGCGTCGGATGCCAAGCCAGGTGCCTCTCAGCGCTCCATAGCGCTCGACTGCTTCGTACGTGTAGCGCGAGCACGACGGCTCGAACCGGCATTGCGTGAACACCAGGTGCGACAGCGTCAGCTGGTAGCCGCGAATGAGATTCAATACGGCCAGACGCGGCAGTCGTTGCAGCGTCACGTCAGCGTCTCCACGGCTCCGGTCAATTCGGCGCGCAGCACCGCAAACGAGGCGGTGTAGGCCGAGCGCTTCGCGCGAATCACGAGATCGACGGCCGGGAGGTTGCGCAGCACGTCACGTCGCAGGATCTCACGCAGTCGGCGCCGCAGCCGATTGCGCGACACGGCCGACGACTGATGGAGCGGGACAATGAGCCCGAGACGCGCATGACCCAACTCGCTGTGACGCCAGGCCAAGTCGAGATGCGGGGTGCGACGGCGGCGACTCCCCCCTGCTTCCCAGCAGGCGGTGAGCTCCGAGCCGCGCGTGATCCGCACGCGGCGCGGGTACCGCTCGCGCGTTTACCGGCTCCGGTGTTTGGATGGAATACGGACGACGAGCTGCTTGCGGCCCTTCTTGCGCCGGCGAGATAATGTGGCACGGCCCCAAACCGTTTTCATCCGCGCGCGGAAACCATGCTTATTGATGCGTCGCCGATTCCGCGGCCGATATGTCGGACCCATAGATTCCTCGTGTAAGGCCGCGAAAGTTATCCGGCGTGGGGCGCACGGGTCAAGGTTGACTTTTCCACATGGGGCCCGTACTTTCGGGCCGCCCTTGCTGGACGTCCTTCCTAAAAGCAGAAAATCGTAATGGAGCAATCGGTAAACGAAGCTTGGAAGCGTCTCCTCGACGAAGCTCGACGTGAACTTCCCGAGGCGACGGTGCGCACATGGCTCGAGCCATCGGAGCCCATCGCGCTGGACGACGGCCGCCTGATTCTCGGCGCCCCCGATCAATTCGCCGCTGAATGGAACGAATCCAAACACGCGGTGCTACTAGCGCGCGTGGCCGAGCGAGTGCTCGGGCGTCCGACGACGGTGGTCTTTCGCGTGCAGGAAGACCGCCAGCGGCGGCCGCAGATGGATTTCTTCGTCGCGCCGCGCGAAAGCGCGGGCGTCGCGACAGCCACCAACATCGGGACCACACCGCTCAACGAACGGTACAGTTTCCAGACGTTCGTGATCGGAAAGTCGAACGAGCTCGCGGCAGCCGCGGCGCACGCCGTCGCCGAAGCACCGGGCAAGACCTATAACCCGCTCTTTATCTACGGTGCGACCGGCCTCGGGAAGACGCATTTGATGCAGGCGATCGCGCACGCGGTGCTCGAGAAACACCCCGAGACCAGGCTGCAGTACTTCGGGGCGGAGCAGTTCATCAACGACGTGATCGAATCGATTCACGCGCGCACGATGTCCGAGTTCCGCCGGCGCTACCGCAACGATGTGGACCTCCTCCTCGTGGACGACGTGCACTTCCTTGAAGGGAAGGAAATGACGCAGGAGGAGTTCTTCCACACCTTCAACGCGCTGTTCGAGGCGCACAAGCAGATCGTGCTGACCTCGGACCGGCCGCCCAAGGAAATTCCTGGGCTCGAGGACCGGCTGATCTCGCGGTTCGAATGGGGCATGGTCGCCGACATCGGCCATCCCGATCTCGAGCACCGCATCGCCATCCTCCGCAAAAAGGCGGAGCAGGATCATCTCGAGCTCACGATTCCGGACGACGTGCTGCGCTTCATCGCCGAGCACATTCGCTCGAGCGTGCGGGAG
>WNGA01012364.1_pt1 | contig 11035 bp, 9 predicted proteins | sample 5400061 | NCBI WGS metagenome assembly WNGA01 (sample SAMN13153366, study PRJNA577476) | soil metagenome | isolation source: 100 cm soil or saprolite under grassland replicate 2 | place: USA:California | collected 2016-06-15
ACGCGGGGGTGGTCCGTGCTCGATACGGGGCAGGCTGCGCAGGATGGTGCGTTCCCCGCGTACGCGGGGGTGGTCCCGCCTCCAGCACGTTGACGTACCCGGCCGCGGTGCGTTCCCCGCGTACGCGGGGGTGGTCCCGAGAGCGGGTAGTGACCCTTTCGGGTGGGGCGGCGTTCCCCGCGTACGCGGGGGTGGTCCCCCGAAGAGGTGCTGCGCACCCTCATCGATGCCGAGCGTTCCCCGCGTACGCGGGGGTGGTCCCTTGCGTTGGGCCTCGTCGGCGATGCTGCGGTTGCGTTCCCCGCGTACGCGGGGGTGGTCCCCGTACGGTGGTCGGCCCCGGGTCCAGCCGAAAGGGTTCCCGCGTACGCGGGGGTGGTCCCCATCGTCGCCGGGCTGCGCTGATGTACGAGTAGCGTTCCCCGCGTACGCGGGGGTGGTCCCGCCCGATCGCCGACGATGACCGTATCCGGGTCGCGTTCCCCGCGTACGCGGGGGTGGTCCCCGAACGAGCTGGCCGAGATGGATCTGGATGCCGCGTTCCCCGCGTACGCGGGGTGGTCCCGTATCGTCCGGCAAACGATGGCATCGACAACCGCGTTCCCCGCGTACGCGGGGGTGGTCCCATACCCTCAGGGGGTATGGCCTTGGGTGAGTTGCGTTCCCCGCGTACGCGGGGGTGGTCCCATCTGCCACTGGCCTTCAGGGTGACTAACGGCGCGTTCCCCGCGTACGCGGGGGTGGTCCCGCGGACAGCCCCAAGACTCGTGTGAGCGACGTCACGTTCCCCGCGTACGCGGGGGTGGTCCCGGCTAATTGTGGCTGTTGCGCTAGCAACCCCATGCGTTCCCCGCGTACGCGGGGGTGGTCCCAGATGCTCGCCGCCCTCGGACGCGAAGCCGTCGCGTTCCCCGCGTACGCGGGGGTGGTCCCGAGTCGTGGGCGCTGCTCCGATCGCTGACCGTGCGTTCCCCGCGTACGCGGGGGTGGTCCCGAGTCGATCGGCCCGTAGGCACCGCAGCGGCCGCGTTCCCCGCGTATGCGGGGGTGGTCCATCGTGGTCTCCGGCGCCACCAGCGGGCACCTGCGGCGTTCCCCGCGTACGCGGGGATGGTCCCGAGGTACGCGGCATCCTCAACGCCGTCGCCTCGCGTTCCCCGCGTACGCGGGGGTGGTTGGCAGGAAGCCGCCCAGACCTGGGGCAAGACGTCGCGTTCCCCGCGTACGCGGGGGTGGTCCCGGGGCGGCCCACGTCGCTGTATAGCCAAGATCGCGTTCCCGCGTACGCGGCCTTGCGGTGTGCGCGGTGCGTTCGGTCTTGCCATGCGGGTCGGCCACGCCTCGACCGGGATATGCGCCCCGATCAAGTCCAGCAACAGCGGCAGCAGCTCGGCGTCCGAGCGGGGTCGCAGCCCGGCCTGCCGGGCCGCGGCCAGCAGGTCGCGTACCCGGGCGTCGCTGAACGCGGGCACCTCGCCCTCGGGTGGCAGCCCGGTCCACCGCAGCGGGTGCCAGTGGTGCGTCTTCGGGTCCTGGAAGTACACGGTGCGGGCGTCGCGTGGGTCGCGGCGGATCATCCACTTGCCCGTTGTGCCGCCCTCCGCGGGTCGACGGCCAGTGCCGGTAGTCGTTCAGCACCGGCCCGTCGTACCACAGTCCGCGGATCTTCATCCCGCGCTGGCCGTGGCTGGCCACGTGGTGCGCGGGCAGCAGTCTGGTTGAGCGTGCCATCCCCGGGCGTGCAGGAGGCGACTGCGCTGGCGGAGATCGTGTTTAACCTTGGTGTTGCGCGCGGGTTGGACGGGTTGAGGGGCTAACGTCAGAGCATATGGAAGCCTCGATCCAGAACCTGCTGTCCCGGCTCATGACGGGGCCCGCCTTCCTGCTGCTTGGACAGGCGATCGAGGCGCCCGGCGACGCGTGGAGCGGGCGGGCCGTCACGGTCCCGAAGGTTACGGGTCCGCTGGGCGACGTGACCGCGGCGTACCAAAGATTCGACCGGGAGATCCGCGCTGAACCGGTGCCCGCGTGGCTGTCCGAGATCGCGCAGTACCCCTGGAACGGCGTCTTTACTTCCCGGATTGACTCGTCACTCGTCGACGCGTTTAGCTGCGACTGGCGCCGGGTCGTGCCCACCGCCCAAGCGCAGCTCGGCAGGCATCCGCGCAGCGCCACCGAGCCGCAACTCCGGTACCTATTCGGCGGTTTGGGCTTGCCGGAGGACGAGCGCCCGCCAGTAGACGTGATCCAAGAGGTGGAGACCCGAGCCCGGGTCGTCGAGATGCTGAACACGCTGGCGGAGACGATCATCACGCCGCGCGGCGTGGTCGTGATCGAAGGCTACCGCCTCGACGATTGGCTGACGCCGCAGGAGCTCTTCACGTTCGTCAGCCGGCTTCAGACGGGTCAGGCGCACCTATTTTCCACATCGGACGCGCTGCGGGAAAACCAGTTCGTCCGTGCAGCAGTCGACCGTGGCATGCTGTTCGCGCATGCTGACCCGTTTAGCGCGGTGCTGTCGGAACTGGAAGCGGCCGGCCGCTTCCAGCGGTCTGTGGCCGGGCGGGGCGTAGGCGGTCAGCGGCTCATCCCGGTCGGCGACAGCTTCGCCGACGTGGACATAAATACGTGGAACCGGGTGATCGGCGCAGCGCGGCTGGTCGACACCGAGCTGCTCGAACCGTTCACGTCCGCCTCGTCCGCGATGAAGTATCAGCGGTTCCGCACGCTCCTGGGCGCCAGCGAGGGCGCACCGCCGTGGAAGGCGGTGGCGAGCGGGTACAACCTCCGCCGGGACTTCGAGGACGTCCTGCTGCGGCGTGTGCAGACCACCCTCGACGAACTGTCGCTGCCGGAGCCCATCGTGGTCACTGGACAGACGGCGACGGGCAAAACGATTGCGCTGTGCGCGTTGGCGCTGGAGGTGGCGCGTTCGGGCCAGGCTGCCGTGCTGCACAGGTCGCGCCGCGGCGACCGGCCGACGCTCGCCGACATTGACGCGTTCGCCTCATGGGCCGATGAATACCACGCCATCCCGACGCTGCTCGTGTGGGACGGAATGGTCAACATCGACGAGTACTACGCGCTGCAGCGGCAGCTGCGCTCCCGAGGACGACGCGTCCTCATCGTCGGAAGTAGCTACCTCCCGCCTCAGCGCGTCGGGAACATCATCCGCGTCGACTCCAACCTGAGCGAGACCGAGATCAACCGGGTGAAGGAGTGGCTGCCGGCGTTCGGCGTCCCGGTGCCGGATGACCTGGGCGCCGGGCTCGACTCCTCGTTTCTTGCCCTGCTCTACCGGTTGCTGCCGGACACCGAGCGGGGTCTCCGGCGCGGGCTGACGATGGAGATGCGGACCGCCGAGATTGGGCTGGAGAAGCTCTCCAAGGTGGCCACCGGGTCCGACGAATCCCGTCTCGGAGCGGTGGCGCAAGCTCTCGCCGACGCCGGGGTCAACATCGACGAGCTGATGCCGTCGGACCGCCCGCACGCTGAACTCATCGACCTGTCATTCGAGGACCGGAGTTCGACCGAGCGGCTGACCTCGATGATTCTGGTTGCCGGACGTCGGGGCCTTCTTGTCCCCCTGGAACTCACGCTGCGCATCCTCGGTCGGGAGGGATCAAGCCGCATTGTCGAGCTGGTGAAGAACTTCGACATCTTCCGGTGGACCGAGGACGAGAGCGGAAGTCAGTACTTGGGTACGCGGACGCAGCTCGAGGCCGAGCTGCTCGCCAGGGAGGACCTGAACGTCCGCACTGAGGTCGAGGTCGCCGCGCAGATGATCGAAAACCTTCGCCCGGTGCTGAACCGCTGGGGTGGCGAGGAGGTCCAGTTCATCGTGGATCTCATGGAAGCGATGGGTCCGCAGTCCCGGGAGCCGTCCCGGTACGCAAGGCACTATATGGACCTCGCCGACGCGTTCCGCAACCTCCGCGAGAGCCGTGGTCAGGCGCACCACCGGCTGGTGCTGCTGGAGGCGAACCTGACGCGGGAGCACGTCATGCTGGCGCAGAAGAACAACGTGAGCAGCTCCCAGGAGCGGATCCAGCTGCTGCGCAACGTGCAACGGCTGCTCGAGATGACACTCGAGGAGACCGACGCGTCCCCGCGCGCGCGGACGAACCTACTAGTCGAACTCGCCAGCACCGACGGCGCGCAGGTGTTCGAGCTGTCGCAACGCGGCGACGAGTCGGACGCAGCCAGCATCTCGGCGCTGATGGGCGAGGTGACCCGCGCGGCACTGTCGGCGCGCGCGTTCGATCCAGAGAACGTCTACCCGGTGGACGTCGTCGCGTGGGCCACCAGGCGGGCCGTGGAGACTGGCGTTCTAACGGAGGAGACCAGGATCGACCTTCTGGCCAACGCGCAGGCGTCGTTGGACTCGATCGACCCAGATACGCTTAGCCCCGCCCAGCGCGCGAAGTACGACCAGCGTCGCTTGGAAATGGCGCGCATGCTCAACGACCCGGCTCTCGAAGCGAAGCACCTGGCGGCGTTGACGGAAAACGACGATCCGGCGGCGTACTACTTCCTTGCCCGGGCGGCCTCGCGCGGCGGCGCGGACGGGATGCAGGTTGCGGTTCAGACCCTGCTGCGTGCGCCGATCGAAGTCCGTGCCGACTGGCGCTGCTCCCGGCTCCTGCTTGATCTGTTCTGGGAGTTGAAAACCGGCAAGCGCTTCCTCCGCGGAGAGCGGGAGGTGCTCGCCTTCACCGACGCCGACTGGAACGAGTGCATACGCATCGCCGACGCGATCCCCACCGCTGGCGACTTCGACCGGTACCGTTTGGACTTCCTCCGCGGCCTCAGCCTGTTTCATCTCGGTTCCTACCGGAACTCGGAGGAGGTGTTCCGCAGGCTCGACCGGGAATCGGAGAACCTGTCGTCACGGATCGTGTCTACCTACCTGGCGTCCAGCGCCGACGGGAAGGCCCGCGCTTTCACCGGGCGTGTCGTCTGGGCGACCCCAGACGGTAGACGGGGCACTGTCTGGGTGGACCAGCTCGGCATCGAGGCGCCGTTCATCCCACAGCGGTTCTCGGTGTCCGACTTCCGGCAGAAGGGCGACATCCTGCCGTCGTTCCACATCGCGTTCAACATGCGGGGTGCACTCGCCGATCCGATCCGGGCGCCGCGCCGAGTGGAGAGACGGGCGCCCGATGCACGATGAGGTGCAGGAATTCCAGCGATCCTGCCGCACGCTCTCCGAGGGCAGGCGGATCTGCACTGGCGAATCAATGGACATCTCCGTCATCGAGTCGTGGCCGAGCCAGGTGCGTAGCGAAGCCGAGTTCGGCGCGCTCGTGTCTGCCGCGTACAAACTGTGGCGCGAGAACTGGAAGCTGGACCTCGGCTTCCTGTTCGGTCTGCGACGCGCCGACGGCCCTGCGCGGGACTTCGATAACCTGATCTACCAGCTGCGTACGGCCCAGCAGCATGCCGACAACAGCGAGGCCATAGCGCGGTGGGACGACTGGACGACGGACGCCTGCGGCGGCCACATCCCGGTAGCTGAGGACGACTGGGCGGCCTGCGGTCGGGCGCTCATGGTGGGGATCAACACCGCGATCGGATGCCTTTGCAGGCTCGTGGCCGATGGACGCCGCCAGGAGTCGTTCCGGCAAGCATGGCAGACGAAGGTCGGGGAAAGCGTGGCAGGGGTGGTCACCAGAGTCGCCGCCGATCTCGGAATGTACCTGCGGCCAGCCCAACGGAATCATCACCTACGCGAGGTGGAACGGCGCTGGAGCCGATACCGGCTTCGTGGTGGCGAGACGGCCGCGGACGTGTTGGCATCGTTCGCCGAGCGGAGCCTCGTGTCCGGGATGGACGCGTTGCCGTGCAGCTACCAGTGGATCCTCGATGAGCTGCGGGTCCTCGGCACTGCTGACGCGGTCGCTGTACTTCACTTGGCCCACGCGGTTGCCGAGATATCCGGTACTACGGGCGCGACCTACCTCAAGCTCGTCGAGTCGACCTGGGCGGCGCTGCGACCCGATGCGACGCGTTAGAGCCATGCCAGCACCGGCTCAAATGACTGGCGACAGACATCGATCTTCCGCAGGACGTAGCGGGCTGACCTGAGGCGGGATCCTGGAGTACGACAGGTAACAACTCCGATCACCGTGATACTCGCCCCAAGGCGCGAAGTGGAGTCGGATTCGAGCCGGTCCGGTGACAACAACATCGACAACGTGGCCAGGTGACAACTACCGATGAAATCCAGTGACAACTACCACTGACAGAAGCGTTCCAACGGCAGCTCACCACGGTTCGCTGGTGGCAAGTGCGGCTGAAAGTCACAGGAACGGCCGATGGGGCCGCATCGCACGGCGAGACGTATACGTGATCACCGACGGCGGGCATCGGTGGATGGTGGAAGCCCGTGAGGGCGGGGCGGACGGCCGGGGCAAGCGGCGTCACGAATGCCACGACGAGCAGGAAGCCCTGGCGCTGGCCAGCGATGGTGCGAGCTCGGCGGCGACGACTGGAGGACATCGGCGCGCAAGCGCGGGAGTTGACATCGGAGCCTCACGCGGGGCATGCTGGCCGCCTTGCGGACCAGGGAGACGCCGCCCCCGCTCCCGCCCTTCGGGCGGTCGAGCGGGGGCGGCGTCGCCTCACCGGGTCGTGCCCGATCGACCTGTGTCGGAGGCCTGACCCGGGTGGACGCCAGTGTAATCAAGTTACGGTGTTCGACGCCCTCTCCGTGCCGCCTGTCAAGCAGGCCATCTCATGTGGCGTACAGCGCAGCTAGTTGGTGGACCGGAGAGCGGTGGATTGACCCCCGATTGCGGTCGTAGTGACGGGTTGTGCGCGGAAGTCCTGAACATCGCCCAGCGCCGCACCGCCGTCCAAGGCGAACGTGGCTGCGGCTCGGCGCAGGGATTGCGGGGAGATATGCGCAAGCACGGCGGGTCGGCCGCTTGGGCGAGCCGGCGAACCAGCGCGAACACGTACGCCTGGGTCAGGCGCCGCATCTCCGGCATGGTTGCCAGAAGTGGACCATGAAGGCGTACTCCCCGCAGCTCGTCTGGTGTGGCCTGGCCCCGATGCGGGAGCTGCGGCGAGTAACCGTTACGAGAGACGACCAGGGCAATCGGGCACACCCGATGAACGAAAGGCCATGGAGCCATTCGTGGAGCGGACCAGGGTCAACTGATGTGGTTTTGGCTCCACAGAGCGAGGGAGTGCGCAACTGTAGTTGCAGCTAGCGACCGCAGTCCTCGCCGGAGGCGGCTCTCATAATCCCTAGGTCGCGGGTTCGAGTCCCGCCCGCCCCACGTGTTCTGAGCTGGGATCATGTCCGGCGTGGTGATCCGTTTAACATGCTCGGGACCTGGTTTGCTAGGGATTTGCTAGGGATCTTTGCTCTGCTGACCGTTCAGGCCGTCTTGTTGTCCGGTGCTGGAGTGGGACGAGCGCGGCGGCTGCCTCGGCGGCTTGCCGGCCGATGGTGCCGATCATGTGTCCGTACGTGTCGTTCGTGATCTTGATGGAGCTGTGCCGCAGGCGCTTGCTGACGATCGCGATGTCGACGCCGGCGGCGATCTGCAGGCTTGCCGCGAGGTGGCGCAGCTTGTGCAGCGAGATCCTCGGCAGCCCGTGATGGGCGACCAGCTTCTCGAACCGGTAGGTGACGAAGTCCGGGTGGTAACCGGTGCCGTCCTCGCGGGTAAAGACCAGTCCGGTGTCCTGCCAGGCCGGTCCCCACGCGAGCCGTTCCTCGCGCTGCTGCTTGCGCCAGGCTTTGAGAGGACCTCGGCGGTGCCCTCGTCGATGTCGACGATCGATTCCGACCCGTCGGTCTTCGGTCGGGCCTCCACGACCTTGTGCCGGGCCGCGGTACGCTGCCAGGCCACGTCGACGGTGCGGGTTTCCAGGTCGACGTCGCACCAGCGCAGGCCGCACAGCTCGCCGCGCCGCAACCCGGCGAAGGCGGCCAGGTGCAGCATCGGATACAGCCGCTCGCCGTCGGCGGCGATGGCGTCGAGGAACTCGCCGAGTTGCTCGGGCTCCCAGACCTTCACCCGTGGGCGGCTCGCTCGGGCCACATCGGCGAGAGCCGCGACATTGCGGGTACCTCCCCGGCTCGTAGCGCCGCGTTCAGCGCGCTGCGCAGAGTTGCTCGCCCGGCAACCCGTCTGACATTACGGTCGAAGGCGTGTCCCGCACCGGCCTTGACGCCCTCGTGATCGGCGCCGGAGTCTCCGGCCTAACCACCGCGACCTGCCTCGCCGAGGCGGGCCTGCGCGTGCAGATCTGGGCGGCCGAGCCGCCGCAGGCCACGACGTCAGTCGCGGCCGGCGCGATGTGGGGACCGTACCTGGTCGAGCCCATCGACCGGGTACGGGTCTGGAGCGCACAAACGCTCGACGTTCTCCGGAAGCTAGCGGTCGATCCGGTAACCGGAGTGCGGCTCGTGGCCGGCGTTGAAGCCTCCCGCACCGCGGCCGAGCCGCCGGAGTGGGGTGATCGGCTCGACGGGTTCCGGATGTACGAGGCCAGCGAACTACCCGACGGTTTCGCCACCGGCTGGCGGTTCACGGCACCCGTCGTCGACATGCCGGTCTACCTCGGCTACCTGGAACGGCGGCTGGCCGAGGCGGGCGGCAGGATCGAGATCCGCCCGCTCAGCTCGCTGGACGAAGCATCCGGCGTTGCGCCGGTCGTCGTCAACTGCGCCGGAATGGGCGCCCGCGAACTCGTACCCGACCCAGAGATCACGCCCATCCGCGGGCAGCTCGTTGTTGCCGAGAACCCAGGCATCGCCGAGTTCTTCTCCGACGACACCGAACTGTCGCCCGACTTGCTGCACTACTACCCCCACGGTGAAACCGTGATCCTCGGCGGTACCGCTCAACCTGGGGCGTGGAGCCGAACTCCCGACCCGGCGACTGCAGCAGCGATCGTCGCCCGCTGCGCCGAAGTAGAGCCCCGCCTGGGCCACGCCCGCGTCATCGGTCACAGAGTGGGACTGCGTCCGACACGCCCCTACGTCCGGGTCGACGAGCAACAGCGCGAGGGCATCCGCGTGATCCACAACTACGGACATGGTGGAGCCGGCGTCACCTTGTCATGGGGCTGCGCGATCGAGGTGGCAGCGCTCGTCGGATTGTCCCGGGCGAGCACAACGGGTTAACGCAGGTCGCGGGTGCAAGTCACCAACAACGGAACGGGTCCGCCGCGTCTCAAGCGAGTTGATCTCGGCTGTCCGCATGGGGTTCGTTGTCCTGGCTCCGCGTGAGCCGCCGCCCTTCGCCGACTGTCGCGGATCGGAGATGTGCTTGGAGTGTTCGGGCCTTTACCGTACGTGTGCTGGCTGGCATTCTGAAGGCGCGCCCTGGACCCGCGACCAGGAGTGCCGGCCAACGCCTGCATGTGCTCAGGGCGTGTCGCCGCTGGTCGGACGACCCAGGTCAACTCGGCTGGCCGCTGGCCTTTCATACTTGCCCCCTCGGTGCTGCTCGACCGGTGCACACGGTCCCGTCGTTGTGACGCGGGCCGGCCGTGACCCGGTCATGGACCCATGCACTTGCCCGCGCCCTCGTACACTAGTACGAGGAGAGGATGAGGGGCCTTTCGTCCGCGACGCGCGGGCCCGACAACGTGGTGAATGCGACGGCTGTGTACCGGGAGGCCAGTAAAGTGGTCGACCCGGACCATACCTAGCGCTCGTCTCTCGTTGCCGAATTGCGAGACACCGTGACCCAGCTCCCCGAGATCAACTGGCATCAGATCCGCGGCAAGGCACCGTCGGGGTCTCGTCGTGACGGGTTCGAGGAACTCGGCAACCAGCTGATGATTCACGGCGGCTTGGTCACGTGGCCGGCCGGCACAACGTTCACCACGTTCGGGAATCCCGATGGGGGTCGGGAAGGCCGAGGTGAACTGCCGGGCGGCGCGACCTGGGGATGGCAGGCGAAGTACCTGTTCACGCTCGACGACGACGCGTTCGCGCAGATCGACAAGTCGATTCGCCGCGTCCTGACGACCGAGCCCACCCTTGAGCGGTACTTCGTGCTCCTGCCGTACAACCGACCCGGTGGCGATACCGCCAAGACGAAGAGCGCGTGGACCAAATGGAACGAGCACGTCGCGAAATGGGAGGCCGCCGCCGCAGCGGCTGGCAGGACGGTCACGTTCGAGTACATCGGCGAAACGCAGCTCAACGAGTGCTTGCTTCAACCGTCGCAGGTGGGGCGACTGCGGTACTGGTTCGATCTGGACGTCTTCTCCGGGGATCGGTTCCGCGAGATCGCGGGTCGGGCTGAAGCCGACGCAGGCGGCCGATACAGCCCCGAGTTGAACGTCGAACTACCGATCGCCGCCGTCTTCGACGGCCTCGCACGCACCCCGGCGTTCGAACACGAGATCCGAACCACGCTGGCCGCCCTCCGCAACGCCCGAGGCACCTACGGCCTGTCGATGCCCGAGAAGCGTCCAGACCTGTTCAAGCCCGCAATCGCGGCACTGGGTGAGCGCCTCGACCCCCTCGACGAACTGGTGGCCGAAGCCGCGCTGCAAGTCCGCCGGCCGCACGGCGTGTTGCCCGACCTCACTCCCGCCATCGAGGCCGTCCGCGAGCCCTTGGAGAACGTCTCCGACCTGCTCTGGCAGCACTGCCTCCAGGATGATCGCTACTACACCGGCAACGCGGCCAGCCTGTACAGCCAGGTCTCGGCGATCCGTTCAGCGGTCGCTGGGTTGGGCGAGGTGCGCGGCGGCCGGGCATGGCGCAGTTTCGCGGCGACCGCGATCCTCGTGACCGGCACTGGCGGTGCGGGAAAGACTCACCTGCTGTGTGACCTCGCCAGAACCCGCGCCGCGAACGGCCTGCCAACGATCATCGCGCTCGCTGAGCAGTTCGAACAAGGCCCCATCGAAGCCGACCTAGTGTCCCGCGCCTGAGATTCGTTGACAGAGTCGTGCGAGGGATTCGAGGATCTGTTGCGCGGTCTTGGTCCAGATGAAGGGTTTCGGGTTGTCGTTCCAGGCGGCGACCCAGGCCCGGATGTCGGCTTCGAGGGCT
>WNGA01029276.1_pt1 | contig 11035 bp, 8 predicted proteins | sample 5400061 | NCBI WGS metagenome assembly WNGA01 (sample SAMN13153366, study PRJNA577476) | soil metagenome | isolation source: 100 cm soil or saprolite under grassland replicate 2 | place: USA:California | collected 2016-06-15
ACCCCCTAAATCGCTACACATCGCGCACCGTGTCGCGTGGTTTGTATTCCCGATTTCGGCAGTTGAAGCGGTGGCAGCCTGAAGTTGTATGTACCTCCGGCCCTCCAGCAACACCGTATCGCGACAAAGATCTCTACAGATTTTTAAGAGCGCACACCGGCAGCCGGGTATTCATCATACAGGGCAACGCGGAGTGGTATGTCACCGGCCAAGCCGAACGCGATGCGTTGCGAGCGCTTTATCGCTCGGCGCGACGAATCATCTGCGTCTCGCGCGACAATGCAGAGCTATTGCAGAGACAACTAACGTCGACTCTGCCTATTGCGATTTTACCCAATCCAATCAGAACGCGGTTGGAGCACCCATTACCTTGGCCTGCTAATTCAGAGCAAGTGCGATTTGCGACAGTTGGTCGGTATGACGTAGGTAGTAAATGCCAGGATCGCGTCCTTCAAGCGCTCGCCGCTTCGCAGTGGAAAGGGCGCGACTGGCGACTCGATCTTTTCGGGAGCGGCCCGGATGAAAGATATCTTCAAGACGTAATCCGGTACTATGGCTTGGAAGATCGCGTCACGTTGTGCGGGTTTGAACGTGACTTTGCCAAAATTTGGAAGGATCATCACATTCATGTTTTGACTTCGCGGGCAGAAGGACTCGCACTTGCCCTTGTAGAGTCTATGTTTTGCGGCCGGCCTGCCATGATTACCCGAACCGGCGGAAATCATGAGCTACTGCGAGATAATCAAGATGGCTTCGTGAGCGCCGGTGAAGATCCGGAGATCATACGTGAAACCTTTGAGCGAGCTTGGATCAACCGCCAGAGGTGGCCGGAAATGGGAGAAGCCGCTTTCCAGCGAGCCAACGAGTGGATACCCAGAGATCTGTCAGTTCGTTTATTTCAGGCGATTTGCGATTCGGAATGCTGATGCAAAAGGCTACCGGGTTTCGCAAGCATGCGCGGTCCGTGTTCAGGCGCATCTTTCATTTGCTCCTCGGCCGGTTAGGAATTCGACGTTTCAAGGAGCATTCGTTTTTTGGATCGCTCCTACCGCAACGAGCGGTTATCGCCGACTTTGGCGCGCATCGCGGAGAATTCTTTTCCGCTTTGAAATCCGAGTATTCGATTTCCCGGGCGCTTCTCATCGAGGCGAATCCCGCATTAGCAGAGTCCCTGAAAGCAACATTCGGCAGCGAGGCGGATGTCCTTCACGCTGCCGTGGTAGGAGCAAACAGTAAAGGCGCGGTCATGTTTACTCGATCAACGAATCCTGAGTCGTCGAGTATTTTCAAGGAGTGGTCGGCAGCTTACGGGATAGCCGATCAAGTGGATGTTCCTGCGATCAACCTATCAAACGTATTTCAGGAGTTGGGTGGTCGAGTGGACTTGGTAAAAGTTGATGTAGAAGGCGCTGAAATCGGGATGTTACAAAATGCGAGTGTATCTGATCTGGCCAGCTGTGGGCAGTTGACCGTTGAATTTCACGATAGGCGACCGCCGCTAACACGGCGCGATGTTGATGATGTCTGCCGGCGTTTGCGCGCTGAAGGCTACCTGATTGTAAAGCCAAACTGGCCCAATGTTGATGACGTGTTGTTCGTCAATCTGAAAAGCATGCGGACGATCAAACGAATCGAGTTTCACTGCCGTGTGGCAGTGGCTAATGCATTGTTTATCATCCGTCGAAGGATTTTTGGAAGCGGTTATAGTTAGTAGCTTATGCGGGAATTGGAACCAGTGGTTCTTGCCCTAACTAGCGACGAAGGCTACTTCCCCGGGCTATACTGCGCGGTTGCGAGCGCATTAAGCGCCGTGGACTCGGCACGGAAAGTCGATGTGAAGGTACTCGATGGCGGTCTGTCGCAGGCATCCAGGGACACTCTTTCGAGAATGATTGAGCGCGTTGGTGAATCCGTCCGACTGGAGTTTGTGACGGTGGACCCATCGGTCTTTGGTAACGCGACGCTCGGGCCGGGCCAATCGCACATGACTTATTGCCGGATATTGCTCCCTCACTTGCTGGATGTGCCACGTTTGATCTATCTCGACTGCGACGTGTTGGTATTCCGCGATCTATCGCAGCTTTTTGATCTTGATTTATCGATCGGCAAAGCCATTGCCGCAGTTCCTGACTCCGAAACATTATCCCTTGCGGAAGACTCGCGCACCATAGCCTACGCTATGGGCCTTCCTCCCGAAGGCGCTTACTTTAATTGCGGGGTAATGTTTATGAATCTCGATGAACTAAGGAAACAACATTTTTTTCAACGTTCTGTCGAGTTCTTAAATGCTTGGAGCGGGAATTACCGGTTTTGGGACCAGTCGGCCATCAACTTTCTTCTCCACAGACGGATCGACGCGTTACCCGAATACTGGAATCGAGCGTCCTGGAGCTTTGATGAGCAGCAGAATAATGATCTGGACTGCGTGCTTCATTACACCACTTCGGCGCCATGGCTTGGTGGAACACACGGCCCAGCCCAGGTGTTGTTTGAACAGTTTGCTGTGGATGCCGGTTTGCCTGTCAATCGGCAAATAGCGGATTTCAAAAAATCACGACGGCTACAATTGTTTCGTAATGCGTTTGCACCTTTTCGGGCGCTCGCTTTTCCGCTGGTCTCCTTGTCTTACAAAATTGCCGGAGAGAAAGAGAAATGTGCGGCGTATCAGAAATCGGCGCGTTACTGGCGCCGCCATATTCTTAACACGCCGGGCCGGCGCCGGCTTCATCGAAGGCGGGCCGAGCAAATTCAAGCTATGAAGTTCAAATTTGCCGTCTCCAAGTCCGCAGCATGAAGGTACTGCATCTCAACACTAATGCCTCCGGCGGCAGCTATGAATATGCGGCGCTTCTTTCGACCGCATTAGCCGAGGAGGGGATTGAAAGCCACGTGCTCTCCAGGGATTCGCAGCAGCTGCAGCCCGGCAAACCTTTCTTGGATCGTGTTATTCGAAAAGCGTATGTCTCGTTTTCAATTGAACCGTGGCATGGGACGCGGCGACTCTTGTCACCACCGCGTCCTGAGGAGTTGCAAGGTTTCGATCTGGTGCATCTACACACGGTTGCGGATTGGTTCAATGTTCCCAGTTGGCTGGAAACACAGCGAACCGGCATAGGTGTGGTCATTACTTTGCATGATATGTGGCATTTCACGGGCGGCTGTTTTCTTTATCGCGGGTGCGATCGTTTCACCGAGACTTGCGCGCCATGTCCGATCTTGAAGACGCCTTTGAATCACGTTCTGGCAAAGGACGAGCAGCGCCGAAAATTACAGGCCTATCGAAGCCGACGCGTTCAGTTTGTTGCCAACAGCCAATGGTTGGCGGATCTGGCCGACCGTAGCGCGATCGTCAGAGCCTGTGGCTGCTCTCGAGTCATTCCTCCTGGAATCGATACCGAGGTGTTCAGCCCGCAGGGCAAGGCGCAATGCCGGGCGGAGCTTGGGATCCCGCCTGATGCGTTCGTAATTGCCGCCGGAGCCGCTTCGCTGACGGACATCAACAAGAATATTCCCTGGTTGTTGGAGCAACTTGCGGGATTGTCTGAACTCGAAGATGTGCTGGTCGTGCTCGCCGGCGAAGGGGCTCTCGAGATTCCAATCGGTCTTAATGTCCGCCTAACGGGTGGCGTTGGTGATCGCATCAAGCGGGCCATGCTTTTCAATGCCGCCGATGTTTTTGTCAGTGCGTCATTGATGGAAACCTACGGGTTGACTTTGATTGAGGCGATGAGTTGCGGCATTCCAGTGGTGGCGTTTCGCACCGGCGGAGTTCCCGAAGCCGTTCCGGATGAAGGGGGAATTCTATGTGCGCTCCTCGACGCAGCTGCATTCAAAGCCGCGATTCAGAAACTGCGCCATAGCGAAGCGCTTCGAAACGAGCTTGGGAACTCAGCGCGCAAGCTCGTTGCCGCTCGAAATGCGAAGAGTCGATTTGCTGCAGCGTTTGCTCGCGTGTATGAGGCCTGCCTCTATCCCGGGCAAACACGTCTCATTCAGCAATCAGCCTTAGTGCCGTGAAAGTGCTGGCACCATTTGGGTTTGTGACCGCCTGCCATGCGGGAGACAAGTTCATGGTCCAAGCTACACTGGCTAGCATGAGGCACTACTGCCCAGATGTGCCGATATGCCTGACCGTCGATGGCGATTTTGATGTTTCGGATTTGAAGAAGGAATACGATTTGATCGTCTTGCGAGTCGCCGAATTGCCATCGCACGAGATGCGGAAACTGATGTGCGGAAACTACCGCGCGAAGCTCGCTGCGTTATGGGAAGGTCCTTTTGAATTTTACGTTTGGCTGGATTCGGACGCGATTGTCTGGGGAGACTTCATTCCGCAGGTCCGGACAGATCTCGATTTTCAGATTTTTTGGAGCGAGATTTCAATTCCGGCGGACGCCACAGAGATTCCACCGTGGCTACCGCATTTTTATTTTGACCCACAAAAGCTAAAAGCATTCGATCCGGAATTTAATTGGCGCGGACACGCTTACTTTTCTGCCGGTGCGTTCGCATGCAGGCGGGATATGATATCGTTTCAGAAATGGACCAAAGTTGAGTCGTGGGACACACAGGTTTCCGGGCTCTTCGCATGGGGAGAAATGGGAATGATGAACTATCATGTCCACTCCATGGCGCAACGCGGAGAAATCAAGGTTGCCATGTCGAACCTGCAACACATCTGGGGGCATCACGGAAAAGCAGAACTGGTGCAAGACTGCCGTGGTGCCGGCTGGCATTTCCCCAAGACGATTGGACGTCCGCGAATCGCGCACTTTTGCGGGCGTAAACCATTTTTGTTTGACTACAAAGCATATTCTCGGCCGTTCACGATTGCGCGGCTGGAACACCATCGTGCTCGCCAAGGAGAGTTGGGGGCCTGGTTCAGCGTGCTACGAGAGGACTGCCGAAGACTTTTCAGTAAAGTAAGACAGCGGGTCAAGAATCTGGTCACGCGATGAATGTCGGTCGCAGGCCCAGCGTGGCGTTTTTGATCCCATTCGCATCTCGACGGACTAAATCCAGGTGGGATGTAGCCTGCGCTCACCTTCGGCAGACACTCAAGTCTGTGCGAAACTCAACAAGCAAAAGCTACTGTGTGGTCGTGGCCGGCCATGAGACTCCTGATTTCAATTTCGAATCTGATTCGACGTGTTTGTTCCTATCAGTTAATCATGCCATTCCACTTCACGAAGACGTTGTAGTGAGTGGGAGGTTGGACAAATTGGCCAAAATTGCCGCCGCCTGGAAGTACGTGAAATCAAGGTGGAATCCACGTTATGTGATGAAACTTGATGCAGACGACCTGATTAGCGCCAGGCTTGTTCGGTGGCTGGAAAATTTTGGTGATCAACCTGGTTATCTTATAAAACACGGCTGGGTTTGGCGCTCAGGATCACGCTATGTTCTTCACTCTACGGAGTACTTGGATCGAGTATGCGCCTCGTGTTTAGTTGTGAGAAGTGATATTGCGGATCAGGAAGGGCCTTTTCGTACCGGCGTAGAAGGCACGCCGTTCGATCAGCGAAGCTTAAGGTTCGCGGCGACTGATCATTATTCGCTCATTCCTGGGTCTGGAATGAGCACTCTTCTACTGAACGACAGCCATCAACGTTATTCAGCCCAATTCGCTTATCTGGGACAGAAACTTTCCAGCGTACCATTCAAAGCGATTGTTTACCGCACGGGCAATCCCGAGAGTAACTCAGCTGGTCTTGAAACAGGGCGGCCAACTCTGCGAATGATTCTGGGAACAATCCGGAGAACCAGATTAATGACGAACAATCTGAGAAGGGAATTCGCATTCGAATTCGTCGCATGAGAATACAACCGCGAATCGTTTTTTTGATTCCAATCGCTTCTGCTCGGAGGGCAAAAGACTGGGACCTGGCCTGCGCGTTATTTCGGCAAACACTGTCATCCGTCTCTAATTCAACGGTTCAAGATTACTGTGTAGTAGTGGCCGGCCACGAAGCTCCAGATTTTCAGCTGCCGCAGCATCCTACATTTAAGTTCTTATCGCTCGATCATGCTCTGCCATCGCTGGAACGGGGATATTGGTTTGCGGCGGTCAAGGACAAGATGATCAAAGATGAAGCTGGTTATCTCATTAAACATGGCTGGATGTGGCGTGAAAGCGCCCGGTATTTCGTCCAGCGTACAGAGCACTTTGACCGGGTTTGTGGTTCCTGCCTGATCATCCGAAGCGACTTGGCGGATCAAACCGGCCCGTTTTTGACCGACGTCGAAGGCGCCGTGCTCGACGAAACCGGCTCTCGATTTGCCGCTGCTGACCAGTACTCGCTCATTCCTGGCGCGGGAACCGGCACATTGCTTTTAAACGATTGCCACCAACGCTACGCGGCACAATTCGCCTACCTGGGCCACACATTGGAGACGGTTCCGTTCCACGCCGCCGTTTGTTGTGTGGGCCACGGCAACAATGCCGGGATTCAGTCTCGGACGCAGACCGCGCGGATGTTTTTGGGACGTGTTCGGCGGACACGGCTGGTTACGCCAAGTCTCAGGAAAGAATTCATGCTCGGCTGAACAGTTGACGAGATCAAAGCGTTCGCTGCTCGAAGAGCTACCGGCCATGCGTGTCACCATCATCATCACGACCAGCAATCGCCTGGAGGAGCTTCAGCGAACCCTACAGACGTTGGAAAAACTCGATCCGGCACCAGACGAAATCCTTATCACAGCCGACGGCTGCACAAATGGCACAGCCGAGTTCATTATTTCGGCGGTGCCCAACGTGAAATTGATTGTGAATCAACGAGCAAAAGGTTCGGTCGCTTCGCGGGATCGCATGATGCGCGCGGCGCAAGGTGATTTGGTGCTAGCTTTGGATGACGACAGTTATCCCGAGCAGTTAGATTGTATAGCCCGCATCGTCCCCTTATTTAAACAGCGGCCCGAACTGGCAGTGCTTCATTTTCCTCACCACAGCGATGAGTATCCCGAAACACTCGCGCAAACAAACTTTGGCTCGGAACATTTGACGCGCTCGTTTGCTAACTCCGGCGCGGTCCTGCGCCGATCTACTTATCTCCAACTGCCCGGCTTTGAGTCGCGATTTTTCCACATGTATGAAGAGCCGGACTACGCCCTGCAATGCGTGGCAGCGGGTTATGACGTGCTCTTCTCTCCGGTTATTACGATTCGTCACCATTATTCAGGGCAAGCACGCGATGAAATCCGCATTCATCATCGTCACGCGCGCAACGAATTGTGGAGCACGGTACTGCGATGTCCTTTCCCGTTTGCAGCTGGGATAGCTGCCTGGCGCGTTTTCTCGCAGTTTCGTTACGCCTGCAAGCGAGGTTGGTCGTGGGTAGTTCGGGAGCCCGCCTGGTGGTGGCAGGCACTGGCCGGAGTTCCAAATTGTCTTCGAAAGCGCAGGCCTGTTTCATGGGCAAGTTACAAACGCTGGCTTGCATTGCCCTGAAGCAATGAAGTGGATTTGCTGCCAGCTCGGGGCGCGGGAACGCTATGCGATTCCCCGGGCGTTATTTCGCCTGAACGCACTCGACTGTCTCCTAACCGATGCATGGGTCCCGCCTTCATCTTTCCTTTCAAAAGTCTGCGGCCGCGGGTCACCGCTCGGACAGAGGTTTCACAACGAGCTGCGCGACGCGCCAGTAAAAGCATTTAACTCGTCGCTAATCCTGTTTGAAGCACTTGCACGCGCACGTGGCTTTGGAGAATGGGCAAAAATAGTTGCGCGCAACCGGTGCTTCCAACGCAAATTGGTGAGTGCTCTGAGTTCCTTGGCCGCCGGACCCTCGGCGAAAGCTGCTGGCTTCGGAGCTATGACCTCTGATTCTCCGATTCTGTTAACCTACAGCTACACTGCCCTCGAGCCGTTTCGGTACGCAAAAGCACACGGATGGAAGACGCTTCTCGTTCAAATCGATCCCGGCCCAGAAGAAGAAGCGATCGTAGCAGAAGAGGCCGGGCGCGTGCCTGAACTCGCGGTTGGCTGGCAACCTGCGCCACCTGAATATTGGAATGACTGGCGCGAGGAGTGCAAGCTTGCCGACCGCATTGTTGTTAACTCCGAATGGTCGCAGGAAGGGTTAATTCGCGGCGGAGTTCCAAGTGAGAAGGTAACAGTAATTCCGTTAGCATTCGAAGCGCCACAGATCAGATCTGCGCGATCGTATCCCGAGCGTTTCACGTCGGAACGCCCAATGCGCGTGCTCTTTCTTGGTCAAATCAATCTCCGCAAGGGCGTCGCCAGGTTATTGGAGGCCGCTCGAGATTTGCGAAATGAGCCGGTTGAATTTTGGTTGGTTGGACCAGTGCAAGTCACAAATACCAGCACAATCGGAGATGCCGGGCGGGTGAAGTGGTTTGGCGCCGTAACGCGCGACAAGGCAGCTGAGTTTTACAGAAATGCAGACGTATTCATTCTTCCTACGCTGTCGGATGGATTTGCGATTACGCAGCTCGAAGCGCAGGCTTACGGTCTCCCTGTGATCGCGTCGAGACGCTGCGGTGACATTGTTCAACATAATATTAATGGGCTTGTTTTGGATGATCCCAGCATCGAGGCGATAGAATCAGCAATTCGTTTTTGTCTCCAGAATCCTGGTGAGCTTGCTCGATTTTCCCGCTGTTCAACGGTCGGTGAAAACTACAGCGTGACGCGCCTGGGCGAGCGGCTCTGCGCGGTAGCGCCGACTACGGAATCAGCTAGGTCGACAAATACCGGGTTGGGAGCTGGTGTTCGTTGATTGTCATGTTTGGCTCGAGGAGGTGTAACGTAAGAACCTCAAGCAAATCAGCCTCCGGATCAGATAAATGAGAGCAAATCCATTAGCAAACTTTGTAAAGCGAGCGTTGCCTGCCCCAGCTCTTCGCGTCCTCCGGCGGATCAGAACACCTAGGCATCGGCTAGACCCTAAAATCGCAGAGCTGCGGAAACGTCATCTGAGTTATCAGGCGCCCGATCCAAACGCGATCACTTTACGACCGGGGATTACCCTTCGTATTGATCCTCAGTCACGCGATCCATTCGAGTACTTCTGTTTTAGGTCTCCTGAAATGACGTGCGAACTAAATCGTTTTATCGAAAACGTTGCTGCGTATTCGTCCTTTGTGGATGTGGGTGCGAACCACGGAATTTTCTCACTCACGTTTTGTGCACTGCATTCGGACGGACGTGTTGTGGCCATCGATCCTTCTCCGATCGCGTTTGAGATTCTCCAGAGGAATCTCAACTTGAATTCATTTTCACGAGTCCGGACTCGAAAGATTGCATGCGGAGCTACGCCCGGTGAGGTGCGGATGCAACGCAACTGGCATCATTTGCAAGTGATTTGCGACGAAGGCAGTCAGGTGGACGCAGTCAACGTTCCGGTGCTTCCTCTCGATCAAATTTGCGATGACGAGAATGTATCGCCGGAGGTTGTAAAGATTGACGTAGAAGGCTTCGAATTGCTGGTGCTTCAAGGAGCAGAGCGCGTTTTGCAAGCTGCGAATCTGTTGTTTTTCGAGGTTCATCCTGAGGCCATTGATCAACTCGGTCTGTCTCAGTCCTCTATTTTCGATCTCCTCGCGAGCGGCGGGTGGAGATGTTACGGATTAGAAGAAGAAGCCCCGATAACACGAGCAGATTTTATCGCTCAGAGAAATATCTTTCGTACACTCTGGCGGAGAGAGTCTTTTTAACTTTTCATTTGTGTCTTATACTGTGCGCCTCGCCCGTTCTAGTTATGGTCGTCAATGAAATAACGTTCTATATGGCAGCGGTCGTGTTGCTGGTGTTGACCGCGGAAAGCTGCATAAAGCTGCTGAACCAAAATAGCTTTAGCATCACTCTTCTAGTCTACGTAACAGTATTCGCCTGGTATTTCGTCGATCCGTTTATCAATCCGGAGCAATACGATTATCTCCCTTCTTTCTTGATCGGCCAAAGTTATGGGCAGGTACTACTCTTCTTGATTGGCTTTCGCATTTTCATGCCGGTTGCAGCACGGTGGATTATTCGGCGGCCAAGTACTGGTATTTTTGCCACGCAGCACGTCAGTCCGGAGCAGGTCCTAATGGCCGTCGGCGCGATTTGGCTGGCGCTTTTTGCAATTGGTATCTATCGGATGGGCGGTGATGTTGTCGGCGCGGTGTTTCCGATCGATTCCCGCGCGGGCGCGACCATGTGGGGGCGCGAGGCGGTAGCAACTTCGGCAAGCGGATTTCTCGTCGCCTCCGGAGCGTATCTCTTCAATGCTATGACAGCGTTTCTAGGCGTTTTGATATTTTTCCAGCGGAAAACTTCGTGGCGCTTGCTTGCGGTAGCGATGTTCGCCATCACGCTGCCCTATTTCTTTTTCGAAGGTGCGCGCAGCCACTTTCTTGCGGCAGTTCTGCCTTTCATCATCACGTATCTGTTTTACGCTCGCCAGCCGCTCGTGGTAAGGCTTGCGATTCTGGCGATTGCGTTTGTCTGCTTGGACCAGGGATTCAAGTTTGTGACCGCGTTTCGTGGCACCGGCTTCCGAGAGGTGCTGGCTGCTGAGAATCCGTACGAGCTCGTCGATGAAGATATGCGACAGACTGGGTTGAACATGATTCAGGAGCTGTGCTTTGCGAATGCTTACCTGGATTTGGGCGCGGGATCTCCAGCCTATGGCGGAAGATATTTGAATGAGCTAGTCAATTTTGTTCCTCGCGCAATCTGGCCGTCAAAGCCATTGATTGGGATTGACTACGCGAAGTGGCGCGGCTTTGAGAGTCCAGACAGTGAGCTCGGCGTTTTTGCCACGGTTTCCACCGGAATGATCGGCGGAGGCGTTCTGAATTTTGGCCAAATTTTTGGTCCGGTGGCGGCCGGCGTGTTGATTGCAGTTTGGACGAGTCTACTCATCCGCTGGTGGGAACAGAGAAAATTGCTCCTGCGCCTGGTGTTGTTCATGCTTGGCGCCGGTCTTACCTTCAACCTCGGCCGAGACATTAGCCTCCTGGTGCTGTGGCCTGTCATATTCGCATACTGTTTTGTTCGATTTGCTGAGATCTGGGCCACGAAGCGGTTTGG
>WNGA01030519.1_pt1 | contig 11035 bp, 6 predicted proteins | sample 5400061 | NCBI WGS metagenome assembly WNGA01 (sample SAMN13153366, study PRJNA577476) | soil metagenome | isolation source: 100 cm soil or saprolite under grassland replicate 2 | place: USA:California | collected 2016-06-15
TTCGGCCTCGCATCCGGCACGGTTCGCCGGGGACCGTAGGTATCATTGCTTGGAGCGACGGTCCCCATACAACTCCTTGACAATCTTCCTGCCCGCCTTCTGTCCTTTTTCGAATAAATATTTCATGCTCGATCGCGACCAGCCCCAAGACCCAGGCACTTTGTCATCATCAATTTCGTACTCCAACAAATACAAATTGTGCCTCTGTGCCAGGAGCAATTGGGGCGGCGACAGCGGACCTTTTGGCAAATTTGCCAACCGTGTCTTGGCGTCCTTATGGTCTTCCTTGAGTTCCAGTATAGCCCGCCCCATTTCGGAAAGACCTATCGTGGGCATCAGGATCGACAAGGCGAAGGCGTCCCACAGATTGCTCGGCATGCCGATCATTTTTGATCGCAGCGGATCGAGCACGACGATCCACTCGATTTTTTCGACGTCATCGGGCATATAGTCATTGAGGCACTGATATGCCGCACCTTCGTAATAGTGCTTGTTTCCAATTTTGTAAGGCGGGTGGAGGAAGGGAAATGACAATGCCGCTTTCAAATGATCGATGGTAATCTCCTTCTTGATGAGCTCGCCGCCATTTCTTGTTCTCGGTTGGCCGTTTTGTTCGAGCTCGTAGTTTGTAAAATCGACCAGTTTCTGGTCCTCGATGCAGAAGGCGTTGATCTCGAGCTCGGTCTCGTTCGGATCAATCTCTTTCAGTTTCTCAAAATCGATCAGCTCATCGAAGAACCGGGGGTGCTCGCAGACCCCCTGGCTGAAGAAATTGACGTCGGTCGGACACATCATGGCTCCTTGGAAAAGCAGCCAGTCGCTGCACAGCGCTTCGGCGTCGCTCATTCCCGACTGGCGCATGGCCGCCTGCACCTCCGGCAAACCGAACCAATACTCGTTGAAGAGGTCGGCGGATGGACCCGATTTTCCGAACACCTTGTAATTGATCGGCAACATCTCATAGATGGCGTCCGAAATGCCGATGTTGATCGTGTTTTCGAGAGCTTCCGCCTTTACCTTGAAAGGATCTTCGGATTTCATTCCTTTCGGAGCCAGGTAGTGAAGCCCGACCACCGCGCCGGCACCGGCCATCGTGATGACATTGGGCTTTTCTTCCGCTTTCTCCTGCCATGCGTGATGCAGCGTGTGCAGGACGCCCGACATCAGCGTGAGGTTCGTAGCTCCGGCGCCCAGACACAAAACGCGATATTTCTGTTTTGTCATGTTCTCCCCCATGTGCTGCGTGGCGGATCAGCCGCGGGTAAGTCGCTGCTATCGGCTACGCCCAGTTTACGGACTCACTGACCAAGCATCAACGGATGCAATTGCTCCCACCGGCCGTCGAACCAAGCCGAAGTCATCGCACTACGCCGCCCAATTCCTTGTTGATCACGCCGTGGATGAAGGCGACGTCGTCCACCACGGCGAAATGAGCACCGGGCCTGATATGGACCTGCAGGCGCGAATTGGTGAAACGCCCCCAACCGAGCGCATGGCGACGAGAAACATAAGGATCGTCGAGGCCCGCGAAGCAGGTTATCGGAATATCCCACGGCGTCTCCTCGACGAAATCATAGTTGAGCGCCATCGCGAATTCCGCGCGAATGACCGGCAGCATCAGCTGCCGCAGCTCGGGGTCACTGAGCAGGTGCTCGGTTGCTTGGATGTTGAAGTGGCGGATGAGCTCGGCGAACACATCGTCGGGCTGGGCGTATGGCGGAAGTTGAATTCTGAACTCGGCCAGCTTGAGCAGATCGCGCGTCAACCACTCCTCGAACGTCCCGAGATCCAAGATCCGGTCGGGTGGTCTCGCCCCCGAGGCAAACAGGTGGGTTGGCCGCGATTCCGTCGCATGAATGAGTCGGCGCGCCGTCTCGTACATGGTCAGGCCACCGAGACAATGTCCGAAGAACGCAAACGGCCGATCGAGGACCTCTCCCATCTCGGCCACCAATTTGTTGACGAACTCGTCGAGGTCGGCCACCGGCTTTTCATTGATGCGCCCGAGGCGTCCGGGCGGCTCGATCGCCACGACCTCGATCGCCGGGTCAAGCGATTGCGCCCAGCTGTGGTACACGGCCGAGCCTCCGCCGGCGAATGGAAAGCAGAATAGGCGCAAACGCGGCGCCGCTCGCGGGCCGACGGTGACGAGCCAGCGCCCCGCGGTTGTCGCCGGCGTCGCCGCAGTCGCCGCTTCGGCGACCGTTTCTTTCCCCAGATTCAGATCGGGCAGAATGTCTTCGACGAGCCGCGCGATGCTCGGTCCCTGGATCAGCTTGACGGCCGAAATCCTGACGCCAAGAGCCGATTCCAACCGATTGACCAACGTGACCGACATCAACGAATCGAGGCCCAGCTCGCGAAGTGGGCGGCTCGCGTCGATCGTGTCGGTGATGCCCAAGGTCTTCATCGCCTGCTGACGCACGAACGCGATCAACAGGTCGCGACGCTCGCCGTTGGATGCCTCCTTCAGGCGGTCCTTCAATGCGGCCGCATCTCGGGCCAAGCCGCCGGTCGTAGCACCCGCGCCGACCTCTTTCTGCAATTCGCTATAGAGGGGCGGGACTCGGTTGAACTGCTGCAGGAAAATCGGCCATTGCGTGATCGTAATCGCCGCATGGGCGCCACTGCTCCCGACCAGCAGATCGAGCGCGTGCCGCCCAATATCGGCTGGAATGTACTCGGTGCCGCGCGCGCGCCAGATCGCGCGACCCTTCTCGCCCGAGACCGTCGCCAACCCGGATTCATCCCACGGCCCCCAGTTCATGGCGAGTGCGGGCAAGCCTTCGCTGCGACGACGCGCCACGAGCGCATCGAGGAAAGCGTTGGCGGCGGCATAGTTGGCCTGCCCGGCCGAGCCGAACAGGCTCAAGATCGACGAGAAGACGACGAAATGGTCGAGGTCGAGCTCGCGAGTAAGCTCGTGCAGGAGCCAACCGCCCTTGATCTTCGGCGCGGCGACGTGATCGAATTTCTGCCAGTCCATTTGCATGAGGATGCCGTCATCGAGCAATCCTGCGCAGTGGAAGATGCCCTTGAGCGGCCGACCCGATTTCTTGATCCAGCCGAGCAGACGGCGAACGTCCCGCTCGCTGGTGACATCCGCCTCGCGAATGACGGCATCAGCGCCGAGCGTCGCAAGCGCGCGTCGCACGGGCTCGCCATTCGGATCCTTTTCTCCGCGCCGGCTGACAAGGAACAGATGTTTGATCCCATGCCGCGTGACCAGCCACTTGGCCACTTCGACTCCGAGCGCGCCGAGGCCGCCGGTGATCAGATACTGGCCCTCGATATCGAACGGAATGTTCGACGCGCGGGGAACAGTCGCGCGAACAAGCCGCGCGGCAAATCGGCGGCCCGCCCGTAAGGCCACTTGATCTTCCGCCTCGCCGCTCAGCAGCTCGAGCAGCAACGCCGCGGCATCGCTCGACGGCGAAGAGCTCCCTGTCGCCCCGAGGTCCACGAGACCGCCCCAGTTCTGCGGATGCTCCAATGCCGCGCTGCGCCCCACCCCCCACAAGGCGCCGGCCGCCGCCTCCGCCGGGGGATCGGCGGGCAGGGCCGAGACCGCATTGCGCGACACGAGCCAGATGCGAGGAACCGAATTCTGACCGGAGCGTGCATCGACCACGGCCCGAAACAGCGAAAGCGCGCTCCCGGCAACGATCTTCTGAGATTCCTGGAGCTGGCCGAACGTGAGGCGATCGGTCGTCACATCGAGAGGCCAAAGATCAATGACGCCGCGCAGGGGCACCGATTGTTGCGTGAGCTCGGCCACGAGCGATGCGAACGGCTTCACCAGGTCGTCGGGACTCCACGAGCGCCTGTCTTTCCGGGTGACGACATCCGCGATGGAAACGAGACGGCAGATTCCGCCTCGGTCGGTCAACATATTGGCGAGCGCTGCGCCGACGCCCGCCTGGTCGGCGAGGATGAGCCAGCCGGCCGGCTCGCCCGAGGTCCGCTCCGACGATGGCGGCTGCGGCCGCTCGACCCATTGCAGCTGGTAAAGCCAATCCGGTCTTCCTTGAGTGGCGTTCGGCGTCAGCACCTCGGGCGGCAGCTGCTTGAGCGACAAGCCTTCGAGCGTCGCCGCCTGGCTCCCGTCCTCGCGGTAGACGGCAATATCGATCGTGACGGTTTGCGGATCGTCCTGCGCTGGTCGCCGCACGGCATGCACCCAGACCTCGCGCGCACCAGGCCCGCTGCTGCGGAAGCGCTCGATCCCGATCGGCAGGTAGGTATGGCGCAACTGCGGCGGCGCGCCCTCGAAGTTGCCGTAGTCGGCGATCAGCGCCGGATAGACATGCAGGCAAGCATCGAGCAGGGCTGGATGCAGAGCTTGCGCAGCTTCGAGGTGCGGCGGCAATCGCGCCCGCGTCAGCACTTCGTCATGGCCGCGCCGGACTTCCTCAATCGCGCGGAACGAGGGGCCGTATTGGAGACCGATCCCCTGCAGCGTCCGGTAGTAGACCTCGGGCGAAATCGCGCCAGAGCACCGCAGCTTGATCTGGTCGAGCACGGCCGGGCCTTGCTCCGAAGCCCCTTTGCGCGCCATGCCGATCATGTGCGTCCGCCACGCGTCGGCCGCGTCCGTTCCGATGCTGGCCAACCGGAGCTCCGCCGTCGCATCGTCAACCGGCGTGAGAATAGATTGCACGACGCGTTCGCCGGATTCCGGCAACACCAGGGCCTCCCGATATTGCAGATTGGCGAGCGCGACTTGATCTGTTCCGAAATGCTGCCGCGCCGCATCGCGCAGGGCCGTGAGTCCGACCGTAAACGGCAAAACCGGCATACCGTAGATGCGATGATCGCCGAGGTAATCGAAGCGGGCCAGACTGTAGACGGTCTCGAACTGAGTCTGCGGCAACGCCGACCGAAGGCGTTGGCCGGCGAGACTCCTGTCGGCGGAATACGAACCTCGTGGTTGCGCTCCGGCATCGCTTTCCAACCAGTAACGCCGGCGCTCGAATGGATAAGTGGGCAGCGAGGTCCGATTTCGGGGATGAACCTCATTGAAGCGATCCCAATCGACCTCATAGCCGCGGACATAAAGCTCGCCCAGACTGGTCAGGATCGCCGCAACGTCGCTTCGGCGCTTGTCGCCGAGCGAGCCGAGCCATGCATGAGGGCCATCGAGAGACTGCCGTCCGAGAGCAAGCAGTGCATTGCCCGGACCGACCTCGATGAAATCGGTGGCGCCCAATTGAGCCAGCGCCTGAACGCCGTGCTGGAAGCGAACGCATTGCAAGGCGTGGTCGCACCAGTAGCGCGCGGCAAAATGCGCGGCGACGTCAGCTACGGCCTGGCGCTTGCCGGAGATGACGGTATTGTCCGGCGCGTTCACCGCCGCGACGGCGACATTCTCGGCATCGCCTAGCGCTGCGGCGACCGCGGTTTCGCCCGCGAAAATGGCCGCCATCGCCCCGACGCGGGGGAGCGACTGCATCAGCCGCGCGCGCTCGGTGATCAGCGACAGCCCATCCTCGAGCGTGTGGACGCCCGCGCAATGGGCCGCGGCGAATTCCCCGACGCTGTGGCCCAGCACGGCGTCCGGGACGATGCCCCACGACCGCAAAAGCTCCGTCAAGGCGGCCTGCACGATGAACAAGGCGGGCTGCGTATACGCCGTTTCGTGGATCGCATCGGCGCCGTCGGCCTGCGCGAAAAGCACATCCAACAGCGGCCGTTCCAGCCGGCCGCGCAACAGTGCGGCGCAGCGGTCAACGACCGTGCGGAATACCGGCTGATGACGGTAGAGCTCCGCGGCCATACCCGCGTGCTGCGATCCCTGCCCGGAGAACAGGAACGCGAGCCGCTTTTTTCCGCCCGCCGCCGCACCATCAACCGCCGCAGGCTCCTTCTGCAACTCTTCGCTCAGCGCCGCGCGCAATCGTTCGATGGAGCCGGCAGGCGCCGCGAAACGACGCGCGAAATGGTTTCGCCCACTGCTCAGCGTGTAGCAGATGTCGGGAAGGTCGGCGTCGGATCGGCCGTCGAGCCAAGCATGGTGACGCTCGATCGATGCGCGCAGCGCCGCGGTGGTGTTCGCCGACAGCGTGAACAGGTGGAGGGGCGGTTCATCGGCGGCATCGGCGCCGGCTGGCGGCGGCGCCTGCTCGAGCACTGCGAAGGCGTTGGTTCCGCCGAGGCCCAGCGAATTGACCGCGGCGAGCCGAGGACGATCCGCCGGCCAATCCAGGCAGCGGGTGGCGACGAAAAATGGGCTCCCGGCGAAGTCGATCTTCGGGTTCGGCGTTCGAAAATTGAGGCTCGGCGGGATGCTTCCGTTCTTCAGCGCCAAGGCGACCTTGATCAGGCTGGCAATGCCTGCAGTCTGCTCGAGATGGCCGAGGTTCGTCTTCACCGAGCCGATGGCGCAGAAGCCGCGTCCGTCCGTTTCCGTGCGAAACGCGCGCGTCAGCGCATCAATCTCCAGCGGATCGCCGACGATCGTGCCGGTCCCATGACATTCGACGTAGCCGATAGCGTCCGGGGACACTTCCGCCAGCAACATCGCCTCCAGCATCGCGCGCGTCTGCCCTGCCACGTTCGAGGCGGTGTAGCTGACCTTATCTGCGCCATCATTGTTGATCGCCGACCCCCGGATCACGGCATAGATGTTGTCGCGATCGGCGATGGCCGCGCCGACCTCCTTCAGCAGGATCGCTCCGGCTCCGCTGCCGAAAATCGTGCCTTGCGCCTCGGCGTCGAACGCGCGACAGTGTCCGTCAGGCGACAGAATGTCGCCCTTTCGGCTGACATAGCCGACGCGTTGCGGCACACGAACCGTCGCCGCTCCGGCAAGCGCCATGTCGCATTCGCCGGCGAGGATGGCTTGGCAGGCCAGGTGCACCGCGACGAGCGATGTCGAGCACGCGGTCTGCACGTTGATGCTTGGTCCAGTGAGATTGAGCTTGTAGGAAATCCGGGTGCTCGGAAAATCCTTATCGTTGCCGATATGGGCCACGCTGCCGGTATGCCCCGGCAGCTCAGTCGAGAGCCACACTCGGTCAATGAGGTAGCTGCTCACCACGCCGCCCGATCCCACGAAGACGCCGACCGGGCGTGCGGCAGCTCCCGGACGATAACCGGCATCCTCGAACGCCTCCCAGGCGATCTCCAGCAGCAGCCGCTGCTGCGGATCCATCAGGCGCGCCTCTGCCGGCGAGTACTCGAAGAAGGCAGCGTCGAACTGGTCGAAGTCGGCGAGAATGGACGCGGCTTTCACATAGGACGGGTCCTGCAGCAGCTCGGCGGGCACGCCGGCGGCTGCAAGCTCAGCGTCGGTCAACGCGGTGATCGACTCGATCCCGTCGCACAGGTTGCGCCAAAAGGCCCGATGATTCGCGGCGCCAGGAAAGCGGCACGCCATCCCGATGATCGCAATGCCTGATGGCGCCGCGGCGGTCACTTTCGGACCCTTCGTGCCCGCCGACTACTCGCTCGCTGCATCGCGGCGGCGAGGTCACCGTCTTTCGCCAGCAGCTTGTCGTCACCAAAGATGGCGCTGCGATACGCTTGCACGAGATCGTCGACGGAGCGAACGCTGGTGATCGACACGAGCTTGGCAAATGGATCGGCGCCAAGCTCGACCTCGAGCTCGGCAACAAGAAACGCCAGGTCGAGCGAGCTGAGGCCAAGCGTCGCATTCAGCTTGGCCGTGCCGCCGAACGCGCGGACCTGACCAAAACGCTCCCGCAGCACTGCCCGAATCTTGTCGTGCACGACCGCTTCGATCTGTTCCGGCGTGCCCGGTTTCAGCATGTGATTCCTCCGTCCACGACCAGGATCTGCCCGGTAATGAAGGACGCCTGTTCGGACGCCAGGAAATACACGGCGTTCGCGACGTCCTTCGCGCTGGTCAGCCGCCCGAGCGGCGTGCGTCGGACGATGCGCTGCTTGCGCTCCTTGGTCAGGCCCTGCACCATCTCGCTTTCGAAATAGCCTGGCGCAAACGAGTTGACGCGGATGTTGCGTGGTCCGAGCTCGCGGGCCAAGCTACGCGTCAAGCCGTCGAGCCCCGCCTTGGTTGCGCTGTAGACTGCAACACCGGCATGCCCGCGAACCGCGTTCACCGATGAGATATTGACGATGCATCCGCCGCCTTGCCGCAGCATCACACGCGAGCACGCCTGTGATAGCACCAGCGCCGCCGTCAAGTTCACCTGCACGGCCTCGACGATGTCCTGCATGCGCATGGTCGGCAGGACGCCGTCGACCGCCATGCCGAGGTTGTTGACGAGCACGTCGATCCGGCCGAAACGGTCCGCGATATCCGTGACGAAGCCGCGCAGCGCCTCGCCATCGCCCGCGTCCACAGCGGACCAGCAAAAGTCCTTTTTGCGCGGCCTGCGCAGCGTCTGTTCGATGAATGCCGTTTTCGTTCGGCTCAAAGTCGCTACCGCATAACGCCGTTCGAGAAATCCTGCCACCAGCTCGGCCCCCAGGCCGCGGCTGCCGCCGGTCACAAGCGCCACATTTCTGGTCGCGGCGCCGACACGGCCTTGATCTGGATCGGGGTGGGCCGCGCCGATCTTCTGGTTCATCAGCATTGGACGGCACCGCGTACTTTCTTGAAACGAACACCGTGGTGATCGGCATCCATGATCTCGATGATCGCGGGCACCTTGAACCGCTCGAGCCGTGCCTGGCAGAATGCGCGGACGCGCTGCTTGAATGCTTCCGGGTCTTCCGACCTGACCGGTGTAACTCTCGCTCCGACCACCTGCCCGGTGACCGCGTTCGGTTTGGCAAACACGGTCGCGTCCTTGACGTTGTCGAGCTGGAGCAGAACGTTCTCGATCTCGGTCGGGTGGACCTTCTCGCCGCCCACGTTGATCAGCTCCGACTTGCGTCCGATGATGCGAACGTAGTCGCCCTCGACCTCCACGACGTCCTGGGTGTTGAACCAGCCCTCGTCATTGAATGGCGAGGGCGCGTTCAGGTAGCCGAGCATGGCCGATTCCGATCTGAGCCACAGCACGCCGTCGACGATACGGTGCTCGAAGCCGGCGTTGCCGAGCTTGAGCCATAGCGAGTCCGAACTGCGCGATTGCGTCGGCATGATGCCCAGCTCGGAGAGCCCATAAGTCTGCTTGAAGCGAACGCGCGGCAGGGCTTCGCGGACGGCGGCAAGCGTGCTCGCCGGCATCGGCTCCGTGCCGTAGGTCACGATCTCGAGCGAGCTCAAGTCGTGACGCTTGATCACGTCCGAGATCAACAGCATGCGCAGGAAGGTGGGCGTGGTCGGCAAGAGCTGGATGCCGTGCTTCTCGATGGCGGAACAGACCGCCTCGGGAGTGCGGTCCGGCGCTGGGACGAGTGCCCCGCCGTGGCAGAACACGTGGAACAGCGTGTTGATTCCGCCGATGTGGTCCAGCAGCAGAAACACCAGCGTTCGATAGGCGGGTCGCGTGCTCCGGAACTTCTCCAGTAGCTTGTCGAAATCGACTACCGACGCTTTGCTTTCGCCGCTCGAACCCGAGCTGAACAGGATGAGGCCGGGCGCGCCGCACGCGACAAGCTGGCCGAGCAGCGGATGCGCGATCTTGCGGCTGAGAGCGGCGATTTGCCAGCTGTCATCGTCGGCGAATTCCGCTTTGAATTCGACTTCTGCCACCCCCATCATATGGTCCCAGCGGCGCGCGGTGCCGGCCGCCAGCGGAACGACGATGTTGCGGTTGCGCAGCGCGGCAATCAGCAACGCGCAAAGGCTCGGCGAGTAATCGCCGCAGATCGCAAGCGTGCTGCCGGGGTGAATTTCGCGCCTGACCAGCTCGTCGACCCAAGCGTCCGCCGCGTCGCAAAGCCGATCGTAGGACCACGCTTCATCGTGCCATATCAGCGCCGGTCGTTGCCCCCAGCCGCGCAGGCGATCGCTCAACCAGTGACGGTCATGACGCATTTTCGCACTCACGCGTGCCCATCCGGCATGAGAGCTGCGAACATGATCGGTCCAGCGGGAAAGCCGGCCGTACGATGAACGCCCCCATCACTTGGGTTGGTAGTTCGCCTGCCAGAAATATTTCATCATCTCCATCTTTTTATGCGCCGGCATCTGCGACCAGATCCCCGTGAAGACCTGCTCCATGCAGTCGTACTTGCCGGCGGTCCCGGAGGGTCCTTTCGACAGCGCGTCCGTGATTTTGGCCGCGTGCTCCAGCGAACGACCCATCAGCATCGCGCGCACGGCGACGATGCGCAAGGCAGCGGGCATTAGGGCGGGCGTGCCACAGCCAGCCATGGGGCCCCCTAACATCGTCAACAACCACCAGCGCGACCATGGTCCGGCCGGCATCATTGCCAAGAGTGGCAACAATGCCGCCAAGTCGGATAGGTCGGGCGCCGATCGCTTGTCCCCGTCTACCTTCTTTTTGAGTTCGCCAACGTCCTTGCTAAGCGCGGCGACGTTTTCAGTCAGCGTTTTGATTTGTCCGCTCAATTCGTCCAATTTCCCATCGCTTCTGTCTGCCATTTTTCGCCCCTTCTTTGCCATCAACGTAACTTCGGGAGTGCTGGGAGCATCGTCGGGTCCAGCCCGCCCGTTCGCCGCGCTCCGTTTCTGATATGCGTCCGGTACTATACAACCTCACGCCATCGTTTTCACCCTAAAATTGCGAGCCCCGCCGGTCGAGCGGGGGCGTTCATTCCTCGGCGATCGGCCGACGGCGGCGTCATAGATCTGCCCCCGCCGGCTGCCGCGCAAGCAAAGTTTGCGGCTGATGCAGCGCTTTGATGATCTCGTCGATGAGCGCTTCGCCCGCCTCGGCAAGATAAAAGTGGCCGCCGGGAAACATTCGGACGCGGCAGGTCCCGGTGCTGAAATCGCTCCAGGCCCGCAAGGCGGCGCTGTCGATCGTGTCATTGGCGCCGCCGAAGACGGTGATGGGGCATGCCAGGCGGTCGCCCGCAGCCAGGCGATGGCTTTCGGCGAGCGTGAGATCGGCGCGCAGCGTCGGCAGCACCGCGGCCATCAGTTCCGTTCGCTTCATGACGGCCGCGGGCGTGCCGCCGTACCGCATGAGCGTCG
>WNGA01012366.1_pt1 | contig 11034 bp, 9 predicted proteins | sample 5400061 | NCBI WGS metagenome assembly WNGA01 (sample SAMN13153366, study PRJNA577476) | soil metagenome | isolation source: 100 cm soil or saprolite under grassland replicate 2 | place: USA:California | collected 2016-06-15
AAGAACGTCAAGATCTTCGCGTTCGTGAACCTGTACGGCTGCACGATCGGCGACGAGACGCTGATCGGGACGTTCGTGGAGATCCAGAAGGGGGTGAAGGTCGGCGCCCGCTGCAAGATCCAAAGCCACACGTTCATCTGCGAGGGCGTGACGATCGAAGACGAGGTCTTCGTCGGTCACAACGTCAATTTCCTGAACGACCGCTGGCCCACGGCCGTCAACGCCGACGGCTCCGCGAAGCAGGCGACCGACTGGAAGCTGGAGCCCATCGTGGTGAAGCGCCGCGCGGCGATCGGCTCCGGGGCGGTGATCCTCCCCGGCGTCACGATCGGCGCCAAGGCCATCGTCGGCGCCGGCGCCGTGGTGACCAAAGACGTGCCCGACGGCGTGATCGTCGCCGGCAATCCCGCTCGCGTTCTGCGCGCCACACCGTGACTTCAGCGACACCGATTCCGTTTCTGGACCTGGTGCGGCCGCACCTGGCGCTGGAAGAGCCGCTCGTCGCGGCGTTTCGGCGCGCGCTGCGCACGGCCCAGTTCGTCGGCGGGCCCGACGTGGAAGGCTTCGAGCGAGAGTTCGCGACCTACTGTGAGGCCCAGGGGTGCGTTGGCGTCAACAGCGGCACCGACGCGCTGCGGTTCGCGTTCATCGCCCTGGGCGTGCGTTCAGGCGATGAAGTCATCGCCCCCGCCCACACCTTCATCGCCACCACGGAGGCGATCACGCAGGCGGGCGGCACGGTCCGCTTCGTAGACATCGACGACCGCACGATGACGATCGATCCCGCCGCGGTGCGCGCCGCCATCGGCCCGCGCACGGTCGGGATCGTGCCCGTGCACCTCTACGGCCAGCCGGCCGACATGGACCCGCTGCTCGAGCTGGCGAAGGAGCACGGCCTCTGGGTCGTCGAGGACGCGGCACAGGCACACGGTGGGCGCTACAAGGGACGGCGGGTGGGGGCGATCGGTCGTCTGGGATGCTTCAGCTTTTATCCCGGCAAGAACCTGGGGTCCCTCGGCGAAGGCGGAGCCGTCACCGGAGCAGAGCCGGCGCTGCTCGAGGCCGTGCGACGGCTGCGCGAGCACGGGCAGTCCAGCAAGTACGTGCACGACACCGAGGGCTACAACGGCCGGCTCCACGCCATCCAGGCGGCGTTCCTGCGCATCAAGCTCGCGCACCTCGACGAGTGGAATGCCTGTCGGCAGCGGGTGGCCGCGTGGTACCGCGCCGCGCTAGGAGGCATTCCCGAACTCGTCCTACCGGAAGTCGCCCCGTACGCCGAGCACGTCTATCACTTGTACGTCATCCGGACGCCGGCGCGAGATGCGTTGCGCGAACATCTCCAGAAGGAGGGGATCGGTTCTGGTCTCCACTATCCTGTGCCGCTGCACCTGCAGCAGGCGTACGCGGCTCAGGGACACAAGAAGGGGAGTCTCCCGGTAACCGAGCGCGCTGCGGCGCAATGCCTGAGCCTCCCGATGTTTCCGGAGATGTCCGAAAGTCAGGTGGGTCGGGTGGCGGACGCCGTGCGTTCGTTCTTCCGCGCGTGAGTGCGTGAGCGACGCGATCGCGCTGTTCTTCGGCACGCGCCCGCAGGTGATCAAGGCCAGCGTGCTGCGCGACGCGCTGGGCGCCGTCGGCCCCGTCGTCGCCGTTGATACCGGCCAGCACTACGACTACGAGCTGCACCAGGTCCACTACGACCAGCTCGGTGTCCGCCCCCCGGACGCGTTTCTAGACGCGGGCTCGGGCACTCACGCGACACAGACCGCCACGATCCTCATCGCGTGCGAGCGGTGGCTCGAGGAGCACCGACCGCGCGTCGCGATTGTCATCGGCGACACGAACTCCACGCTCGCCTGCGCCCTCGCGGCGACCAAGCTTCGCATTCCGGTCGCGCACGTCGAGGCGGGGCTGCGCGCCGCCGACCGCCTCATGGCGGAAGAGATCAATCGCCGGGTCGTAGACGCGATATCCGACCTGCTCCTCCCTCCCTGCGAGCGGGTGGCCGTCGAGCTGCGGCGCCAGTTTCCGGATGCGACGATCGAGGTCACCGGTGACGTCGCCTACGACGTGTTGCGGCGCGTGTTGTTACGCCTTCCGGTCCCGGAAACGGTTGAGGGCTACGACGCGGCATGGGGCGACCGCTTCGTGTATGTCACGCTGCACCGCGCGGAGTTGGTAGATGTCCCCGCGCGACTCCAGTTGGTGATGAAGGGACTTGGCGATTGTCCCCTCCCGTGTTTGTTAGCCGCCCACCCGCGCACGGCCACAGCACTGGAGCAGTTCGGCGTCGCCTTCAAGGGGAGGGTGCGGGTGACCGCGCCGATCGGGTACCTCGAGAGCGTCGCACTGGCCCAGCGCGCGGCCGTCGTGGTGACCGACTCCGGAGGTCTGCAGCGCGAGGCCTACTGGCTCGGTGTGCCGTGCGTGACCGTTCGAAGCGAGACGGAGTGGGTGGAGACGCTGGAACAGGGTGCGAACTGCCTAGTGCGGCCGGAGGATGCAGCGTCTCTTCCGGACGTCATTGCCGCCGCGGCGAAGGAGAAAGGGACTTGGGATCGCACAGCGTACGGAGACGGGAACGCCGCAGCGCGCATCGCCCAGGCGATTGCGCGTTATGGCTAGACGGTGAGCAGCTCGCGGTAGGCGGCGAGCAGGCGCTCGCGCTCCCGGGACCAGGCCAGTGGAGCCACGGCATCGCACGCGCGCTCGGCGCGACGGCGCCGCTCCGCGGGCGCACTGGCCAGAAACTCGGCGATCGCGCATGCTAAGTCGGCCGCGCCTGTTGAGTCTATACGTGCTCGAGGCCTGGCTTTGGGGATCAGCTGGCGCAGAAGCACTCGAGGCACCACGAAAGGCGACAGGGTGACTCCGATAGCTGAAGACTTGGTAGCTGTTCGCCTTAACCCGGCCCTCGACTACGGGCCGGAGCACGTGGCCTCGCTGCGCGAGGAACTCCGTCGCCTACTCGTACAACTCGGTGCAGATCCGCACTCTCCGTTGTCGGGCATTGTCGCGCCGGGTGATACCGTCGTTCTGAAGCCCAATCTTGTTTTCGACCGTGTATCGGACCACCGTGCGACGCTGACGAACGGATGGTTCATCAAAGCCGTGTGCGATCTCGTGCTGGAAGCCCTGCAAGGCCGAGGCCGAGTGATCATCGCGGACGTTCCACTTCAAAGTGCGCGGTTCGAGAGAGTCATCCAGCTCAACGAGTTAGACCTGGTGATGGTGGGATACCGACAATCCGGCGCACCAGTCGAGCTGCGAGACCTGCGCCAGGAATACCTCCAAGTCCAGGACGACGGGATGTACCGAGGGCTCCAGAAACTGGCTGGGGATCCGCTGGGCTATCGCGTCGTGAACCTGGGTGAGGCGAGTGAGCTGGAAGAGCTGGGCCGCTACCGCTCCCGGTTCGCGGTGGGTGATTACGACAAGGACAGCACCACCACGTATCACATGTCGTCGGAGCGAAACGAGTATCTCATTCCGTGCACCATCCTGACGGCCGACGTCATCATTAATCTCCCAAAGTTCAAGACTCACAGAAAGACGGGCATCACATGCGCGTTGAAGAATCTTGTCGGGGCGTGCGGGCATAAGAGCTATCTGCCGCATTTTCGAGAGGGTCGGCCTCAGGATGGTGGCGACGAGTTCGCGATCGATCACCCGATCAAGGTGCTTCAACGCAACACGATCGAGCGGCTCAAGACCACGAATGCGACTTTGTACCGTGCCGTTCGTGCCGTGGGACGTCTCGTGCTACGTGTCCTCACCGCTGGGTCCCCAGCGGAGCTGCGTCGAGTCATGGGAGGGAGTTGGCACGGGAACGACACTCTGTGGCGAACAATCCTAGACCTGAACAAGGTCGTGCGCTACGCGGATCGAGAGGGGCGAGTGCGGACGACGCCCCAGCGCCGCTATCTCTGCTTGGTTGACGGGGTGTATGGTGGGGAAAACGATGGTCCGATGCGGCCCGACACGCGCCACGACGGCGTATTGTTGGCCGGCCGGAATCCAGTACTTCTGGACCTGGTCGTCTGTCTCCTCATGGGATTGAACCCTGAGGGTATCAAGCAAGTGCTGCGAGGCTTCGAGTCCAACCGACTTCCGCTGACGTCGCGTCCGTTCACATACTACCACGATCAGTTGAGGGACTACGTGCGCACCGACCGCTGGCCTCTGCCGGACCTGCACTATCGGCTGCCTGAGGCTTGGGAGGGGTACGTGCCGCGTCGGGAACCGTCATCCGCACGCAGCGCCTAACCTCGCCCGTGATCCGAGTCCGCCTCATCGACTTCCTGTCGGGCAAGCACGCGCGACAGTACCATCGGGAATACGAGAAGTCGCAATGGTACGATCGCGAACGGCTCGATCGTTACCGTATCGCGAAGCTCCGGAGACTGCTCGCGCATTGCGAGCGCTCGGTCCCGTTCTACCGGGACTTGATGCACGCCGCTCACATCCATCCAGATCTCGTGGACAGTCTGCAAGTGTTGAGCCGGTTCCCCGTGATGGACAAGGCGTCCGTGCGAGCCGAGTATCGACGGCTGGCCGTCGAGGATATGCGCGGACTCGGACCGATCCGGTACTCCGTGACAGGCGGCACTACGGGCGAGCCCCTGCGGGTGCCCAAGGACGCGGCGATGCGGAGCTCAGCGCAGGGTGCCAGGCTCCGGTTCTACGACTGGATGGGCGTGCGTTTCGGCGAGCCCGTGCTCGTGTTCTGGGGAGCGCCCATTGTCCGACCGGGATGGCGCCGGCGACTCAGGGGCACGGTGTTGAGTGCGCTGTCCAACACGCAGCAAGTCAACACATTCGGGATTAGCCGGGAACAGTTACCGGAGCTGGCAGCGCTCTTTCGCCGCGTGCGGCCGGTTCAGGTCCATGGGTACTGTCAATCGATATACGAAGTCGCGCGGTGGTTTGTCGAAGCGGGAGAGAGTTTCCCGCTCAAAGCGGTGAGCACGACGGTCGAGCCGCTGTTTCCGGAGTACCGCCCTGTCTTTCGAAGCGCATTTGAGTCGGAAGCGTTCGACGAGTATGGGTGCGGAGAAGTCGAGACCATCGCGATGGAATGCCCGACCCATTGTGGACGGCATGTCATCGAAGAGCGGGTGGTTCTCGAGCTGGATGGCGAGAACAACGTGATCGTCACAGACCTCGACAACCTAGCTTTCCCATTTATCCGGTATCGCAACGGCGATCGCGCGGTCGCAGCCGAGCAGCCTTGCACGTGTGGGCGTCCCCATCAATTGCTCGATCGGATTCTGGGGCGGGTGGGAGACGTGATCGGCGGCCCCAGCGGGAAGCGCGTCCACCCCGAATTCTTTACCCACCTGCTCAACGAGACGGGTATCGCGCAGAGGCGCGCGGTGCGCAAGTATCAGGTAGTTCAGGAGGCTCAGCGTCGACTCCTGTGGAAGATCGCGGCGGCGCCCTTGGATGAGCATGATCGTCGGTGGTTGGTCGAGCAGGTGCGGGCGTATCTGGGGGAGGTGGAGGTGCGGATCCAAGAGGTAGACGACATTCCTGTCGCCCGATCGGGCAAGTTTCAGTACGTCATTGCCCGCACCTGAGTCGACCCCGCTCCGGGTGTTGGCGGTCACGAACATGTACCCGACCCCGGACGACCCTGCGTACGGGGCCTTTGTGGTGACGCAGATGGCGTCCATCGCCCGCCTCGGACATCAGGTCCGCACCGAATTCATCAATGGTCGACGAGGGAAGTGGGAGTATCTGGCCGCGATCATGCGGGTTCGCCGGGCGGCGTCACGGGGTGGTTGCGACGTGGTCCATGCCCACTACGGACTGTCCGGGTTCGTCGCTTCCAGGCAGCGGCACCTGCCCGTGGTGACCTCCTTCTGTGGCGATGATCTCCTCGGCACCCCGGCCCGCCATGGGGGAATCACCTTGAAGAGTCGCGTCATCAAGCGGCTGTCCCAGGGGGCGGCGCGAGCGGCGGACGCCATCATCTGCAAGTCTGAACAACTGCGCCAAGCGCTGGCGCGCGAGACTGACCGTGCGCGCGCGCACGTCATCGCGAACGGTGTGGATACGGGGCGGTTCACACCCGGCGACCGGGCCCGTGCCCGGCGAGCGCTGAGCGTCGACCCGGACATACCGCTCATTGTCTTTCCTCACACACGCGGTGACATCCGGAAGCGTGTTGATCTCGCCGAGGCGGCGGTGGCCCGACTCGTGGCCGACGGGGTGGGCGCGAGGCTCTGGGTCGTGAACGGTGTGCTCCATGACGACATGCCGCTACGCTATCAGGCGGCGGACTGCCTTCTCCTGTGCTCGGAGTGGGAGGGCTCGCCGAACGCCGTGAAAGAGGCGCTGTGCTGCGACCTTCCCGTGGTGTCGACGGACGTGGGTGACGTGCGGCACTGGATCGGTCTAGCACCCGGCTGCCGTGTGGTGGCAGGCGAGCCTGGTGCACTCGCTGCGGCGCTTGGGGAAGTGCTTCGCGGCCCACGTCGGGTGGACGGCAGCCGGGTCCGAGTGGAACTTGACATCATGACGATCGCCGAGCGGGTTAGCAGCGTCTATCGCGAAGCTATTGGTCGGGCCGGGCGGAGCCGTAGCAAACCGCCGTATAGCCCTGCGTGAAGTGCTTGCGTCGATCGATGCCGTCCAGGGCTGCGATGAACAAGGCGACCGGCGTCAGGAGCGTGTACGTCGCCGCGAACAACAGCGATTGCCACCACCTCCGTTCGACTGCGGCTCCGAAGACCTGCCAGGGGACCACCATAAGCAGGCCGCCGAGGCACAGCAGGATGCCGCCTCGAGGCCGCAGCTCGATCACAGAGAATCCGTGACGAGCGAGGAGCTGTCGCAACCCGGACTCGGTCCATCGATGGTAATCGCGTGCGTCGTGTACGCCCCAGGTCAGAGGTGTGCTGAGGACCAAGGCGCCACGGCCCCTTAGGAGTCGCCGTATCTCTTCGAGGGTCGCATCGGGATCGGGCAGGTGCTCGAGCACCTCCGTGCACAAGACGAGGTCGAAGGTGCGGCTGGCGAAGGGCAGCGCGGCGGCGTCACATCGGACATTCGCCCGGGCAGCGAGGTCCGCCGTCACATACTGTCGGTGGGGGAAGAAGCGGGCGTACGGAGCTTCGCCGCTGCCGATGTCTAGAATCCGATCTGCGAAGGTGATGTGCCGGCTGACACGCTGCAGTTCGGCGGTGATGCGGCGTGCCGCGGGATCGAGCGCGAGCCCCAACCTGCGAAAGGGAGTCAGCACGCTCATGCGGAAGCTCGGTCCTTGGCTGGCGGTGGCAGCACAACCTAACCCCCCAAGCCTGCCCTCAGAAGTGCGGCGCCGGGTTCAGCCATGAGTCGTGGGGGCACCCGCAACCCCATCCACCTCGCCGCCATCAGCGCCGTTGCCCGCGGCCCGGCATTCGTGGTGCCGGTGCTCATCGCGGCCGCATTTGGCGCGGGCCGCAACACAGACGCCTATTTCTTGGCGTACGCCGCGGTGCAGTTCTTGATCGGGACGCTTGCACAGGGCATCGAGCAATCGGTCGTTCCGTTCGCGGCCCACGCGATTCGTCACGACGAGGGTGCCGCCCGCGCGTACTTGGATCGAGCCGCGCGCGGAGCCGTGGTGTTCGGCAGCGCCTCATGGCTCATCGGCGTGCCGATCTTCGTTTTCGCGACCCGCGGTGCACTACGGTGGCAAGCGCTGCAATACTCGCTGTTGTTCACGCCCTTGGCCTTATCCTGGTGCGCAGCCGCCATCTTCGCGGGGGCTTTGGTGTCGCAATGGCGGATCGGCATTTCGACAGGTTCCCTCCTGTGGCGCGGACTCGGAGCATGCATCGGCATCGGCCTGATCCCGTTCGGGGGTAGCCTGTGGAGCGTGGCCATCGGGTTGGGAATCGGAGAGATCTATCGCGTGTGGTGGTTGCGCTCCCATCTGTATACCGGCGTAGGGTCCAAGGAATCGCGCCACGCTGAGCCCCTCCGACCACTCGCCGCGGCCGCGGGGGCACAAATCCTCGCCAGTGCGGCCATCGCGGTCGCCCCCGTCGTGGAGCGCCTGATGGCGTCGTCTTTGGGGATCGGTTCCGTATCGCGTCTTGAGTACGCCATGCGACTCCTCATGGTGCCGAGTGTGCTGTTCGACGGAGCTATCGTGCCGCTCCTCTTGGCTCGGTGGACCGAGCAAATCGCGGCGGATCGCCGCCCACCGGCGCGCGGTGAGGTGTTGCGCACCGTGGGAGAAGGCTTCGTTCTGGCATTCGCCATCGGGGTCGTGCTGGCCATCTTCGCCCCAGCCCTAGTCCATCTCTTGCTGGCTCACGGGCGGTTTGCGCCGGAGGATGAGGCAGTAGTGGCCACGACCCTCAGGTACCTGTCGCTGGCATTTGTCGCCAATATGACCGCCCAGATGCTCGAACGACACTATATCGCCACGACTCGGAATCAGGTCTTGGCAGCGCTGTCGCTCGCCCGTGCCGTCATCAGAATCGCGATTGCGTGGTCTCTGCTGTCCTCGCTCGGGCTGCCTGCGTTCGCCGTCGGGTTCGCGATCTCCGACGTTGCGTATGTAGCGGCCCTGATCGGGCTTCTCCGCGCACCGTCGAAGGCTGCGCAGCCCGCCGAACTGAGGTGAACATGTTGGTCAAGGCCGTTGGCGGCACTCGTGACGGACTCGGGCCGCCTGGGGGACGCGGTCGCGGGAGCGCTGGTGGCGGAACGAGGGGACTGGGACAAGACGGCCTACGGCGACGGTACGGCCGCCGCGCGGATCGCCGGAATCCTCGCGGAGCGGTTCCCCAGCAGCTCGGCGTAGGCGGCGAGCAGCCGCTCGCGCTCACGGACCCAGTCGTAGGGCGCGATCGCCTGGCGCGCGAGCTGCGCGCGACGGGCCCGCTCGGCGGCGGGGGCGGCGGCCAGATCCCGGATCGCGCGGGCGAGGTCGTTCGGGTCGCCGGGGGTGAAATACCACAACATGTCCTCCCCGAAATACCGCAGATAACTGGGCAGCCGCGCGGCGAGCAGCGGGATGCCGAGGTGCACGTAGTCGAGCGCCTTGTTCGAGAGCGAGAAGCGCGTCATGCCGTCGAGGAGCGTCGGGACGACGCCGGCGGCGCAGCGTCCCAGCCTCGCGGGGAGCGCGGGCTGTGGAATCGGCGCTTCGAACGAGACGGCGTTCAGGGACAACCTGGAGGCGAGCCGTTGGAGGCCTGCGCGCTCGGGGCCGTCGCCGAGGATCGTGAGCCGGGCGTCGAGTCCCTCGCTGCGCACGCGCGCCAATGCGCGGATGGCGACGTCCAGGCCGTAGAAGGCGGCGAGGGTGCCGTGATAGATCAGCTCGAGTCGCGGACCGGTCGCACCTGAAGTGGCCGCCGGCCTGTCCCCATAGTCCGCGGGGTCGGCGGTATTATGGATAACGAGGCGGCGCTCCTGCCTGCTCCCGCCGGCGGGCCGCGCGGTGAGCAGCTCGTCGATGGGGCGGTTGACGGTGATGGTCAGATCGGCGCGGCGGCGGGCCCAGCGCTCGATGCGCCGCGCCAGCCACGCGGCGAGCGCTCCCACGGGGCCGCGAAACTTGGCGGCGACGAACTCGGGGAAGATCTCGTGCATGTCGAAGACGATCTTGGCGCCGCGCCGCTGGGCGGGCAGGGCGGCCCAGAGCAGGAAATCGGGCAGGGTATGGACGTGCACGACGCGCACGCGGGCGAGGGCGCGATGGCGGGCGACGAGCCGGCGGCAGCGCGACACGAAGGCGATGTACTCGGCCAGATAAGAAAGGAAGCCGCCGCGCGACTTCCGGCCCGGCACCCGGATTGCGATCACGCCATCGTGTCGCTCCACCGCCCGCTCGCTGGGGGTCCGCAGGGCGATGACCGCTACACGTCGCCCCGTGTCGCGGAGCGCGGCAACTTCGCGGCGTACCCGCGGATCGGCGGGGAAGCTCACGAACGCGAGATGAAGGATCTCGATCGGCATGGGGCTCAATTAAAGGGGATTGTGGTGACTCCATCAAGTCAGCGCCCCTAGATGTGCGGCATCGCGGGAGCGGCGAGCCGGGACCCGGCGTTCGACGTCGGGCCGATCGTCACGCGGCTAACGGCGGCGCTGGCGCACCGCGGGCCCGACGGTGAAGGGTTTCACTTCGCGCGCGGCCGCTCGGTGGGACTCGGCAACCGCCGCCTCAGCATCGTGGATCTCCCGGGCGGCGCCCAACCGATGGCGAGCGAGGACGAGCGCGTCTGGGTCACCTACAACGGTGAGATCTACAATCATCTCGATCTGCGTCTCGAGCTGATCGCCCTCGGCCATCGGTTCCGCACCAACGCCGACACCGAGGTGTTGGTGCACGGCTTCGAGGCGTGGGGCGCCGACCTGTTCGGCCGCCTGAACGGGATCTACGCGTTCGCTCTGCTCGACCAGCGTTCCGACCCCGGAGATCTCTGGCTGGTGCGCGATCCCGCCGGCGTGAAGCCGCTGTACCTCGGCTTGGCCGGCGACACGTGGTGGTTCGCGAGCGAGCTGGCGGCGGCCCGATCATGTGGCCTGGTCGAGTCCGACCTGCGGCCCGAAGCGATCGACGAGTACCTTGTGTACCGCTTCATCCCGTCGCCGGGGACGCCGTACCGGCGCGCGTGGAAGGTGCCGCCGGGGCATTACTGCCGGTTGCCGCTTGCCGCTCTCCCCAATGGTCAACCCGCGTTCGAGCGGTTCGAGGTGCGGTTCGCGCCGGCCACAATCCCGTCCTCCGCGGGCGAATGGATGGAAGCATTGCGCGGCGGCATCCGCGCGGCGGTGCGCCGGCAGCTGATGGCGGACGTGCCCGTGGGATCGCTGCTCTCGGGTGGTGTGGACTCGACGATCGTCACAGGCCTGATGAAGGATGGCTTGCCACAACCGCCGCAGGCATTCGCGGTGGGGTTCGGGGGCGAGAGCGACAGCGGCGAGCTGCGGATGGCGCGGCAGGCGGCCACCGACCTTGGGGTGCCGCTGCGCGAGGTGCAGGTGTCCGAAGCCGACTACCTGCAGGCGTGGCTCGACCAGGTC
>WNGA01018557.1_pt1 | contig 11034 bp, 15 predicted proteins | sample 5400061 | NCBI WGS metagenome assembly WNGA01 (sample SAMN13153366, study PRJNA577476) | soil metagenome | isolation source: 100 cm soil or saprolite under grassland replicate 2 | place: USA:California | collected 2016-06-15
ATCGTCGTGGTAGCAATTGCGCTTATAACGATAGTCGTATTGTTTTTGATGAACGGCCAACCGCCAGACACAACGAACGCCAATCTTGCGGCGCAACAACAACCGGCGCAGCAGCCGCCAGTTATTGTGCAGCAGCCAGCTCCGCAGCAACAGCCGCCGGTAATTATCCAACAACCGGGCGCTCAGCCACCTCCGGTTATTATTAATCCGGCGCCGAGCGGTGGATCAATAACAAGCAATTCAGATGACGTCGCGGTTCAGACCGCCATTGACAAGAAGATTAGCGACGATCCCACTCTCTCAAGTCTGGAAGTGACCGCAATTGTTCTGGATGGCAAGGTGACTTTAACGGGAACCGTCAAGAGTGAAGGGCTCAAGTCGCAGGTCGAACGAATGATCGGATCCATCAAAGGAGTGAAGCAGGTTGACAACCAGATTATGGTGATGAGCTGAGAACAGTGAAGAGTGAAAAGTGAAGAGTTGTAGGGGGCGGACCTGCGTGTCCGCCTCAGGCGTTTGTGGGAGGCGACATCTGGCGGATCTTCTGGGAACGGATCTTTTGGGCGGCGGATCTTCTTGGGTGCGGATCTTTTGGAGACGGATCTTTGGGAGACGGATCAAGCATCCACCTCAACCTTGAAGGGGTGGGCTTTTTGTGTCCGCACGCCGAAGGGCGCACACGCCGCTACGCCCCTACAAGAAATGATCACTCATCACTCATCACTTTTCACTTTTCACTCTTCACTCTTCACTGTTCTCAATAGCCTTCGGTATGTTGCCGAAGCCACTCATCCAGTTCCTCTTCAGTGGGCTCCCGCCCAAGCTCTTCTCGCAAACGTTGGTGCAGATACTCGTGTTCCGTCCTGGCAACGCCTGCGAGTTTGGCGTCTGAGCCGGCATCGTCAGCGTCTCTATTTACTTCATCATCAAGCGTCATGACCAGAACCTCACGGGTGGCTAACGATGTTTCGATTGCCAGACTACTCTCCTCACCCACAATTGTCAGACGTCTGCGGTCGCCATCTGCAAAAAAGCTGACATCTTTGATCTGACAATCAGCTGGCGGCAGCTTAACTCGTAACAGCTTGTCAGAAGACCTATCATTGCCGAGCAGAACATCCATATCAGAATTGATCTCTTCCTTAATTTCCCTATCCACCTCGAGTTCACTTACGGTTACCGAGTGAGGTAGCAGGCTCATTTCACCGTCCAGAAAGATCGTCCAAACGAATCCTATGTCGAGAAAAATATACAACGCTTCATCGAAAACAAAATAGCCGAGAAGGGATGCGCCCAGAACGTGGGCAATGACGTGATCCTGATGGGTGGTTGTATCTTTCGGTGTCCAGTTTCTCACGTTGAGCTCCCGTCAGGGATCCGAAAGAATACGCTATCTGTTGGTCGGTATAAACTCAAATTTAGTCAGAATAGTGTGTGCCGAGTTGCTCCTGCAAGGTCTCCGGCACTGACTTCCAGCTCGCGTTGCGGAGCTTGTGAGAATCAAAATCCGATGTGTGCATGCGCAAGGCGCGCCAGTGAGGCAGCTTCTCTTCGTATAGCCAGCGATAAATCGGTCCGTTGCCACGGCGGCTGTAGAAAACCTTGTCGACCTCAATATCTTTCTCAGCAACAGCGATACTGCCCGGCAGCATTGTGCTCGAGGAATTAACGTATAGCCGCAGTCCACTTATTGTTATTGTCATTTTAGTTTCTTCAGTCAAGCCCGCCGCCATGACCGTGTTGCACCTCTTCACTTTCAACTTTTGTGAAGTGCACCAGCCCGCGCTTCACCTCTTCAAGCGCTATGCTTGTATTCCGGCGTCTTCCCTTGTCGTCCTCGATGCGCGGCTTAGACCCGTGCAGCAGTTGTTTTGTTCTTAAACCAGCAACGATGATTAGGCGAAACCGGGAATCTATCCCCGGCCAGGTCCCCTCATTCGCCACTCCAGTTAAGCTATTGCCGTCTAATTTTTCTGTGCTAATCATTGGTGCTTTTTAAGCCTTTCGAATTTGCTGCGGGCTCTGGAACTTTCAGACGCGACCTATGAACAAGCTATAGAAACTTTGCGAGGAGAAATAGCGCTGGTAATGCTATGACCGCGATCACGAGCAGTTGCAGCCAATTCATCGCCGACTTTTTGCAGTTCGGGCAACTTATTCTCCAGAGCGGCAATATCCTGCCACAGTGATCGCATGACGAAATCATCGGGTTACCCCACTCTTCGCTTGTTTTCCTTCACCGTTCCTGAGGACTTGCTCAAGCTGCGTACGGTCGAGCGGGCGACCAAGGCTCAACTTCATTAGCGGATCCGCGACTAACCAGAAGGAGGCTTTGCCTTCATCCGTAGTCGTAAGGTTCTTAAAAGCCGCGGCGTCAAGCACGACGGGCCTAAAGCATTCCATTCCACTGTCACGCGATCGCGCCAGCATTGCCTCGCCGCTGCTGTGAAATATCGGGACGCGGAAACTTCCCTGATCATCGAGCGCAAACCAATCACCATTGGCGCGTCTCATGGCATACAAGGTTTTCATGAAGCAGGCTCTATCAATTTAGTAAGAATCACGCGCGCCGCGTTGAAGTGATATGCAGATCATCGTCAGTGTCATGGCGCACGAAGACTGAAAACACCAGGAACGCCGCGCCACAAGCCAGGACAGCCATGGCAATGGCCCACCACAAATGGGCTGACCCGCCCTCGACGCTCTTAAATGTGACGAACAGGTAAAACTGCCAGATAGCCATCGCGGCGACTACAATCACGGCAGCGATCGCTCCCGTCACGTTCTTTATGTTCTTTTTCGCGTAACTCATTTGTCCCGATGTCTTACGATTGAGGCTAGAGTGGGTTGCCTATTCCCTGAACACACAGATCGCCATTTACACGTACAAGTGTTAACGGTTTTCTATTGGATTTTGTCGTGGAGATAGACATCAGAATTCCTGGTACTGGTCGAGTTTGAAAAACAAATCAGACGGCACAAGGAGAAGGAAGCTACGCGCGCAAAATCCTGATGTCGAGAGTAGATTTTCGAAGAACAACTACACGCTCAATGTACCACACATGACTACGAATCAGCGGACCTGAAACCAAGATGCCAGAAATAAGAAAATGCCGGACATCCCAGACGCCTTCACAGCAAAAGGTTTCCTCTGCTGTAACCGTTCTAGGCGCAAGAGAGCTGGGGTTTTTTGACGTTTGAGACGTAATCGGCAAAGCTTGGTATTGCCTCAGCTTCGCTTTCGTAGGTATCGAAGACCGACAGAAGCCTGGCTGTTCTCAGTAATTCATGAAGCGCCTCCGTGAGACCGACCAGCTTGATTTCCCCACCCTTGTTTTCTACCGAGACCTGGCTCGCAACCAGCTCGCCCAAACCACAAGAGTCGATATATGTAACGTCTGCCAGATTCAAGAGAATGAGAATCTTCTTTTCCAGAAGCAGGCAGCGTATCGACTTGTGTAGCTCTAACGTGCTCCCACCTACCCTCAGCCGGCCCTTCAAGTCCAGAATAGCGACATCTCCGACCCGACGCTCATTGATGTAAAGGTTAATCACTGACTACACATTACTGTAACGAGGCGTGTATGTCAAATACGGTATATATTGCGGATGGACAATATTTATCGTATGTGGTAAGTAATGGAGTGCGCGTGGAAACATTTATGATTGAGATTCGAGTAGATCACTTACTGGCAGAGCACGGGCGAACCTTCTACTGGTTGGCTAAAGAGACTGGTATCAGCCACACTACGCTTTGGCGTTTGAAGAAGGGCAAAGCACTTGGCATCAACTTCGAAACCCTGGAGAAGATGTGTCAGGCACTCAAATGCCAACCGGGTGACGTCCTCGCGCTGGCGCTCGCTAAGAAAAACGGGAAGAAGGGCGCCACTCGCGAACGAGCAAGAAAGAGGCAGCGATGAGTACCAATATAGCAAAGCCTTTAACATTTAAATTCATTGGGGACGAAGCTGATGTTCGCCTGGAGCTAAGTAACGACGCCGACCACGCGCTCAAATGCGTGGAGATTCTGACGGTCTTCCTTAAGGATCTTGAAACTCCGGGCGGCGGGCCTTCACAAGCACATATTAGATTTGACGCCATAGACTCCATTAGGCCAAAAGAGAATGTGGTTCTCGCTCACAAAACCTGGATTAACGGAAAGGTTGCCGATGCGAGAACGGATCTGTTGGCGCGCCTGAAAGTGATAGCTGGCGAAGCCAAACCGTATGTACTTGATATTTCGTGGCAGGATCCGGAAGGCAAGACTCGGTTTCAACGAATACCGATTGGACATTGAAAGATAACGGAGGCCAGAGATGAGGGATCAGAGAACAGAGGTCAGAGATCAGAGGTTAGAAATCAGAGGTCAGGCATAAGCCGACGGCTGCTTCTGACCTCCGAAACCTCTTCTTCGACCTCTGACCTCTGTTCTCTAACCTGTGTTCTCTGACCGCTACATGGTCGATCTTTTCAAAACGCTGAAAGAAGTGAGTAATGAAGATTTGTGATTTCTGTTTGCAGTACAGGCAAAATGGTGAATGCGAACTCGGTCTGAAGATTCCGAAGAGCATGACTTGCCGCGAGTTTGGCCCAACCCTGGAAAAATTCTGCTCCGACGCCAAAGATTTTGTAGATCCAAAGCAGATCGTGCAGATGGCAACTTACTTCGGAGTCAAAGGACCAGAACTGAAGAAGGTTAAGATGATGGCTGCACGAGAGGACGGTCAACGGCTCTAGGCATTCCTGATAACCCTTCCCTCGTCCGCCTGCTCACAAGAAAAGAACGCTCCCAAACTATAAACGGCCGAACTGACGTTCGACCATTCACCGTCCCCGCCGAAATAGATAACCGCACCCGAAGAGAAGCAAAGTTTGGTGCTCTCACCTGAATCCAGTTTCAGTTGCCGTTCAGGCCGTCGTAATAACCATTCTCAAAACCGGCTCGGTAGTAGCGCTGATAAAGGCCACGGTCACCGAGTTTTGAGCTGTAGTCCGTAGTGGCTCTCTGGTATGCACTCTTGTCGCGGAAGTCAGAGCGTCTGCCACTGTTGCGATCGTTTCGGCCTTCCTTGATCCCCTCGTTATAACCAGCATTCAAAGCCGTTTGCCGAAGTTCGAAAGAACCCCCGTAGGTGTCATAACGATCCCAGTTGCGGCCACGGCGATTCCGATTGTTGATGTTGGCGTTCCAGTCTCGATTGTCATTGCGGCTCCAGTCGCGATTGCGATTGTTATCGTAGCCAGTGTTTTGCGGATTGAAACCGTCGTTGAAGCCAGTCTCGTAAGCCTCACGAAAATACCGGCGATACAACTCGCGGTCACCGAGACGTGAGCTGTAGTCTTTGGTGGCTTTGCGGTAGGCGCTTTGGTTGCGGTAGTCGGTACTCCTGCCCCTCTGACGCGCGGCAGTGCCGTCCTTCAAGCCTTCGTTGTAGCCGGCGTTCAGAGCCGTCTGGCGAAGATCGAAGGAGCCGCCGTAGTTACCGTAGTTATCCCCGTTTCGTCCGCGGCGATTGCGATCACGATCGTAGCGATCACGGTCATTGCGATCCTGGCCGTATGGATAGCTCGGATACTGCGCCTTTACCGGCCGAGAAACGGCTCCAACAACAAAAAGCAATGACAGTACCGCTATCAGTGCACTAACACTCAATTTCGTACGATTTGATTTCATAATTTCACCCCTTTGGTTGGTGATTCTGCAACTAATATGCCTCCGGCCTAATGTGTCGTCATTGACCGGATTACCGGACGCCGGCACATCTGCCTATCGCTTGAGAACTGTTCGAGCAGGCGCAGCGTCAGACAGAATTGACTTGGATGTCTGTGCGTTGACGCACTCATCGTAGAGTTATAGTATCGCAGAGAAATTGTACTCTTTGATTCGCTCCCCAAATGACTTCCTTACACTGGCACTCCGCAATGAAAGGATAAAAATGAGACGACAAGTAATGAGATTTTTGCCGATGGCGACACTCAGCCTGGCTTTAGCTTTAACTCCTCTGTGTGGAATTGCTCAAGAAAATAACAACACTGCCAAGGGGCAGGTGAAGCAAAGCGGCACAGAGGTCGGCAGGGCCGGCAAGAGCATGGGCCGAAACGTTAAGCATGGCCGCGTCGTGCGAGGCGGCAAACACTTTGGAAAACACATGGGACGCGCCGGCAAACACTTTGGTCGCGGAACAAAGAAGGCGATCAAACATGTCATTTCATAGAGGCGTGCGTAGCGTAAGCCGAACTTTTACTTTGCGCCCGACTGGCCACGCGACGATCATCGTGTCATGCGGTAATGTAATTTGTAGGCAATTGTAGTAAACCAGTTTCCCATCCGACATTCGGAACCCGTTTCCGCAAACTTCTCCTTGTGCCGTTTGCTGTTCTTCACGACGCGACCAGCATAAGGAGTAACCGATGTCGACCACAAAAAGTCCACCCATTGCAAACCGGCTGCTTGCTGCACTACCAAAGAAAGACTACCAGGCGCTGCACCATCAACTGGAAGAAGTGCCTCTGGTATTCGAGGAGATTCTCTACCAACCCAACGTATTGATTAGCGATGTCTATTTTCCCAACAGTGGAATTCTCTCTCTGCTGGCCGGTGTCAACGGCCGCGCCACGCTGGAAGTCGGGCTAGTGGGTAAGGAGGGCATGCTTGGCATGTCTGTATTCATGGGAGTTAACCCTTCGCAGAATCGCGTTGTGGTTCAGGGTGCCGGCTCCGCGATGAGGATGAAAGCAACTGGTCTTCGCAAGCATTGTAACAACGGGGGCATATTGCCGCGCCTGCTGCGTCGCTACTCCCACTCGTTGATAACGCAGATAACGCAGTCCGCACTTTGCAATCAGTTTCATTCAGTCGACGCCCGGTTGGCACGCTGGCTACTGATGACACATGACCGCATGGGAGACGATGAGTTTCAGCTCACGCAGGAATTTCTGTCTAACATGTTGGGCGTGCGGCGCGAGGGCGTCAGCCGGGCAGCTGGAAATTTACAGAAACGCAAAATGATTTCGTACAGCCGCGGCCGGCTCAGAGTCATTGATCGCGCCGGGCTCGAAGCAACCTCATGCGGATGTTACGAAATCATCAAAGATGAAGCCGATAGTGCTTGAGAGTGAGGGACGCGTGCACCAGTTGACTTAATTCCAGGCGTGCAGTTACGCGAATAATAACTGGGCTCATTCACCATACGCCTCATTTAACTTCCGAAAGTGATAACCCATAGCCGCCAGTCGCATCGACTGTGGAAACTGATCATGATGCCTGCGGATGGTGAGTGCGAGAAAGCGCCAGAATTCTCTGCGCTCGCGGTCGAGCACACCCAACTTGAGTATCAAGCGAATGAATGCTGCGACTCCGCTGGTGACCTTCATGCGTACCGGTTCCGGCACGTCTTGGGCTGTCCGCTTAAGTGAATCGAGCGCACGCTGATAATATTCGCTGGGTTTGTAAATCGTACGCATGATTGATTGGTAACCTGCGATCAGGCGCGCGGCGTCCATCCTGGGCACAAAGTTTAGCGCGCAGTTGGTGTTGTTGCCGGAACTTTCACCGAGTAATCGTCCTTCCTTCTCCAGCCGCCGCCATAACTGTGTGTCCGGCAAGGCAGTGAGCAAACCGACCATCGCCAGCGGTATCGCGCTCTCGCGAATGAAGCTGATCTGCCGCTCAAAGATGTCGTCAGGATCGTTATCAAAGCCGACAATGAAGCCCGCCATCACTTCCATCCCATAACTCTGAATCTTCCTAACTGATTGCAGCAAGTCGCCGCGGTTTTGTGACTTCTGGGCTTCTTTGAGACTCTCTTCAACCGGGGTCTCGATACCCAGAAAGACGCGACGAAAGCCGGCGCGCTGCATCTCGCTAAGCAGCTCATCGTCGTCAGCGAGATTTACGCTGGCCTCAGTCAAAAGCGAAAATGGATGGCCGTTTCTGTCTTGCCACGCGGCCAGTTCAGGTAGTAGTCGCCTGACATTCTTTTTGTTCCCGATGAAATTATCGTCGACGATGAAAACCGTGCCGCGCCATCCGAGGCGTAGCAGGACGTCGAGTTCGGCCAACATCTGTTGATTGCTTTTTGTCCGTGGCACGCGCCCGTAGATTTCGATGATGTCGCAGAATTCGCAGTTGAAAGGACAGCCACGCGAATACTGCACCGACATCGCGCTGTAGCGCTTCATATCCGCGAGATGGAAATCAGCCACCGGAGTCGTTGCCAGTGGGGGCCGCTCTGCAGCCTGATACGTTCGCTTTGCCTCGCCGCATTGCAGATCTTGAACAAACTGCGGCACGGTCGTTTCCGCTTCGCCCAGGAAGATATGATCCACTGCCGGCAAGTCTTCGATTGTCGTGGTCACGTATGGGCCGCCGAGGACGACGCGTTTACCGCGGGCCTTACATCGCCTGGCGACTTCATGGACTGACTCTTTCTGCACCAACATACCAGTCACAAAAACAATGTCCGCCCAATCGATAGCGTCTTTCTTCAAGGCACACACATTTAGATCAACCAATCGCCGCTCCCAGGACTTTGGCAATAGTGCCGAAACGGTTAAGAGCCCGAGCGGTGGGAAGGCGCATCGCTTGTGCTCAAAGGGCAAGGCGTGACGAAAACTCCAATACGTATTGGGAAATTCAGGGTTGACTAACAAAACCTTCATCGCATGCTCCTTGGCTGATAGTAAGACTTGCAATCGACGGCGACTGAAATCAAAGGACAACGAACAACGGGGGTTTAGAGTAAATCCTAATACCGAATTTGAAGTGCGTAGGTAATAGTTACGTAAAATTTCCGTTGTACTAGCGAGAAGTTCTGCCTACGAGGTATGGTAAGAGTACCGTACGACACACAAATGTCATAATTTCGCAGCCGAGGCGTTCACCCACAAACGATTTCAAATGCGGGTAGACTACGCGCACAACCGGCTATCAAGCGAAAGCCTCCGGCGAAATAATTCGACGGAGGCTTGGCGCTGGCGTTGCTAGTATCTACGATGCCGATGGCGCTTGCGAATCTTATAAGTGTAGAGAGCTCCACTGCCTGCCCCTACGAGAGAGCCAATAGCCGCACCCTTCTTACCGCCTGCCAATCCCCCTATGGCAGCGCCACCTACCGTCGTCCCAGCAACCGTTAGTTTGTCGCGATGCTTTTGCCAAAAAGTACGATGACGCCGATAACGCCTGGTTTGCGCCGAGGTGTCTGAGCTCACTGGCCCAACCGTGAAAACAAGCGTCAACAAAATTAAGACCAGAGCCACAAACCGCTTCACCTTCAGTAGTGCGGTCTTGCGAATTGCGATAGTCGTATCCATTCATTTGCCCCTTTCATATCGCTAGTTGTTTGTCTGTTGGGCAAGACCCGTGCCCCTTTTGAAATGAGACAAACATGCGCCTTTTCAACGACTATTGGCCCTGGACGTGCGTATTCTTAGAAGGCAGTTACGTACGAGAGTATGTCAGAACGGCAGTCTTAGGCTGTTTTGACAGTCCCTCATCGAGCAGACGCGAGAGACCTCCGCAGATCAATTGGGAGACCAGCAAACAATTCGCGGATCGCGCCCGGATGGCTGCCAGCCTGGCTCCAGCTAAGCCTTCGCGTCCTTCACAAACTTCAGGGCGACACCGTTCATGCAATAACGTAAGCCTGTCGGTCTGGGTCCATCGTTGAATACGTGGCCCAAGTGGGAATCGCATCTTGCGCACAAAACTTCCGTGCGCGTTTCCGGGAGACTATTGTCCACTTCTTCACGCACGTTCTCTCTGGCAATTGGCTGATAGAAACTCGGCCAGCCTGTGCCTGAGTCAAACTTAGCCCGGGAACTGAACAACGGCAGCGCGCAAGCAACGCATTCGAAAATACCTTGCTCATGAATTTCATTTATCGGACTTGAGAAGGGCGCTTCGGTTCCCTTTTGGCGCGTTACTGCATACTGATCCGGCGTCAGAATGCTTTTCCATTCTTGGTTTGTCTTAATCACTTTTTTAACTCCCCTGGACTTCAGCGAATTGGGATCACTAAGATCGCCACGCTTGCTGTTGCTCTCCTGCCCAAACCCGGCCGACAGCGGTAACTTCGCGCACGCAGCAAAGCCTCCCAACACGATAGCGGATGAAAGAAAGTAACGTCGATTCATATAGGATTTACGTATCCAGTACAATTAACGGATTGGCTTGGATGCCAAATTACGAAAAGGCTATTGGAATTTCTCGGGAGCCCCAAACTTTTTGGCCCCGTTTTATACCGGCATGTCGTATTGCGCACCTGAGCACTGTCGTTCTCCTGCAGGAAAAAGCCTCCGACGAATATTCTCGTCGGAGGCCTGATTAATCGCAAGAGGTCATGCGAACTGCGTAACCTCTTCCGAAACGCAAGTGAAGCCTAACGCCGGACGGTTGGCGTGGCCACTGTCCAGACCTGTACTGGCCCAAGACTCAAGTTGATCGTCTTGACCAGATAGGTACCGGATTGCGACACCGGCGCGTTGATCACTGCCACTCCGTTAGTGCTATCTACAACCTGCACTACCGTGCCGGCTGGACCAATAAGCGCGACCTTAATCGGTAGGTTGTTGCTCGATGCAGCTACTACCGAGATTGCTGTCGCTCCAGTTCCAATAGGAAGACTGCTTAACACCTCCTGTCCCGCGCTCAAATTGCTATTACTACTCGTCGTTGCGCCAGGGCCTGATGTCGGTTGACTGTTTGAGCTGGAACTTTCCAAACAGAAACCATCAACGTAAACCGCATCGCTCATGTTTCTGATCTCCAGCGTGTGTGAACCGGGGGCCAGGTTTGCAAACTCCACCTTTGATCCAAAAACAGGATCTTTCAGTCCACCGGAACTTCCTCGATACGTAACGGATCTTGACGCACCATCCAGTACGACGTCGGCCGAGCCGCCCTTGCTACTGGTGCCGTAGTAGTAAGTCAGCTTGCCCGTCTTGCCGGCGGCGACGTTGAACGTCAGGCTTGCTGAGTGATTAGCTGAATTGCCGGTGTGGAAGCGGAAGTGGCCACCACTGGCGTTGGATGCG
>WNGA01013790.1_pt1 | contig 11032 bp, 9 predicted proteins | sample 5400061 | NCBI WGS metagenome assembly WNGA01 (sample SAMN13153366, study PRJNA577476) | soil metagenome | isolation source: 100 cm soil or saprolite under grassland replicate 2 | place: USA:California | collected 2016-06-15
CGCGCTCTGCCCAGTCTCCTTCGATCGTGGCTCGCCCTTCGAGCTCGAGGCCGAGCTCGGCGAAAAAAGAGATAGCGGCATCGAGGGATTCCACCACGATGCCGACGTTGTCCATCCGTTGAAGCGTCACGCGGCCCACCCTAGTCCTGCTGTCGCTTCGACACGCCCACCCGACGAGCGCACCGGCTCACGGTTGCGCCGTCGGCACGATGGCTTCGTTGTTCGTTCCTCTCCCGCTGACGTGAGCCAGCGTTCGCAAATGTCCCCTGAGCTAGTGTCGCTCGGTGGCGCAGGAACACCCCAACGCTCTCGCGTACAGGCGTGCGGCTGATGCCTTCCGCTCCGGTGATCTCGACGCGGTCGAGAGCCTGATCGCGCCCGAGGTCGTGTGGCACGTTCCCGGCGAGCACCGGATGGCGGGAACGATTCGAGGGCGCGATGCACTTCTTGCCTGGCTGGCGCAGGTCAAGAGCCTCGGGTTCTGGCTCGTCGAGGACGACGTGTTTGCAAGCGACTGCCACGTCTGTGCTGTCAGCACTATGGGCGCTCGCCGCGACGGCGTGGACGTGCAGACCCGTGTGATCAGCGTCTCTCGGTACCGGGATGGACAACAGGTCGAGCGCTGGCTCTACCCCGACGACACGGTCGCGTGGAACGCGATCTTCGCGGCCTGACGAGCGTCCGGGCTTGAGGGCAACATCCGCCCGGGCGGCCCGGGCAACGCCAGCCTCGCGTGGGCGAGTGTTCGCGAATGTCCCCCGAGCTCGGGGTCCCGGCTGTTAACCGAACCGATGTGATCGAGTTCGACTTCAGCGCCCAGATCTTTCTCAAGCCTTTCGAGCAGGAGCCGACGGCGGCGGAGCAGCTGACGCGCGCGCTCCGCCGCGCTCTGGCTACTTTGGGCTACGTGTGGGGTGCATTAACTCGGTTCCGGGTCGGCCAGCTCGAGTCTGACTCCTAGAGTCGTCTGGTCGTTCCGTCGTCCTGGAGGAGGTGGTCTTGTTCTGGTCGTTCTGTTACGTCGTGCTCGGACGCCTTCTGCAGCTCGCAGCGTTGCGTTTGCGCTCCGAGGAGTTCAAGGAGCTGGAGATCGTCGTGCTCCGCCACGAACTGGCGGTGCTCCGCCGTCAGACCGGTCGCCCCGTTTTGGAACCCGCCGATCGCGTGTTCCTTGCCGCGGCCAGCCGGCTGCTGCCTCGATCGAGCTGGCACTCGTTTGTCGTCACGCCGACGACGCTGCTTCGCTGGCACCGTCGGCTGGTCACGAAGCGCTGGACGTACCCCGCCCGGGTCGGCCGCCCGCCGATCGGCGGCGAGATCCGGGAGTTGGTGGTCCGGCTCGCCCACGAGAACCCACGGTGGGGCTACCAGCGGATCGCCGCCGAGCTCCGCGGGCTCGGCTTCGCGGTATCGGCAACGACGGTGCGCAACCTGCTTCGCGAGGCTGGCGTCGGACCTGCCGGCGAGCGCGCGGGCCTCGGTTGGTGCGAGTTCCTGCGAGCGCAGGCACAGAGCATGATCGCGGTCGACTTCTTCACCGTCGAAACGGTCTGGCTGCAGCGGCTGTACGTGCTCTTCTTCATCGAGCTCGGCGGCCCCCGCGTGCACCTCGCCGGTTGCACCGCAAACCCAAACCGCCCCTGGGTCACCCAGCAGGCCCGCCAGCTCGCCTTGGACACTGGCTCAGCGATCTACGCCGCTTCGCTGCCTGATCCGCGACCGCGACAGCAAGTACACGCGTGACTTCGACACCGTCTTCCGAAGCGAAGGCATCAAGATCATCCGGACGCCGGTGCGAGCGCCGAAGGCGAACGCGATTGCCGAGCGCTTCGTCCGCACCGTCCGGTCGGAATGCCTCGACTGGCTCCTCATCCTCAACCGACGGCACCTCGAGCGCGTGCTTCGCGTCTTCATCCACCACTACAACGGCCACCGGCCGCACCGCTCGCTCAACTTCACGCCGCCCGATCCGCAGCAGCCAACCCTCCAACCTGTCAGGTCGCCGCGACCAGACCACGTCGAGCGTCGAGATCGGCTCGGCGGACTTATCCACGAATACAGCCTCGCTGCATGAAGAACCGGATTTCTGCGCCCCCCACACGGCGGTCGCGGGGTTATACGACCCTGTAGTAGTCCAGAGGCGCTTTCTGCACCGCCAAGTTCAGTGGGAACGAGCCCACCGGCCGGGGGAGCGCGTGGATTTCACTTCGCCCTCATTTCGACTGCGGCGAGGGCTCGGCGCGCAGCCGCTTCGCTGCGGTGGCCGATGCCCCACTGGGATTCGACGCGGCGGTCGACGCGGATGAGGAGCTGGAGCGCTTCGGCGCCGTGCCACCAGCCGAAGCTCGCGCCGGTGACAATCCAGGCGTGCTGGTAGCGCCAGTGGCGCTGGTTGGCCGCGGTCGGGCCACGGCCCGCAGTCAGCCAGGCGTCGAGGCGTCGTGCACGGACGGGGAGGGCGATCTCATCGAGCGGCTCCGTGGGAGCGCCGGGCACGTGGAACGCGGCGGGTCGGGGCCACCTGAGAGTTTCGGTCCGGACGGCGCCCCGCGGCGCGGAGCCTCCACTCGCTGTTCGCAGGGAGCGCGCCGCAGCTTTGGCGTAGCGCTGACCGGCCGTGCCCTGCTTTGATGCTCTCGTCTTCGTCTCGCGTCCCGCGAGAGCGACATCCTGCGGCGACCGGTCGCGGTGCGGCTGCGTCCGGAGCTGCGCCATTCCTGGAGAGCTCGAGGAGCCGTCGTCAGACCGAGTCCATATTGCAGCCGCCCCGCCGAGCGCGACCGCGAGCGCGAACGCGGCCAAGATCGCGCCGCCGGTGATGCGCCGGCGAGGCGCGCGTCTGAGTCGCCCCGCCGAAGCGGCATGCGGGCGCATCGGCGGAAGAGGCAGCGGCGGCGGCGGCGATGGCTGCGGCTGCCGTACAGGCGCCGGTCGCGGCACCGGCTCGCGAGGGTCGGCGAGCTGTGCACCCGCCCTTCCGGCCAATTCCGGATCGATCAGGGCTAGTTCCGGGCTGAGCGGCTCGACCAGAGGAGCGTACCCGTCCCTGCCCGCGCTCGGCGATCGGCCGTCCCTCCTACGGCCGATGGTGCCGAGACACAAGAAGAGGGCCTCGTTTCCAGGACCCTTCTCTGATGATGGGCCGAACCGAGCATTACGCGAACCGTGACGTGCTCGTCGTGGCGTCGGCGCTGAGCGTCGGCTAATTCCCCGTGGTCAGTGCCGGCCGAGGGTCTCGGCACGATGAGCGGCGTGAAGTTCCGCGAGCTCATCCGGCTGCTCGAAGACGACGGATGGCAGTTGGTCGCTCAGCGCGACAGTCACCAGCAATACGAGCACCGACCAAACCGGGCAAGTCAGCGTGGCTGGCAAGCCGGGCGCCGACGTGCCGAAGAGTACGCGGCGAATATCCTTCGACAGGCGGGACGGAGGCGGAGCAGATGAGCGGTCGGAACGACGCGCGTCCGAAGTCCCCGCCGCCTGACGGCTCCCTCCACGCGTCACATCGGGCTCCGTGGTTCGCGCAACGCCTCGTTCGCTCTCTGGGCTGCGAAAATCGTTGCACCGAGCGGTAGTGATGATCGGCGGTACCAGGCTCGAACCAGCGGACCCTGTTGCCCGCCGTAACTGCTCAGGCAAAAACACCGCCGCGAACGAGCGCTCTTGCGTGGCGCCACGTACGCCGCCTTAGACATAACGTTTGGATGGGCATGCGCGGAAGATGTCGGCGGATCAACTGGCCGGGGCGTTGGGCCGCGTTCGTGCTCTGCCTGCTCGTCGCGGGCTGCGGCGACAGCGCGGAGCGGCGGCCGGAGCCGCTGCACGAGTCGGACCTGCTCGTGTTCGGAGTCGCGGGCGACTACGACGAGGCCGCGTACAAGATCGTCGCCATTCGGGCAGACGGGCGTCGCATGCGCACGCTCGCGCGCGTAGCCACGAACCACCTGATCTGGTCGCCGGATGGCCGCCACATCGCGTTCGACGAGCTCGCCGACGTGTTCACTGCCGAGAGCTCTCTGCAGGTGATGGATGCAGACGGTACGCATCCGCGCCAGCTCGTTCCGAAGCAGGACGGTGACAGCTACGTGGCCGACTGGTCTCCCGACAGCAAGCGCGTGCTCTATTCCCTCGCCGACCCCGGTGGAGAACACATGCCGCGTGGTCTGTGGACGGTTCGCATCGACGGCCGAGGGAAGCGGCGTCTGGCGATGCCCGCCGGTGCAGGGGCTGCGACCTGGTCCCCCGACGGAAGCACGATCGTCTTCGTGACCGGCGACACGGCGGAGGACTCGTCGGTGTACCTCTTCGACGTGCGCACCGGCAGGTCGAGGCTGCTCGTGCGGAACGGCGATTCACCGCGGTGGACGCCGGACGGCAAACGCATCGTCTTCCGCAACGCATACCAGGGGAAACGGTCGGGCATCTACATCGTCGACCGCGACGGCGGGAGTCCAAAGCTGCTCGAGCGACTCGGCGCCGACGAGGACCCGTCGCTCGGCGACGTCTCCCCCGACGGCAACTGGATCATCGTCAGCTACCATCCAGCGCTCTCGCGACTCTCCCTCGCTGACGGCGAGCTTCAGAAGCTGACGAGCGTGCAGAACGACTTGACTCCGGAGTGGTCTCCAGACGGCAAGCGGGTCGCGTTCGAGCGCAACGGGAACATCTGGCTTATGGACGCCGACGGCCGGCACGAGCACCTGATCGCACGAGCGCCTCGCCTCGCCGTTTACGTCAGACCCGACTGGCGTCCCTAGACGCCGAGCCCTTGCCAGACCCCTCACCGCTCCGCGCGCTAGTCGCATAGGGTCGGCGCGCAGTTCTCAGCTGGGGAACCTCGCGGCTTCCCCAGACCCTCCCCCTGGTCCGGACACGTTCCGCGTCCGGACGGATCGCTTCGCGGGCATGCGCCGTGCGCACGCCCGCTCGCGACGGAGCTAGCCGGACTCGAACCGGCGACCTCCTGGGTGCGATTCAGGCGAAAACCCTTGCGGCTGTTTGCCAGCCTTTGCAGTTCCGCTCAACGATGCCGCTTCTGGCGCCGCACGCTTCGCCATCGTTTGCGCCCGTTTGCTCTGGCTAGTTGACCAGGAGTTGACCACGCAGCGCCGCGGCCGCCGACGCTGCGCAGCACCCGTTCGGGGCGGCGGTCCAGAGCTCGAGCTCGGTCCGCGTCCGCGCATCACCACGACGCGAACTGCGATCCAGTCAGTTCGGCGGCCTCGTCGTCAGTGACCCTAGAGGGAGGATCATTCTTCGACTGGTCTTCCTTCTTTTGCTGAGGTTTGCAAGCGTCTCTCGAGCGCTTGTGGCCGCCACGACGTTCCCTTTCCGCTCGAAGAGCTTGAGTGCCCGCCCGAGAAGTGGCGCCGCCTCCTTTTCACGGCCGGCCAGGAGAAGGACCTCGGCAAGAGTAGTGAGGGAAAGGCCCTGACTGTTGAGGGCATCGGTTTTCTCGGTAATCTCACGTGCCTGACGGGCGAGGCTCTCTGCCTCCTCTGGGTGCTGTCGCCTGGCAAGGACCTTCGCGCGAGTCGTGCGCCACAGCATCTGGGCCGCGACGTCGTCGCTTTGAGCGAGCTCCTGGCTGACCTGCGCGAATCTCTCGGCCTCGTTGTAGCGCTCTTGGGCACATAGAGCCCTCCCCAGCTGAGCTGCCACTGCTGAGAGCAGGCCGCGCTCCCCCATCCGCTCGAGGGCCTCGTAGGCAACACGAAGGTCTCGCTCGGCGGCCTCCGCATCGCCGGCAAGCAACTCGACATCGGCTGAAAGAAGCGACATGCCCGCAACCCACACATTCAATCCGAGTTCCTCGAAGAGCGATCGGCCTTGTCCCAGAAGGCGTCGAGCCTCGTCGAAACGGCCGCACATCGCGTGGAGTCCGCCGAGGCAGACGAGGAAGGCGGGCGCCACCACCGTGTCCTCCGACGTCTCCTCCAGGACCTGACGACACCGACGGATGGCCTCCGGCACCGGCGTCGGGCCGTAGTAGAGCGCCATGGCAAGGCGCATCCGCGCCCACCTCGCCTCACGGGCGTCACCGGCACGCTCGGAATACAGGATTGCGCGTTCGACCGCCAGCTCCTGATCCCCCCACCGGTACATCATCCAGTGACTGTCAGCGATCCGCCTCCACGCTTTGGCAACACCAAGAACGTCTCCCAGTCCCTCGAGCTCAGCCATGACGTGCTCGGAGACCCGCCTCAGATCGTCCGCGCTCCACTCGGGGGCCGTGAGCGTCTTCACGAACGCAAGCTCGAGAACGCTACGCAGCTCGAGCCGTCGATCGCCACTCCTGCGCCCAGCTTCGATCGCCTCGGTCAAGACAGCGTCGGCCCGGACGAAGTCACCTGCAAACGCCAGGGCGCCGCCCAACTCGAGCAGCACACCATCGCGCGTCGGGTCGTCGGTGGCCAGCAGAGAGGCGGAGCGACCGAGGAGGTTCGCTCCCGCAAAGACGTCTTCCCGCGCGAGTGCGCGCCGACCGGCGGCGATCAGGTGCGCGGCCGCACTGGCCCCGAGCCTGTGTGCCCGCTCGTCCACCCGGCCCAGCTCATGGCGGTACCGGCACGCCTGCTCGAGGTGGTAGCCGAGCAACTCCTCGTACTCGCCCGGCCGCTGCTCGAGCCAGGCGGCATAGCTCTCGTGCAGCTCGCCGCGCACCTGCTTGGGCAGTGCCTCGTAGGCCGCCTCGCGGATGAGTGGGTGGCTGAAGCAAAAGGCGTCTTCCCCGTCGAAGGACCCTCGGTGCGATCGGACGAGGTACTTGCGCGCGAGCGCCGTCAGGCACCGGGAGACGCCGTCCTGCTCCTCCGAAGCCGAGAGCTCCTCTAAGGCCCCGCGGTGGAACACGTTCCCCTCCACGGCCCCCCGCTCGAGCACCCGCCGCTCGTCCGCGCTCAGCTGGTCGAGGCGTGAGGCAAGCAGGACCTGGATCGTCGGCGGGACGCGCAAGCGCGAGAGATCGGCCGCAATCACACGGCCGCCTTCTTCGCACCGGAGGAGCCCATCTTCGATGAGCATGGAAACCATCTCCTCGACGAACAGGGGGTTACCGGCGGCGGCGTCCCTTATGCGGGCGCTCACCTCGGCGGAGATCGTCGCCTCGCCAAGGAGGTTGTAGATGAGTTTCTCCGACTCGGGATCCGAGAGGGCTTCGAGAAAGATGGTGGCGGCGTTCCGCCTTCCCCCGCCCCAGCCCGGTCGAATTTCGAGCAGCTCGGGCCGGGCCATGCAGACGAGGAGGATCGGTGCGTCGCGCGACCAATCGGCGACGTGCTCGATCAGGTCGAGGAACGTCGGCTCGGCCCAGTTGAGGTCGTCGAAGACGACAATGAGCGGGCGCTTCCCGGCCAACGCCTCGAAGAGCTTGCGCACGCCCCAGAAGCCCTCCTCGGCTGTCCCGCCCGCCTCGGCCAGGCCGATGACCTCGGCGACACGGTCGGCGACGCGCTCCGCAGCGTGCTCGCCCTGAAGCTCGGCCGCGATCTTGGCCCGGGCCTCCTCGGGAGTGTCCTCGTCCGTAATCCCGGTCGCCTGCTTGACGACCTCGAGCACCGGCCAGAAGGTGATGCCCTCGCCGTAGGGGAGGCAGGTTCCCTTTAGAACTGTCGCTTCGCCCCCAATCGTCCGGAGCGCCTCGGCAACGAGCCGCGACTTACCCATCCCCGCCGGGCCGAGGACGGTGAAGAGATGGCAGGCATGCTCGCGCACGCGCACGCAGCGCTGGAAGGCGTCGTGGAGGAGCGCGAGTTCCCGGCGGCGGTCGACTATCGGGGAGTCGAAACGCCGGACATGAGCCGGCACGCCGGGATAGACCTCGAGCAGGCGGTATGCCAGGACGGGCTCGCTCCTCCCTTTGAGGGTGAGCGGCTCGAGCGGCTCGGCCCGGATCGCGTCCCGTGCGAGCCGGAACGTCTCCTCCCCGATGAGGATCTCGCCGGGGGATGCCGCACGCTCGAGCCGCTCGGCGACGTTCACTGCGGCGCCGGTGACGAAGGAGTCGCCTCGGGTCGGGTCGCCGGCGATGACATCGCCGGTGTTGACGCCGGTGCGCACCTCGATGCGGACGCCGACGGTACGCTCGAGCTCGTCGTTCAGCGTCCCGAGCGCCTCGCGTAGGTCCGCCGCTGCTCGCAAAGCGCGCAGGGCGTCGTCCTCGTGGAGTGTAGGGACGCCGAACACCGTCATCACCGCGTCGCCGATGAACTTCTCGACCGTGCCCCCGTGCCGCTCGACCGCCGATCGGGTCTCGTCAAAGTACCGTGTCATGACGCCGCGCAGCCGCTCGGGGTCTTGGGACTCGCCAAGCGTGGTCGAGCCCGTGACATCGCAGAAGAGCACCGTCACTGTCTTCCGCACCTGGAGCGGCAACGGGCCTCCCACCGCGAGCTCGCTCCCGCCGGCCGGGGCGGTCGAAGTTGTCGCCAAGGACGTCGTTTCCGCAGGAGGATCCGCCAAGGCAGCGGAGGTCGACGCTCTCGACGAGCAGGCCGTGGACAAGCATCTGCAGTCCGTGATCGATCAGGCGGGCCGCGTCGATATCTCGTTCAACGCGGTCGGCATCCCGTACTGCCTGCCGTACATGCGCAACACCGAGTACTACGACCCGAGCTGCTACAGCGGCGGCGCTCTCGATCTCGCCCCCCGGACGCGGTGTGGCCTTTGCGCGCGAGACCGCTACGCCCTGCGGTCGTGAACATGGAGATGGACTTCCGTGACGAGCCTGCGGCGTTGGCGCGGGTGCCGCTCGGGGTTGCGCCGGAGCGTAGCCTTAGAAGACCCAGAATGTCGCGGGCGAGTTCCCCATGCGGAAAACACGGTTCCGGGGACGAGCCGAACGGGCACGCGGTGGAGCTCAGCTAGTTAGGGCGTTTCGCTCGTAATGAAGGGGTCCCCGGTTCGAGTCCGGGCGTCGGCTTCTCAAGAAGGCCCGGAAATCGGGCCTTTTCTCGTCGTTGAGCACGGCGAGCGGACGACCGCGTCCCTCGCGACTTCAAACGATCCTCAAACGTGCCGCAGGGAGATCCCCTTCGAAACCTAGACTCGAAGCCATGTCGAAATACTGGGACCCGGCGTGGGAAAAGCCGACGATCGTCCTGTCCGGACGTGTTGATCTCGAGGACATTGTCGAACGCACCCGTGACATCGAGATTCCCGACGGGTACGACACGAAGCTCTGCGCCCGCAATGGCCTAAGTCGCGTCGCGGTGTTTGGCCCCGACTACACGCTCCTCGTCTCGGCTCCGGATCGCGAACACGCTGCTGAGGCTCAGAGGCAAGTGGGGCGACTCACGTACTACTTCATCTGCACTCGCCCGTGGATCCGACTGACGGACGGGTGCCGGGTTGACGGCGACACACTGACAGTCGCGTTCGACGTGTTCCTCGACGACGGGAGCATTGAGCACGTACAAGAGAGCGGACGAAAGCCACTCAACGTTCAGGAAGTGCGCGTGGTCGAGGATGGTGGGCGCCTTGAGTACACACTCGACAATGGGGTTGGTAGCCACGACGCAGTTCTGCTCGCGCAGATGGTCGCAATCAAGCAACCGTTTGCACCGTCGTACCTCGACCTCGAGATACGGTACATCGGCCGCGCACGCGGCGTTGTAGCTCAAAGATGCGCCCTCGACCGACTGGAACAGCACGACAAGTACCAGCGCGTCCTGGAAGAAATCATGCGGTCGGCGCACCGGAATCGCGATGCGTGGCTGGTCCTTGCCAGCGGAACGACTATCAACATCATGCAGGCTGCCGACGACGAGGCTCAGTTGCCACCGGAAGAGGCAGAACGAGCGGCAAACCGCGCGAGGAGCATTCTGTCGACGAACCGCCGCGTTGACATTACGGAAGCGCTGCTGATCAACCATTTCAAACCACCGCTGAACGATCAGCACGTGCGTTCGCTGGACCTCAGCGGGCGAACGTTCAAGTACTGCTACGACGCGGATCTAACTGGCATCGCAGTCGCGTATTCAACCGCCATCTTCGGAATTGCGCTCTACACGGACGCGGTGCCGCCCCGCCTTGACCACGGGATGACGGTTTGTCTGTGACCGCAAGGGAAACGGCGGCCGCCCAACGCAATTTCCTCATCCACTGGCGGTTGAGCGTTCACTCGCCGTCGAACACGAGCGCCGCGACCAGGGAGGCGGCGGTCTCCTGCATCGCGGGGATCGCGTGCGAGTAGGTGTCGAGAGTGATCGTCACCGACGCATGCCCGAGGCGCTCTGAGACCACTTTAGGGTGAACGCCCGCGGCGAGAGCGAGGGTCGCGTGCGTATGCCTGAGGTCGTGGAAGCGGATGCGCGGGAGCGACGCTGCCTTCGCGTGCCGCCAGAACGCGTCTGAGAATGAGTCCGGGTGAATCGTCGTCCCTGTGGGGTAAAGAAACTCGATTCGGGCTGGCAGGTGCGGGGCGGTGCCCGGGGGGTAAAGAAACTCGGTTCACCGTGGCAGCGCGGAACGGTCGTCGATCGGTCGCGCCGACGCTGTGGGTGCTAAGGATCCTAGGAGGCTGCTGAGGGCGCCGACCGGTGGTTGGCGCGGACGCGGGACTCGAGCGGCGATGGTTTCTGACGTTTGCGCGCACTTGGTTGTGGGACAAGCGGCCGACTTGCTCTTGGTCCGTCGCGAGCGTGCGATCGATGCGATGGCTGCAGGTGTGACGGTCCTCGAGTCGAGGGGAGAACGCACTGTCGCGGCAGCGCCTGGCGGCTGCTAAGCGACAGCGGTTGAGAGGTCGGCTGAGGCCCGGCAACGTCTGCCGGAGTGAGATTGTCGTCGGCTTCCACCTGGCGGGCCTCTCGATCCGCGGCCCAACCGCTCGGCTCGAAGGTGTCACCGTCGAGGCTGTCTCGCAGGCCGCCGCCGAGCATGCTGTGCGCCTGAGCGCGCAGAAACTCAGACCACGTCGGGCCGGTCCGCCGCGGCGCCGGCCCGAGACCAGAGCTGCGCGGCACGGTCGCGATCGACGTGTGCGAGACGCCGATCCCGAGTTTCAGCAGCTCACCCTGGATCCAGATGTAGC
>WNGA01012370.1_pt2 | contig 11029 bp, 12 predicted proteins | sample 5400061 | NCBI WGS metagenome assembly WNGA01 (sample SAMN13153366, study PRJNA577476) | soil metagenome | isolation source: 100 cm soil or saprolite under grassland replicate 2 | place: USA:California | collected 2016-06-15
CGAGCTCCCCAATCCGGTCGTGGGCATCCAGGGCTCGGCCACGGCGAGCGCGCCGCACCTCGTGGTCGCACTCGACACGCGCGGGCGCGCGGGCATCTCCGTCCGGCTGCGGCTGCGCGACATCGACCCATCCGCGGCCGATGCGGCGGAGCCGGTGGCCGTGCAGTACCGGGTCGGGAGCTCCGGGGGGTTCGCCAACACGCCCGGCGGCTATGTAGCGGACGCGACGACCGGGCCCGGCCAGGCGGCCGCGGTGACGCAGGTGCGCACCGTGCTGCCGGCGGCGGCCGACGGCCGGCCGCTCGTCGAGGTGCGCGTGATCACGACCAACGCCGCCGGCCGGGACGAGTGGGTGGGCGTCGACGACATCGAGGTTACGGCCGGCACGGTCACCCCGCCGGGCGACTGCGGCGGGGGCGGTCCCCAGCCGGCGCCCGGGCCGTCGCCGCTGCCCTGGCCGGCGCCGAATCCGGGGCCGCTGCCGGGACCGGGACCGGCCCCCGCGCCCGACCCGGACGACGCGCGGAACGCACGTCCGGTGCTGACCGGCCTCGTGCTGGAGCCGGAGACCTTCGCCGCCGCCAGCCGCGGGCCCGCGATTCTGAGGCGCGGGCGGACCGGCGCCGCCCTGCGCTTCCGGCTCTCCAAGCCCGCGCTCGTGCGCTTCGCGGTCAGGCCCGGCGGCGAGCGCACCCGCTTCCAGGTCCACGGCAGGCGCGGCCTCAACCGGATGCGCTTCACGGGCCGGATCCGCGGCCGCGCCCTCGCGGTTGGCGCATACACGCTCATCGCGGTCGCGAGCGACCGGGCGGGGCGCAGCTCGGCGCCGGCGGCAGTCAGGCTCAGGATCGCGAGGGAGGAGGGCCGAGGCGGGCAGCGCTAAAGCCCGCCGGAGACATAACCGACATACCAAAGAGGAGTCCGAAACCGCCCCGATCGAAGTCCGAGACGCCTGCCGATGTTCCAGGTCGTCGAGTACCTCCGCGCCTTCCTTGCGGCGCGCACCGGCTGGAGCGCCGTGAACGGGCTCCTCATCATCTCCGGCGCCTTCGGGATCTTCAGGAAGGACGCCGTCGTCGCCGCCGGCGGCTATCGCACCGACACCGTCGGAGAGGACATGGAGCTCGTGGTCCGGCTCCACCGCACGATGCGCGCGCTCGGCCGCGACTACCGGATTGTGTACGTGCCGGATCCGGTCTGCTGGACGGAGGCGCCCGAGAGCGCGCGCATCCTGCGCCGCCAGCGGCGCCGCTGGCAGCAGGGAACGCTCGAGACGCTGCTTAGCCACCGCGGCATGATGCTGAACCCCCGCTTCCGCTCCGCCGGCCTGCTCGCCATGCCGTCGGTGCTGCTCTTCGAGGTGCTCGGGCCCGTGATCGAGCTCGCCGGCTACGCGGTCTCGGTGGTCGCCTGGCTCACCGGGGTCATCTCGCTCGGCGCCTTCGTGGCGTTCCTCGCGCTCGCGTTGCTCTACGGTCTCGTGCTCTCGCTCGGCGCCGTCGTGCTCGAGGACGCCAGCTTCGGCCGCCATCCGAGCTGGCGCGACCTGGGCCGCATCATCGGCTACTCGGTCGCCGAGAACCTCGGCTACCGCCAGCTCACGCACCTCTGGAAGCTCGAGGCGTTCTGGCGGCTCTGGCGCGGCGGCGGCTGGGGCACGATGGAACGCAAGGGCCTCTCGCGCGAGCTCGAGGAGAGCCTGGCGGGCGAGGTCGGGATGCGCTGACCCGCGGGCCTGGCGCAAGCAGCGGGCGGTGCCCGCTGCGCCGCGATGTCCTCACTAGAGCTCGCGCACGTCGGCGCCGCCCGGCGCGAACGTCGCTCGCCGGATCTCGCAGTCGGGCGCTTCGGTCCTCAGCCGCTCCACGAGCCCGCCGGTCTGCTGCCAGTGGCACCAGAAGAGCACGGTCGGGCCCGCGCCGGAGATCGTCGCGCCCACGGCGCCGAGCTCCTCCGCGCGGTCGACCAGCTCCATCGAGCGCGGGTACAGCTCGCGGCGGCGCGGCTGGTGCATGAGGTCGCGGAGGCCGCGGCCGATCAGGCTGAAGTCGTCCTTCGCCAGCCCCAGCACGAGCAGCGCGGCGTGGCCCACGTTGTGCACGGCGTCCTCGACCGGCACCTCTGCCGGCATCGCCGCGCGCGCGTCGGCGGTCGCAACCTCGTGGTCGGGGATCGCCAGCACGCCCTCCAGCCCGGGCGCGGGGTCGAAGCGCACCGGCGGCTCCCCCGGTCCCGGACAGATCACGAAGCCTCCGTAGAGCGCGGCGGCCACGTTGTCGGGATGCCCCTCGAGCTCGGCGGCGAGCTCGAACAGCGGCGCGTCGAGCTCGTACATGTGGTCGGCGGCCGCAAGTCCGGCGACGATCGCGGCGGCGCTCGACCCCAGGCCGGCCGCTGCCGGGATCTCCGAGCGGATGTGGAAGGCCACGCCGTCCGCCGGGCGCAGACGCTCGAACGCGCGCACGCACAGGTTCGAGCCGTCGGCGGGCACGCCCGGGACCTCGGTGTGCACGAAGAACTCGCCAGTCTCCTCCACCTCGAGCTCGAGCTGGAGCGACAGCGCCGCCGCCAGCACGTCGTAACCCGGGCCGAGGTTCGCCGACGAGGCCGGCACCCGCACGATGCGGTGGCGCCTCATCCGAGGACCGCGCGCTCGACGCTCTCGATGTCCGGCTCGCACGGCACCACGCTCGCGGCGCGGTTCATCGCCGTCTGCGGGTCCTTCAACCCGTGCCCCGTGAGCACGCACACGACGCGGCCCTCCGCGCCGTTCTTCAGCAGGCCGGCGACCGACGCCGCCGACGCCGGCTCGCAGAACACGCCCTCGCGCGCGCCAAGCAGCGAGTAGGCGTCGAGGATCTCGGTGTCGGACACCGCGCGCACCTCGCCGCGCGACGCCGTGAACGCGTTCATCGCGTCCTCCCAGCGCGCCGGGTTGCCGATCCTGATCGCCGATGCGACGGTCTCCGGGCTCTCAACGAGCGCGCCGTGCACGAGCGGCGCCGCGCCCTCGGCCTGATAGCCGTGCATGCGCGGCGCGGCGCCGTACTCCTGAAAGCCCTTCCACCAGGACGTGACGTTGCCGGCGTTCCCGACCGGGATGCAGACCACGTCGGGCGCCTCGCCGAGCTCGTCGCAGACCTCGAACGCGCCGGTTTTCTGCCCCTCGATCCGGTAGTCGTTGACCGAGTTGACGAGCGCGATCGGGTGGCGGTCCGCCAGCTCCCTCACGAGCGCGAGCGCCTCGTCGAAGTTCCCGCGCAGGGCGATCACGCGCGCGCCGTGCATCAGCGCCTGGGCGAGCTTGCCGGTGGCGATCTTCCCTTCGGGCACGATCACGGCACCGCCCAGTCCGGCACGTGCCGCGTAGGCGGCGGCGCTCGCCGCGGTGTTGCCGGTGGAGGCGCAGATCACGGCCTCGGCGCCCTCGTCGATCGCCGCGCTCACCGCCACGGTCATCCCGCGGTCCTTGAACGAGCCGGTGGGGTTGGCGCCCTCGAGCTTCAGCCACACGTCCGCGCCGGTGAGCTCGGACAGGCGCGGCGCGGGCACGAGCGGGGTGTCGCCCTCGCCCATCGTCACATGCGGCTCGACGGGCAGGCGCTCGCGGTAGCGCCAGAGGCTCAGAACGTCTCCTCGATGACGCGGATCACGCGCGGCGCCTCGCGCACGAAGTCGAGTCCCGAGAGCATCTGCACGGCGGCGCGGAACTTCGACTCGAGCACCGGGTGCATGACCATGACGAGCCGCGCCTCGTCGCCCAATCCCTTCTGCACGACCGACTTGATCGAGACGCCCTGCATCCCCAGGATCTCGGCGACCCGCGCCAGCACACCGGGGCGGTCCGCCACCTCGAGGTGGAGGTAGAAGGCGAACTCGGTGTCCGTGACGAGCGGAACGTCCTGCGCGGGCGGCACGAGCGAGGGCGGCGGGATCATGGCCGAGATCAGGTCGCCGAGCACCGCGCTCGCTGTCTGGATCCCGCCGGCGCCGGGGCCGGACAGCGTGATCTCCGTGATCGCCGGCGACTCGATCGTCACCGCGTTGAACGCGCCGTTCACGGAGGCGAGCGGGTGGTCCGCGTAGAGGAACGCCGGATATACGTGCACGGCCACGCCGCTGTCGATCCGCTCCGCGGAGCCGATCAGCTTCAGCGACAGGCCGAGGTCCTTGGCGTACTCGATGTCGTCGGCGGTGAGTCGCTCGATCCCCTCGTAGCTCACCTGGTCGAGCCGCACGGCGACGTTGAAGGCGAGCCGCGCGAGGATCGCCATCTTCGCGGCGGCGTCCTTGCCGGTCACGTCCTCGGTCGGGTCGGCCTCGGCGTAGCCGAGCCGCTGCGCCTCCTTGAGCGCCTCCTCGTAGCTCGCGCCGGTGCGCGCCATCTCGCTGAGGATGTAGTTGGTCGTGCCGTTGACGATCCCGTGCACGCGCTCGATGTGAGCGGCGGCAAGTGTCTCCGACATCACCCGGATCGCGGGCACCACGCCGGCGACCGCGCCCTCGAAGCGCAGCTGCACGCCGCCGCGCCGCGCCGCGTCGAAGACCTCCTCGCCGTGCTGCGAGAGCAGCTGCTTGTTCGCGGTCACGACGTGGCGACCGGCGTCGAGCGCGCGCAGCACGTACTCGCGCGTCGGGTCGATCCCGCCCATCAGCTCGACCACGAGGTCGCTGCGCTCGAGGATGTCGTCGAAGTCGCCGCGGCTGCGGGTGAGCACCCCCGAGATCTCCGGCCGGCGGCCCACCTCCGCCTCGATCGCGCCGGCGCGCTCCTCGAGCAGCTCGGCGAAGGCACGGCCGACCGTGCCGTGGCCCAGGAGGCCGACGCGGAAGGGGCCCTTCGCCAAGCCGCGGGCGGTGCCCGCGGCGCGGCTATGCGCCTCACTGGTCACGTAGCGTCAGATCTTCGTAGGTCTCGCGGCGGACGACCTCGCGCGCGTCGCCGTCCTTGCAGAAGACCACCGGCGGCCGCGGCACTGCGTTGTAGTTGTTCGCCATGGCGTGCGAGTAGGCGCCGGTCGCCGGGATGACGACGACGTCGCCCACGCGCGGGTCATTCAGCTGGACGTCGCGGACGAGGACGTCGCCGGACTCGCAGTGCATGCCGGCGATCGTGCAGAGCTCGCCGCTTGTGCCCCGAGGGGCGCCAGCCCCGACTTGGGTCTCGTTCGCGACGAACCTGTCCGCGATCTCCGCCTCGTAGCGCGCGCCGTAGAGCATCGGGCGCAGGTTGTCCGACATGCCGCCGTCCACGGCGACGTAGGTCCGCACGTCCGGGATCCGCTTGATCGTCCCGACCGTGTACAGCGTCACGCCCGCGTTCCCCACGAGCGCGCGGCCCGGCTCGCATAGGACGGTGACGCCGTCCGGCGCGTGGCGCAGCAGCGCGTCGACGTACTCCTCGATCGACGGCGCGGTGTCCTCGGCGGTGTAGGCGATGCCGAGGCCGCCGCCCAGGTTCAGGAGCGGCCAGTCCCCCATGCCGGCGAGGAGCTCGCCGAGCTTCTCGAAAACCTCGACGTCGAGGATCTGCGAGCCGATGTGCGCGTGGAGGCCGCACAGCTCGAGGCCGGCGTCCGCGCACGCCTCGACTGCGCGCTCGACCTCGTCCATCTGGAAGCCGAACTTCGAGTCGACCTGGCCGGTCTGGATGAACTCGTGGGTGCTCGGCTCGATGCCGGGGGTCACGCGCAGGAGCACCCGCTGCTCACGCCCGCGCAGGCGCTCGATCTCGTCGAAGGAGTCGACGACGATGTGGCCGAGGCCGCTCTCGATGGCGTAGTCGAGCTCGGCCGGCGACTTGTTGTTCCCGTGCATGTAGAGGCGCTTCGGGTCCATGCCGGCGGCGAGCGCCAGGTGGAGCTCGCCGCCGGAGGCGACGTCGGCCGACAGCCCCTCCTCGGCGAACAGCCTGTAGACCGCCGTGCAGGGGAACGCCTTGCTCGCGTAGACGACCTCGAAGTGCTCGGTGCGCGCGCGGAACGCCTCGACGAAGCTGCGCGCGCGGGCGCGCATGTCGTCCTCCGCGTACACGTACGCGGGCGTGCCGAACTCGGCGGCCAGCTCGACGACGTCGCAGCCGCCCACCTCGAGGCGCCCGCGCTCGTTCAGGCGCGAGCCGAGTGGGTAGACATGCGAGACCGCGAGCGCCGACATGGTCGAGCGGCGATTATGAAGGACTCACGTGCGGCACCCGACGCCCACAGCGCCCGAGCTCGGCAGCCACGACGGGCTCGCCTACGCCCTGTTCCTGCCCGACGGCGAGCCCGACGTCGGCGTGGTGATCCTGCACGGAGCCGGGTCAGCGAAGGAGAGCCATTTCGACTTCGCCCGCGGCTGTCGAGCCGACGGCATGGCCGCGCTCGCCTACGACGCGCGCGGCCACGGCCGCTCCGAAGGAAGCTTCGGGCCCATCGCATTCGACGACGCGCTCGCGATGGCAGGCCTGTTGCGCTCCCGTGCGCCACGGGTCGCGCTCCGAGGGTCGAGCATGGGCGCATTCGAGGCGATCCACGCGGCCGCGGGTTCGACGGAGCCCGCGATATGCGCCGTGGTCGCGATCTGTCCCGCGCCGGAGGATGGGCTGCTGCGATTTCTGCGGTCCGGGCGGCGATCCGAGTTCAAATGCGACACCGACGCGTGCGAGCCGTGGCTCGAGTCGCTCGACATCTACGAGGCCGCGGGCCGGCTCGGCCCCGAGACGGCGCTCCTCCTGCTTCACGCCCGCGGCGACGAGCAGGTGCCCTACACCGTCAGCGAGCGGGTCTACGAGTCGGCGGCGGAGCCGAAGCGCCTGCTCATGATCCCGGGCGGCCACCACCGCTCGGTACAGCACGACGAGGAGCTCCAGGCCGTGTCCCGAAAGTTCATCCGCGAAGCGGCCGCCCGGGCGATCTAGCGTGGGTGCTCTCCGACTTGGCCGCGGAATACGCGGTCAAAGCGGAGAGGTCCCGCCGGGAAGGCTGCCGCCGCCCGGGAGAAGTCCGCCGCCGCCCGGGAGCAGTCCGCCCACGCCCGGGAGAAGTCCGCCTCCGCCCGGGAGAAGTCCGCCTCCGTCCGGAAGAAGTCCGCCGCCGGTGCCGCCCTCTCCTTCGGTGCCGCCTCCGCCGTCGGTGCCGCCTCCGCCTTCGGTGCCGCCGCCGCCGGAGCCGCCTCCGCCCGAGCCGCCTCCGCTTCCACCGCCGCCGTCGCCGGGCGTCGCTCCGCCTCCCGTGCCCCCGCCAGGCGCGGCGCCGCCGCCTTCACCGCCGCCGGCCCCCGTCGCTGCACCTCCGCCGAGCCCGTCGGACGGCCGCGGACGCGCGCCGCTGCCCGACCGCGCTGCTCTCTCGAGGGCCGCACGCCGGCTCTCCGCTCGCCGCTCGCGGGCTTCCGCGAGTCTCGCTGCCGCCAAGCTGAGCGCCGCGAGCCTTCGTGCTTCCAGCCGGTAACGGTCGGCCAACCCGATCGGCGCGTCGCCCCCGCGTCCCTGCCCGCGGGCTTGCGCCAGGGCGTCGTCGTCCACGACCACCCGATCCAGCGCCCGGCCGGCCCCGCCGGGCGCAGGCAGGCCGTCGAACGCAAGGTAGCCCGTTCCAAGCACCAGGAGCAGCAGCGTCGCGCCGATCATGATTCCGGTCGTGCCGAGTCCGGCGATGTAGGCCTTGGTCGTCCTCATCCGCGAGTCCTGAAGGGAGATTCCCTTCGGTCCGGGAGATTCCCTTCAAGACGCCGCGGGGAACCCGCGCTGGACGACTATACGGCGAGTTTTGAGAATCATTCTCGTTAGACTCGCCCGGTGCCGTCCCCGACCGACCTTGCCGAGCTGCCCTTCCTGCGCGAGGCACTGATCGAGCTGGTGCTCCTCGCGGTGACGGGCGGTGTGCTCGGGGCCTGGGTCGTGCTGCGTCGCCTCGCCTTCTTCTCGCACGCGGCGGGCTCAGCGACGTTTCCCGGCCTCGTCGTGGCGGACGCCTCGGGCGTGAGCCCCACGCTGGCGGGCCTCGCGGTGGCGCTCGGCTACGCCGGCGGCGTCCAGCGCGCCGGCCGCGCCGGGCGCGAGCACGGCGAGGGCACCGCGCTTCTCCTCGTGGCCGCTCTCGCGACCGGAGTGATCCTCGCGAGCGACGTCTTCGAGTCCGGCGCCGTCGTCGACCGGCTGCTGTTCGGCACGCTGCTCGGGCTCGGAGCGACCGACATCGCGGTATCGGCGGCCGTGGCGGTGATCGCCACCATCGCCGCGCTCGCGCTCGGCCGGACCTGGTCCGCGGTCGGCTTCGATCCGGACGGCGCCCGCGCGCTCGGTCTCCCCGCCGGCCGTGCGGACATGCTCCTGCTCGGCCTCGTGGCCGTGGCGGCCGTCGCCGCGATCCCCGCGGTGGGCGCGCTGCTCGTCACGGCCGTCTACGTCCTCCCCGCCGCCGCCGCCCGCATGCTGACGGTCAGCATTCGCGGACTCGTCGGGTGCGCCCTCGGGCTCGCTCTCGCCGAGGGAGTCGCCGGGCTCTACCTCGCCTACTGGCTCGACATCCCGCCCGGGCCGCCTGTCGCCGTGCTGGGCGCGCTCGTCTGCCTGGCGACCACCGCAGGGACCCGGCGGCCAGCGAGATGACCTCCCACGCCGTTGTCGTCGAGGACCTCGCCGCAGCGTACGACGGCGCGCGCGTGCTCGAGGACGTCTCCTTCCGCGCCGCCCCGGGCCGGACCGTCTGCGTCCTCGGCCCGAACGGCGGCGGCAAGACCACGCTGTTCCGCGCGCTCCTCGGCGAGCTCGAGCCCGCCACGGGCCGGATCGAGCTCACCGGGCGGCCGGCCTACGTCGCCCAGACCGAGCGCACGCGGCTCGACTTCCCGGTCACGGCGCTCGACGTGGCGGTGATGGGCACGCTCACGCACGGCCGCTGGTGGCTGCCGCCGAGCAGGTCGGATCGCGATGCCGCGCGCGCCGCGCTGGACCGCGTAGGGCTCGCCCAGCAGGAAGGCGTCCGCTTCGGCGAGCTGTCGGGCGGCCAGCGCCAGCGTGCCCTGCTCGCGCGCGCGCTCGTGCAGGACGCCCGGGTGCTCCTGCTCGACGAACCGCTCTCCGGGGTCGACCCGGCAAGCGCCACCCTGATCTCGGGCGTCTTCCAGGAGCTGCGCGCTGACGGCCGCACCCTGCTCGTGGCGAGCCACGACGTCGAGAGCGCGAAGTCCTTCGATCTGGTGCTCTGCCTGAACCGCCGCCAGGTGGCCTTCGGGCCGCCGACCGCCACGCTCGACCGCGCGACGCTTCAGGCCACCTATGGCCACGAGCTGATCGTGCTCGAGGGCGGGCGCGGCGCCGTGACCGTCCAGCACCACGAGCACGGGCACGCCGAGGACTGACCCGGATGGAGGCGATCGACTTCATCCTCGACCCGCTCCGCTCCGGCATCGACAGGCGTGCGCTGCTGGAGCTCGCGATGGTCGGCTCGCTCTGCGGCGCGCTCGGGTTCTGGATCGTGACCGAGCGGCTCGCCTACAGCGCCGAGTCGCTCTCCCACGGCCTGCTGCCCGGCCTCGTCCTCGCCGCGCTCGCGAGCGCGCCGCTGCTCCTCGGCGCGGCCGGCGGCGCGCTCGTCGCGGCTGCCCTGATCGCGTTCGCCTCGCGCGATGCCCGGATCGGGCCAGACGCCGGCACGGCCGTCGCTGTGACGGGCCTCGTCGGCGCCGGCGCGCTGCTCGCGCTGGCGCCAGACTCGCCGCAGCGTCTCGAGGAGCTCCTCTTCGGCGACCCGCTCGGCGTGACCGACGGCGACCTCGTGGCGGCGGCCGCGCTGCTCGTCCTCGGCGGCGCCGCGCTCGCCGCGCTCCACCGCCCGCTCGCCGCGCTGGCATTCGACCAAGCCGGCGCGGCGGCCGCCGGGGTGCGGCCCGGACTCGGCCGCCTCGCCCTGCTCGTCCTGCTCGCCGCCGCGGTCGCGGTGGCTGTGCAGGGCCTCGGCGCGCTGCTCGTGCTGGCGGTGCTGATCGCGCCGCCGGTCGCGGTACGCGTCCACGCGCCCACCCCCGCGCAGGCGATGCTCGGCGGCGCGGCGGTGGCGGTGGTCGCGGCCGTCGTCGGGATCGAGGTGTCCTTCCACGCCCACAGCGCCGCGGGCGCCTCGGTGGCGCTTGCGCTGTGTGCGGCCGCAGCGCTCGGCGCGACGCTCAGGCCATGGCCGCGTGCGGGACGTCGCGCCGCACGGCCACGATCGCCGCGCCGAGCCCCAGCATCACCAGGGAGATGAGCTGCGGCTGCGTGAGGCCCGCGACGACCTCCTCGTTGCGCCGGATGAACTCGATCAGGAAGCGCTCGATCCCGGCGATCATCAGGTAGAGGCCGAAGAGCACGCCGGGCGCGAAGCGGTCGCGCAGCCGCCACAGGACCGCGCCCGCCAGCCCCATGGCGAGCGTCTCGTAGACCGGCGTCGGGTGCACTTCGTCGGTGGTCGGCACGGTCCCGTCCGGATATGACATCGCCCACGGCAGGTCGGAGTGCGTTCCGTAGTCGCCGTCGCCGGAGACCTGGCAGCCCACCCGCCCGACCGCGTAGCCGACCGCCAGCGGCACCGCGGCCGCGTCGAACAGCTGCCAGCCTAGGAAGCCGCGCCAGCGCGCCCACAGGATGACGCCGAGGGCTCCGCCCACGAAGCCCCCGAACCAGACGAGGCCGGAGCCGGAGAAGATGTTCCCGAGCAGGTCGTCGGAGACCTTGTCCCAGTTCTGGATCACGTAGTCGGCGCGCGAGCCCACCAGGCCGCCGATGAGCGCGGCGAAGACCATCTCGTAGGTCCAGTCGGCGGGCCTGCCGATCTCCTGGAACCGGCGGCCGATGATGAGCCCCGACGCGACGAAGCCGAGCGCGAAGCAGATGCCGAACGTCTTCAGGTCAAGCGGCCCGATGTGAATCTCCGGCTGCACGGACGGCGAAAGCTAGCGGGCGCCGGGATGCGGCCCTACCATTCACACCGTGCGGAGAGCGGCGCTCGCGATGTTCCTCTGTGCGGCCCCGCTCCTCGCAGCGACCGCACAGGCCTCGACCGGCCTGGTC
>WNGA01017216.1_pt1 | contig 11029 bp, 10 predicted proteins | sample 5400061 | NCBI WGS metagenome assembly WNGA01 (sample SAMN13153366, study PRJNA577476) | soil metagenome | isolation source: 100 cm soil or saprolite under grassland replicate 2 | place: USA:California | collected 2016-06-15
AGCGCGCCAGTCGCGACAATCCAGAGCGACAGCTCAGCCCACAGCGGCGGCAGGCCCCAGAGAACCACTCGGCGCACATTCTCGACAATCGGAGTCAGGGGATTGAAGCCAATGATTGTCCGGTACGGTTCGGGAATGTTTTCGACCGCGTAGAAAATCGGCGTCAGAAAGAACAGCGCCTGAATGACTAACGCGACCGTGTAATTGATATCGCGCACAAACACACCCAGGCTGGCCAGGAACCAGGACAATCCCAGGCAAAGCAACAGCAGCGGTAGGATCACCAGCGGCAAAAACACCAGCGTCCAAGCGATGTCCCCGGCGATCAGCAGCCTGGCGATCAGCAGAATAATCAGGCTGATCGCGCTATGAAACAGCGCCGCGCCAAGCGTGCTGACCGGTAGCACTTCCAGCGGAAAAACCACCTTTTTCACATAGTTTGGTACGCCCACCACCAATGTGGCGGCTCGCCCGACACTTTCACTGAAGATATTATAGGCGGTAATGCCGCAGAAAAGCGTGATCGCAAACTCGCTCAGATTATCGGTTTTCGCGTTGGGCCAGCGCGCGGCGAACACCACGCCAAACACAAAGGTGTAGATCAGCAGCAGCACCAGCGGGTTTACGAACGACCAGAACAGGCCCAGGAACGAACCCTTGTAGCGCCCTTCGATCTCGCGGCGGGTGAACTGGCGGATCAGGTCGCGGTGGCGCCAGAGGTTGCGCGCCATCTTGATCGGGTTCAGATAGTGCAGCACGCTCTCGGAGCGGGCAGTGATCATGGTTGCCATATTCAGCCTATTGTATGGGCGCACTCATAACAACAGGCAGCGTGGCGAACCACACTGCCTGTTGTTTCCGCGCGCTCGGATGTGCTAGGAGGCTACGATGCCAAAAAAGAATTGGCGGGGAGGGAGGGATTCGAACCCTCGAGGGGATTGCTCCCCTAGCGGTTTAGCAAACCGCCGCACTAGGCCGACTATGCGACCTCCCCATAACAACAAACTATACTGGCGGAGAGGGTGGGATTCGAACCCACGAGCCTTATAAGGGCCGGTCGCTTTCAAGGCGACTGCATTATAACCACTCTGCCACCTCTCCTGATCATATTTGGCAGGCGGGACAGGAATCGAACCTGCAACCTGCGGTTTTGGAGACCGCTGCTCTGCCTAATTGAGCTACCCGCCTATCGCTGAAGATTTTACCATACAGGCAGCCTCTTTGCAAGGCAGCACAACGTTCACATTGAAATCAGCGTTTTAGGACTTACGCAAAAGCGATTGTAGCCTGCCCTTCGACATGCTCAGGGGAGCCGGCAGCATGGTACATTACTTCTTTTGTAGGTCATTTTTTCGCCCCGGAGGGCGAAAAAAGGACCTACACAGGGTAAGAAATCCGTGGTTTGCGTAAGTCCTACGTTTTTCATCGTAGGGACGCGATATATCGCGTCCCTACGATGATGATCGTTGGAATGCTGCGAATGCCGATGTGTAACCTTTGTAAATCTCTGCTCGACAGAAGGTGAGCACGCTGCTATGATAGTGTCACCACTGTTCTCGATCGTATGACTTTGCCTGCTGACATGGTATCTAGCGTGCTGGAATGCAATGGCCGTTGGCGCCGGGCCGCGTGCCGCGCCCTGTATGGAAGGAGCACACCTATGGACGATCTGATCAAGCTGATCACCGAGCGCACCGGGCTGCCGGCCGATCAGGCCCGCGCTGCGGCGCAGACGACGATCGATTTCCTCAAGGAGAAGCTGCCCGAGTCGATGCGCGGCTATGTGGATATGGCGCTCAACAGCGGCATGATCGACGATGTCGCTGGCCAGGCCGGCAATATCCTGGGCGGTTTGTTCGGCGGCGAGAAAAAGTAGACTGTAGGTCGCAGGTCGCGTGACGGGTGATGTATTGCTCGACATCCATCACCCTGTCACCCTGTCACCCTGTCATCTTGTCGCGCGGTGCGAGCGCATGTTGAGCGATTCACCCCAACCTCATGTGCGCTTGCCAAAGATTCGCTCGCGCAGACCGGGCCGATCCAGTCGGCGCCGCCATTCTTTGATCTCCGGATTATCCGGGTCGACGCCGGCCCACATCTCGATCCAGGAGCGCGCGGCGGTGGGGTTGGAATCGGCCAGATACAGCTCGGCCTGCGCGGCGCAGAAGTTGGCGAACTCGTTGACGTGAAATCGTTCCCACTCAAGCATTGGGTCGAGCAGACCCTTCGCCTCCGCGATCATAGTTGGGGTGGCGCTCGACAATTTGGCGTACGAGCGCCTCGGCCTATTTGCCGCGCCCCTGCTGCCCATACGCCACCGCCAGATTGTTCATGAGATCGGGCTCGTCCGGCTCGATCGCCAGCGCCTGGTTCAGCAGCGCCTCAGCCTGTTTCGCATGGCTCCTCTGAAGCGCCACGGTCGCTTCGGCGAGCAGCTTCTGGACGTTCGAGGCGTGGCTGACCGTCGGCTCGTCATGCAGGCTGTAGCTCATCAGCATTATCTCGCGCCATTCGCCGCCGACCCATAGGGTAACGCGGCGAGGGAGCAATCCAGCCTGGCCGGCGACCTGCGCGGCGCGGTTGCGCAGCGAGTCAGGGCCGCGCTGGCTCAGCGCAAAGTCGCGCAGCGCCGCCAGCAGCTCGGGCGTCTCGGCCAGGAGCGCAATTCGAAAGGCATGTTCGCGCGCATGCGCGTCGCCGCGATCGAGCAGCTGCGGGACCAGCCCGACCATTTCGGGATGCTGCTTGAGATAACGTCGCATCGCCTGGGTGAGGGCGGTGTCGGAACCACTCCATGTGGCGGGCTGGATCTGCGCCCGCAGATCGCGGATACTTCGCTGGGTCATCCATTCGTTGAATGTGAAGGCCCAGGGCGCATGCCGTTCGCCGACTGGCTTGCGCAAATCGTCCAGGTTCGATTGGGCGAGCGGGAAGCCGGGCGAGAGCTTAAGCGCCTGCCGCCAGTAGCCCAGAGCCTCGTCGTTCCGCCCCAGGTGCAGCGCCGCCACGGCGGCCAGGTGATAGATCAGTGGGTCGCCGAGTGGCGGCTCTAATTGGCCAGCCTGCTCGGCGCGCTGAAGGGCATCCAGCGCCATCTGATCGTCGCCAAGGAAGCTGGCCGCCTCGGCCTTTTTGGTCCAGGCATCCAACCCATTTGTCTCCACATGCGCGAGCCGGTCGGCCCACTGCCGCGCCTCGTCCGGCCGGCCGTTCAGGCAACAAAAGCGCACTAGGTTGGCCAAGGCGTGGTAATTGTCGGGGTCGAAATCGAGCACCCGCCGCGCCGAGGCGATCGCCTGATCGAGCCGGCCCTCGACGCCGTAGGAGAGACTGATATTGTTGAGCGCGGGCGCGAAGTCAGGCCGGCGGCGGAGAAGTTGCTCCGCGACCCGCCGGGCCTCGGCGTAGCGCGCCTGCTCCATTAAGGAACGCGCCTCCTCGTGGAGTGCCGCGATCTCGAACCCCTGATCGCCGGACAGCCCCAGATCGGCCAGGATCTGCTCCAACTGCGCCTCAAGATCGTCGATTATCTCACGAATCTCGGCGGCGCGCGGATGATCCGGCCAGCGCTCGACCGCACGGCGGAAGGTGCGCAGCGCCAGCACAGGCATCAGGTTGATCAGGTACGCGCCGGCCAGCATCCGATGGATGTCCGGGTCGCGCGGGGCCAGCCGGGCCAACTGCGCGCAGACATCGAGATAGCGCCGGTGATCGCGCAGCTCGTGGTAAACGTTCGATAGGCCTGCCAGCACCTCATAGCGATTGGGGTAGCGTTGGTCAAGCGGCTCCAGAATCTCACGGGCCTCGACCCAGCGCCCGCGGCTCATGAACGCGTCGGCCTGGTCCAGCCCATCCTGAAGCTGCCACGGTAGCTTGCTCGCGCCCTGGTGGCCGGATCGGCTTGGCTTTTTAGGCATACGGCACCTCTCAATGGTCGTACAGCTCGCCGGCTTCGATGCGCAGCGGCAGGTGGTTGCGCGGCGGCGGCAGCGGGCAGGTGGCGAACGCAGTGAAGGCGCAGGGCGGGCTGTAGGCGCGGTTGAAGTCGAGCGTGATCATGGCCTTCCGCGGAAACGCGGCTTTGAGGAACCGCCCGGCTGGGTAGGTCGTGTCGCCGGCGGTCTGGTCGCGAAAGATAAAGAACAGCTCGTCGCCTTCGGTCACTGCGTCCAAACTGCGCTCGTGGCCGTCGATCGTGAAGATCACATAGCCGGGGCTGAGCCGCTGCTCGGTCTCGCCCAGAATATTTGGCACCGGCAGGGTGCGCGGGGGGTCATGCGCGACGAAGCGCGCGGTGAGGCGATACGATTCGTTCACGGGGTACCAGCGCCGGCCGGTAAACGCCACGCGCGCGGGGCTGCGCCGATCCCACAGACGGATGGCGTGGCGCTGGCCGCGCTGGATCACCAGCATTGTAAGATCGCCAATCGTGATGAGATCGGGCGTGGCGTCGGCATCAGAGCGCAGCCGCGTGGCCGTGGCCGGCTGGCCGTTGACACAAACGCCCGCCGCGGCATGCAGTGTCGCCGTGCCGGCCTGGAATACGAAGCTGCCGGCGTGGGCCGGCGCCGATTCTCCCGGCAGCACAATCTCGTTATCGGGGCTGGCGCCAAAGCGGTTTGTGCCTTGGTTGAGCCAGAACAGTCCGGCCAGCGTCAGCCAGCCGCGCTCAGCGCGCAGGCTCTCGTCCATGCGCTGGCGCCAGCTTTCGATCTCGGCCTGGTAGGCCGCGTGATCCACACTATCCTTCACGCGCATTTGTTTCAGCTTTCATATGGTACTTTACATTTTTAGTATGTCATCTTTCGCCCGGCCGGGCGAAAGATGACATACTTCAGAAGCCTGTCGGATGTGTGATCCCTACTGATTTTGACGGATAGTGTAGTGCCGCCTTATGCCGAAATCTCGCTGCCGGCGCGCGGCGCGGCAGAGATATGGTGCAGCCCGGCGTCGACATAGATTGTCTCGCCGGTGACGGCTGCGGCCCAATCGCTGCACAGCCAGGTCGCCAGCTTGCCCACATCCTCGATTGTCACATTGCGGCCCAGCGGCGCGATGCCGGCGAAGTGCTTATGCCGGGCGCGGAAGCCAGCGATGCCGCTGGCCGACAGCGTGCGGATCGGGCCGGCGCTGATCGCGTTGACACGCACGCCGCACTCGCCAAGGTCGTTCGCGAGGTAGCGCACGCTGGCCTCCAGCGCTGCTTTGGCCACGCCCATCACATTGTAGTTCTGGGCCACCTGGCGCGCGCCGTGGTAGCTCAGCGTGACGATTGATGCACCAGAGTTGAGCATCGGCAGCGCGGCGCGCGCGATCGCGGTCAGCGAGTAGGCGCTCACGTCGAGCGCGCCCAGAAAGCTTTCGCGGGTTGTGCCCATGTATGGCCCGCTCAGATCGGCCGGGTCGGCGCCCACGGCGGCATGGACGACGATGTCGAGCGCGCCGAATACGGATCGAGCCTGCTCGATCAGCGCCGCGATCTGCTGATCGGATCGGACATCGCAGCGCGTGACCAGCCGCGCATCCAGCTGCGCGGCCAGGGCATCGGCATGGCGCTTGCGCGACTCGCGCTGATAGGTGAAGCCGATTGTGGCGCCCTCACTACGCAGCGCCTGAGCAATGCCCCAGGCGATCGCGCGATCGCTGGAGAGGCCGATGATCAGGGCGTTTTTTCCTTCGAGCAGTGCCATGCTTCTTTCGCTTTCGCTATGCTGGTCACGCGCTGATCGCCGGCCCTGGCGCGATCAGCGCCCAGAACTCGCGGATGAAGAATTGCTTGGTGGTGTGGGCCAGCGCGGCCGGGTAATCGCCGCCGACCCGGGCGGCCACCTCGCGCGCGGCCGGTTCGAAGGCGTCGGCGGCGGTCAGCAGCGCCTCGGCGATCGCGCGCAGATCGTAGCCGGCCAGACTCTGCGCCAGCGCCTGCTGATCTTCAGCGGTCAGGTGGCGCTCCAGGTTGATATAGCGCTCGGCAGGATGCTCGGGGTCGCGCCGCCAGCGCATGATCTGGGCCAGATCGGCGCGACAGGCATCGAGCAGATGGAGCGCCATCCAGAGCTGGCCGCGCTTGATCTGGCCCACGCTGCTGAACATGTTCCACCAGAACTCATCGCAGACCATCGCCACATGCTCCGGCTGCAACGGCTCGAACAACGGTGCCGGGCGGGCGCGCGTTCGTAGCAGATGGTCGCGGTCGAACAGGATGCGCCAGCCTTCGAAGGGTGGGAGCGTCTCCATGGTCACGATCGTCAGTTCGAGCTTCAGCGGGCCAGGAAAGAGCGCCCACAGCCGCGGCGGTGCGGCATCCAGCGCCGATACGCACAGGGTTCCGCCGGCATGATGCAGCGTTGTGCGGCCAAGCTCCAGCAGTTCCTCAGCGTCGGCCTCTTCCGCGACGGCGAAGAGATCGAGATCGGAGTAGATATCCGGCTGGCCGCGATAGAACGACCCGCGCAGAAAAGCCGCGCGCACGCGCAGGTTGGCTTTAAGCGTCTCCACCACATGTTCGAGCAGCGCGAGCTGGGGGAGTTCGTGCGACTGTGTCACGATTTACTCCTCATAATCCACCACAGCCCGGCTTTCCAGAAACGGCGTCATCCATTCGTTCACGGCTGTGTGCGCGGGGTGGCGCAGGTATTCGGCCAGGGCGTCGGCATCGGCCACCGTGCTATCGAGCAGAAATGTGTAGACAACAGGACGATCCGATGGCAGCGCGCGATAGCAGCGGATCTTCATCAGGCCGCGAATCTGGCCGTACAGCCCTTCCAGCCGTTCCATGATCTCGCGAACGGTCGCCTCGTCGGTCTCGGGTTTCTTCTTCACCATAACCATGTGCTTGATCATTGTGGGCTCCTTTGCAGGCTAGTTGGCAGTCGGCAGGTTTTACTCAGTCTCGTCATTCGCCGCCCGTCGCTCATTGCTCATCGCTCAGCACTCGTCACTCGTCACTCGTCAGCTTCTTGCTCAAATAGTACCGATTGTAGCGACCGCCGATGCCCTCGAAGATGCCGAAGACAGTGTATCCGAGCTTTTTGTAGAACTCGGGCGCCTGGAAATCGTGGGTGTCGAGCAGCACCTGGGCGCAGCCACGCGCTCGGGCGGCCTGCTCAGCCGCCAGCAGCAGCAGCCGGCCCAGGCCCTGGCCGCGCAGATCCTCGCACACCCACAGATTCTTGATCTCCAGGTAGCCACCCCACATACCGCCGTTGATCCCCGCCACAATCTGCTCATCATCGTCGCGCACGAAGATCGCCAGTGGATGCCAGTCAACAATCCCGGTAACCGCAACATTGTAGGTGTTGATCTGATCTTCCAGGAAGTCGAGATCGCGCTGGTCGGGATGCTCTTCGATGATCAATTTGGGCATGTGCATTACATCGTCCTTTGCTCTCGGGCTTCACACCGCTTGCAAGGCCGATCAACGCGCAGCGGTACTTTCCTTTTTTGTTCTTGACGTTGCTGGTTGCGCCTGGCCGGGCGCAACCAGCAACGTCAAGAACTTCTATAGATCAAGGCGCTTGGTAGGCCCGGTTGCTATCCCACGTAATCGTACCACGCCTGACTCAGGCGTTCTGCCCAGCCAGGCGCACGACAAAAGCGGCATGTTCTTCATTATTAAGCGTGCTTTGCTGGGTTGCGAGCACGCCCGCGAGATCGCCTTTGAGCAGCGCCGGAACATTCAAGCACAGACTGGGGAAAACACGGCTGTGAATGATGCCGTTTTCATCAGGCGTCAGGTGCTGGTATTCGCCTTCGTGTAGCTCCCACCAATCGATCTGCTGATCGTAGATGCGCCAGACCATGTATTCTTGAACCATATTGCGCCGATAGGCGTGCAGCTTGTCGTGTAGATCGTACGATGCGCTGCTGGCCGCGATCTCGATCACGAACTCAGGTGGGCCTTCGATGTAATCATCTTCGCTGACGTGCGAGTGGCCGCCGACATCCGGCTCGATTCTGAGTAATGCATCCGGCTGAGGCTCATTATCGAGATCGAGGCGCACAGTTGCATTATCAGAAAGTTCAACCCCTGGCGTTGCAGCGATATACATCGCCAACCAGCCAATAATCATTCCCTGTGGCTTGCCGTGGCTTCTGTTTCGAACTGGCGATCCTATATACACCACCCCTTCAATCAGCTCAGCCTTTTTCACCCAGGGCATCGCCTCGTAGCGGCGCTCGAACTCCGCGCGCCGCAGGTGGTCGCCGCTTTCCAGGGGTGGCGGGGCCGGCACCATAGCGCCGGCGTTGATCATACGCGAGGTGTTTATGTTGGTTGCCATACGCTAACCTCTGTGGAATCGCCGCCGGCGGGCTAAAGCCCTCGGCTCGCGTTACGAAGGCCACCTTCGTGGCCTGGGGAAATTATTCCTGTATGCGTCCTTACTTCACACTGCTCTCGACGTTGAGCGGCTGGCCCCAGGCATCCTGAAACGCCAGCTCGTCGATGCCCTTGCGTTGCGGCGAAGACCAGTCGATCGTCGGGCGCTTGATCGCCGGGTCTTCGTAGCCGAGCCGGCACAGCACCATCAGCTCGAAGCCCTCGGGAACCCCTAGCAGCGCGCTGGTCAACAGCCACTTCTCGGGGATCTCCTGCGGCGTCGAGACGAACTGGAAGCCCATGCCAAAGGATGTGGCGGCCAGCCAGATCGTCTGGATCACTGCGCCGAGCGAGATCAGCGTGTACAGGCCGGTCAGCTCAGCCGGCTTGTAGACCTCGTGCGAGAGCGCGATGCCCAGCAGCATGGGCGAGTTTTCGACCAGCTTGCGGGCATCGTTGCCCAGCACGTTTGGCACGCGGAAGCTGTTCATCATCGCCGCGCCGCGCTCGGAGAAGATATACTTGGCGAACGGCTTCAGCACCGAAGGGATGTTGTCGATGTGAATGCCATCCTTGCTGGCCGCAACCTCCTCGGGCGTCAGGCGGAAGTAGCGGCGGTACTGCTTCCAGAAGCGGCCATCCTCCATCAGGTCACGCATCGACTCGCCGGCGATCCGGCCGAGCGCGCGCCGCCGCTCCAGGTCTTCGACCACCACAAAGCGCCAGGGCTGCGAGTTGAAGTGCGACGGCGCGCGGGTGGCCAGCTCTAGAATGGCGCGCTTGTGCTCGGGGTCGATCGGCCGGTCGGCAAAGGCGCCATTGGTGGTGTGGCGCTTGCGGATGGCGTCGGCGAGATCCATCATTTGTCCTAATCGTTTTAAATTCCTCTACTTGCCGTTCGCTTAAATCTGGACAGAGTTCGCAAGATCGGGTAGGCTCGCTATATGAGCGAGCAACCAACCATAGTGACTGAACGGGTGGACGACGTGCCGCTGCTGCTGGCCCAAATCACGCGCATGGGCATCCCCACACTGCTGGACGCCCATTTCTCGCCCCACGGCAATCGCCAGGGCTTGAGTCTGGGCTGGGTCTGCGCCCTCTGGCTGGCCCACATTCTCTCGCGGGCCGACCATCGACTCAACCGGGTGCGGCCGTGGGCCGACCAGCTGCAGACCACACTCAACGCGCACCTGCCCACCGTGTTGCGCCCCACTGACCTGACTGACGACCGGCTGGCCGACGTGCTGCGCGCCTTGAGCGACGATCCGGCCTGGGCCGCTTGGGAGGGCGCGATGAACCAGCAGCTGGTGCGGGTCTATGACCTGCACCCCACCACGGTGCGTGTCGATAGTACCACGGCCAGCGGCTACTGGGACGTGACCGACGATGGCCTGTTCCAATTCGGCCACAGCAAGGATCACCGCCCCGATTTGCCCCAACTCAAGTTGATGTTGGCCACCCTCGACCCCTTGGGGCTGCCACTGGCCGCAGATGTCGTGCCGGGCCAGCGCAGCGATGACCCGCGCTATCTGCCCGCGATTGCTCGCGTGCGGGCCAGCCTTGGTCGGACTGGCCTGCTGTACGTAGGCGATTGCAAACTGGGGGCACTGCTGAATCGAGCGAGCATCCAGCACGCGGGTGACCAGTCTCTGTGTCCGCTGGGCGGCGTCCAGCTGCCTGCTGCGGCGCTGGATGCGCTGGTCGCGGAGGTGCTGGCTGGCGCCGACCCACTGACCCCAGTCACTCGCTTGGATGCCGACGGAGCGATCGTCGAGATTGCCCACGGCACTGAGCAGACTGTCAGCCTGACCGCCGTGGTTGATGGGCAGGTCGTGACCTGGCTCGAACGCCGGCTGCTGGTGCGCTCGCGCGGTGCGCAGACCGCCCAGCGCCGCGCGCTCCAGCAGCGCCTGGCCCAAGCCGAGGCGGCCCTGGCTGAGCTGCTCATCGCGCGGCGCGGCAAGGTGCGCCCGACCACGCCGGCACCGCGCGAGGCGGCGGTCGCGGCCATCCTGGAGCGTGAGCGGGTGACGGGGCTGCTGGACGTGACCATTCAGGCCAGCGCACACACGCGCACCCTGCGACCCTATCGCGGGCAGGGTGCGCGAGAGCAGACCACCTACGACCTGGCGCTGACCAGCGCACGCCGTACGGAGGCGATTACGGCGGCCGAGGCCAGTTTGGGCTGGCGCGTCTACGCGACCAACCGCCCGGCGCAGCAGTTGAGTTTGGAGCAGGCGGTGCTGGCCTACCGCGACGAATATCTGATCGAACGCAGCCTGGGGCGGCTGAAAGGGGCGCGGCTGTCGCTGCGCCCGGTCTATCTGAGCCGCGAGGATCACGCGACCGGCTTGGTGCGGCTGCTGACGATTGGCCTGCGCGTGCTGACCGTGCTGGACTATGCCATTGGGCAGCAGCTGGCGACGGAAGTGTCCAGCATCGCCGGGGTGTATGCCGCCCAGCCGACGCGCACGACGGCCCGTCCGACCGCCGAACGCGTCCTGGAGGTGTTCCAGAACCTGACGCTGACCGTCGTGCAGTTGCCAGGGCAGGTCATCCGCCATCTCACGCCCCTGTCGGCGGTGCAACAGCGCTTGCTGACCCTGGCTGGCCTTGACCCGATTTGTTATGGACGGCTGACGATACATTCGACTGAACCACCTGGATAAATGAGCGAACCGCAAGCTCTAGTTCGAGGAAGCACTGATG
>WNGA01020465.1_pt1 | contig 11028 bp, 10 predicted proteins | sample 5400061 | NCBI WGS metagenome assembly WNGA01 (sample SAMN13153366, study PRJNA577476) | soil metagenome | isolation source: 100 cm soil or saprolite under grassland replicate 2 | place: USA:California | collected 2016-06-15
CGGTAGTGTTCACCTATCAAGTGCTCCATGATCTGGGCAGATACGGATCTCAGCAACCCTTATCGTCCCAGGTCAGGAGCACTTTTCATGGCTGCCGCACCGGTCAGCTCACACGGCGGCGTGAATTCTCAGGGCTAGGTGCCGACTTGGCCGTTGAGCTGCCAGATGTGTACTTTTCCCTCCTCGCTGCTGGCGGCCAGCCACCGGCTGTCCGGGCTGAGCGTCACTGCACGGACTGGGGTGCTGTGAGGGATTTTCAGTAGCTGCGCGCCGGTGCCGGGATCCCAGATCCGTACCGTGCAGTCCCCGCCCGCGGTCGCCAGCCAGCCTCCGTGCGGGCTGAATGCCACGCTGAGCACCAGGTTGTTCAGCGATTGGGGCTCGGTCCACAACTGGTGGAGCTTCTCCCCGGTGTGGGTGTCCCATACATAGGCGGGTGTGCCCCCGGTGGCCAGCCACCGCCCGTCCGGGCTGAACGCTACCGCATACACGCCATGCTGGTGGGTGAGCATGAGGCGTTGCTGGCCGGTCCGGGTGTCCCACAGCCGGGCGGTCTTGTCGTAGCTGGCGGTGGCCAGCCATCGCCCGTCCGGGCTGAAGGCCACGGCGGACACGGCATCACCGTGCGCCACCTCGAAGACCCTGCTGTTGTGCGAGTTGGCCAGCCAGACCTGCGCCGTGCTGTTCAGGCTGCTGGTAGCCAGGCGGTGGCTGTCCGGGCTGTAGGCAGTTGCGAGCACCGATGCGCCCAGGATGTTACCGAACGCGATTTGGCCGTACCGGTGGCCGGTGCGCGCATTCCAGACCTGGACCATCGCCCGGGGGGTTCCGTTGCGACCGCGCCATTCGCGGCCGCCGCCGGCTAGAAACAGCCCGTTTGGGCTGATGGCGACGGCGTTGATGTCCGCAGCCCGGTCGACAGGCCCGCCCAGCGTGGCCGCAGCACCAGGCGCTTCTGCCAGGTCGCGGTGTCCACCACCTTCACGGCGTTGCCGCCACAGGCCGAGGCGCCGCCCGGAGCAATCGCAAGACTACGGCCATCCGGGCTGACCGTGACCGCGGCAGCACCCGCCTTATTGGACGCGTGAACGGTGGTGATCTGATTAACGGCACCAAACGCGGCCGGTGGCCGGCGATCGGTGCGGGAAAGTTCGCCACGCTCTGGCAGCAACAGCCACGCCGTGACGTTGGTCTCCTTCACCAGCACCTGAACCTGCTGGGTACGCTCCCGGGTCAGCCGCAGGATCCTGACACATAACCTCCTCGAAGAACCATTGCGAGGCGACTAACGCCAAGACACCCGGTGAATCACGCAGCGCCGATTTCAGCGCATCGGAATCCAAGAGCCGATGCGCCACAATGAGAGCCCGGCCGTCGGCGCCGTTGGCGTCGAAGCGGACTTCCCCGGCATGCAGCGCGGCCCGCCGCCTGATACGGGCCCCGGCCGCACAAGACCGATTGTGGTCCTCTAATGCTGCCACCAGCTCGCGGGGGAGCCGCACCGCCAGGCGGCTTTTCGGGATATCCGGGGCGACCAGGACGAACGCGCCATCACCACGGTCCTCGTGGTAACACTCATCTCCATCCCAGGAGATCCCCGATCGGATGAACGCGCGGCGCAACACGTCATACAGGCGCTGCCGCACCACCTGGCGATCAGAGCCGGTTCGGCTCGGGTCTGCGAAACCCGCTACGTCCACCCAGACGATCGCCCGGTGCACAGCCGACGGCACCGCGCTCATCCGACCTGCGTCCACCTGCCACCCTAACTACCAGACCGCGGATGAGACCCTTCTTGACACGCTACCCGGGGCCCGCACGCCACGGCCGCGACGAGCCGGCACCGCGCGGCACAGTCATTGCAGCCCTCGTTAGTGGGCGATGCGGAGACGGATTTCGCACAGAGAACCTGCAGACTACCCCTCAGCCAGCACCAGGCGGAGGGCCCGATTATCCGTTCTGCGTGTCGCCCACAAGAGCGCGCCGAGGGATCGATGCGGCCCATATCGGCGGATCTTGCTCACCGGACTGCGGACCAGCGCTGGTCGCGGAGCGTGATCTGGTGATCAGCCAGTGCGACGCCGGATCGCCGAATACGCGCGGCTGGCGTCTTTGTCTTCTCTGGCGATGGCCGCACCCAGATTATCTGGTTCTGCGCGTTTCGCTGCCCTTTCTTAAAGTAGGAATTCCTGACGGCGGTGTCGGTGAGCGACATGCCGCTCCAGGCCGCCATCAGTAAGTGCCACATCCAGCATCCGCCCCGCCACGAAAGCGGTGGGGATGGCTGCGGCGGGGATGTGGGCGACTACATCGGCGCCGGTGAGGTGGGCACGCGGGCCAGTGCGAAGAACTCGGCGCGGGAACGGGGGTCGGTGCGCAGCGTGCCCAGCAGGGCCGAGGTGACAGTGGTGGCGCCAAGGGCGCGGATGCCGCGTTGGGTCATGCAGGTGTGCTCGGCCTCCAGCACCACGCCGACACCCCGGGGGCGGAGGTCCGCGTCGAGACACTTGGCGACCTGCATGGTCAGACGCTCCTGGGTCTGGGGCTGGGCCGCGAAGTGCTCGCCCAGGCGGGCCAGTGTGGACAGCCCGAGGATGCGCTCCCCGGGCAGGTACCCGACGTGCGCGACGCCGGAAAAGAGCAGCATGTGATGCTCGCAAAGGGTCCGGAATGGGATGGCGCGGGCCAGCACCAGTTCGTCATAACCCTCGTCGTTGGGGAAGGTGGTGAGCCGGAACGGTTGCGCGGCAAACAGTTCCGCGTAGGCGCGGGCCATCCGGGCAGGTGTGGCCCGGCGCTGCTCGTGATCGAGGTCGATCCCGAGCGCGGTCAGGAAGTCCGCGGCGGCCCGCTCCGCGGCGTCCAGGTCCACGGGCCGCTCCGCGCCGCCCAGGTCCACCACGCGCTGCCCGCCGTTCAGGTCCGCAGCCTGGCGCAGGGCATCGATGGCTACTCCGGCGGGGTCGCGGGCTGCCAGCAGCGTTGACCTCGGCTGGCTGCCGTTGGCTGAACTCGGCGTGGCCAGGCCTGGGGTTTGTTCGGCGCTGTCGGGGGTCGGGCGGTGGGTCATGTTGTTCCGTTCATGTCATGGCGTGGCTGCGGGGATGGCGATGCAGCAGTGCTCGGCTTCCGGATTAAGGACCGGATTCAGGTTGTCGGCGCCCAAGCCCGCGACCAGGCCTTGAATCAGCGCGAGGTTCATGTGACAGACCACCTCGGGCTGCAGTTCCGCCAGGCGGCGGAACGGGCAATTGCGCATCCGGACGGTGCCGCGATCCAGTAGCCGGGCGGCGTCGTGCAGCGCGGCCCGGGTCCGGCCGCTGCGGTCGGCTGCGACCGCCTGGACCAGCAAGCGCGCCGCCAGCTCATACTCCCGTGGCGGGACGGTCACCATGAACTCGCCGCCGGATCGGGCGTATATCTTGGCCGGACGGCCAGCGCCCGGTCCGCTGCGGCCCGGCGGCCGCCGGTAGGAGGCCGCGAGCAGGCCGGACGCCACCAGCTTGTCCAGGTGATACACCGCAAGGGCGCGGCCGATGCCCACCGCGGCCGCCGCCTCGTCCCGTCCCACCGGCTCGCTGCGGCCGGACACGAACGCATACAGGCGGCCGCGCACCCGGTCGTCCAGACAGCTCACCGAGGCCAGGTCCGCCTCGTTCCGCGACAAGCTCACTCATGTAGTCTAACGTTAGTATAAGCTCGCGAAAGAGGAGGCTGATGACCGTTCTGGTCGGCCGCCGCGAATCATTCAATGCCGCGCACCAGCTGTGCGACCCGGACCTGTCCGATGACGAGAACCGGCGGCTGTTCGGGAAGTGCGCGAATCTGCACGGGCACAACTATGTCCTGGAGGTGGTCGTGGCCGGTGAGATCGATCAGGCCAGCGGCTACGTGTTGGACCTGAAATTGTTGTCGGACGTCATCGCCAGGCAGGTCATCCGCGACGTGGATCACCGCAACCTGAACACCGACGTCCCGTGGCTCAAGGGGAGCGTCCCGACCGCCGAAAACCTGGCCCAGGCATTCTTGGAGCGGCTCCGGCCGGAGCTTCCCGGCGGGCTGCTGCGGTCGGTCCGGGTCTGGGAGACTGACAAGAACTGGGCTGAAGTCGGTGACCAGGCCTGAGGCTCCGGCCCGGGCGGGCCCGCAACCGTCGGCGGCTCCGGCCCGGGCGGGCGCGGAACTCTCTGGGGTTCCGGCCGGGGCGGGCCGGGAGTTGCGGAGGCGGTACACGGCCGCGGACTTGGGCGTGTTCACCCCCGGCGAGGCGAGCCGGTTTGTCCCGCGGGGGGACGGTGATCCGCAAGACGACGTGGTCCTGGCCTGGGAACTGCTGTACCGGCTCGAACCGGAGCTCTATGACCGGCTGGCCAGCGCCGAGCGGCTCCATCCCGGGGTGGTGGGCTGGCTGCCGCGCGACGTGGACCGGATCGCCGAGGTTGGCGCGGGCACGGGGCGGCTGACGATGGAGCTGATCGAGCGTGGGCAGCGCGTTGTGGCGGTGGAGCCGGCGCTGCCGTTGCGCCGGATCCTGCGGCGGAAGCTCGCGGCAGCCGGCCACGGGGACCGGGTCCGGGTGATCGGCGGGTTCTTCGACCAGCTGCCGCTGCCCGACGATTTCGCCGGCCTAGCCGTCGCCTGCTCGGCCTTCACCCCCTCGCCGGGGCATGGCGGCGAGGCTGGCCTGGCCGAGATGGAGCGGGTGTGCAGGCCGGGCGGGTGCGTGGCCATCATCTGGCCGAACCACCTCGACTGGCTCGCCGCCCGCGGCTACCGGTATGTCAGCTTCCCCGGACCGATGTTTGTGGAGTTCGGTAGCTACCAGGAGGCAGTGGAGCTGGCCGAGATCTTCTACTCCAAGGCGGCTGGCGCGGTCCGGCGGCGTGGCTCGCGGAGGGTCCCCTTCGAGGTGCTGGGCATCAATCCGCCGTGCGACGTGGCCTTTAAGGTGCTGGCGGGATGAAGATCGCGATTATGGCGCCGCTGGTGACGGCTATCGGGGAGCCTCAGCGCGGCGGTTCGCAGGCGTTCGTGTCCGATCTGGCCCGCGGCCTGGCCGGCCGGGGCCACGATGTGGACGTCTATGCCGCCTCGGGATCGGAGATCCCTGGAGTCGAGGTGATCGACACCGGAATCGATCCCCGGTCTCTGGCGGGCACGCTCTACCGGGCGTTCGGGCCATCCGCGGTCGAACCAGGGGAAGCTGAACCAGCGGCGGCAGCGGCTGCGGCGGCGGCCGAGTCCGCTTTCACCACCGCATATACGGCAATGCAGGTGATCCGCTATGACGTGATCCACAATCACGCCTTCGACGCGCCCGCCGTCCGGCTCGCGGCGGCGCTGCAGGCACCGGTGGTGCACACGCTCCACCTGCCTCCGGACAAGGCTGTGTCGGCGGCGCTTCGTCATGTAGCCCGGCGCAGCAGGCCGCCGGCGGTGGCGACCGTATCGGATTTCCAGGCCAGCGCTTGGCGCCGGGTCGTCCCCGTCGACGCAATCCTGCCGCCGTACCCGCCCACAGGTGTCATTCCCTGGTCCGGGATGGCCGGGCAGGGGGCGCTGTTCGCGGGCCGGCTGAGCCCGGAGAAGGGCACGGCCGAGGCCATCGACATCGCCCGCGTGGCTGGAGTGCCGATCGACGTCTACGGCGACGTCTACGATCCTGGGTACAGCCGGGAGCAGATCGACCCGCGGCGAAGCTGGCCGGGGGTGGCCGTTCACCACGGAGTGCCCCGGGCCTCGCTGTGGGAGGCCATGGCCCGGGCGGCCGTGGTGTTGTATCCCGCCCGGTGGGACGAGCCCTTCGGGGTGGCCGCCGCCGAGGCGCAGGCGTGCGGGACTCCGGTGGTCGCGTTCAGGCGCGGCGGACTCGGTGAGGTGATCATGGACGGCGTAACTGGTTTCCTGGTGCCGCCCGATGACGTCCGGGCCGCCGCCGAGGCGGTGTCAAAGGTGGCCGGGATTTCGCGGCCAGCCTGCCGCGAGCATGCCGAGGGCCAGCTTGACCTGGAACTGAGCCTGGACGCACACGAGCGTCTCTACCGGCGAGTGGCTGGTGGGTGAGCTGGTGCAGCGCTTGCCCAGGGGGACCCCCCCTGTTCCCCCCGCCAGGTGGCTGGCGGGACGGCTGGCGGTGGTCACCGGGGCCAGCCGCGGGATCGGGGCGGCCACCGCCGCGGCCGTGGCGGCGGCTGGCGGTCACGTCGTGCTGGCCGCCCGGGATCGTCAGGCTCTCGACGGCGTGGCAGGCCGGATCAAGGACGCGGGCGGCCAGGCCACGCCGGTGCCGACGGACGTGAGCGACGAGGCCGCGGTCGAGCGCCTGTTCGCCAAGGTCACCGGGGTCGGCCAGCTGGGGGCGCTGGTCTGCGCGGCCGGGGTGCTGACGCCTGCTCCGTTCGCCGAAACGACGTCGGCAATGTGGGACGAGACGCTCGGGGTCAACCTGACAGGTACTTTCCTGTGCTGTCGCGCGGCGTTCACCGCCATGGTTCCCGCCGGTGGGGGCCGGATCGTCAACATCGGGTCGTTGTCTGGCGTGTACGCCACCGAGAAGTTCCCAGGGTTGGCCGCGTACAACGTGTCCAAGTACGGGGTCATCGGCCTCACTGAGGCGATCGCGGTCGAGGGCAAGGAGCACGGCATCAGCGCCATTTGCCTGAGCCCGGGCGCCGTCGACACCGAGATGCTGCGCCGGGCCAATCCGGCGCTGCGTCCGGGCCTGACCCCGGACGATGTCGCCGAGTTGATCGTCGCGCTGCTGGACAGCCCGCTGGCTCCGGCCAGCGGCGCAAACATCCCGCTGTTCTCGAACGCCTAGGACGGCGCTTTAGCGCCGGCCGAGCGACCATAGGTCGGTGCAATCGTCAGCGAGCACAGCCGGAGCCGGCCGGGCTCGCGCAGATACCAGGCGGGCGCAGGCCGCCATCTCGCCGTCGAGGTCCAGTTCGGGATCACCGCCGCGGTCGAGGCCGACGGCGGCCTGCACGACCCCGTCCACCAGGTAGAAGCCGATCAGCTTGCCCTCCTCCACGCTGCCGCGGACCACGAACGCATCCCACTTGGTGGCGTGGCCGACGTACTCGATTTTGTGCTCGTACTGATCGGACCAGAAGCTGTGGAGATAGTCGTAGGAGGCTGTTGAGCCGAGCATGGACCTGGCCGCGGCGGCGCCCTGCTTCTCTGCGTTGTTGAAGTGCCCGACCCGGATCCGCCCGAACAGCGGATGGAGATGATTCGCCACGTCACCAGCCACGTAGACGTCGGGCGCGCTGGCCCGGCAGAGCTCATCGGCCAGGAAGCCGTTCTCACGCGCGACTGCGACGGCCAGGATGTCGGGTTGTATGCCGATGCCCGCCACGGCGAAATCGCACACGATACGGTGACCTGCGGCGGTCACGATCGCTTCCAGGCGTTCGCCGCCCTCGAAGGCGGCGACCTGGTCCCCGGACCGCAGCTCGACGCCGTTCGCGCGGTGGATGGCGCCGATCAGCGCGCCGACCTGGCCGCCCAGGACCGTCTCCAGCGGGGTCCGGCCCGGGAAGACCGCGGTCACCCGGACTCCGAGCTGGGTCAGCGAGGCCGCTACCTCGCAGCCGATGAATCCCATGCCCACGACGACCGCGCGCCGGCCCGGCACCGCCTCCTGCTTGATCGCGTCGCACTCGGCCACCGTGCGCAGGTAGTGAATCCCGGCCAGGTTGGCCCCGGGCTTCCCGAGCCGCCGGTTGCGCCCTCCGGTGGCGATCAGAACCTTCTGGTAGCCCAGTTCTTCGCCCGAGTCCAGGGTGACTGTGTGCGCGGCGGGATCGACAGCCACCACGGCGGTTTCACCGCGAAGCTCGACATCGTGGTCGGCGTACCAGCCGACCGGCCTGACGTACCAGGCGTCAAGATCCTCCTCCGACCGCAGGTAGGTCTTGGACAGCGGCGGACGGCCAAAGGGGACGCCCGGTTCCCGGCTGATGAGCACCACCGGCCCGGGGAAACCCTCCTCCCGGAGTGTGGCGGCGGCGTTGCCGCCCGCGACGCCGCCGCCGATGATCACAATCGGGTTTCCGGTGGATCGCTCAGCCACGCGGTACATTCTGCCGCCGGAGCCGCTGAGGGACGATCCCGCGGGCAGGGATCTTGGCGCGAGCGGTCGTTTCCGCCCCGCGCGTCGGCCTGGCGTTTCTGGTCCCCCTGCAGCCATAACAATCGTTCTGGCGCGGCACCGACCGCCGTTCCGCCCCAGGGGTCGGCGCGCATATCGGCGGCTGTGTGCGCTCTCGCCCTAGCAAGTCGACCACGCTGTGTAATTCGGTGACCAGCATGGACGCGCAGGCGTCTCGGCGCAAGCGTCTGTGATAGCGGGTCGGCACCTGGAGGCTGTGGTATCGCCCCTCCCGGAGCGGCAATCTCACAAGCAGACGCTCGCTGGTGTCCCCGACGTACCTCATCGCGGCAGAAGAGTGTGCCGTTGGCGCCGCAGACCTGGATCCACCTTATCCATTCCCGGAGGTGCCGGACGAGCCAAATTAGGAACTGATTCTCACCTTGCCGACATTTAAGATGAACGGTTATTAACACGCTGCCGTCAGCTAGGTATCCATAGTGAGACTCGATCCACCTCTATCACGGGGTGTTCCCAGGGATGAGCCGATACGATTTCATTAACTAGGCGCTCCAGTTCCTCGCTAGATGTGGTGCTTGGCAGGTACGTGACCAACCTTGCTACTGAGACGTGGGTCTTAATTCCAGATCTTCCAAAGGTGGACGTCGATGTCTCGGACGGAATATACGTTTCCGTGCCACTCGAAATTTCCACAACAGCCCTATACGTACCCATTTTACCAACGAAGTCAAACCGTCGGAATACGCGAAGCAGCAGCCGAACCGCATCCCTGCTGTCATGCTCCTGCTCCTGCCCTGGGCGTCCGGCTAACGGGGAGAAAACGCGCCGCGCCCGGCGCATCAGGTAACCCGATCCATCCCGATTTGGCCTGCTCACGAGCGGCATCCAAGGACGAACTCACTGGTGAGAGCTGGCATGTACGTAAGGGTCGGACACGTAATTTCCCCATGAGCGGCCGTTTGCGGGCATGCTGGACCGTCACCTGGGCCTGACCTGGGACGGCGCGGGTGCTGCGTCGGATTTGTGTGCTCTCCTTTCGCTTGCTCCGTGTCGCTGGGGTGTCGGTTGTTCAGCCGACGGTGACGGCTACGGCGTCCTCCGTGTCTGTGCGCAGGGTCCGGTCTTGTGGGTCGTAGCTGAGTGTGCGGCCACTGGAGCGCAGGTAGTCGATCAGTTTCGCAGCCCGGGCGGGGCCGGTGACCTGCCCGGGCTGATGGTTATGGTCATTGAGCAGGATGGCGAGGGCTGCCAAGTGAGGTGTGATCTGGTCCTCGCGGATATAAGCGTTCTTCGCCCGGGTGGGGTCGGGCCGGGTGGCAGTGGTGTAGCCGTGGCGGCACCGGTAAGCCGGGCGGCCATTCGACCAGGAGGCGGGGGTTGGCCAGGATCGCCGCCACGGTGGTCAGCGTCCACGCCTTGCCGCTGCGGTGGGGGTTACGCTTCGGATCGGATGCGGACGGGCAGGGAATCCCGGCATCGTTCAGCGCCCGGGTGATCCGGGCCAGGCTGTGCCCGGCCCGCCGCTGGGCGAACATCCACCGCACTACTGGCGCGGTGTGCGGGTCGGGTTCAAGGCGGTGCGCCCGCCGCCCCCACGCCGCGTGCGCCTTGTTGGGGTGCGGCCCGGCGTCGGCGAGCCGGTACCCGTACGGTGGCCGGCCACCGAGGTAGCGGCCCTGCTCGCGGGCCTGGGTAGCCATCGCGGTGCGCACCCGGATCCTTGTGCGGGTGATCTCCCGCTTGGACTGAAATCCCAGCGCCAGCATGAGCTGTTCCTGGTGTTCGGCCTGGAAGTCGACCCGCCCACCTGCTTCTGGGGTCCACAGCTGGATGCCGTAGTGCCCGAACAATGGTGCCATCGCGGCGTATTGGTCCCCGTAGAACGCGCGCTCGTACTCGCCGATCACGATCGCGTCGAACTCCCGGTCTGGGTCGGCCATCGCCGCCAGCAGTGCCGCGGCCTGCGGGCGGCGCGACCACGGCAGTACCCGGCTCTGCCCCACGTCGAAGAACTCGGCCACGATCCGCCCCATGGCCAGCGCCCAGCGCACCAGCTTGGTCACGCTGCCGTACCCGCGAGGTGACCGGATCTTGGTGATCCTCGGTGGATACCCGCCCGTAGAGCGCAAAACCGCAGCCCACCCATACGTGCTCTCGTGACCGGCCGACGTGAGCCCTCCGCCCACGCAAGCAGCAGATCTCCGCCTACGCCATGGTCGCTGAACAGGCCAGCACGCTGCACTGCCACGGCATCTCACCCCTCCAACCGCAACCCGGCAGGATCTCTTCACTCACTACGCTGAGTGAAATTATGGCCAGAGAGAACGCTCACCGAGCCGCCGTTATGGGCGGGTTTCCTTTGCGCTAACTCCTTGTGGTTGTGGCCACGCATAAGAGGGCTTTCTGAGCTGCTGGGGGTGGTGTGGAGCCTCAGATCGGCGGCGTATTGCCTTGCTGGGTGGATGGCGCCGGGGGAGCGCCTGCGGCTTTGTTGCGTGCCCGGATGCCGGCACCCGATCCCGGGGCTTGGCCCCGGCCGGTGCTACAGCGCGGCCGAGCTGAAGGCGATGGGCGACCGGGAAGCTCTGCTCCCGCCGGGGGCGCCTGGCGATAGCTATGTGGGCGATCTGCTGTTCTGGCAGACCGGTCTCTGCTGGGTCAGCGCCTACCTGGGCGGCCGGCTCATCGGCGCCGTCGTCTTCGGCGTGCCGGCCGCTTCCGGGTCCGGCTGGCGCAGGGCACGGCCGATGGCCAGCGCGGGTCACCGGGTTAGGTGCGGGGCGGATGTGTTCGGGGCGGGCTCCGAAGGCTGCCAGCCTGGGCGCCAGGTCGCGGACCAGCGGGGTGCGCAGCAGCCACCGGACCATCTTGGGCGGCCCGGTGGCGGAGCGGAGTGCGCGGGCGAGCAGGCG
>WNGA01012374.1_pt1 | contig 11026 bp, 10 predicted proteins | sample 5400061 | NCBI WGS metagenome assembly WNGA01 (sample SAMN13153366, study PRJNA577476) | soil metagenome | isolation source: 100 cm soil or saprolite under grassland replicate 2 | place: USA:California | collected 2016-06-15
CAGCAGCTTCTCCACACTCGGCGCCCCATAACGAGCCCGTCGTTCATCCACAGACGACGGTGCTACACCCGACCACCACCGTGATCAACACGCCACGCCAGCCCACCCACGCTCAAGTGCGGAACACGGGGCTAGCTCAACCCCTCTCCCCGGCAGGCAGGCGCAGCCGCCCGCCTGAATAGGCTGCAGCGATGACGCTGTACCCACAAGCTCGCGCTGCGATCGGCGCGCAGGAGAAGGTGGTCCTCACCCTCGACCGGCTCGGCGAGGCTCGGCAGAGCATGGTGGACGCCCTGGACACCGAGGTGCTCCAGGGACCGCCGCTCAAGGCCGTGCGGAATGTCGACGCGGAGGGCGTCCCGGCCCGGCTGTACCTCCCGGACGCTCGCACGTCCCCGATCGTGGTGTACCTGCACGGCGGCGGCTGGGTACTCGGTGGCCTGGACACCCACGACGGCCTGTGCCGGCTGCTCGCGGACCGGTCGTCGTGCGCGGTGCTCGCCGTCGACTACCGGCTCGCCCCCGAGCACCCGTATCCGGCCGCCTTCGAGGACCTGGAACGGGCCGTCGGTTGGCTGCGTCGCGGCGGCGCGGCCGAGCATGGGCTCGACGCGAACCGGCTGGCCATCGCCGGCGACTCCGCGGGCGGGCACCTCGCCGCCGTCGGCGCCCGCCGCGCCCGCGACCGTGGCGAGGCGTACGCCTACCAGGTGCTCGCCTGCCCGGTCATCGACCCAGCCATGCGCTACCCCGACCTCGACGAGTACGGCCTCGACCGCGACGAGATGCGCTTCTTCTGGGACGCGTTCGCGCCGCTCGGTCGGGTCGACCGCGCGCATCCCGACCTCGCGCCGCTCAACGCGGACCTGGCGGGGCTGCCGCCGGCGTTCGTCCTCACCGCGGAGTACGACGTGCTGCGCGACGAGGGCGAGGCCTACGCGGCAGCGCTGGCGTCGGCGGGCGTGCCAACCGTCGCGGTGCGCTACCTCGGCCTCAACCACAACTTCCACCGCAAGTCGGCGCTGTTCGACGCCGCGCCGCTCGCTGTGGCGCACCTGGGCGATGCGGTCCGGCGGGCGCTGCGGCGCTGAGCCCGCCGGACAAACCCGGGCGGCCCAACGGCCCCGCAACCCGGCAGCGCACGCGGGCGCCGGAGCCTCAGCCCGGAGGGCTGTCCGGCACCACCCACGGCGGGCCGCCCGGATCGAGCGAGTACGCCTCGAAGAGGGCCGCCGCGGCCACACCCATGCGGGCGCCGCCGGCGGACGCGATCCAGGTGACGATCTGCGCCGGGTCGGACGTGCCGTCGCCGAGCCCGTCGAAGTAGGCCCGGTGCGCGCGCAGGGACGCGATGCCGCGCTCAAGGTAGTCCGTCACGTCGACGCCGCAGTTCGGCGCGGACGCACCACCGAAGCAGACGTACCGCACCCCGGACCACGGCTCCAAGCCCTCCTCGCCCAGCTCGGGAAAGACCCATCGGTTGCCGGCGTCGCGCGCGCCGTCCAAGGTAGCCAGGCCCACGGCCCGGTGGTCAGCCTGGTTGACGAATCCGGACGCGACAACCTCGAACGTGCTCGTAATCACGACCTCGGGCCGGTGCCGGCGCACGACCCGGGCAATGTCACGACGCAGCGGCAGCCCGTACGCCACGACGCCGTCGCGGTGGTCGAGGAACTCCACCACGTCGACCCCAACCTCCCGAGCGGCCTGCCGCTCCTCCTCCTCGCGGACCGTGGCCGCCTCGCGGGGGTCCATCTTGTCCATGCCCGCCTCGCCCCGGGTGACGATCAGGTACGTCACCTGCTTGCCCTGTGCGGTCCACCGGGCGACCGCGCTGGCGGCCCCGTACTCCAGGTCATCCGGGTGCGCCGCGACGCAGAGCACGCGCTGCCAGTCCTCCCGCAGCTTGGGTAGCAACGAAGGTTCCGTCATGCCACCATGCTAGGCACTGTCCTGGCGGCCGAGTCTACTGATTCGGATGCAGCTGTTGGCAAGATGGCCACCCGGGCTGCCGCGACTGGCCACGCTGCTCCACTAGACGCCGCGAGACGAGGACGCGCTCCAGCTACTCGCGCCCTACCTTCCCGGCCTGCACATCGGAGTCCGGGATGAGACCGGATACACCCTCGACATGGGCGTCATGGTGATGCGGGTCGTGCGAACGGCGCGCACGTTCATCAGAAGGTGGTCGTCTCGGGAAGTACGACAGGACGGCCGGCGGGAACTGTCGGGGGGGACGCCTGGACGCTGCTGGCCGCGATGGCCGCGCGGACGACCCGCATCCGGCTCGGGACGCGCGCCTCAAAGCCGACCGGCCGCGGTCGAGGTATCTCAGCGCTTGCGGTACGTCGCGGTGTATGTCGTGTTCGTCGCGGGCGCGATGATGGTGTGGCTCTGCGGGCCGCCGTCGGACCACGATACGAAGAAGTACGTGGACTTGTTGAACGCCTGTGGCGACGGGGCGCTGACCGAGTTCGCCGATCCGACCACCACGGTCACCGAGAACGGCGTCGTCCGCGGCGCCTCGTTCACCACCAGGTTGGTGAGGACGAGCCCACCCGGGTTGGTCTTGAAGGTGAGCACGACCGTCCTCGGGTCCAGCCGGACACTCGTCGTGGCGACCAACCCGCCCGAGTCGGTCGCGGTCAGTTGCACTTCGAGCCAGCACGGGTACGCGTGGTCCGGCGCCGTGAAGACTCCACTGGACACACCGCTGACAGTCTCCGTCACGTGCGTGTGGCAGTCGGTCTGCGTGAAGCAGTGATGGAGGATCAGCGACCAGCTCAGCGCCGAAGCCGGCAGCGTACCGTCCTGCGCGTCGGTGGCGTGGCCGGAGAAGTTGATCGGGTCGCCGACCTTCCACAGCAGGCTCGTGGCCGGCGTGTCGATGACCGGGGCCGGCGCGGTGTTGCCGGCCGTGACGGTGACCGACGCCGTGTCGGTCGCGCCCTGGTCGTCGGTGACCCGCAGGCTCGGGTGGTACACACCGGCGGTGGTGTATGTGAACGACGCCGTCGGGCCGGTCCCGTCGTTGAATACCCCGTCGCCGTTGAGGTCCCACGCGTAGGTCAGCGGCTTACCCTCCGGGTCGGCCGAGCCGGTACCGTCGAAGCTGACCGCCAGCGGGACCGGACCGCTGATGGGGTTCGCGGTGACCACCGCGGTCGGCGGCTGGTTGGCCGCCGTGTAGGTGATGCGGCGGACGGTACCGTCCTCCATGTCCACATAGAACAGGTCGCCGCCGGGGCCGATCTTCAGGTCGACGGGATGCCCGGCCGCACCGCCCGTCGCGTCGACGCCGACGAACGACTGGAGCTTCTGCGGATCGGGCAACCCGTTGGTGCCCGGGAGCATTGCCCAGATCTCGTTGCGGGTGTGGTCGGCGAGGAACAGCGCACCGTTGTACTGCGCCGGGTACGTCCCGCCCTGGTAGAACGCCACGCCGGTGACGGACGAGCCGCCCGTGTGGCATCCGGTGTAGCTCACGACACAGGTGCTGTGGTTGTACGTGTAGTACGGCGCGACGACCGAACCGGGTGTCGCGTAGAGGGAGGCGCACTGGTTGAGACCGGCGCCCTGGTATCCGCTCTGCGGTGACGCTCCCTCATAGCAGGGCCAGCCGAAGTTCGCCGCTGTCGTATTCGCCGGCGACACCACCCGGTCGATCTCTTTCCAGGTGTTCCAGCCGACGTCGCCTATCCACAGTTCGTCGCTGCCGGGCCGTTGCGTGATCCGGAACGGGTTGCGCAGACCGTACGCCACGATGCGGCGGGCGTTGGCGTCCGACGAGGAGAAGAACGGGTTGCCCGGTACCCCCGCACCGGTGGCGGGATCGATCCGCAGGACCGCACCGTCGAGGGTGGCCGGGCCATCGGTACGCCGGACGCTCTGGCTGCGCAACGCACCGCCCTCGGCCCCGGGTGGGCTCAGCGCGGTGCCGATCGTACCGGGCGGGTCGCCGCAGGGATTCGCCGCATCTCCGGGGTAGGTGGCACCGTACTGCCCATAGTCGACGTTGTTGAAGCTGGCGCCGTCACCGCCGCTGACGTAGAGGTACCCGTCGCGCCCGAACAAGAGCGTGCCGATCGAGTGGCTCGGGAACTGCTGGCACCAGTCGTTGACGAGGACCTGCTCGGTGCCGGTCATGACGTTCCCGTTGAGCTGCAACCGGGACACCCGCCCCGACACGAGGCAGCCGTCGGTGGTCGGGCCGGGCGGGGTCGGGCAGCCGTCGTTCCACGTCGGTGCGGTCCCGCCGATCGGGGCGTCGTACGCGTAGAGCACGTACAGGTAAGGGCTTGCCGGGAACGCGGGGTCCAGCGCCAGGCCGAGCAGGCCGCGGTCCCAGTAGTCGTCGACCCTGCCCGACAGGTCGGCGACGGTGACCGGGCTGGTGTCGGTGAGGCTCTGGAATACTTTGATCACGCCGTTCTTCTGGCCGACGAAGATCCGTCCGTCGGGCGCGAACTGGAGCACCGTCGGGTTGGTCAGTCCGCTCAGGACGACGGAATCGCGGAACCCGGTCGGCAGCGTCGAGGCCCCGGCCGGGCCGGGATGCGCCTGCGTGACGAACGCGGTGCTCAATAGCACCACGGCCGCGATGACCAGCCGGCGCCACCGCCCAGCACCCTCGATACGCCGCATGTCACCCTCGACAATCCGGCCCCGCGCCGCACGTTCGCGCCACGTGGATGCCTCGCCGGACAGCAGCTCGCCGTCGCTGGAAGCGAATACTCCTCCCGAGGCGAAATCGGTGTCAAGGGGAGCGGGTGCGGTAACGGTCTCGACGGCTGACCCATCGTTAGCCGTCGACGTTTTTTGGTGTGGGGTAAGGGCTTTCGCCACATCCACCCGATTGTCAATGCAGGGTCCAGATCACGGTGTCGGTGTACGTAATGCCGCCGGCCTAGACGACCGTTCGCAAAATCCTCAGTGACGCCACGCTCCGCTTGACGCTGCAGGCTCTCATGGACGGCAATCTCACCATCGCCGCTTCGCGAGGAACCTCAACCGTCCGGTACCGGTGGGTCCTGGTCAGGCTGGTGCTCACCGTCGGGTTGTGTGTGCTCGTGCTGGTCGCCCTCCGGGGTGGGGTGCCGGAGGCGGCGCTCGCCGGTCGTGCCATGGGCTCCCGCACCGGCTACGGCTCGACCAGCCCGGACTGATAGGCGAAGACGACCAGCTGCGCCCGGTCCCGCGCACCCAGCTTGACCATCGCACGGCTGACGTGGGTGCGGGCCGTGGCCGGGCTGACCACGAGTCGTTCGGCGATCTCGTCGTTGCTGAGCCCTTCGCCGACCAACCCGACGATCTCCTTCTCCCGTTCGGTGAGCGTGTGGAGCTGGGGATGGGGTCTGCGCGCCCGCGACGGTCGGGAGGCGAACTCGCGCACGACGCGGCGGGTCACCGACGGCGACAGCAGCGCCTCACCGGCGGCCACGAGCCGGATCGCCCGCAGCAGCTCCCCCGGCTTGGTGTCCTTGGTGAGGAATCCGCTGGCGCCGTGGCGCAGCGCGTCGAACACGTATTCGTCGAGCTCGAACGTGGTCAGCACGATCACCCGGGTGGCGCTCATCGTCGCATCGGCGGCGAGCCGGCGCGTCGCCTCGATCCCGTCGATGCCGGGCATCCGTACGTCCATCAGGATGATCTCCGGCCGGGTCTGGCGGGCGAGCGCGACCGTGGCCAGCCCGTCGGCGGCCTCGCCCACCACCCGCATGTCCTCCTCGGCCTCGATCAGGGCGCGCAACCCGATGCGGACCAGGTCCTGGTCATCGGCGACCAGCACGCCGATCATGGTGCGGTCTCGCGGGGTAGGGGCAGCACGGCGTGCACCCGGAAGCCTCCATCGGGCCGCGGTCCGGCCTGCAGCTCGCCGCCGAGCGCGGTCGCCCGCTCACGCATGCCCGCGATGCCGGTGCCGTTCGGCGACGGTGGGCCACCCAGGCCGCTGTCGGTCACCTCCACCTCCACGGCGTCCGCTCGGTGCTCGATGCGCACCTGCGCGGTTGTCGCACCGGCGTGGCGCAGTACGTTGGTCAAGGCTTCCTGGACGATCCGGTAGCCGGCCAGATCGACCGCGACCGGCAACTCCCCGCCGGCCGGCACGCCGACCACCGACAGGGTCACCGGCAGGCCGGCGTGGCTCAGCCGGTCACGCAGCGCCGGCAGCTGGGCCAGCCCGGGCGTGGGGGCGCGGTCGCCGCCGCGACGCACCGCCGCCAGGGTCGCCCGCAACTCGTCGAGTCCTTCCTTGCTGGTCCGGCTGATCGCGGTGAGCGCCGCCTCCGCCTGCGCCGGCTTGCGGTGCAGCAGGTGCAGAGCGATCTCCGCCTGCATGTTGATCGCGGCCAGGCCGTGACCAACCACGTCGTGGACCTCCTGGGCGATACGCAACCGCTCGTCGTCGGCGATGCGCCGGGCGGCGTCGGTACGGGCGCGGGCCGCCGCCTCCCGGCTCAGCCGCACCGTGACACCCGCCGCGAAGGGTACGACAACCCACGCGGCGGCGGTCGCGAGCCCGCCCAGGCCGGGGTCGCTGTCGGGTGGCACGAAGACGTGCAGCGTCAACCCCACCAGCGCGGCACCGGCGACCAGGGCGGCCGGGCGCAGCGACAGCCCGACGGCCACCGTGTAGACGGCGATCGAGAAGACGATCAGGATCGGTCCGTAGGCGTAGCCATGCACCAGGTACACCGTGGTGGCGGCGGTGATGACCGCAAGCGCGCCGACGGGCCAGCGCCGCCGCACCGCGAGAGCCAGCGACGCGATCGCGATCAGCCCCCGGCCCACCGCGTCCAGGCGCGCCGCGGAGGGCTGGTTCTCCGCGGCGAACCCGGTGGCGACCAGCCCAAACACCAGTAGCACCCCGGCGAGCAGGCCGTCGCTCAGCCACCGGCGCACCGATTGGACGTCCACGAAACTAAAGAATGTCACGGCGGCGCAGGACCACCGCGGCCAAGGCGACGAAACCGGCCAGGTACGCCGCGACGACCAGCGCCGCCTGGCCGCCGCCGACGACGGCGTCGACGCCCGGCGTGTCCGGCGCGCTGCCCAGGGCCGCGGCCAGCGCACCCGTGTTCGGCCCCGGCAGCCCCTTCTGCGCCTGCGCGACCCAGTCCAGCAGCGGAGCGGCGAGCAGGGCGAGCAGGTTCTGCACGGCCAGCAGCCAGACCAGACCGAGCCCGAGGGCCAGCGCGACGCCACGCAGCAGTACCGCGAGCAGGACGCCGAACGCGGTCCACATGGCCGCGATGAGCCAGCCGGCGCCCAGGCCGACCACCAGCTCACCGACCGGCGGCAGCGCCATGGCCTGATCTTCGGCCGCGGCGATGAGCATGCTGGCGGCCGTACCGACCGCGAAGAGCGCCACCACGACCGCGAGCGCCGCCACAGCCAACGCGCCGAGCTTGCCGGCGTAGACGGCCAGCCGTGACGGGCCCTGGGTCAGCACCGTCTTCCACGTTTCCCAGCCGTACTCGCCGCCGACCGCCAGCACACCCAGAATCACCATGATCGCGCCGAGGAACACCGGCAGGCCGACGACCGAGTTGCCCACCAGCTGCGCCGGCACCAGCGCCGCGAGACCGCGGTCGGCGGTCGGGCCACCGGTGCCCCCGGCATACCCGGCGTACGGGATGACATAGGTGAACAGCAGGCCGAGCACGAGCGCCACGGTGAGCAGCAACCAGTTCGCCGGCCGCTTCACCAACTTGATCATCTCGGCCGAGAAGTTACCCCACATGTACCTCACCTCGCGTCAGTTCGAAGAATGTCTGTTCGAGATCGCGCTCCACCATCCGCAGCTCGGTGACCGTCATTCCGGCCGACACGAGCGACGCGTTGATCTCACCGGCCCGGTCCGCGCCGACGGCGAGGTGCAGGCCGCCGTCGACGAGGTTCACCGCGTCCGGCCCCAGCAGCGCCCGCGCGTGCCCGGCCGCCCGCTCCAGTGGGGCGGCCACGACCCGCAGGTCGGCGGCACCGCGCAGGTCGGCTACCGTGCCCTCGCCCACCAGCCGGCCGCGGGAGATGACGCCCACCCGGTCGCAGATCTGCTCCACCTCGCCGAGCAGGTGGCTGGACACGAGCACCGTGCTGCCGGCCGCGCCGAGGCGGCGGATCATCGCCCGCATGTCGGCCATGCCGGCCGGGTCCAGGCCGTTGGTCGGCTCGTCGAGAATCAGCAGCCGCGGATCCTTCAGCAACGCCGCCGCCACCCCGAGGCGCTGCTTCATGCCCAGCGAGTAGATGGCATACCGGTCGCCGGCCCGAGCGGACAGGTCGACCAGGTCCAGGACCAGATCCACCCGCCTGCCGGGCACGGCCGCGTGCCGGGCGAGCACCCGCAGGTTGTCGCGGCCGGACAGGTATGGATAGAACGCCGGACCTTCGATCAGCGCGCCGACTCCGTCCAGCGATCCGGGCGCACGGCCGTGGAGCATCACCCGGCCGGCCGTCGGGCGGACCAGGCCCAGCAGCATCCGCAGCGTGGTGGTCTTGCCGGCACCGTTCGGCCCGAGGAAGCCGTACACCTCCCCGGCCCGCACGGTCAGATCGAGGTCGCGCACGGCGAACAGCTGGCCGTACCGCTTGGTCAGTCCCTGCGTGACGATAGGTTCCATGCGACCCACTGTGCTGGCGGCGACGGCCGGCGGCGTCCGTTCAGACGCGGCGATGCGCATACGTCAGCCGACGTACGCCGCCGGCCTTCGCGCTACGGCTTACCCCGCAGGACGCTCCGGCGCTGCCGCAGCTCGTCCGCGTCGATCTCGCCCCGGGCGTACCGCTCGGCCAGGGTGCGCTCGGCCTGCGAGCGCGCCGACCGCCGCGGCGATCCGCGGTAGATCAGGTACCCGACCGCGGAGAGCACCAGCACCCAGAACAGCACCGGAAACACCAACCACCACCCCGGTCCGCCGCTCCACGGTCCGTGTCCGTCGTGCCAGCCCAGGTACTCATCGGCGGCCGCCGTATAGCTCGCCAGCTGCGTCAACATCTTGCTCTCCCAATGGTGTCGGAGCACGCCTGTGCGCGCCGTGTACCGCAATCGTGGCCACAATGCCGGCCGGAGCCATCGGTCAGCCGACGGCATCCGGGATACGACGGGCAACGCAGCCCCCCAGCACGGTGTACCGCGCGGGACGTAGGGAGTCCTGCTCGACGCCGAAGCGCGCGTCCCGGCCGACAGCGACCACCGGCGGGTACTCGCAGTGCTGCGCTTCCTGGGCGCCGGCTGACGCGCGTCACCCCCAGGCACGCGACCGATCTCAACCAACGTCCCTGAGCATTACACCTAGGTCGCGGTGCCGGCGTTGCGGAGCACGACCAGACCGTGGTTGTAGTCGGCGATCACGATGTCGGTCCGGCCGTCACCGTTGATGTCGCCGGTGGCCAGGCCTTGGGCTTCATAGTCGCTGGCGTAGGGCAAGGCGGAAGTGAGCGGCCAGTCCAGCGTGCCGTCGGGCAACTGCAGCAGGGTGCTCATCTGGTACCAGCCAGCGTGTGCGGTGACGACGTCGGTGCGGCCATCGCCGTCGATGTCGGCCGCCTCGACCGGATCGGGGATGTCGGGGGTCTGGTAGACGGCGGCAGACGCCAGGGCACCCGCGTCGGTCTGCACGAACACGTTGACAACGGAGCTGGGAAAGTTTCCGCCGACCGTGGCGATGACGTCGGCGCGGCCGTCGCCGCTGACGTCAGCGACCTCGATGCCGTTGACCCACCTGCTGTATCCACCGGCCGGGGTATGGCTGGTCCGGCGCCACCCGTCATCGGTGCGGTGGTAAACATAGAGCTCGCGCGCCCAGAACCCGACGATGTCCAGGCGACCGTCGCCGTCGACATCGCCGACCTCCACCTCCGCGGTCGGCTCGGTAGTCACCACCGACACGCTGAACGTTGCGTCCGCCTGCTGAGTGAGCTGGACAATCCCGGTCGCCCCTTCTTCCCGGCGGCCCACGACCAGGTCGTCGTCGCCGTCACCGTCGGCGTCGGCGGCGACGATCGTGTTCGCCGGAGCCGTACCTGGCAGGACTCCCCGGTTCTCCAGCGTGCCCGTGGCCGTCTGGTGGAATATCTCCACGCCGGCCAGGGTGGCGAGCGCGACGTCGCGACGGCCATCGCCGTTCGCGTCCAGAAGGGCGATTCCGCCGGCGCTGTGGTCGAAATAGGTCATCCTCGTCGGGTACCGGACCGCGGAGCCCAGCGACCCGTCGGCCCGCTGCGGGAACACGAACAGCTTGTCGTCGTTGGCGGGATCGGAGTACTCGCTGGTCGACAGCAGCACGTCGGCACGCCCGTCGCCGGTCACGTCGCCGATGGCGACGTTCTCGGGATCCGAACCCGTGCGGATAGTCTCAAAAGGACGGAACAGATCAGTTGCCGAGGCCGCGGCCGGCGCGGCGGGTACAACGATCGCGGCGGCGACAACCACCACGAACGCACGGCGAAGCCACATGCTGTCCCCCGTGGTCAGTGACCTGTCGATGAGAGTCAAGCACAACGATTCCGTCTCGGCGACCCCGCAACAGCGCCCGGACGTTCTGGGCCCCCGCGTACCGACGCCGTCGACCGTGGCCAGCACCCCGCCCAGCCGCGCCGCGGCGTCGTCCCGGTGACCGCCGGCAAGGTCCAGCTGCGCGCTGTCGTGGTCGCCGGGGCAGGGTCAGGGCTTGCGGTAGACGGAGATGTGGTCCCTGCTGCCCGGCCCGAACGGCTCCCGCTGCCAGGTTGCGTACCGGGCCTCGAGGTGCAGGCCCACCGCAGCGGCCAGCTCGTCGATCTGCTCGGGCCATCGATAGTGCATGCCGAACGGCTTGAGCTGCACGTCGCCGTTGCTGAAGGTGATCGTCTGCCGGACGAACGTCTGCGCCGCCCGGTCATACTGGTGCAACCGGACCGTCACGGAGTCCTCGGTCACCGACCGCACTTGGACCTGCTGCTCGTCGCGGTCGAAGTCGGCTGGATCGGGCACGAACGCCTCGATCACGAACGCACCGCCGGGTGCCAGGACCCGGGCGACGTT
>WNGA01019865.1_pt1 | contig 11026 bp, 10 predicted proteins | sample 5400061 | NCBI WGS metagenome assembly WNGA01 (sample SAMN13153366, study PRJNA577476) | soil metagenome | isolation source: 100 cm soil or saprolite under grassland replicate 2 | place: USA:California | collected 2016-06-15
AGGCCGGTGCCGTGCTCGCCGTGCTCGGCCCGCCCACGTGGGCGCACGCGTGTACCGCCGATGATCCATGTGGCGGGCCTGCGCGCGGCTCCGCGCGGTGCTCGCTTCGCTCGCAGCCTGGACAGCCCCTGCGCGCGGAGGGGGCGGCGGGGGGTGCCCCCCGCGCGCGGTGCGCGGGCCGCGTCCAAGGAGTCCGCCATGCTTCGCATCTATCCCATCCTGTTGGAGCTCGTTCGTTCACTCAGGCCGCTCGTCGCCCAGCTCGAGCGTCGCGATCCGGATCTCGCCAGGCAGTGCCGAAGGGCACTCACCAGTGCACCACTCAATGTCGCGGAAGGCTGCTACTCGCGCGGCCGCAACCGGATCGCGCGCTATCACACTGCCCTCGGTTCGCTGCGCGAGGTGCTCGCGTGCTTCGAAGTGGCCGCCGCGCTCGGCTATGTGCCGGACGTCGACACTGAGCTGAGGTTCCGGTTCGATCATGTGCTCGGCACGTTGGTGCGACTGGTCGGCGGTCATTGACCCGACTGTCGCTCTCGCGGTGAAGCGTGAGGTATGCATACATACCTCACGACGCCACTGCGGGAGCGATCTCTCGCCGGCGCGCTCCCCCTTGCCCTTGCGCACTCACCCGCTCCCGCGTACGCACCCGCATTCTCGCTCGCACGAGACGAGCTGTCGCAACTACTTAATCGTACGTCGCCGGGGCCGGACGGTGTGCGCGGGCCAGAGCGAGACCAGGGGCGGGAGCGGGAGAGAGCGCGGGTACGTGTGCCATCGGGAAAGCCGTAGCGAGCATGCCCGAGATAGATCCATTGGTTCAGATCGAGACAGAGCAGTTCGGAAACGCCTCTTTGCTCGGAGGGAGTCCCACCCGCCCAGGCTGCCGGCCGCTCCTCCGGCGTTCGGCGACCCTACGGACGATCGCCGCTACTGTCTTGTGGCTACCAATACGTCGCGCGCCGACTCGCGAGCGCCCAGAAGAGATTCCATCATGGGTGCCACACCTCCGAAAACGCGTATCCGACACGTAACCGCAACCCGGCTGGCCGAGCGCGCCGTTTCGGTAGTGGCGATCGGCCCACGCCTAAGCCGTCAATTGGCCAATGCGTATTGAGGGGTCGCTTGCGATAGGACGCGCTTCCAATGTAGAGCTACTACGCGTGTGCTTGTGATCTAACTCGCAGACGTGCGACGATTTGCCTCGAAGAACCTCAATAGATAGAGTGGCCGGCTTGGTTATGTGTTTCGAACTACTCTGCTGCATATAATGACTACCTTGGGCAATTCACCTTAGGAGCAGCCCATCGAGTTGCCGCAGTTGAGGCACTTGTAACAAGCGCCGTTGCGGACGGTGATGTGGCCGCAGCAGTCGCAGACCGGGGCGTCGCCCATCATCTCTTCGAGCTGGGCGTCGAGAGAGCTCGCGACGACCTCGGTGGGGGGCGGGCGGAGCGTGTCGCGGGGTGCCTCGGAATCGTGAGGCCCTTCGTGGGCGGGGAGGGTTCGTACGTGGGCTGCCTCTTCGACCTTTGCTGCCGCGCGCAGCTCGTCGCCGCCGACGTCGCCCGCCGTGGGGGGGACCTGCGCGAAATCGTAGCGATGCAAGTACTCGACGCCGAGCACGCGGAAGAGATAGTCGACGATCGACGTCGCGAACTTGATGTTGGGATGACCTTCGACGAGCCCCTGAGGCTCGAAGCGGGTGAAGGTGAACTGCTCGACGAAGGTCTCCAGCGGCACGCCGTACTGGAGGCCGACCGAAACCGCCATCGCGAAGCAATTCATGAGCGAGCGGAAAGCAGCGCCTTCCTTGTGCATGTCGATGAAGATTTCTCCCAGTTGGCCGTTGGAGTACTCGCCGGTCCTGAGGAAGATCTTGTGCCCGCCCACGCGCGCTTCTTGCGTGAAACCGTGGCGCTTCTTGGGCAGGCGCACGCGCGTGCCGGTGGGAAGCGCGGGGGGGGAGGCGACGGCAGGCGGATGGATCATGGGGATCGATTCGGGCTGGCTGGCCTGAGCGATTTCCTCCGCTCCGTTGCTCTCTTTGCTCGAGGTGGAGAGCGGCTGCGATGCCTTGCAACCGTCGCGGTAGAGAGCGACCGCCTTCAGGCCGAGCCGCCAACCCTCTTCGTAAATTTCGCGAACTTCGTCGACGGTTGCTTCATTGGGCAAGTTGACCGTCTTGGAGATGGCGCCGGAGAGGAACGGCTGCACCGCAGCCATCATGCGAACGTGCGACATCGGAGCGAGGTAGCGCTTGCCGGTCTTGCCGCATCGGTTCGCGCAATCGAACACCGAGTAGTGCTCGGCTCGAAGGCGGGGGGCCCCCTCGATGGTCATTCGACCGATGATGACGTCGTTGGCCTCGTCGATCTGCGCGCGCGTGAAACCGAGGTACGAGAGCAGCGAAAACCCCGGCCGTCTCATTTGGTCTTCCGGTACGCCGAGCCGCGCATAGGTTTCTTCGCCGAGCACCCACGGAGCGAACGCGAGCTCGAGCTCGAACGAAGAGAGGAGCATCCCCTCGATCTTCGCGAGATCTTCGTCGAGGAGCCCGCGCGCTTTGAGCGAGGCGCGGTTCACGTGGGGCGCCGCGAGGAGCGTGTTCGTGCCGCAAACGTAGGCCACGATTTCCTGCACCTCGGCAGGAGAGTAGCCGAGCCTCTTCAAAGCTTCGGGCACCGACTGGTTGACGATCTTGAAATAGCCGCCCCCGGCGAGCTTCTTGAACTTCACCAGAGCAAAGTCGGGCTCGATGCCGGTCGTATCGCAGTCCATCAGGAGGCCGATCGTGCCCGTGGGTGCGAGAACCGTGGCCTGCGCGTTGCGGTATCCGCTCTCCTGACCGAGCCGCACCGCTTCGTCCCAGTCGTCGCACGCCGCACGCCAGAGCACCTCGGGGCATAGATCGCGATCGATGGCGTAAGCCGCCTCGCGATGCATCCGCATCACCCGCAGCATCGGCTCGCGGTTTTTCGCGAAACCGGGGAAGGCTCCCTTCGCCGCGGCCATCTCGGCGGATACCCGGTAAGCCTGACCGCACATGATCGCGGTGAGCGCCGCCGCGATGGCTCGCCCTTCGTCGGAAGCCGAGGTTGGCGTAGCCGAGGCCGAGCGGCCGATAGTCGTGGGAGTTTTGCGCGATTTTGGCGGTCGGATAGGACGAGAAGTCGACCAGGATTTCTTGCGCCATGAAGAAGATGCGGACTGCGTGGCGATAGCCCTCGACGTCGAACGTTCCGTCCTCGGCGAGGAACTTGGTGAGATTGAGCGACGCCAGATTGCACGCCGTATCATCGAGGAACATATATTCGGAGCACGGGTTCGACGCATTGATCGGTCCGGTGTTCGAGCAAGTGTGCCAGCGGTTGATCGTGCTGTCGTACTGCACGCCCGGATCGGCGCACCCCCACGCGGCCTCGGCCAGCAGGTTCCACAGCTCTTTGGCGTTCAATGTTTCGACGACTTCGCCGGTGGTGCGCGCGTGCGTCTGCCACATTCCGCCCGAGAGCGCGGCACGCATGAACTCGTCGGTGACCCGGATGGAGTTGTTCGAATTCTGTCCACTGATCGTGTGGTAGGCGTCACCGTTGAAGTCGGCGGCGTAGCCCGACTTGATGAGGGCCTGCGCTTTCTTCTCTTCGCGTACTTTCCAGGTGATGAAGTCGACGATCTCGGGGTGGTCCATGTTGAGGCAGACCATCTTCGCCGCTCGGCGCGTGGTCCCACCCGACTTGGTCGCACCCGCCGCGCGGTCGAATACTTCGAGGAAGCTCATGAGACCCGAGCTCGTGCCGCCCCCCGATAGCTTTTCTTGTTTGCCCCGCAGGTTGCTGAAGTTCGTGCCCGTTCCCGATCCGTACTTGAAGAGGCGCGCCTCGTTCTTGACGAGCTCGTAGATGCCCATGAGGTCGTCGCCCACCGACTGGATGAAGCAGGCCGAGCACTGCGGATGCTCGTAGGCATGCGCGGTCTCGGTCACCGACTCGGCTTGCGTATCCCAGGTCCAATTGCCGCCGGTGCCTTCGATTCCGTAGCGCTGATAAAGCCCGCAGTTGAACCAAACGGGGGAGTTGAACGCGCCGTACTGATTGAGGAGCAAGTAGGAGAGCTCGGCCTCGAAGTTGTCGGCGTCCTTCTTGGTCGCGAAGTAGCCGCCCATGTCTTCGCCCCCTTCGCGGATGGTGCGCGCGAGCCGATGGACGACTTGCCGCACGCTCGTTTCGCCGAGCTCTTTTTTGCCGTGCAAGCCGGCCTTGCGGAAGTACTTCGACACGACGATGTCGGTGGCGAGCTGAGACCACGTCGACGGAATCTCGGCCCCATCCATCTTGAAGACCACCGAACCGTCGGGATTGGTGATGACGCTGGTGCGCCGTTCCCAAACCACGGACTCGAACGGGTCGCCACCCGCCGAGAAGCGACGAGCGATGGCCGAGCCGCGCCGCCCGTGGGCAGACGCTTTCTTGGTCCGCTTCGTGGTTCCATCTGCGCGCGAGCTGGGAGCGCGGGAGGGACGACTGCTCGGAGCTTCGTCACGCAGAGATGGGCGAGTTTTCATCGGGGTGCTCGAAGGCTGAGGTCGTCCCGCAGCCGGGGATGTACCGCTTACTTTCCCGTTTACTCTACCGCTCTCTCCCACAATCGTCGGCTGCGCCATGTGTCCACCTCCTGCTGCGGTCCCCGTTCCTCGATCGCCCAAAAGCAAAGACATCGCTACGACCCGCTCCGCGGGCCAGCCTGGTCACTCGGTACTCACCAACGTGGGGTGGGTTCGCTCGGCCGCTCGACCGGGCCGTCCGTTCCTATCGGCGGCGCCTTCGGCCCGCGTCTCGCGTCCCCACGATTCTCGCCTACCGTTACCGTCGATCTGCCCCGTGTACCTACACCGTGGGTACCCCCTACTGCTGGCCGTCCGTTCTCCGAACATCTGCGCAGGGGATACATGCCGAGGAAAGCTTTATACCCCTAGATGTTGGGGTCGATCAACTTAAATACACCATTGGTCGGGCTACGGTCGGATTCATCCGTTGTAGCTCGCCGAAATGACTGAACGATTTTTCGGCTGAACACATGATGCCGACACGAAGCCCACAGCATGCTCTCAGGATGCGCAACCGCTGCCGTCGGCCGGTTCTAGAAGTGGACACCCGCGACAAGCGAGAGGGAGAACGCCATTCCGATGCTCGAGCCATCGACGGAGTAGACCGCCTCCATGGCGCACTGCTGCTTTTGCATGGGATCGGTCAGCATGTCGCATTTGCCGGCTTGGGCTTGCGGTGAGAGGGAAGAGACGTCGACGCCGGGGCGGGACATTGCGAGAACGTCGAAGGTGCCGTTGGCGCCGAGGGTGAAGTACTTGTTGACGTAGACGTCGAGACCGAAGCCGGTCCTTGCATTGAAACCGCGAATGCTGAGATCGACCGGCTGGAGCGCGTTCGTGTCGTTCGTCGCGAGCTTGGCGTAACCTCCGGCGAACGTGAAGTAGGGTTCGACGCGTCCGATCGGCAGGTGAATGCCGGCTTCGAGATCGAGGGTCCACAAATTCCACGCTTCGAAATGTCCGGTTCGATAGCGCGGGCCGATCGTGAGGAAGACGAGGCGCAAACCGCCGCCCAATCCGAAGAAGGCGCCGCTGCCCGAGGTGTCCACGGTTTCGGGCAACAAGTTGCTCGTGTGCAATGTGCGCAGGCCGACCGTTTCGAAGCCGCCTTCGATGTTGAAGTAGACCCACTCGAGGCCCCGCGAGAACTCGCGCTCGGAGTCGTGGCGCGCGGTGTCCGTGGGGTACGCATCGCTCGGCGCGGAATACGACGGGGGTGTTGCGGTTGGAGCGAGCGCGGGTGCGGGAGGATCGGTCGTTGGAAGAGCGGGATCGGGAGGGGTTTGGGCGGATGCGTGAGACGATAGCGCCGCGACGAGCGCGAACGAGTAAGTCCAATTTTGCTTCAAGCGCATGTGGCATCAGCGTACCACGCGCGAGGGGGAGCTTCAGAAGTGGGCGCCCATCACGAGGGCGAAAGTGCCTGCGAAACCGGCGGTCGCGCCTTGCGCGTCGTAGATCGCGTTCGAGAAGCACTGCTGCTTCTGCGCGAGATCGGGAATGCCGTCGCAGGTGCGCGCGCGCTCTTCCGCTTGCGCTCGGGGTGAGGTCGAGAGATCGACGCCGGGACGCGCCATCCCCAGAACGTCCCCGGTAACGTTGAGGCCTATCGTGAAAATCTTGTCGGGGTAGTAGTCGAGGCCGAGACCGGCGCGCGCGTTGTAGCCATGAATCTGCAGATCGGGGACCTGCGCCAGCGTCCCCGCACCCGCATTCAATCCGGCGTAGCCGGCACCGAATGTGAAATAGGGGTCGAATCGCTGGAGGGGGATATGGGCCCCGAGCTCGCCGTTGACGGTCGTCAGGTTGCCCGCGGTGAGGTTCGCGCCGCGCACGCGGGCACCGAGCGTGAAGAATGCGAGACGAAAGCCTCCTCCGATGCCGTATCCCGCGCCGTCCGTCGAGCTGTCGACCATCTGAGGGGAGAGCCCGTTCATCGTCAAGGTGTGCAGACTCGCCGTCGTGTAGCCGCCTTCCACGTTCAGGTAGACGCGCTCCGGACCGTACGGAGGTCGGGCCGTTGGAGCCTCTTTCGCCGCGTCACGCCGGGGCGGGGCCGCTTGAGCATGGGCGAACGACGACAACGCGATCCAAGAGCAGCCGACGACGATGGCGATCCTCGTGCGCATGGCGGATCGATAGCCATGAGAACGGCAGCTCGGGAGCTATCGAAAGTCCCTGCGATCCATCCAACTGCCTACTGTCCTTTTTCGCGTTCCAGCTCGATGGGGGCCGCCGCGTTGAAAGGAATCGTGCGCACGCGCTCGAATTCCTTTTCGGGGTTGTACACGAGGACGTCCCCGAAGTGCGAGAGGACGGAACCAATGCGCTCGGCGTCGCCGGCCACCGCCAGCACCACGTGACCTTCGCGAACGTGCTCACCAATGCTCTTTTGCGCGCGATCCGCGGTGATCTCGCGGATCTCTTTTCGGTACACGTCGTAGTAGTCGTCGGCCAAGCCGAGCACCTTCAGCGAAACGACCATGTCGGCCACCGATCCGATGGTCTCCATGCGAACGGCAAAAATGTCGGCCAGGTAGCGGCGCGCGGTGTTGAGCTCTTCGCTCGACGCGGGCTCTTGCGCGATGCGCTTCCAGTTGTCGAAGAGCGCTTGAACCGCGAGCCCCGTCTTCGCCGTTTGCGTGCCGGCGTAGGCGACGATCGGCACCGGTCCTTTCGCGAGTTCGCCGACCGTCGAGCGGGTGTTGTAAGCGAGCGAACGTTTCTCGCGCACGTCCAAGAAGAGTCGACCGGAGACGCCCCCGCCGAGAATCTGGTTGGCTACCTTCACCGCCGTCCATGAGTCGTCGCGGCGAGAGGGACCGAGTGTGCCGAGGTAGATGTCGCTCTGGGCGCTCTTCGGGCGATCGGCGAGAAGGATCTTCAAGTGCTCCGGAGGCGTGCCCTCGGCAAACGTCGCCGGCGCCACGTCGCGCCCCTTCCAGCTGCCGAAGGCGCGCTCGACCGCCTTGCGGCCGGCGTCGACATCGATGTCGCCGCCCAAGACGATTTCGGTGTTCTTGGGGCTGAAGTTCTTGCGATAAAATTCGCGGCAGGTCTGTGTCGTGATCTTCGCGAGCTCGCTCGGCACCGCGTCGTAAGACGCGTAGGGGTGCAGCCCGGTCGGGAGCCGATAGAGCTCGCGCCAGAGCAACATCGTTGCCGCCCAGGTGCCGCTCGATTTGGCCTTGTCGGCGACCTTCTGGATCTGCCGTTTTTTGAGCTTGGAGAACTCCTGCTCGTCCCATCGCGGCTCGCGCGTGATCGTGCCGAGCAGATCGATGGCTTCGTCGAAGCGGGCTTTGGAAACGGCCAGAGAAAGCACGGTGCTATCGGGGCTGACCTCCACGCCGAGATCGGCACCCAGCGTCTCGATTTTTGCGAGCAGGTTCTTGCTCGAATAACGCCCGGCGCCCCCGTCTTTCAGCATGCGCGCCGTGAGGCCGGCGATTCCCGTGAGATCGCCGTCGGCGGACGCACCGGTTTTGATCAGCACGCGAATCTGCACGACGGGAAGTGTGCGAGCCTGCACGACGTCGAGGGCGAGCCCGTTCGGCAAATCTTGATGGTCCACCTTCGGAAAAGGCGTCTCCCGCGGCGGTCCCGACTCCGGCGGCGCCTCGCGCGCGGGCTGCATACCTGGCGGGAGCTGCCCTTCGGGCATGGGGCCTTGCACATTGCCGGCTCGCGCACCTTGCTGCGGGCGGCAGCCGACCGACAGAGCGGCGGCGAAAAGCAGCACGCTCCACTGGCGGATGTTGGATTTCATGGCGTCTCCTTTTTGCGCCGCGGCCCGCGAAGGCCCCCCTCGACTTCTTTTCCGTGCGTCAAGGCTTTGCTCTTGTCGGGTGGCCGTGCGGATGCTTGCGCCGCGGGCCGAACGGCAGGGGCCGGCTTGGTGGGTTCGACCAGGCCCGCAGGCCGCACGTCGACGAGCGTGCGGCGAGCGGGGACGATGTACTTCGCGAGCACGCGCTTGATGTCGTCGCGCGTCACGGCGAAGTACTTGCTCGGCTCGTCGTTCAGGATCCGGGCGTCCCCCCAGAAGAGCTCGTATTGGCCGAGTCTCGTGGCCCGCTGGAGGTTCGACTGAAGGCCGAAAAGAAAGGCAGCTTCGGTTCGATTTCGAGTCTTGGTCATCTCGGCTTCGGTGGGGCCGTCTTTGGCCAGCGCTTCGAGAAGCAGATCGGTGACTTTTTCCGTGTCGGGAAGGCGCGCGCCCTCGGCGAGCTTCACCTGCACACCGAAAAGGTCGGGGCCCCGATGGTCCTCGGTCCAACACGACACCTCCTGCGCCAGCGCTCTGTCGCGCACGAGCTTCTGGTGGAGCCGCGAGCTCTCGCCATCGGCGAGGATCGCCGATGCGAGCTCGAGCGCGTAGTGATCGGGCTCGCGGCTCGCAGGGATGGCCCAGCCGTAAAAGAAGCCCGGCGTCTTGGCGTGGGTATCGTCGAGCGAGGCCGTGCGGGGGCTCGATTGCTCGGGCATGGCCGGCGGCTCGTAGGGAACGATCTTGTCTTGCTTTTTGGCCGTGTCGAAAAAGCGGTGGACCAGCTGCATGGCTTCGTCGGTTTCGAAGTCACCGGCGATCGACAGAACGGCCAAGTTCGGCGCGTAATGACTGTCGTGAAAAGCTCGCACCCACTCGAGCTGCGCGCTGTCGAGGTCTTGCATCGAACCGATCGCGTCGTGCTCGTAGGGCCAATACCCCTGAAAGACGAGCTCGCCGAGCCGTATTTGCGCCGGCGCGTACGCCACGTTCGAGACGCGCATGCGGTATTCTTCCTGCACCACCTTGCGCTGGTTTTCGAAATTCTCGCCGCTCACGTTGAGCGACTTCATGCGATCGGCTTCCAGCCACAGTGCGAGGGCCAGCTCATTGGACGGGAGCATCTCGAAGTAGTTCGTACGATCGCTCGACGTCGTGCCGTTGAGGTTGCCTCCATGGGCGGAGACCAGCTTGAAATGCTCGCCTTTGGGAACGTTGGCACTGCCTTCGAACATCATGTGTTCGAACAGGTGAGCGAAACCCGAGCGGCCCCGCTCTTCACTGCGGGCGCCGACGTCGTAGGTCACCGCCACGGCAACGGTAGGCGAGGTGTGGTCCACGTTCATGACGACGCGCAGGCCGTTGTCGAGCGTCGCCTTCTGTATCAGCAGCGAGAGCGTCTGCGGCTGGGGTGGGGCCGCTTTGCCGGCGACCGGCGCAGCGTGGACGACGGACGCGGTCCACAGAATCGATAGGGGGAAGAACCAGACGAGCGGCCTTTGGCGGTGCATCTCGTGACCTCGGCGACGGGGCTTAGCACGAGCCATCGCCGAGCAAAACCTTCGCGAACGAAACTCGAGAGGAGTAAATTCGCGGTCATGTTGGCACCGGTGCCCCGCAAGAGGCTCATCATCACCCTGAGTGAAACGGCGCGCTGGCAAGGGCGCAGCACCTACCTGGCCTTGCTCGACCTCTTTCGGCACAAGGGACTAGCGGGCGCGACGGTGATCCGAGGCATCGCCGGATTCTCCGGAGACGGAGCCATCCACACGCTCCACTTGGCCGATGTCGTACTCGATCTTCCGATTCGCATCGAGGTGGTGGACAGCCGCGAAGCGATCGAGAACGTCTTGGCCGACGTCTATCACATCGTCGAGGGAGGACTGATCGAGGTTCAGGACACGCAAGTGATCCGGCGAGCCAAGGCCGGCGAAAAAACGACCGCAGCATCCACACACGAGGGACTCATGCGACTCATCGGGCGCGCCAAACTGCTCCAAGTCCACATCGGTGAGAGTGACCGCTGGGAAGGGGAGCCGCTCTACGAAGCAATCGTGAAGCGGGCCCGGCAGCTCGATATCGCGGGGGCCACCGTCTATCGAGGTTTGCTCGGCTACGGCGCGCAGAAGCGAATTCACAAGCACAAAGCTCTCGCGCTCTCGCACGACGATCCCATCTTGGTCAGCGTCGTCGACGTCGAGGAGAAGATCGACAAGCTCGTGGCAGCGATCGATGGGATGGTCACCGGCGGCTGCCTCATTGCCATTTCGGATGTGGCGGTGGTGAAATATGCCGCCCACGCTGATCCAGCTGAGGGGCTGCGCGTCGACACTCCGGAAGGCAAGCCGTGAGATTTGGATCTATGGGATCCCGGCCACCGGGATCGCGTAGATCCCTCATTCGGGTACGTCAATGTACGCCCGCGCCCCTTCGTGCGAGCTCCGGACGATGTGAGTCGGTCCGCGGGCCTGCGGTTCTCGGAGGGTACATGGGTTGCAAGGACGTACGCGCTACCTCGCTAACGCGCCACGTCGCCCTTGTATGGAGGGGGGCCCTAACCCGCAGCCAAGAACCAGTGCCTCGAGTCCCCAGGAGATGACCTCCGCATGAGCAGCCCGCGTCTTCTTCAGCGTCGAACCTTCCTGGCTGCA
>WNGA01012380.1_pt1 | contig 11023 bp, 10 predicted proteins | sample 5400061 | NCBI WGS metagenome assembly WNGA01 (sample SAMN13153366, study PRJNA577476) | soil metagenome | isolation source: 100 cm soil or saprolite under grassland replicate 2 | place: USA:California | collected 2016-06-15
CCCTCGTCCTTCGAGAGGACGTACACCTCGGCCTTGAAGTGCGTGTGCGGCGTGATCGAGCCCGGCTTCGCCAGCACCTGGCCGCGCTCGACTTCCTCACGCTTGACACCGCGCAGAAGCGCACCGGCGTTGTCGCCCGCCTGGGCGTAGTCGAGCGTCTTCTGGAACATCTCGAGGCCGGTGACCACGGTCTTCTCGGTCTCCGGGTGGATACCCACGATCTCGACCTCGTCGCCGGACTTGATCTTGCCCTGCTCGATCCGGCCCGTCACGACCGTGCCGCGACCCGTGATCGTGAAGACGTCCTCGATCGGCATCAGGAACGGCTTGTCGACGTCGCGCTCCGGCTCGGGAATGTACGAGTCGACCGCTTCCATGAGCTCCAGGATCTTCGGCACCCACTCGCCGTCGCCCTCGAGCGCCTTCAGCGCCGAGACCTGCACGACGGGGATGTCGTCGCCGGGGAACTCGTACTTCGAGAGCAGCTCGCGCACTTCCATCTCGACGAGCTCGAGCAGCTCGGGGTCGTCGACCATGTCCGCCTTGTTCAGGGCGACGACGATCGAGGGCACCTCGACCTGGCGGGCGAGCAGGATGTGCTCGCGCGTCTGCGGCATCGGGCCGTCGGCCGCGGACACGACGAGGATCGCGCCGTCCATCTGGGCGGCGCCCGTGATCATGTTCTTGATGTAGTCGGCGTGCCCCGGGCAGTCGACGTGCGCGTAGTGACGGTTTGCCGTCTCATACTCGACGTGCGACGTGTTGATCGTGATGCCGCGCGCCTTCTCCTCCGGCGCGTTGTCGATCTCGTCAAAGGTCTTGATGCCTGTCGTGGACGTGCCCTGCTCCGACAGCACCTTGGTGATCGCCGCCGTCAGCGTCGTCTTGCCGTGGTCGATGTGACCGATCGTGCCGACGTTGAGATGCGGCTTGGTGCGCTCAAACTTCTGTTTTCCCATGTTTTTTACCTCCGGTAAAAAACTAGATTGATTGAGAAAAATTTGACTTTCATGAATCTTCGTTAGCGACAATCGCGGTCGCGATTGTCGCTGGAACTTCCTCGTAATGGTCGAACTGCATCGTGAATTCAGCCCGGCCCTGCGTCATCGAGCGCAGGTCGGTCGCGTAGCCGAACATCTCCGCCAGCGGGACGACGGCCTTGATCACCTGGGCGTTGCCGACGGGCTCGAGACTCTCGACGCGTCCGCGCCGCGAGTTGAGGTTCCCCATTACGTCGCCCAGGTACTCCTCCGGCGTGGTCACCTCGACTGCCATGACCGGTTCGAGCAGCTTCGGCTTGCCGCGCTTCATCGCCTCCTTGAAGGCCATCGAGCCGGCGACCTTGAACGCCATCTCGCTCGAGTCGACATCGTGGTACGAGCCGTCCGTGAGCTCGATGCGGATGTCGACGACGGGATACCCCGCGAGCACCCCGGACTCCATCGCCTCCTGGATACCGAGGTCGACTGCCGGGATGTACTCCTTCGGGATCTTCCCGCCGACGATCTTGTCCACGAACTCGTAGCCGTCGCCCGGGCTCATCGGCTCGGCGTTGATGATCGCGTGCCCGTACTGGCCGCGGCCGCCGGTCTGGCGGACGAAGCGGCCCTCGATCTTCTCGACGGCCTTGCCGATCGTCTCGCGGTACGCGACCTGCGGCCGGCCGACGTTCGCGTCGACGTTGAACTCGCGCTTGAGCCGGTCGACGATGATCTCGAGGTGCAGCTCGCCCATGCCGGCGATGAGGGTCTGGCCGGTCTCCTCGTCGCTGCGGACGCGGAAGGTCGGGTCCTCTTCGGCCAGGCGCTGGAGGCCGGCGCCGAGCTTGTCCTGGTCGGCCTTCGACCTCGGCTCGACGGCCACCGAGATGACCGGATCCGGGAAGGTCATGGACTCGAGCTTGATCGGCGCCGTGTCCGTCGCGAGCGTGTCCCCGGTGGTCGTGTTCTTCAGCCCGACACCGGCCGCGATCTCGCCCGCGCCGATCTCGGTGCGCTCCTCGCGGTGGTTGGCGTGCATCTGGAGGATGCGGCCGATCCGCTCGGTCTTGCCCGTCGTCGTGTTGAGGACGCGGTCGCCGGCCTTGATCTGACCCGAGTAGACGCGGAAGTACGTGAGCTTGCCGACATACGGATCGGACATGACCTTGAAGGCCAGCGCCGAGAACGGCTCGTCGTTCGCCGGGCGGCGCGAGAGCTCGTGCTCGGTGCGCGGGTCGACCCCGTGCACCGGTGGGACGTCGAGCGGGCTCGGCAGGTAGTCCACCACCGCGTCGAGCAGCGGCTGCACGCCCTTGTTCTTGAACGCCGAGCCGCAGAGGACCGGCGTGATCTTGTTGCCGAGCGTCCCCTTGCGCAGAGCGCGGCGGATCATCTCCGGCGTGACGGACTCCTCGTCCATGAGGTAGGTCTCCGTCAGCTCGTCGTCGAACTCGGCGATCGAGTCGATCAGCTGGTGGTGGTACTCGTGCGCCTGCTCGGCCAGCTCGGCCGGGACCTCGACGACCTCGAACTTCTCGCCGAGGTCGTCCTGGTACACGATCCCGCGCATCTCGACGAGGTCGACGACGCCGCGGTGATGCTCTTCCTGGCCGATCGGGAGCTGAACCGGGACCGGATGCGCGCCGAGCCGGTCGACCATCGACTGCACGGCTGCGAAGAAGTCCGCGCCGGTGCGGTCCATCTTGTTGATGAAGGCGATGCGCGGCACGCCGTAGCGCTCGGCCTGGCGCCAGACCGTCTCGGACTGCGGCTGCACGCCCGCGACCGCGTCGAAGACGGCGATCGCCCCGTCGAGGACGCGGAGGCTCCGCTCCACCTCGACCGTAAAGTCCACGTGCCCGGGCGTATCGATGATGTTGATGCGAAAGTCCCGCCAGAACGCGGTCGTGGCCGCAGACGTGATCGTGATGCCGCGCTCCTGCTCCTGCGCCATCCAGTCCATCGTCGCGGCGCCCTCGTGCACCTCGCCCATCTTGTGGGTGCGGCCGGTGTAGTAGAGGATCCGCTCGGTCGTCGTCGTCTTGCCCGCGTCGATGTGGGCCATGATCCCGATGTTGCGGACGCGCTCCAGCGCGACTCGGGTTTCGGTGGTCGCCATGGCCGCCGTCACCACCTGTAGTGCGCAAAGGCCTTGTTGGCCTGCGCCATCCGGTAGACGTCGTCCTTGCGCTTGAAGGCACCGCCCTGCTGGTTGAGGGCGTCGAGGATCTCGGCCGAGAGCTTCTCGACCATGCCTTTCTCGCGCCGGTCGCGGGCGAAGTCCACGAGCCAGCGGACGGCCAGCGTCCGCGCCCGCCGCTGCGGCACTTCCACGGGAACCTGGTAGTTCGCACCGCCGACGCGACGGCTCTTCACCTCGAGCACCGGCGTGACCGTCTTCACGGCCTGCTCCAGGACCTCGACCGGCGGCTTGCCCGTCTTCTCGCCGATCCGCGTCAAGGCGTCGTAGACGATCTTCTCGGCCGTCGACTTCTTCCCGCGGCTCATCACCTTGTTGATCACCTGGGTCACGAGCGGCGAGTTGTAGACGGCGTCCGGCTCGATTGGCCGGACCTGAACCTCTGCACGGCGTGGCATTACGAGCCCTTCTTGGCGCCGTACTTCGAGCGCCCTTGCTTGCGGTCGGAGACGCCGGCTGCGTCGAGGGCCGCGCGGATGACCTTGTAGCGGACACCCGGGAGGTCCTTCACCCGGCCGCCGCGGACGAGAACGACGGAGTGCTCCTGGAGGTTGTGCCCTTCACCGGGAATGTAGGTCGTGACCTCCATCTGGTTCGTCAAGCGGACGCGCGCGACCTTCCGGAGAGCCGAGTTCGGCTTCTTCGGCGTGTGCGTGAACACGCGCGTGCAGACGCCGCGCTTCTGCGGCGCCCCCCCGAGGGCAGGGGTCTTCGTCTTCCCCTTCTGGAGAGCGCGACCCTTGCGAACGAGTTGGTTGACGGTGGGCATGAACCTCCTGAAAGTGTCTTCTCACACAGCAACGGTCGGCGGGGCCGTTGGCCCTGCCAACCGGACGAGGCATGGTACCGGAAGGGGAAGGGCCCCGCAACGGCCGAATCCCGCTTCTGGAGCGGAACCAGGCAGGGGATTTGTGCATTTTTGTGGTACCTGCGGCGGTGAGATTTTCTTGTTTACAAACTCTAGTGAGGAGGATCGAGCGCCACTACAGTGAGTCGGCGGGTTTTTTCCTCCCTGCGGCGATTCGATGACGACCATCCTGATCGGGATCAGTGTGGGCCTGGGCGCCCTCGTGGTGCTCCTCCTGGCTCTGCTCGTTGTCCGCTGGCGCTCGGACAACACCACGGACGAGCGCGTCGCCGAGGTCGTAGCGAGCCTGAATGCCCGGATGGACGAGCTCGGACGCGAGCTCGCCGGGGCGCTCGAGCGGGCCGAGGAAGAAGGCAGACGCAGCCGCATCTTCGGGGAGCTGGCGGGCTCGATCGACCTCGACGAGGTTCTCTCGCGGACGCTGGAGGCCGCGGGGGCGCTCGAGGCGGCCGACGCGGCGCTCGTGATGCTTCCCGATCCACAGGGCGGCAAGCCGCTCGTCGCCACGCTCGGACTCTCGGTCGAGGAGGCAGAACGTCACGCGATCACGGGTCCACCGGACGGACGCCTCGCGCGGTCGATCACGATGTCCTACACCTATCCGGAGGTCGAGCGGCAGACCGCGGAGGCGGAGGAGGGCATCATCCACGCCGGCCTCGCCGTGCCGCTGCCCGGCGAAAATCAGGCGCTCGGCTACCTGACGGTCTTCACGCGCACGAAGGGGCACTCCTACATGGACGACGACGTGCGTCGGCTCGAGACGCTCGCGCTCCGCGCCGGCCCGGCGATCGAGAACGCCCGCCGTTTTCGCGAGGCGCGCCAGCTCGCCGATCTCGATGCCCTCACGGGCCTCCACAACAGGCGCTTCTTCCACGAGACCCTCGCGCGGGAGTGCGCCCGTGCCCACCGCTACGAGCGCAAGCTCTCCCTGATCGTCTTCGACCTCGACGACTTCAAGGACATCAACGACCGCATCGGCCATCTGGCCGGGGACGCAGTCCTGTCCGAGGCCGCGGAGCGCGTTCGCGACGTCGTCCGCACGGCGGACATCGCGTGCCGCGTGGGAGGCGACGAGTTCGCGGTGATAATTCCGGAGTCGGGGATCGACCAAGCCGACCAGCTGTACCGCCGGATCCAGAACGCCGTCTCGTCGCGGCCGCTCGGCCAGGCGGGCAAGATGTTCCTGTCGGCGGGCGTTGCGGAGTTGCGCGCCGAAGACGATCCGGTTTCGTTCTTCCAGCGAGCCGACGACGCGCTGTACCGTGCCAAGGAAGCGGGCAAGGGCCGCGTCGTGTCGGCGAATACGCCGAAGCTCGGCCCAGCCTGAGAAGTTAGCGCTCCCGGCGCGACGCGGTCGCGCCTCCGCGCGCGGTAGCGAGCTCGCCCAAGAACGATCTGGGCGATTTCGTCGTTCCGCGCGGGCGGTGGTGCTGACGCATCCCCGCCCGCGTCAATTCGCGAGCACAAGTTCGTGCCGAGTTAGCGTTCCGACATGGATGAGCGGCCGCGCCTCCTGCTCAGCATCGACTTCGAGGACTGGCACCAGCTCGTGCACAGGCGACTCGGCCTGTCCGACTGGGATCGACCCTACGACGCGCTTGAGCGCGAGACCGCAGCTCTACTGGATCTGCTCGACGAGATCGGGGCCCGCGCGACCTTCTTCCTGCTCGGGATGGCCGTGGCGAATCAGCGCGAGCTCGCGCAGGAGATCGCCCGCCGCGGCCACGAGCCGGCCAGCCACGGCTACGCACACGTGCGCGTGCACGAGCAGACGCGCGACGACTTCCGCGCGGACGTCGAGCACGCCATCGAGCTGATCGAGGACGTCACCGGGCGCCGGCCCGTCGCCTACCGGGCCCCGGCCTTCTCGATCAACCGCCGGACACCTTGGGCCTACGAGGTCCTCGCGGAAGCCGGGTTTCGCTACGACTCGAGCCAGTACGACTCGCCGCGCGTTCCCGACCGGCTCGGCGGCATTCCCGACGGCCCGTACCGTCTCACGCTCGGCTCAAAGGAGCTTTGGGAGCTTCCGGTCTCGACCTGGGGCCCGCTCCCGATCGGCGGTGGAAGCTACTGGCGCGTGCTCCCGCCGCGACTGATCGAGGCAGGACTGCGCGATTTCTCCGTCCTGTACTTCCATCCATACGAATTCGACTCGCAGCGACTGCGCGCCGAGCTTCCTGAACGTGCAACGTCGAGGCAGCGCATCTCGGCCGCCAAGGTCAGCGCCTGGCGCAACGCGGGACGTACGCTCGTCGCCAGACGGTTGCGACGGATCGCGCGGACGCATCAGCTTGTCTCATACGATCAGGCATATGACGACATCCACCGACTCTACGGGACGCGTTCGCGAGCACTTTCGCCGGAAGGCGTTCTCGTTTGACCACCTCTACGACGAGGAGCACGCGCTGCAGCGGCTCCTGCGTCCCGGCCTCTTCAACCGGCGCGAGTTCGCGCTCGAGGTCGCGCGCGGGTACGAGGCGCCCCGGGTCCTCGACGTCGGCGGCGGTTCCGCGCGGATCGGGGAGCTCGCCCTCGAACAGGGCGCGTCGCGCTACGTGGACGTCGATCTCTCGGACTCGATGCTGGAGTTGGCGCGGCAGCGCCTCGCGCGCTTCGGCGACAAGGTGATCCTGCTGCAGGGGGACTTCCTCGAGACGCAGATCCCAGGGTCGTACGACGTCATTCTCGCGCTCGGCTACTTCGACTACATCGAGAACGCCCCGGCCCACGTTGAACGGATGGGCCGGCTGATTGCTCCGGGGGGTTCTGTCGTGGCCAGCTTCCCGCGCTGGACGTGGACGAAGGGGCCGATCCGCAAGCTGCGCTACGAGGTGGTCAACAACTGCCCGATCTTCGACTACACGCGGGATGGCTTGCTCCAGCTCTTCTCAACCTTTTCGAACGTCGAGATCCGCGCCGGCAGGAGCGGCTTCCTCCTCCGCGCTACTGCGTGAGCGCCAGGAAGGGCAGGTAGTTCGTCAGGTCGACTTCCCCGAGCTCGGGGAATTGGTCGCGCCAACAGATCGCCTCGGGGAACGCCGCCTTCTGAGCGGAGGTCAGCCAGCCGGGGAAGCGATCCTCGCGTGCCTGAGCGATCAGCGCCGCACGGATGGAGAGGCGGACGTTGCCCAGCGGCAGTGATCCGAGCGGCAGCGGAGGGCCGAGCGGGCGGACCCGAACCGTCCCCAACGGGGACCACAGCGCCGACCAGCGGCCGGAGGACAGATTCATCAGCTGCGGTGGGGCGGTCGATTCCAGCGCGTAGCCGGCGCGCCGCCCACCCAGCCACTGCGTTTCGGACTTGGCCTCGACGAGCCGAGCCTGCAGCTCGCCGTAGTTCTCATGGAACTGCGCGATCTGGGCGGCGCTCGGCCAGGACACCCTGAGCTTGCTTTCGATCCGAGCACGCCGGAGCTCGTCCCCGATGATGCTGCGGGCCATCGACAGGTTCGCGCGGGCATCGGCGATCGCGGCGAGGTAGGCGGCGCGCGACCCGCCGAAGCGCGCGGCGATGATCGACCGTTCCGCCGCCAGCGTGTCCTTGTTCGTGACGCGGGCGGCACGCTGCTGCACCGCCCGCGCAAAGGCATTCGAGAACGCGAGCTCTGAGTCGCCCGTCAGCCGCAGGATCGGATTGATCGCGGACCAGCGCACCGCCGTCGTTCCAAGCCGGCAACGGAGCCCGGGGGCAAGGATGAGCTGTCCTTCCGTCCGGGAAGCGTTGAAGCCGCGCCCCGCCGCGTGCGGACCGTTGCAGAGCTTCGGGTTCCTCGTCCAGAGGTAGACGCAGGCGGCACGGGGCTTGTCGGGATCGTGCTCGCCGGGCATCGTGCTCCACTCCGCCCATCCCCACGACCAGATCGAGGAGAACTTCATCTCACGCGCGACGTAGCGCGCGGCGAGCGCCTGCCACTTCACCGTCTGGAACCACGGCTTCGCAGCGAGACCCTCTCGTCCCCCGGTCCCCTTCGTCGTCTGGAAGCCGACGAAGATCCCGAGCTTCGAGACCGGGATGCCGATCTTGGTGAAGTCGAGGATCCCGTTCCGGAACGCCTGCCGGAGTGTCCGGCTGCCGAGAATCGGGCCCTGCTTGTAGACGAGGGGCGCCGGGAAGTAGACCTCGCGAACGATCCCGGCTACGTCGGCCACCTGGCGCCACCAGTCGCCGGCGGTCGTCGCCGTGTACGGCTTCGCGTTGACGAGGAGCCAGGGCTGCGCGCCGCGGGCGCGCAGCGTCTGCAGGAAGAGCAGGACGTTCGCACGGTACTGCTCGTTCGTCGGCGACCAGGGCACCGCGAGCCAGGAGCCGAAGAGCTCGTTCTCGGCGATGACCGGGTTCGAGCAATCCATCGACTGCGCCGCGTAGTCGTAGAACTTGTTCGCAGTCGCGACGATCGTCGCGGGGTCCTTGGGGGCGCTCGGCGTGCCGACGCGCCTGTTCAGGTAAAGGTCGAAGTAGGCCGTCTGCGCACCGGCAGCGCGCAGCTTCGGCGGAAAGATCAGGTTCGACGCCAGCGCGACGACCCCAGGCTTTGCAAAGAGATCCCAGAAAGGAACGGAACCGTCGGCGAAGTCGAGCCAGACTGGCGTCTGCGACGGCAGTACGCAGTTGGCCTCGAGCTTCTGTGCGGGCGCCCGGTTACTCCCGATCAGCGCAAGCGCGACGGCGGCAGCGGCGACGACCCCGAGCCTCTTCACCGGCAACAGACTAGCCCGGAGATCGGCCGCTTCCGGAAGCACTTTACGAACGCTTTACCAACAGCGCTCGCGCAGATAGCTTTGTTCCGTGAAGCGGAAGAGGCTCGTTCTCGCGCTCGCCGCAACCACTGGGGTCGCCGTCGGCATCGTGGCGATCGCAGCAGGCTCGGGCGGCAGGTCGTCGGCGGCTCGCACAGCGGCGCCAACATGGGACGCGGTGGCACCGATTTTCGCGGAGAAGTGCGCCGGCTGCCACACGCCGGGGGGGATCGCCCCGTTCTCCTTGCGTACTGCGCGCTCGGCAGCCGCGCATGCCGACGGGATCTTCGTCATGACCCAGCTCGGCCGGATGCCGCCATGGATGCCCGGCCACGACTCGCCCACCTATCTCGGACAGTCCCGTCGCGTCTTGACCCCGGCCGAGAAGAAGCTGATCGCGCGCTGGGTGCGCGGTGGAGCACGCATCGGTGCAGGTCGCTCGGTTGTGCCGCTTCCCGTCGACAACAACGCCCCCGGCACGGCGATGACACTCATCCCTACCAAGGCTTATCTGCCGAAAGCCGCCGTCGGCGGGCTCGACGACTACCACTGCTTCCTGCTCGAACCGCACCTTGTGCAGGACGCCTACGTGACGAGCGCCGTCATCAAGCCGCAGCAGGCCACGATCGTGCACCACGTGATCCTGTTCGAGGCTGCGGGCGACAACGCGGTCGACGCGCGCCGGTTGAACGATGCGTCGGGCGGCAACGGCTGGACGTGCTTCGGCGGCCCCGGCCTGTCCGAGACGCATCCTTCCGTCGATTCCGCGTCGAACGACCGGCTCGGCGCGCCGCCGTGGATCAGCGCCTGGGTGCCTGGCCACGCAACGAACGACACTCCGTCCGGGACCGGCGTGCTCGTCCATGCAGGCGCGGCGATCGTGATGCAGGTGCACTACAACCTCATTCACAAGGCGAAGCGCGACCGCTCGCGCGCCGTCCTGCGCTTCCTCCCCGTCACCGAGGGGGAGCTCACCCCGCTGAACACGATTCTCATCCCGGCGCCGGTCGAGCTGCCGTGCCCGCGCACCGTGAAATCACGGCTGTGCTCGCGCGATGTCGCCGTCCAAGAGGAGATCAAGAAGTACGGCTACAACGCGGCGCTGATCCCGTCGGCCCTGCTCTACATCTGCGGCAAGTCGCTCAGCGATTACCCGAGCTCACCCGCGAGCGTGAAGTCGCTGAGTACGTCATGCGACCGCCGCGTCACCCGACCACTACGGATCTACGGCGTCGCCGGCCACATGCACACACGCGGTTTTGACATCCGAGTCCAACTGAACGGCAAGACGCTCCTGCACATCCCGCGCTGGAACTTCCACTGGCAGGACGCGTACTACCTCGAGAACCCGGTGGACGCGAACGTCGGCGACACGATCCACGTCAGTTGCCGATTCGACAACTCAAAGATCCGCCAGCCGCTCGTGAACGGCAAGTTGCTGAAGCCGCGCTACGTGCTCTGGGGCGAAGGCACGACGGACGAGATGTGCCTCGGCCTCCTGCAGGCCGCCGATCGCTAACGCCGGCACTCCCTGTGTCTACTGCCGGTCTTCCGGCTCTACGCGAATGTCGTCGATAGGCGGAAACTCATGAGGTTGCTCGTCCGCGTACCAGGCAAACTCGAGCGCGGAGAGGTAGCCATCGTTTACCCAGACGAGCAGCTCACCGTCCGAATCACCTTCATCCCATCTCACGAATGCTCTGACGGGAAGATGCCCCTTGTGGAATCGCGACCTCGGTGCAGGCTCTCTGACTTGCAGCACGAGGAAGGTCGGTCCGCCGCTGACCTCCGCGTGCGGTACCTGTAAGCGAAGCTCCTCGATTCCATCGACCTCGGCCGTCTCGACAATGCGGATCAGCGCGGCGCGCTCGCCGGGTGAGAGCGGTCGTGGGGTCAGGTCGGCGACATCCAACGCGACATCGAAAGAATCCGGATGCTGCTGGAGGAGGACGATGGCGCGTCTCGGCACGGCGCGCGAGTTCTTCAGCTGTCAGCTTCGGGAGCTTCTTCTTCGGGCGAAGGCGCGCGAGGAAGACGAAGCGCGGCCGCCGACTACGCCGGAGAGCAACGAGGCCGGGTAGAACCCGGCCTCGCAGAACTCGCTAGCTGTCTTCCGCTACTCGCCATCCAAAGGCGAGTCGACCTCGGGCACCTCGGTCGCCTCACCGGACTCGTGCGACGGGCCGCCCTCCTCGACGCCCGGCTGGCCGCCGAAGTCAAGCCCGAGCGACTCGA
>WNGA01012384.1_pt1 | contig 11023 bp, 11 predicted proteins | sample 5400061 | NCBI WGS metagenome assembly WNGA01 (sample SAMN13153366, study PRJNA577476) | soil metagenome | isolation source: 100 cm soil or saprolite under grassland replicate 2 | place: USA:California | collected 2016-06-15
GTGGCGATGTACGAACCGACCGTCTCGTTTGATATCGAGATGATGAAGGGCTTCCGCAACATCCTGTTCGGCGGCGAGGGCCTGTTTCTGGCGACGCTGCGCGGGCCTGGCCGGGTCTGGCTCCAGACGATGCCGATGATGAATCTGGCCAAGGCGATCGCCGAATATTTGCCAAAGCCGAGCAGTTCGAGTGGCGGATCCGGCATCGACATTGGCAATCTGCTGGGCGGCGGCTAGATACGACATCGGCCAACATTGATTGAGGTGACCAAAGACGAACGACCAAGGACGAAAGCAAGCGTTCCTTGGTCGTTCGTCTTTCGTCGTTCGTCCCCGATTGCCAGTGGCATACAAGTTGCGATACACGTTTCTAAAAGTGAGGAACAGTGATCATGACTGAGCAGATGCGCGAACCTTCTGATTATGATTCGGATGGCGCGCTTCGGCAGCGCGCCGATATAGTTTACCGGCTGCTGGGCGAAGAGTACGGCATCAAGCCCTGGAAGCCGCGCCGCGAGCCGCTGCATGAGCTGATATCGACCATTCTTTCGCACCGTACCACCCAGGCCAACGAGGCGAAAGCGTTTGATCGGCTGTGGAAGCAGTATGGCAGCTGGGAGGCCATCCGCACTGCTCCAGTCGAAGCGATCGCCGAGGCGATCGCGCCAGCCAACTGGCCCGAGGTCAAGGCGCCGCGAATCAAGGCAGTGCTGGATCGAATCGTGGCCGAGCATGGGGCACCGAGTATCGATTTTCTAGCCGATCTGCCGGCTGAGCAGGGGCTGGCATGGCTGGAAGCGCTGCCGGGGGTCGGGCCGAAGACGGCATCGCTGGTACTGCTGTTCTGCTTTCATAAGCCGGTGCTGCCGGTCGATACGCATGTCCATCGCGTCAGCCAGCGCGTTGGGTTGATCGGCCCACGCGCGACCCCCGATCAGGCGCACGCGCTGCTGCTCGATCTGCTGCCGCGCGATGCCGATGTGCTATGGAACTTCCACCTTAATATGCTGCGCCACGGCCAGCGCATCTGTATCTGGGGCACGCCACGCTGCGATCAGTGCGTATTGCGACAGCACTGCGATTATGCACGCGCTCGAGCGACGAGTGACCCTTCGACACGGCTCAGGGCAGGCGAGTGACCAGTGCTATGCCACCTTGTCACCTTGTTGCCTCATCATCTTGTCATCTTGTCACCTTGTCACCTCGCCAGGCGTTCATGGTACAATAGAGCAACATTTCGATCGTACGTTCTCGTCACCATGGAGCAGAAAACCATGCCTGCGCTTGCTCGCTTTGAATCGTTCATGGAAAATATGGTTGAGGGCTCGGTCGCGCGGCTGTTCCGCAGCCCGGTGCAGCCAGCCGAGATCGCCAAGCGACTCGAGCGAGCGATGGAAACGCAGCAGACGATCAGCGTGCGGCGCGTGATTGTTCCCAATGTCTATCGCGCCTTTCTCAACCCGCAAGATCTGGCCGCATTTGGTCCGATCCGCGCCGAGATGGAGCGCGAGATGGCGACCTACCTGGCCGAGCTGGCACAGGAGCGCGGCTTCGCCATGATCGAGCACCCCAGAGTCGAGCTGAACGCCGATGCGAGCGTGCCGCGCCATGGCATCCAGGTGATCGCCGAGACGATCAGCGCCGGCCCAACCGCCGACGCCGGCGGCCATACGCAGATCTTTCAGCCGCCGGCCGCCGGCCCGACATCGCAATCGCGCGCGCGGCTGCTGCTGGCCACCGCCGGCGGCACGCATGTCATTCCGCTCGAAAGCACGCAGCTGACGATCGGGCGTGGCCTGAACAACGATGTCATCCTGGAGGATACACGCGTCTCGCGACACCATGCACAGCTGCGCTACCGGGCGCGGCGCTTCTGGCTTTCCGACTTGGGCTCGACCAATGGCACGTATATCAATGGTGAGCAGGTGGCCGAGCAAGCGCTGCGCGATGGCGATACAATCTCGTTGGGCGGGCTGGAGCTGACATTTAAAGAAGCGTAGCCGGGATAGCAGTTCGTTTATGTTTGATTTTACCAACTCCTCGATCGATATCCTCATCCTCATTCTGCGCATCGCGGTGGTGCTGCTGCTCTATTTTTTTCTTTGGCAAGTATTGCGCTTTGTGCTGCGCGATCTGCGCGCGGGCGGCCAGCCATCGAGCGATGGGGTATCCAGAAGCCCCTACGGCCAGCTGGTGGTGTTGCGCGCTGGCCAGAGCGGTGTGGCGGCCGGCAAGATCTTTCCGCTGGGGCCAAGCAATATCATCGGCCGCAGCATGGAGAACTGCGAGATCGCGCTGAACGACACCTTCCTCTCGTCGCAGCACGCGCGCCTGGAGCTCCAAGGCGATGTTTGGGTGCTGGAAGACCTGCATAGCACCAATGGCACATTTGTGAACGAGATAGAGGTTCGCGATGCGACCAGCCTGGAAGAAGGCGACATCCTGCGCGTCGGCCGGGTCGAGATGCGCTTGACTAGGTGACGCGAGCCATTGCAGATTGTAGATTGCAATACGTGATGCTTGATACGTGACTCCCAATCCCCAGCCCCCAATCACTAACCCCTAGTCACTCCAATGCGCTGTGCGCGCCGGCACTGGTTTGCACGGCCCATCCACCTGTGATATACTTATCAAAGTCGCCGCTGCCCCAAATTTGTGATCGACGCCGTGCCAGGCCACGTATTTGTAGTATGGCACGCCGACGGTTGGCGCGGCATCCACACGACTTTCTCATGACCAATACGCCTGTGCATTGTGCCTGCCGCCGCGTGATGCAGTACTCTGTAGCAAAGGAGCGCAGCCGTGCTTACAAACTACACGTTTATTGGCCTCTTCTTCATTGCCGCAGTGTCATTTCCGGTTCTGCCGTTGGTCGGCGCATATTTTCTGCGCCCGCGCCGCCCAACCGAGATCAAGCTGGACACCTATGAGTGCGGCTTGGAGGCGATCGGTGATATCTGGGTTCAATTCAAGGTTCAGTATTATCTGTACGCGCTCGCCTTTGTGGTCTTCGACATAGAAGTGGTGTTCCTGTACCCATGGGCGGTGGCGTTTAATCAGCTTGGGCTGTTCGCGCTGGTCGAGATGGCGATCTTTCTGTTGATCTTGATCGGCGGGCTGGTGTATGCCTGGAAGAAGGGCGCGCTGGAGTGGGTGTAACGAGCGATGAGGACTGAGTGATGAGGACTGAGTGCGAAGAGTTGTTTGGCTCAGTCCTCAGCCCTCAATCCTGATGTAAGGTGATACGAATGTCCGAGGATAACGAGACACAGCTTGAGCTAGAGCAGCAAGGCGTCTTTGTATCGACGATCAACCGGTTCTATAACTGGGGCCGCAGGTCGTCGGTGTGGCCGCTGGCGTTTGGGCTGGCCTGCTGCGCGATCGAGATGATGGCGACCGGCCTTTCGCGCTACGACTTAGCGCGCTTCGGTGCTGAGATGTTTCGCGCCTCGCCGCGCCAGGCCGACCTGATGATTGTAGCCGGCACTGTGACGAAGAAAATGGCCCCGCAAGTGGTGCGCCTGTACAACCAGATGCCCGAGCCGCGCTATGTGATCTCGATGGGCGCCTGCGCGACATCGGGCGGGCCGTTCCGTGATGGCTACAACGTGCTGCGCGGGATCGACCTGTTCTTGCCGGTCGATGTCTACATCCCTGGCTGCCCGCCGCGGCCCGAGGCGCTGCTGCACGCGATTATGACCTTGCAGGCGCAGATCGATGACCAGAAGCTCAACCGGGTGCGCTGGTACGGCAAAACCGAGGCCAAGGATTTCCCGGTGCCGGCATTTGGCAAGCAAGGGCTGGAGCTGGAAGGCCGGCTAGTCGATCCAGTGGGCGGGCTGCCGCTGATTAGCCCATACAACTCGCCGTTGGCCGGCGAGCAGCGCAGCGGCCGGATCGAGCACCCCGAGCTGGCGCGCCACTTCCCAATTATGGATGATACGGTCGAGCTGGAAGGGCCTAATAAAGCTATCGGTGTTTCGCCCGAGATAGCAATCGACGACCTCAAGCGCAAGCCGGAGGTGGCCCGTGCCTAGCATGAGCACCGAGGAACTCAAGGAGCGCCTCATTCGTGATCTGCCGGGCGCGCTGGCGCCCGCGCGCGCCAGGGCCGAACATGCCAACAACGGCGGCTCAGCGCCAAAGGCCGACCCGCTGGCGAAGCCCAAGAAGGGCGAGGAAGGGCCAGTCGACCTGCTGGCGACCAAGGACGCGATCGTGCTGGCCGAGCGCATCCCCGATGTTGCGCGCTATGTTCGCGATACGCTGGGCTATACGCTTCTGACCGACCTGACCGCCGTCGACTACCTGGCCGATGGGGTGATCGAGCTGATCTACCGCTTCGTGCATCTGGAAGGCGGACCGACGCTGGCGATCAAGACTCGTGTGCCGCGCGATCGGGCGGTAGTGCCCTCGATCACGCCGTTCTGGCCGGGCGCAGATCTGCAGGAGCGCGAGGCCTTCGATATGTATGGCGTCGATTTCCCCGGCCACCCGAACCTGGTGCGCGTGTATATGTGGGATGAGTTCGAAGGCTTCCCAATGCGCAAAGATTTCCCCAAGCAGGGCGATAAATATATCGACGAAGAAGACGAAGCCTAGTTAAGAGTTACGAATTAAGAGTTAAGAGTTACGTGGAGCATCTTCAACTCATTACTCATAACTTTTAACTCATAACTGATAGCGAACGCTATGCTAAAGACACAGGAACTCCAGATCAACATCGGCCCGCAGCACCCCTCGACTCACGGCGTGTTTCGGCTGATCGTGACGGTGGATGGCGAGACGATTATCGATCTCAAGCCGGTGTTCGGCTATCTGCACCGCAATCACGAGCAGCTTGGCGAGGTTTCGACCTATATTCAGTCCATGCCGTTTACTGATCGCCTCGACTACTTCAATTCGATGGCGAACAACTTTGGACTGTCGATTGCGGTTGAGAAGCTGGCTGGGATCGAGGTTCCGCAGCGCGCCAACTACATTCGCGTGCTGATGGCCGAGCTGACTCGTATTCTCAACCACGCCACGGCAGTCGCTTTCATGATCAATGACATGGGTGCCTGGCAGACGCCACTGGCCTATGGGATGCGCGAGCGCGAGAAGATTCTTGACCTGTTCGAGATGGCCAGCGGCGCGCGTATGATGTGCAACTACTTCCGCTTCGGCGGCGTGGTGCGCGATCTGCCGCCCGAGTTCATGCCGCAGCTGCATGATTTGATGCGCGGCCTGCCGACCTTCTTCGATGAGTTCGAGCGGCTGCTGCGCGAGAACGAGATCCTGATGCTGCGCTCCGAGGGCGTCGGTATTTTGCCAAAAGAGCTGGCGGCATCGTACAGCGTGACCGGCCCGGTGCTGCGCGCCTCGGGCATCGCCTACGATGTCCGCAAAGCCGAGCCGTACAGTGTCTACGACGAGCTGGATTTCGACGTGCCGATTGGCTCAGTCGGCGATGTGTACGATCGCTTCCTGATCCGGATCGAAGAGATGCGCCAGAGCTATAAGATTGTGCAGCAGGTGATTGAACGCTTGCCCGATACGACTGGTGGGCATATCAACCCTTCGATGGCGAACATTGGCAAGCAGAAGGCGCTGCGCCCGCCGGCCGGCGACGCGTATGGCCGGGTCGAGACCCCCAAGGGTGAGCTGGGATTTTACCTGGTCAGCGATGGTTCGACTCGCCCGTACCGCTACAAGGTGCGCGCGCCGTCGTTCATCAACCTGACACCGCTGGGCGATATGTGCCGCGGCCATAAGGTCGCCGACGTGGTAGTGATCCTGGGCAGCATCGATATTGTTATGGGCGAGGTCGATCGCTAGGTAATTGTATATTGCAAATTGCACATTAGCTTCGCAATTTACAATATACAATTTGCAATTTAGGAATGTGTTATGACGGTTGAGTTTGCGCGCGGAAAGTCATATGTTGTCGATCGCGGCAAGCCAAAGACACGCGCCGGGCAGGGTATGCTGGGCGGCCTTGATGTGGTCATCCGCCACTTCTTTGGTGCATTTGGCAAGAAGATTGAGACGCAGGCCGATACGACCGGCGTTTTCACCGTGCAATATCCCGAAGAGCGGCTCGAGCTGCCGCAGGCCTTTCGTAACTTCCCCATCCTGCTGTACGATGATGCAACCGGCCATGAATTGTGTACATCCTGCTTCCAATGCGAGCGGATCTGCCCACCGCAGGTGATCCACATGTCGCAGGCGACCGATCCGGCCACTGGCAAGGCCATCCCAGCAGTCTCTGAATTCATCATCGAGTACGACGCCTGCATGAGCTGCGGCCTGTGCGCCGAGGTCTGCCCGTTCGACGCGATCAAGATGGATCACGAGTTCGAGCTGGCGACATCCGATCACCCGAGCATGACGGTGGACAAGGCCGGACTCAATCGCCCGATCTCATACTATCAGGCGATCGCGCCGCGCTTCTGGGAAGAAGCGAAAGATAGCGCGCTCAAGAAGCTTCAGGGCAACATGAAGCGCCGCTCGGGCAATATCGGGATCACGCCCAGCTTCATCGGCAAAGCTAAGCAGGCCGCGCCGGCCGCCGCCAAGCCGGCCAGCGCCGCCACGCCGGCCGCGGCAGCCAAACCAGCCACGCCGGTGGCCGCAGTCGGCAAGAACATGTCCGAGGAAAAGCTGGCCCGCCTGGCGGCGATCCGCGCGGCGAACGCCGGCGGCGCGCCCGCAGCCGTGGCCGCGCCGGTGGCCGCCTCTGAAGTTGATGATGGCGCCGAAGCGGCAGCGCCTGTTTCGGCCGCGCCGACTAGGACAGCACCGAGCACTGGGCTGCCGTTCAGCGCCGATAATATCCTGGGCGGCGTGCCGGCCAACACCGCCATGGTCGAGGATAAGGTCGAGCGGCTCAAGTCGATCCGTTCCGGAAACCTGGCCAAGGGCGAGTAAGACATTGGGAAGATACTTATAAGTATCTGTTGCTCGTTTTCTCGACCATAGGTCGAGAAAACGAGCAACAAGAAGAAGAAAAGTGCCGCTATGGTCAGTTTTCTACAGTATTTGCTTGGAAGCCTCCTGCCAAGCTGGCTGATCACTGTGATCGCCTATATCGTGATCACCACGGTGATCTTGATTGTGACGCCGGTGACATTCATGCTCCAGACCTGGTTCGAGCGGCGGATGGTCGCGCGTATGCAGGATCGGCTGGGGCCGAACCGCGTCGGGCCGGCTGGCCTGCTCCAGGCGGTCGCCGATGGCGTCAAGATGTTCACCAAAGAGGATATCACGCCGCGCGCGGCCGATAAGTATGTCCACCTGATCGCGCCGCTGGTGGCCACTGCGCCGGTGATGCTGCTGTTCGCGGTGGTGCCGTGGGGCCGCGGGTTCGAAACCGCCGATACGAACGTCAGCCTGCTGTTCGTGATAGCGATCTCCTCGGTTTCGGCGGTGGGACTGATGATGGGCGGCTGGGGCTCGAACAACAAGTTCGCGCTGCTGGGCGCCATGCGCGCGGTTGCGCAGATGGTCTCATATGAGATCCCGGCCGTCATATCGCTGCTGGCGATGGTGCTGCTGACTGGCACAATGAATATCAATAGCTATTCGGATGCGCAGGGCGGCATTCCATTCCTGGGCAAGACTCTGGCCGAGTTCGGCGTGCCGAATCTGGGCCTGGGCTGGTTTGTGTTCACGCCGATCGGGCTGCTCGGATTTGGGATCTTCTTCATCTGTGTGCTGTCCGAGGGCGAGCGCACGCCGTTCGATATCCCCGAGGCCGACTCGGAGATTGTCGCCGGCTATATGACCGAGTACAGCGGCATGAAGTTCGCCGTGTTCTATATGGGCCAATTCCTGTTCAACTACGCGCTCTCGGTGGTTGCGGCGATCGTGTTCCTGGGCGGCTGGAACTTCATCGGAGTTGGGCTGCTGGTAGATGCGGGCCTGCCCTGGCTGGGCAACATCCTCTCGGTGGTCTACCTGCTGGTCAAGGCCTGGTTCCTGTTCTTTGTGATGATCTGGCTGCGTGGCGCCTTCCCGCGGCTGCGGGTCGATCAATTGATGGCCTTCGCCTGGAAGTTCCTGCTGCCGCTGGCGCTGGTGAATATCTTCAGCGCGGCGATCTGGGTTACGATTATGCTCTGGGGCAGCGACCCGAAGTGGACGGTGAATCTGAGCATTCTTGGCATCAGCCTGCTGGGCTGGCTAGAGACAGCTCCCGCCTGGCTACGTCAGCTATTTGCCCTGGCGGTGACTCTGCTGATCAACTTCGTGGCGTTCCGCCAGGTGCTGCTGCTCAATCGGCGGCGGCGTGACGAAACGCCGGCCGAGCTGGCGCAGGATCAGGCGTTTGGGTCGGCGCTGCTACGATAAACGGACGAAGGACGAAGGACGAAGGACCAAACGCGACACTGCCCACAAGGTTTGGTCATCGGTCGTTCGTCATTGGTCGAAGCAAGGGACGTTATGAATGTTCTGATCATGGTCATCTTTTTTGTGCTGTCGGCGTTTACGCTGGCTGCCGGCCTGATGGTGGTGACCGTCAAGAATATTATTCACTCGGCGCTGTGGTTGATCGCCTCGTTCTTTAGCGTTGCGGCGCTGTACCTGCTGCTGGAGGCCGAGTTTATTGCGATCGTGCAGGTGCTGATCTATGTCGGCGCGATCTCGATCCTGGTGCTGTTCGCGATCATGTTGACGCGGCATGTCACTGGCGAGGGCGTGCGCCAGCTGTACCAGCGCTGGTGGATCGCGCTGCTGGTGGCCGCGGCGCTGTTCGGCCTGCTGATCGCGCCGACGGTGGCGAACTATAGCTGGAACAGCGTGCCGCCGACCGCGCCCGATCAGGTCGCCACGATCTCGTCGTCGGTGCAGATCGGCACGGCGTTTATGCGCGAATACCTGCTGCCGTTCGAGATCGCCTCGGTGCTGCTGCTGGTGGCGCTGATCGGCGCGATTGTGATCGCCTACGAGGAGCGTAGCGCGCGCCGCAAGGTGCTGACGCTGGCGGAAGAGGTAGCACTACGCCAGCCGCACGGTGAGCCGCTGCACAGCGCGCCCTCCGCCGCGATCGCAGCCAACTCGCCCGAGGCGCCGAGCCAACCCTGATGCGAAGGACTGAGTGCTGAGTGCTGAGGACTGAGTAAACTGGAGACGAAGCTCACTCAGTCCTCAGTCCTCGGCACTCAGTCCTTGATAATGAGGTGGTTATGCCAAGTATGGTCGAGGCTGTCCCGTTGTCGTGGGTGTTGCTGGTGGCGGGCGGTCTGTTTTGCATCGGGCTGTTCGGCTCGCTCTCGCGCCGCAACACGATCGGTATTCTGTTCGGCGTGGAGCTGATGCTGAACGCGGTCAACCTTAATCTGATCGCGTTCTGGCGCTACCTGGAGCCGAACCTGGTGGCGGGCCAGGTGTTCGCGCTGTTTATCATCACTGTGGCGGCCGCCGAGGCTGCGGTGGGCCTGGCGATGATCATCGCGATCTACCGTTCGCGGCTGACGGTGAATGCGGATGAGGTCGACACCCTGAAAGGTTAAGGGTTAAGGGTTAAGGGCTAAGGGTGAAATCATTGATATTCTTTGAGATCGATGATTTTGACCCTTAACCCCTAACCCCTAATACAGAGGTAGTGATGGGTTTGTTTCTCCAATACGCCTGGCTGATCCCGCTATTCCCGCTGCTGAGCTTTGCGATCATCACGCTCACGCCGATTCGGATGAGCAAGACTGCGAGCGGTTGGCTGGCGGTTGGGCTGATGCTGGCGGCGACAGTAGTAGCGCTAGGTGTCGCCGCCGAGGTGCTGGCGGCCGGCGCGGCGCACGCAGGCGAGGGCGGGTTCGCTTTCCCTGCTGCGAATATCGTGCGCACGTTCCGCTGGGCGCCGGCCGGTGGCGATGCCGTGGTCACAATGGGCTACTATATCGACCCAGCTGCCACAGCGATGCTGGTGATGGTGACGATCACCTCGACCTGCATTCACCTGTTCTCGCTGGGCTACATGGCGCACGACGAGCGCCAGTCACGATTCTTCTCGTTTATCTCGCTGTTCACCGCCGCCATGCTGCTGATGGTGATCGCGAGCAATTTGCTGCTGTTCTTCATGGCCTGGGAGCTGATGGGCCTGTGCTCGTACCTGCTGATTGGCTTTTGGTACGATAAAGTCTATGCCGACCCGCACCAGATCACGCCGCGCCAGGCTGCGATAAAAGCCTTCATCACCACTCGCGTGGGCGATGTGCTGTTTATGGTCGGCCTGGCCTATCTGTGGACGCAGGCCGGCTCTCTCGATTTGGGCACGGGCGAGGGGCAGATTTTCAACCCCGAGTTTCTGGCGCGGATCAGCGGCACCACCAATGCGCTGGGCATCAGTGTGGCGACTGGCATTGCGCTGCTGCTGTTTGCCGGCACAGTCGGCAAATCGGCGCAGTTCCCGCTGCATGTCTGGCTGCCGGATGCGATGGAAGGGCCAACTCCTGTCTCGGCGCTGATCCACGCCGCCACCATGGTCGCGGCCGGCGTGTTCCTGGTCGGGCGCACCTACCCAATCTTCGTGGTGAGCGGCGCGCTGCCGGTAGTGGCCTTCATCGGCACGTTTACCGCGCTGTTCGCGGCGCTGATCGCGGTCGCGCAGTTCGACATCAAGCGCATCCTGGCCTACTCGACGATCTCGCAGCTGGGCTTTATGGTCGCGGCGCTGGGCATCGGCGGCTGGGTCGCGGCGATATTCCACCTGCTGATGCACGCCTTCTTCAAGGCATTGCTGTTCCTCGGATCCGGCTCGGTCATCCACGGCATGGAAGCGACACTGGGCCACGAGGACTCGAACGCCACGCAGGACATTCGCAATATGGGCAACCTGCGCCGCTTTATGCCGACGACCTGGCTGACCTATATGGTCGGCTACCTGGCGCTGGCCGGGTTCCCGCTGCTCTCGGGCTTCTGGAGCAAGGACGAGATCCTGGCCGACGCTTTTAGGAACAATATCGTTGTCTGGATCGTGCTGACGATCGCCGCGTTCCTGACGGCATTCTATATGACCCGCCAGGTAGCAGTGGTGTTCTTTGGT
>WNGA01012385.1_pt1 | contig 11022 bp, 9 predicted proteins | sample 5400061 | NCBI WGS metagenome assembly WNGA01 (sample SAMN13153366, study PRJNA577476) | soil metagenome | isolation source: 100 cm soil or saprolite under grassland replicate 2 | place: USA:California | collected 2016-06-15
GCAGCCGCTCGACGCGAACGTGGTCGTCGAACCACTCGAGGCGCCGAAGGCGCTCGACCGCGCAGAAGGCATGCGCCGAGATCTGCGGCGCGCAGTGTGCCGAGACGTCGAGGCCGAACCCGGCCGCGAGCGGCGCGACCTGCAGCAGGCCGGTGATCCCGCCACAGCGCGTTACGTCCGCCTGCAGGCAATCAACGGCGCCTGCCGCCAGCAGGTCAGGAAGTCGCGTGCGACGAAGCCGTACTCGCCGGCGGCGATGTCCATCCCTGCCGGCCCGCGATCCCGCAACAGCCGGAGGCCCTCCAGATCGGCCGAAGAGACGGGCTCCTCGAACCACGTGACGCCCAGTCATGCGCGTACCGCTCCGCCCAGAAGAGCGCCTCCTTCCGCGAGAAGGCGCCGTTCGCGTCGACGTAGAGGGCGGCGTCGAGAACCGCGTTACGGACTGCGTCGAGCCGCTCGCGCTCCGGCTCGCGTCCCACCTTGAGCTTGACCCGTGGGATTCCCTCTTCGACCCAGCCAGCGAGTTGCTCGGCGAGCCGTTCGAGCGAGTACGACGTGAACCCGCCGCTCCCGTAGACGGGCACCTCCTCGTGCGCCCGGTCGAGCAGAGCCACGAGCGGCAGCCCGAGCAGACGAGCCTTGAGGTCCCACAGCGCCACGTCCACGGCCGAGAGCGCCATGAAGCCGAGCCCTGGACGCCCCGCATTGCGGAGCTCGGCGCCCATCGCGAGCCAGGCCGCGTGCACAGCCGTCGCGTCGCGCCCGCGCACCACGTGGGCAGCCGCGACTCGACGAGCGCCGCCGCCGCAGCGTCCGCGTACGTGTAGCCGAGCCCGGTCTCGCCGCCGGCGTGCGCCTCGACGACGACGATCGTCGTCGAGTCCCACTCGAGCGTGCCGTCCGACTCCGGCTCATCGGTCGGGATCGTGTACGCGGCGACGTCGAGCCCGTCGACCGCGACGTCGACTCGGGTCGCGACAGCCGTCACCCCTAGCCCCGCCCCGGCAGCGACTCCTTGAGCTCCTGGAGCTTGCCGACGAGCGACTTCTCCATCACCCCGAGTCGCTCCGGATCGCCCTTCACCATCGCCTCGGCCATCTTCTTGGCCTGCGTCAGCCGGATGTGCGGCGGCAGCGGCGGGATCTCCGGATCGACCTTGACCTCGAGCACGCACGGCCGGCCGCAGGCGAGCGCCTCGTCCCACGCAGCCCCGACCTCGTCGCCGCTCTCGCAGTAGATCCCGTGGAAGCCGACGAGCTCGGCGTAGCGGTGATACGGGAAGTCGGGGATCTCCTGCGTGGCCGGGTACTTCGGATCGCCGGCGAGCGCGCGCTGCTCCCACGTCACCTGGTTCAGGTCGCGGTTGTTGAAGACGCAGACGACGAAGGCCGGGTTCGACTTCCAGTACCGCTCCCAGTAGCGCTCGACGGTGATCAGCTCGTTCATGCCGTTCATCTGGAAGGCGCCGTCGCCGACGAGCGCGATCACGGGCCGCTGCGGATACGCGAACTTCGCCGCGATCGCATACGGAACGCCGGAGCCCATCGTCGCGAGCGTTCCGGAAAGCGAGGCGAGGTTGCCCTGCTTGAGCTTCAGGTCGCGCGCGTACCAGTTCGTGGAGGAGCCGGAGTCGCCGGCGACGATCGCGTCGTCGGGCAGCCGCTTCGAGAGCTCCCAGACGACCCGCTGCGGGTTCATCGGGTCGCCGTCGAGGAGCGCGCGATCCTCGACGACGCGCCACCATTCGGCGACCTCGTTCTCGACCCGCTCGCGCCAGGAGCGGTCTTCCTTCCGCTCGAGCAACGGCAGCAGCGCGCGGAGCGTCTCCTTGGCGTCGCCCACGAGCTGGACGTCAGTGGGATAGCGAATCCCGATCCGCCGCGGGTCGATGTCGATCTCGACGCACCGCGCATTGCCCTCCTCGGGCAGCCACTCCGAGTAGGGGAAGCTCGTCCCGACCATGAAGAGGGTGTCGCAGCTCTCCATCAGCTCGTAGCTCGCCGTCGAGCCGAGCAGGCCGATCGGGCCGGTGACGAAGGGGAGATCGTCCGGAAGCACCGGCTTGCCGAGGAGCGCCTTCGCGACCCCTGCCCCGAGGAGCTCGGCCGCCTCGACGAGCTCGTCGGCGGCGCCGCGCGCGCCCTGGCCGACGAGGATCGCGACCTTCTTTCCGTCGTTGAGGACAGCCGCGGCGCGCATCAGATCCTCGTCCCGCGGGATCACCCGCGGCTCGGAGTAGCCGACGCTCGAGTACACCGACCCGTGCACGCGCGGCGGCGACTCGACGGCCTTCTCCTCCTGGACGTCGTTGGGGAAGATGATCGTGGCGACGCCGCGCTCGGACAGCGCGCACCGGATCGCGCGGTCGACGAGATGGCGAGCCTGCGCCGGGTGCGTGCACGTGTTCACGAACACGGAGACATCCTTGAAGAGCACCTGCAGGTCGACCTCCTGCTGGTACTCGGCGCCGAGCGAGATCCGTTTCTGCTGCCCGACGATCGCCAGCACGGGTGCGTGGTCGAGCTTGGCGTCGTAGAGCCCGTTCAGGAGATGGATGGCGCCCGGACCGGAGGTGGCGATGCAGACGCCGAGCTCGCCTGTGAACTTCGCGTGGCCGCACGCCATGAACGCCGACATCTCTTCGTGGCGTACTTGGATGAACTCCGGCTTGCCGTCCGCGCGGTCGAGTGCGCCGAGGAACCCGTTGATGCCGTCCCCGGGATAGCCGTAGATGCGTTCGATGCCCCACTTCGTCAGACGGTCGAGGACGTAGTCGGCGACGAGACCGGCCATGCCGCCTCCTTCCTTCGTCGAGGACGAGAAGTGCCTATCCGCCGCCGCCCGGAAAAAACGCCGCTTCGCGGGGGCATTACTCTTTTGCGGTGGATGCCGGCCGCCTGATCGAGCTGCGGCGCCTGCTCGAAGCCGAGCGGCTCGATCAGGTCGCGCGCGTCGTCGCGGCGTTTGCCGAAGATCCGTCCTCGGTCGACGAGCGCGACCGAGCCGAGGCAGCCCGCTGGGCACGACAAGCCGCCCGCGAGGCCAAGACCGCCGACCTTCGCTCGGCCGCGCGGTCCGTGCTGCTCCTGCTGCGGCAGACCGAGCCCGCTCGGCCGCCGAGATCGCGAACCCGCCGCGTCCGTCGGCCCGGCCTCGCTCGCAAGACGGGGATCTGGCTCGGTGCGACCGGGGTCGTCGCCCTGCTCGGCGGGATCGCGGTCGTCGGCGCGAGGGCTGCCTTCGCTCCGTCCCTGCACGCTTCCGCGTCGCTCGAGCAGACGTCGGTCTCGGCGGCCGGTCTCGCCCGGCTCGCGTTCAGCGTCCGCGACGACGAAGAGGCGCTCGCGGAGCAGCGCTGGATGCTGGACGGCCGCGACGTCAAGCGCCGGGTGCGGCCCGCCGGCGACCTGCTCGTCTTTCGGCCGGGCGAGCTTCCCGAAGGCTCGCACGAGCTCGTGATCAGCTCCGCGGGCGGCTTCCTCGGCACGCGCACGACCCGACGGTTCCGGTTCGAGGTCGACCTGACGCTCCCGAAGCTCGTGGTGCGACCCGTCGAGGCCCACCGCGGCGACCCGCTTCGAGTCGCCGGCACGGTGGATCCGGAGGCGCGAGTCACCGTCGAGGGGCGGCGCGCGGAGGTGCGCGACGGCCGCTTCTCCGTCGAGCTCGCGCCACGAGCACGCGGGCACCTGACGCTGATCGCGGTCGACCCGGCCGGAAACCGCGTCCTCCGGGGCGTGCGGGTCTCCCTCGTGCCCCGCCGTCCGCCGATCCCGATCCGCGGCGTCCACGTGACCGCGAACGCGTGGGCCTACGAGCCGCTGCGGAAGGGCGTGCTGGCGCTGATCGATCAGGGCCGAATCAACACCGTCGAGATCGACTTGAAGGACGAGTCGGGCGTGATCGGATTCGGGCCGGACATCCTGCTTGCGCGCCAGGTCGGCGCCTCGCGAGAGATCTACGACCTCGACGCGTTGATCGAAGACATGCACGACCGCGGGGTCAGGGTCGTGGGCCGGCTCGTGTGCTTCCGGGACCCGATCTTCGCGGCGGCCGCGTGGAGGCAGAACCGGCGCACCGAGGTCGTGCAGACCCCTGACGGGAGGCCTTACGCGGGCTACGGCGGTTTCACGAACTTCGCGAACGCCCGGGTCCGTCGGTACAACATCGAGGTCGCGGTCGCGGCGGCGAAGCTGGGCATCGACGAGGTCCTCTACGACTACGTTCGGCGGCCCGACGGGCCCCTGTCGACGATGGTCTTCCCCGGCCTGCGGGGCACGCCCGGGCGCTCGATCGTCGAGTTCCTTCGCGAGTCGCGGCGCGCGCTCGAGCCGTACGGCACGTACCTGGGCGCGTCGGTCTTCGGCATCGCCGCCACCCGTCCGAGCGAGGCGGCCCAGTACATCAGAGCGATCGCCGCCGAGGTGGACTACGTCGCGCCGATGGTCTATCCGTCCCACTGGCGGCACGGCGAGTACGGCGTCGCCTCGCCGAACGAGGAGCCGTACCAGATCGTGCTCCGCTCCGTGACCGACTTCGAACGCCAGGTTGCAGGCAGCGGCGCGCGGATCGTGCCGTGGTTGCAGGACTTCTCGCTCGGCGTCACCTACGGGCCGGCGGAGGTGCGCGCACAGATCGCGGCGGCGCGCCAGGCCGGCGCCTCCGAGTTCCTGCTCTGGGATCCAACCGTCACCTACACGGCGGAGGCCCTGACGCGGAACGCGCCCCGCGCAGACGACTAGTCTGTCGCCGGCCGGGCCTACGCCGCGAGCCAGGCGGTCAGGATGCCGAATAGGTAGGCGCCCGTCAGGAGCGTCAGCGCTGCGTACGTCGAGGCGATGGCGTGGTCGCTCATCTTCGTCCCTCCTTTCTATGGGCGGCGCGAAGGTCCCGCCGCAGGAGCGGCAAGAGCGCGATGAGCGCGAGGGCGAGGACGGCGAGCTTCAGAATCATGAGCAGCGTCTTCATCGGCACTGATTCGGATAGCCTCGCCCGGCGGTTCGGACAGAGCCCGCTAGAGTCGCCCGGGTGATCCTCGAGAACGGCGTCGTCCGCACGCTCGAGCCGACGATTCCGATCGCGCGGGCGCTCGCGATCGCGGGCGACCGGGTCGCAGGCGGCATCGGCACCCACGAGACCGCGCTCGCGAGCCCGGAGGTCGTGAACCTCGGCGGGCGCTGGGTCCTCCCCGGCTTTTCCGACGCGCACGTCCACTTCCCGACGTGGGCGCTCGCCCGCCGGCAGGTGAAGCTCGACGGCTGCGGATCGCTCGAGGAGGCGCTCGCACGCGTGCGCGACGCCCCGCGGCCGGCCGAGGGACGCTGGCTCCGAGGCTACGGCTGGCGAAGCGGCGACTGGACGCGGGCCCCGGACCCTACGCGACAGGATCTCGACGCGGTCACCGGCGCGACCCCGGCCGCCCTGATCGCGAAGGACTACCACTCGCTCTGGCTCAACTCGGCCGCCCTGGCGCTCGCGGACGGCGACCTCGAGGTCGCCGGCGGCGTGGTCGAGCGCGACGAGCGCGGTGAGCCGACCGGCGTGCTCCGCGAGGAAGCGGCGTGGCGTTTCCGGGAGCGTTACGTGGTCACGAGCGACGACGAGTACCTCGACGCGATGCGCGCGGCGATGAAGATCGCGTTCTCGCGCGGCGTCACCGCCGTCCACGACAAGGACGGCTGGCTCGGAGCGCCGCGCCTCTGGCAGCGGCTGCAACAGGACGGCGGCTTCTCGGTCCGCGTCTGGCAGTCCCTCCCGCATGACCAGCTCGACGCGCTCGAGGCGCTCCGGATCCGCGCCGGGCTCGGCGACGACTTCCTGCGGCTCGGCTACCTGAAGGTGTTCATGGACGGGACGCTCGGCTCGCAGACGGCGTTGATGCTCGACGGGTCGGGCGTCGAGATCACGAGCACGGACGAGCTCGCCGAGATCGTCACACGCGCGGCACGGCTCGGCTGGCCGGTCGGTGTGCACGCGATCGGAGACCGCGCGAACCGGAACGCCCTCGACGCGTTCGAGCGCACGCGCTCCGAGTGGGCCCCGCGTGGCCTCCGCCAGCGGATCGAGCACGCCCAGTGCCTCGCCCCTGAGGATCTCGCCCGCTTCGCCGAGCTCGGAGTCGCCTGCTCGATCCAGCTGTCGCACGCGCCGTCCGACCGCGACCTCGCCGACCGCCACTGGCCGGGCAAGGAGGGCGCGTACGCGTTCCGGTCGCTGCGGGAGTCGGGAGCGCTGCTCGCAAACGGCTCCGACGCGCCGATCGAGGAGCTCGACCCACTGGCCGGCATCCGGGCGGGAGTGCGCCGAACGATCGACGAACGCGACCCGTGGCACCCCGAGCAAGCCCTGACCGTCGAGCAGGCGCTCGAGGCAACGACGATCAATCCGGCCTGGCTAGCGCGAGACGAGCGCCGCCGCGGCAAGCTGATCCCCGGCTATCTCGCCGACCTCGTCGTCCTCGACCGCGACCCGGTCGAGGATCTGGACGCCCAGGTGGTGGCGACGATGATCGGCGGCCGCTGGGTCCACAACCCGCCCCCTTGGGATTAGGGGTGTGGGCGCGTTAGGCTGTCGCAGCGAACGACCGGCGAAGGCGGGTTCATCCCGCCGAGAGCCCCAGCGCGAAGAGCCACCTCGCACGAAGAAGGAGGGGGCTCGCGGGGGAACATGGGTTCACCCGCGTTAGCTCCCCGCGCCGACCCACCCCTTGAGAGCTTTCAGCGGAGCCGGCGGCTCCGCCTAGGCGCGGGGAGCCTCTCTATTTGACGGCGTGCGGCGGTCGTTGTCGGCGGTCTTTACTCCGCCCTTACTTTCGGAGCGCAGCGAACGAGTCGAAGAGCTCGCGGGCGGCTGCGATGCCCAAGGGGATGTACTCGGCGAGCAGCCGCTCGTTCGGCGAATGGATGTTCGACTCGGTGAGCGCGAAGCCGGTGATCACCGTCGGGATTCCCTTGTCGGCGAGCGCCGGCACGATCGGCAGCGTCCCTCCGGTCCGGATGAGTCTCGGGCGGACGCCCAGCGCGCGCTCGAACGCGTCGAGCCCGAGCTGCACGACCGGCGAGTCCGGCGCGACGAGGCCCGGCGGCGACGACGACATGCGGGTGAGCTCGAGCTCGGCTCCGACCGGCGCCGCCTCGCGAAGCAGCCGCTCGAACGCGGCGGTGATCTCGTCCGGGTCCTGGCCGGGCGCGAGCCTGATCGAGACGTTCGCGTTCGCCTCGACGGGAAGCACCGTCTTCTGGAGGTAGGGCGAGCCGCCGTCGATGCCGTTCACGTCGAGCGCCGGCTCGCCGAACGTGCGGAGGTAGAACTCCTCCGCCGCGTGCGGGTCCAGCGGTCGGGCGCCGGCCTCTGCGAGCTCTTCCGGCCCGGGCGGCAGCTCGGCCCAGCCGGCGAGCTCCTCTGCCGTCGGCGGCACGATCCCGGCGCGGAGCGGCTTCGGCAGCCGGCCATCGCGAGCAAGCACAGCGCCGAGCGCGCGCACGAGCGCATGCAGCGCGTTCAGAGCCGCGCCGCCGTAGACGCCCGAGTGGAGATCTCGCTCCCCGGTGCGCAGGCGGACATGCAGGTAGACCAGTCCACGCACGGCCACGTTGAACGCCGGCACGCCGCGCCGGATCATCCCGCTGTCGAAGATGACGCCCGCATCGGCGCCCTGCTCGTCCTCGGCGAGGAAGTCGACGATCGAGTGGCCGCCGGTCTCCTCCTCCCCGTCACAGCAGAACCGCAGGTTGACCGGCAGCGTCCCGGCCCGGGCGAGCTCGCGAGCCGCCGCGAGCAGCATGTAGAGCTGGCCCTTGTCGTCGGCGATCCCGCGGCCGTAGAGCCACTCGCCCCGCAGGTCGGCCTCGAACGGCTCCGACTCCCAGAGGTCGAGCGGCGCCGGCGGCTGGACGTCGAAGTGCCCGTAGCAGAGCACCGTCGGCGCCCCGTCGGCCCCGTCGGATGCACGAAGGCCTCCGAGCATGAGCGGATGGCCTTCCCAGTCGATCACCTCCGCCTCGCCGCCCGCCCCGCGGACGAAGTCGCGCACCCACTCCGCGGCCGCGACCACGTCGCCGGCGTGCTCGGGGTCGGCGCTCACCGACGGGATGCGAACGAAGTCGGCGAGCTCCGCGAGCCAGGCGTCAGACACGAGGGCGAGTCTAATCCTCGCCAGAAGCGCACCGCACCTCGGCGGCTGCGGCTAACGGGACTTCCTCAGCGCTTCGATCAGCTCCCACTTGCCCATCTTCGAGCGGCCGGGGATGCCCTTCTTCTTCGCCTGCTCGTAGAGCTGCTCCCGGGTGCGGTCCTCGAGCTTGCGACCGGCGGTGCCGCCTCGTGCGCGCGCCGCGGCGCCCTGCTTGCCGAGATCGCGGCGCGTGGTCTCTGGGAGACCCGCGATCGTCCGCTTCCGCGTGGCGGCCTGCTGGGCCTTCTTGACGTTCTGTTTGGCCGCCTGCACCTGCTTCTTCGTCGCCATCGCGACTCACCTCCAGGCATTGGTCGTTACGACCGCGCCTGTACCCCGAAATGCAGCTGCTAAGCGGCGACGTCGCGAAGCTTCGCCGACTCGGCGAGCGCGCGCAGCTTCTTCAGGCTCTGGTTCTCGATCTGCCTGATCCGCTCGCGCGTGACGTTGAACGTTCGGCCGACCTCGTCGAGCGTCCGCGGATGCTCCCCGTTCAAGCCGTACCGCAGCTCGAGCACCCTGCGCTCTCGGTACGAGAGCATCCCGAGGATCTTCTGCAGCGCCTCCTTGCGAAGCGCCGTCTCTGCGGCCTCGTCGGGCAGCGGCGCCGTCTCGTCGGTGAGGAAGTGCCCGAACTCGGACTCCTCCTCGTCGCCGACGGGCTTCTCGAGCGACACCGGCGTCTGCGACGACCGGAGGATGTGCTCCACCTCGTCGACGCCGAGCTCGAGGTCCTCGGCGATCTCGATCGGCAACGGCTCCCGCCCGAGCTCGGCGCGCAGCTTTCGCTCGGTGCGGACGATCTTGTTCAGCTTCTCGACCACGTGAACGGGCATCCGGATCGTCCGGGCCTTGTCCGCCAGCGCGCGCGCCACGGCCTGGCGGATCCACCACGTCGCGTACGTCGAGAACTTGAACCCCTTGCGGTAGTCGAACTTCTCGGCCGCGCGAACGAGGCCGATCGTTCCCTCCTGGATCAGGTCGAGGAACGGCAGGCCCTGATTGCGGTACTTCTTCGCGATCGAGACGACGAGGCGCAGGTTCGCCTCGACCATCTCCTGCTTCGCGCGGTGGTCGCCGCGCTCGATGCGCTTGGCCAGCTCGACCTCCTGCGCCGCCGTGAGCAGGTCGACGCGGCCGACGTCCTTGAGGAACAGCTGCAGCGCGTCGGTCGAGACCTCGCGCCCGTTCGCCACCGGGAACTCCTCTTCGACTGGCGCCTCGTCCTCGTCTGCCTCGCGCCCGACGACGTCGATCTGCAGCTCTTCGAGGGTTGTGTAGAAGTCGTCGAGCTGGCCTGCCTCGAGATCGAGCTCGTCGAGTGCCAGCGAGATCTCTTCGGTCGTAAGCGATCCGGAGACACGCGCGGCCTCGAGCAGCCCTTGGGCCTCAGCGGTCTCCATCAAGTCCACCGGAGTCTGTGGCTTGCCACCCCGCTGCCCTGCGCTCATCGGCTCCCCCTAACTGCCTAGCGCCGGATGAATCCGGACCCCTGACCCCAGGCGGCACTGCCTGAAGGCTGGAAATGTCGCATACGCCGAGACCATCCGCAACAGACCGAATGGCTGGTTTCGGACTCACGAAGATCCAGTGCTTTCAAGACGGGTCAGGAACCGGTTGGCTTCCCTTCCGATGCTCGTTCCGCGACCATCGGCCGCTGCCTGGCGAAGTTGCTTCTTCGCCGGCTCGACCCGCCCGATCCAGAGCAGGAGCAGACCGAGGTGGAAGCGGACGGTCGCGGCGTGGGGAAACCGCCGTGTCAGCGGGCCGAGTCGGGAGAACGACCGCGACGGATCGTCCTTGTCGAAACGGCCGACGGCGGCGGCGACCTGCGCCTCGGGGTCGTCGGGCGCGATCCGCGCCGCTCTCGCGTAGACACGCTCGGCCGACCGCTGCCGGCCGAGCCGCTGCAGCGCGACCCCGTAGAGCAGGAGGTCGTCGACCCGCCCGGAGCGAGCGCGCCGCTCGAGCCCGGCGAACTGCCGCGGCGGCGTCAGCGAGACAAGCTCGGACGGGAACGGGACGGTCGGAACGAAGGTCGGCAGCCCGGGGGCTAGCTCCGGGTGGAGCAGATCTCCAGCCCGCACCGCCGAGAGGGTGTCCGGCCCGACCTTCCCCACTCGCTCCAGAGCTGCTGCGCCCCCTTCTTCCCCGGCCCAAACCCGCGCGATTCCGAGGTTCAGCAGCACCACCGGGTCGCGGGGGCGCTCCTCGGCAAGCACCTCCAGCTCGGCGACGCTTCCGTTCGGCCAACGACTGAGCGCGGCGCCGATCCGCGCCTGCGGCTCCTCGTAGCGCTCGAAGATCCCGCCGGCCTGCTCGCGGTGGCCGTCGAGATACAGCGTCGTCGCCCGTCGAATGGCTGTAGCGGCGGCATCGGTGCGAAGGCCCAGGTCGAGCACGAGCGGAGGAGAACCGGCCCGGGGCTTCGTACCGCCGCGATCCTGCCGAGTGGCGACGGCCCCCGCTACGGCGAGGCTCGCCGCGACAGCCGCCGCGATCGACACGACGACCAGAATTCTGGCGCGAGGACTCACAAGTGGGTCGCCGGACGATCCACAACACGACGATAGCCGCAGCCCGCCAGCTGCCGCCTGGGCAGAGGTTGGCACGGAATCGGCGCTATTTCCCCGGACGGGAGGTGCGACGAGACGCTATTCTTTTTGTAGTTATGCCGAGCTACCGGGAGCTTCTCCAACAGGTCAAGAGCGGGATCGCAGAGGTCGACGCCACCGCGGCGCGCGACCGCTCGAATGGTGCGCTGTTCCTCGACGTCCGCGAGCAGGACGAGTGGGACGAGGGCCACATCCCCGGCGCCGTGCACGTTCCCCGTGGCCATCTGGAGT
>WNGA01031867.1_pt1 | contig 11022 bp, 10 predicted proteins | sample 5400061 | NCBI WGS metagenome assembly WNGA01 (sample SAMN13153366, study PRJNA577476) | soil metagenome | isolation source: 100 cm soil or saprolite under grassland replicate 2 | place: USA:California | collected 2016-06-15
TTGAACTGTTCAAGCTTTTAAAAGAGCAAGATGTCAGATCGTCCTTAAGCTCTGGCTGGTAATTACCGCCTTGTGTGCGACACGAGTTGCTGACATCTCTCTCTTTATTGAATAGAGCTATAAAGATATAAGTGTGCGACGCCAACCATGTTTAATAGAAGCACAACTTCTGGCTCAAAAAAACTCTTTATAAAAACAAAAATGCAGGTCATTAACGCCTGCATTCTTTTTATTATTCACGAAAACAAATTAAGCTGTAGTTTCTTCTTTCGCTTTTGCAGTAGCCCATTCAATAAGAATATCTGCAACTGCGGGACGAGAAAATTCTTTTGGAGGTCTTATACCTGAGCGCAACATTTCACGAACCTTGGTACCACTAAGCGATACAGTTTCAGGATCCTTTGGAGCGGTCTTGCTGCTGGCCATACTTTCTGTATTCACACACCAAAATGTATTTTCAAATTTTAAAATCTGCATGCCGATCTTATTGCTGACTTTATCCATTAACTCCTGTGCTTCATAAGTGCCATAATAAGTGCCAACACCTGCATGGTCACGACCAATAATCATGTGTGTGCAACCATAGTTCTTACGGATAACGGTATGATTAATGGCTTCGCGGGGACCTGCATAACGCATGGCAGTTGGCAACACACTAAGCATTGTGTTGTCAGCATTAAAATAATTACTGATCAATGCTTCATAGCAACGCATACGGACAGGCGCGGGAATATCATCACTTTTTGTTTCACCAACGATTGGATGAATCAATGCGCCATCAACAATTTCCTGTGCACATTTAATTAAATATTCATGGGCACGATGTATCGGGTTACGTGTTTGAAAAGCAACAATTGTTTTCCATCCGCGTTTTGCAAATTCAGCACGTGTTTCAGAAGGATCGAGAAAATATTTTGCATCAATTTCTTCATGACGCAATGGACGATTTACCATTTCCAAAGGGCCTGCAATAAATTTATTACCACCTCTCAGAATTGCCTGCACACCCGGATGTTTATCTTCAGTTGTTTTGAAACATTTTTGTGCAAGATTATTTAGATTGAGCTCAAATTTTTCTTCTACCATCATCACAGCAAGAACACGACCATCTCTGTCGAGCAAAGCTATTTCCTGATCTGTTTTAATATTATCATATTGATTACCTGCAGGTAATAAAATGGGAATGCCCCATGCCAAACCATTGGTAAGTTGCATATTTTCAATTACAGATTCGGAATCTGCTTTACCCATAAAACCTGCTAAAGGACTAAATGCACCAATAGCAATCATCTCTACATCGGCGCCATAACGATCTTCAATAGTTAGCTGAAAAAGTCTTTTCGCTTCATTCTCCAATTCTTCTTTACGGGTGCTTGCGGCAATGCGGTTTACAAGTTCGCCACCATGTGGTTGATTCATAAATATATTTATTCGGTTTTAGTTTTTTTGAAACGTGAATCGTGAGACGACAAACGCGAGATTTTTATCTCATAAAATATTAATTGAATTATTCTTCAATAAAATCAATGTAGCCATTGTCTTCAAGATATTTCATAATTGTGGCAGCACAGGTTTCCAAATTATTTTCACCTGTATTAATAAGCAGTTCAGGATTTGCAGGAGCTTCGTAAGGATCATCAATGCCTGTAAAATGTTTTATTTCGCCGGCACGTGCTTTTTTATACAATCCTTTGGGATCACGTTCTTCACAAATTTCAAGAGGAGCATAAACATATATTTCAATAAATTCACCCGGCTCCACAATGCTGCGTACCATTTCGCGATCGCCTTGATAAGGAGAGATAAATGCAGTACTTACAAAAGCACCTGCATCCACAAATAACTTTGCAACTTCACCAATGCGGCGAATATTTTCTTTACGGTCTTCAGCGGTAAAGCCAAGTCCCTTGTTTAAGCCATGACGAATATTGTCGCCATCAAGAACGTAAGTGTGGATACCACGTTCAAATAATTTCTCTTCTACTTTGTTGGCCAGGGTAGATTTTCCCGCACCCGAAAGCCCGGTATACCATAAAATGGCGCTTTTATGACCGTTCATGCGGTGGCGGTCAGCTTTGGTAATAGTGGCATTATGCCATACAACATTCCTTACAACTTCCATGCTTTGATTATTTTAAAGAGTTTAAAAAAATTTGTCGCGAATATAGCAAAAGAATTGCTTAAATCTATAAAGCATATAGGGTTTAGGCGAAATCATGATATCAATTTAATATGTTATTAATATTAGAGCAATAGGCAATTGGCAATTGGCAATAAGCAATGGCAATTGGCAATGAGCAATCAAATCGTAAATCCGGTAATATTATAAAGACTTTAAATTAACACGAGATGAATGGTGCTGCCAATTTTTCCATTTATTTTGCGTTGGCAAATTATTTGACACATCTATAAATTAATTTATTCGCGTATGGAAGATAAACCAATGAAAAACCAGGAACAGGAAAATACTGTAGAAACGGCTGATTTTTCTATTAATGCTGACGAAAATGCAGCAGGCACTACTCATTTGAACCAACCCGTGCAAGAAGAATCAGAACTTGAAAAAATACAACAGGAATTGAAAGAGCAAAAAGATAAATATTTGCGCCTTTATGCAGAGTTCGATAATTATCGCAGGCGTACGGCTAAAGAGAATATAGAATTAAGACAAACAGCAAGCAAAGAAGTTATAACTGATTTACTTGATGTTTTGGATGATTGTGACAGGGCGGAAAAACAGATGCAGCAAACAAACGATATAGATTTGTTGAAAGAAGGGATACAACTGGTGTTTAATAAACTGCGTAATACGCTTCAGTCAAAAGGATTGAAAGTAATGGACAGTATGCATAAAGATTTTGATGTGGAAAAGCATGAAGCTATTACAGAAATACCAGCGCCTGTTCCTGCATTGAAGGGTAAAGTAATTGATGAAGTACAGAAAGGTTATTATTTGAATGATAAAATTATTCGTTTTGCAAAAGTGGTGGTGGGAAAATAATTTGAAAATTTTGAAAATTTGAAAATGTGCAAACGTGAAGTTGTTGCAGGATGTGATAAATGTGTAATGAAAAACAATTAAACTAAAAGTTCTTATTCATTAGCACATTGGCACATTTGCATATTAGCACATTTGCATTAGCACATTATGAAGAGAGATTATTATGAAATATTAGGTGTTTCAAAAAAGGCTACGGCTGATGAGATAAAAAAAGCTTATCGCAAAGTGGCTATGCAATACCACCCTGACCGTAATCCCGGCGATAAAACGGCAGAAGAAAAATTTAAGGAAGCGGCGGAGGCTTATGAAGTATTGAGTGATGCAGACAAACGCGCCAAGTACGATCGTTTTGGTCACCAGGCATTTGCACCCGGTACAGGTGGTTTCCATGGCAGCCCAAACATGGAAGATATTTTCAGCCAGTTTGGAGATATTTTCGGTGATGATATTTTTGGAAGCTTCTTTGGCGGTGGCGGAAGAAGAAGCAGTGGTGGCGGACGTTCCCGCGGCACGAGGGGAAGTAATCTTCGTGTAAAACTTAAACTAAGTTTTGAAGAAGCTGCAAAAGGTGTAAGCAAAACAATAAAAGTTAAAAAATATGTAACCTGTGATACATGCCATGGCAGCGGTGCAAAAGATAAAGGCAGCGTGCAAACCTGCAGCACTTGCGGTGGCAGTGGCCAGGTGAGAAGAGTTACCAATACTTTTCTTGGACAAATGCAAACAGTTACTACCTGCCCCACCTGTAATGGTGAAGGCACAGTTATAACATCAAAATGCGGTACCTGCAAAGGCGAAGGAAGAGTTTATGGTGAAGAGATGGTAACTGTTGATATTCCTGCAGGTGTACAGGATGGCATGCAGTTAAGCTTAAGCGGCAAGGGTAATGCAGGTGAACGTGGTGGCCTTGCGGGTGATTTAATTATATTGATTGAGGAAGAAGCACATAAAGAATTACAACGTGATGGTTTGAATGTAGCTTATGAATTACATATCTCTTTCCCTGATGCCACTTTTGGAACACAGGTGGAAGTACCGACTATTGATGGTCGGGCTAAAATAAAAATTCCGCCGGGAACGCAGAGCGGTAAAATTTTCCGTTTGAAAGGAAAAGGATTTCCTGATGTAAATGGCTACGCAAAAGGTGACCAGTTAATTCATGTAAATGTATGGACACCACAAAATTTAACCACTGAAGAAAAAGAAAAACTTTAAACCACAACCGGGAAAGAGTGATAAAAGCTTTTTTGAAAGAGTGAAAGAAGTCTTTACCTGAGCTTAAATATTTATACATAAAATACCCTTGCACATGCATGGGTATTTTGTTTTTGACTGCTCATATTCTTTATTGACTACTATGATGTTTTTTGGAAGCAGCATTCTGAATCACTCCTACAATAAGTCCTGAAACACCTCCAAAAGCAGCTCCGAAAGCACCAAATCCCAAAGCTTCTTCTGCAGCGGTATATTCAAGAAACTCATCGGGATTAGCAGTTACAGCACCTAATTTAGCGCCAACCAATAAGTAACCATGCCAACGTCCACAGATTTCCATAAACACATTACGTGATGAACTATTTTATTCATTCGGCAAAATGAAAAATCCCTAATCTCTATAAATTATTTTTGTCTCGCTTTTATTATCTATTCAAAATAATTTTCTTTAGTTCAGAATAATTCGCCGTGGTTATTTTATAAAAAATTTTCTGCATGCAGATGCGCTTGGATTGCTGTTATGCACAAAAAAGAAAGAGTTAAACCTGACAGATCTCAAGGACCTGCCAGGTTTAATCTTCGCATTTTGCTATCAAAAATCAGCAGTGCAGATTTCTATTTTCGAAGCCGAAACTGACGCCATGCAATCAGAACGATGAACGAAATGCGACGCAAGGAACGATGCCATTGTTACTTAAAGTTGGTATCAAAAAATTAGGTATCACAAGTTTTACGTCTTATCAACAAATTAATCAATCAACTACTCAACTAATAATTCACCTTGCGGCCATCCCTGAAGCACTGGACGATATACCACTCACTTCACCCAATGAAGTAGGTCCTCCATTGTTACTCACTTTAAAAGCACTGATTGAACCAGACCCTTCATTAAGTGCATATAAATATTGAGATCCCCTGCTCGGTGCCATATCAATGGGAGTTGAGCCCGTTACTGCCGTAATTTCATTGGCGTCAATCAACTTTAACGCACCTTCATCTGTAATCCTGTATCCTGATATACTGTTGCTTCCTGTATTTGTAGCATAGCAATAAGTTCCATCCTTTGTAACTGCTACCCAACATGCTGCTGTTTGGTGCGTGGAAACCGGACCCGTGATAAGACTTAACTTGCCGTTATTGCTGAGCTTATAAGAGCTTAATGCGCTTGCATTCGCTGTGCCACCAAATGCATCAGATATAATAAGTTCATTTTGTTTTCCAAATTCAAAAACCAAAAGGTCTGGCGCCGGCAGAATGATGTACAACGAAAGGATCAGTTAATCCGTTTGCATCAAGTATTTGACTTTTCCCTCCAAGTAAAGGGAAATTCAAATAAGTAGCTTATGAAGTTGGATTTAACAATCCCAAATATTGCACCAAATATTTTAAAGCTGAGTTTAATGTTGTGCCTTCTGTTTATTTTGCCAAAAAAAGAAAAGAAGCAGAAGAGCCAGAGGAAAATGCTTAGTGGCTACCGTTGCCAGTCTTCGTTTGCAGTTTACTATATCCTAATTCCCAATTCCCTGCGTTTTAGATTTTAAATTTCCACTCCCCATGTTTTTACATTTTACATTTTATATTTTATATTTTATATTTTATATTTTATATTTTACATTTTGAATTTGCCTAAATCCCAATCCCCAATTGCCAATCCCCTGTATTTTATGGCAAGCGATTTGTTGGTGATTGTATCGTGATATAATAATTAAATATTTTGTTACAATGAGTTTACAACAAAAGCCAACCGAAGTTCCTCCACCATCAATACCAGAAGTTCAGCCCGTGCCTGCTGCACCTGAATTTCCTGAAATACCGGAAGAACCAGAAAAAATTCCTGAAGAAGAGCCTGGAAAAATTCCTGAAGAAGAACCAGAAAAAATTCCTGAAGAAGAGCCTGGCAAACCAATACCTCCCGAAATTCCGAAACCTGAAAAAAGCAACTAAGGTATTTTTATGTGGTATTGCTTGTACAACTTTTAAATTAATGGCGATGTGTAATTTGTAAAGAATTGATTGCACATTTTTCTCTCACTTCACTTTAAAAAAAATAAATTCTGATTATAATTTTGTTGATTTAAACGGTCTAATAGCCGGCAACAATTTTTTATTGTGTTGCTAAATGCAGCATACTGATATTTTACATTACATTACTCGTCTTTCTTAATAGGGAATATTCCTTCGGTTTCTTGTTATTGAACAAATAACACTTGTTCCTCAAGAAGTTTCACTAATGAGTGTTGGTTATATCTTTATGCATGTAAATTTGAATCTTCGATATACATATTAATAGGTAATCGGGATTTTTTTCAAAGTCAATTAAATTTCATTCTTAAAAACTTGTGTGTTTCTACATTCAATTTTTATATTGCTTATGATTGGCATTGCAATCTATATAACCGTCAAAGCAAAAAAGATTATTTTTAAAAAGAGTAAAAAGGAGATTGATCTTAATAGCAGCTTTTATGAACTTACCTGATACAATGCACGCAATGGTGCTGGAAGAAGTGCGACAGCCCCTCGTTTATAAAACATTACCATTGCCTTCCCCCTTATCTGACCAAGTGCTTGTGAAAGTGATTGCCTGTGGTGTATGCCGCACAGACCTTCATATTGTGGACGGAGAGTTACAGCATCCAAAACTTCCGCTTGTTCCGGGACATGAAATTGTTGGTATGGTTGTAAAGGGAGGAGAAAAAGTAACAAGATTGATTGAAGGCGATATAATAGGCATTCCATGGATGGCACATACATGTGGCGAATGCAAATACTGCCAGAGAGATCAGGAGAATCTCTGTGAGAACGCTGTTTTTACCGGCTATACAATTGATGGTGGTTATGCAGAATATACTGTTGCTTATGAGCAATATTGTTTTCCTCTTGCTTCAATGTATGCAAATGCTTCAGGAGCACCGCTGCTTTGTGCAGGGCTTATTGGTTATCGTTCTTACAGCATGATCAATAAAGCCGCAGAAAAAATTGGCATTTATGGATTTGGTGCTGCTGCACATATTTTAATCCAGATTGCTATTTACCAGGGCAAAAAAATATTTGCTTTCACGAGAGAAGGAGATACCGGTGCACAGGAATTTGCCATGAAACTTGGTGCAGTGTGGGCAGGCAATTCGTTGCAGATACCGCCACAAAAACTTGATGCTGCCATCATTTTTGCACCTGCAGGAAATCTTGTTCCTAAAGCTTTGATGGATATTGATAAAGGAGGCATTGTTGTATGCGGTGGAATTCATATGAGCGATATTCCCTCTTTTCCTTATCGCATTTTGTGGGAGGAAAGAATGATTCGTTCTGTGGCTAACCTTACAAGAAAAGATGGAGAAGAATTTTTAAATATAGCGCCGAAGGTTCCTGTTAAAACGCAAACACAATTATTCCCTTTAAGCAACGCTAATGAAGCGCTTGAAAATTTAAGAAGCGGAAAAATTCATGGCGCCGCTGTATTAATAAATAAATAAATTATTATTTGATTTTTGGACTTATTAAGTATTAAGTGTTGAGTGTTGAATATTTTTTTTAAAAAAAACAAACCCCTGAAGCTTTTCGCTTCAGGGGTCTTAACCTCAAAACACCTCACTTTATTCTTTCATCCAATTTATGGGTTGGGTTTTTATTATAGAATATAGAAAGGCTAAAATAGTACGAGACAATTGGCAAGCCAAGTAACTCCTGATGAAACGGGAAATAAGAAAGTTAAATGGGAAATAATAACGCTTAATCTGGGAGAAAGTAGAGTGTGGAATTGATGTATCAGTATCTTTTATTTTAGATAGTCTTTGTACTAATAAAATAATAAGAAATAAGAAACAAAAAAAATCGAAATCAGAAATCCGAAACTGAAAAACTGCCAAGCGCAAACTGGAGACTGCCACTGCCAACTGAAGACCGGAGACCGCCAACCGGATTGAATTTGAAGAAATATATCATTTTCCAACTGCAAAATCTGGGTTCACCATAAAGTGTGCGACGCAACAGAAGACGCTCAAAGATTTAAGGATGGGTAAAAAATAAAATTCTCTATCATGCTAATCAAGCACTTCGTAAGCTACTATTTTATTGGCCTTATTTTTCAATTTTACTTCTCCTATTCTGCGGCAGTTAAATGACTCTTTTACTTTTTCAAAAGAAGATTCGGTGATAATAATTTGTCCGTCTTTTGCAACGCCCTGCAACCGTTCTGCAGTATTTACCACATCGCCGATAACCGTATAATCGAGGCGTCGAAGATTTGCTGAACCTATATTACCAGAAATTAATTCGCCGGTGTGAATGCCTATGGCAACTTTTGGTAAAAAAGAAATATTCTCTGCTTCATTAGGTAATTTTTCTATTTGTGCACGCAAAGTAAGACACGCATCAATCGCTCTGTCCAGGTGAAACTCACCACGGAAAACAGCTAAAATTGCATCGCCGATAAACTTGTCCACATGGCCATTTTGCGCAATGATTTCTTTCACCATTATGTCGAAATATTTGTTTAATAATTTTACGACAGTGTCAGCGGGTTCATTTTCAGTGATGGAAGTAAAGCTGCAAATGTCAATAAAAGCCACCGTTGCTTCAATGTTTTCATTTACCATTAAAGAAGATTCAAATTCACGGCGATTCATGAAGTTGAGCACATTTTCATCCACATACATGCGCAGGATATTGTTCTCCTTTATGGCCTGCATAGTTTCACGCAATTGCGAAACATGATGAATAGTTTTTGTTATGGTAAGTTCAAGGTCTTCAAAATTCACAGGCTTGCAAATAAAATCAAAAGCTCCTTTGTTCATTGCCATGCGTATATTGTCCATATCACCATAAGCAGAAACAATCACGGCCTTTATCAGCGGGCTTATTTCATTTAATTTACCAAGCAGCGTTAAGCCATCCATCTCTGGCATATTGATATCGCTCAGCACAATGTCAACATCAGGATTGTCGTGCAGTTTACTAAGCGCATCACAACCATTTACAGCAAAAACAAATTCATATTTATGTTCGCGTATTTGTTTACGAAACTTCTGTTTAATAAGGATTTCCAGGTCCATCTCATCGTCTGCTACTAATATCTTTGCCATTAACTTTTGTTTTTAATTTTTCTTTCAATACAATAAAATCAAGTGGCTTGGTAAGAAAATCGTCAGCGCCCAATTGCATTGCCTGGTTGTAATTTTCTGCGTCTCCATAAGCAGTTATCATCATCACAAAGGGTGGGGGGGATGTGTATTTCAATTTAATGCGGCGCAAAAGTTCCAGCCCGCTTATGCCAGGCATATTGATATCAGAAAGAATTAATACAGCTTCATGATCATGCATCTTCAGGTATTGAAGCGCTTCCTCTCCTGAATAGGCAAAAACAAAGTTCGTTATGCCCTGGCGTATTTCTTTTCTGAATCGCTGTTCAAATAAAATCTGAACATCTTTTTCATCATCTACTACTAAAATTTTCATATTCTTTTTTTAATAGGGGTAAGTGATTAAAAATATTTTTTTGTTATTAACTTTTGAATATATGGCATCGCCTCTTGTTTCCAATTTGCTGCTTCGTCACGCAAATTGCTCACTTGTACTTTCAAACTTTATTCAACACTGTAAGTAGTGAATGGTGAGTTGTGAGTAATACACTCACCACTGACAACTCACTACTCACTATTCTCTTTCACCGGTAATACAATTATAAACTCCGCACATTCGCCTTCTTTTGTTTCTACTTTTATTGTTCCGCCATGACCTTTTGTAATGATGTCATAGCTTAAAGACAATCCGAGTCCTGTTCCCTGCCCTACAGGTTTAGTAGTAAAAAATGGTTGAAAAATTTTGTCCATTACCTTTTGCGGAATACCTGCGCCATTATCTTTCACGCGAATTTCTATTTTGTTATCCAACTTTTTGGTGCTTACATAAACGGTTGGCTCAAAACCTGCCTGTCCGGCAGGCAGGTTGTTGTTTAGTTGTTTCTTTTTCTGCAACACAGAGTAAAAGGCGTTGGTAAACAAGTTAAGAAAAACCCTTCCAATATCCTGTGAAATAATATTAATTTTTCCCACATTTTCATCAAAGTCTGTTTGCAGTGTGGCATTGAACGTTTTGTCTTTTGCACGAAGTCCGTGATAGCTTAATCGTAAATATTCATCAGCCAGTGCATTAATGTCTGTAAATTCTTTTTGTCCGGTACTTGTTCGTGAATGCTGCAGCATATCTTTTACAATAGAATCAGCCCGCTTGCCATGATGATTTATCTTTTGCTGATTTTGTACAAGATCATCAACAAGTGTTTTAAGATTTTCTTTTTCTTTTGCCGTCAATTGAACTTTATTCAATTCATCTTTTAATTCTTCTGCAAGTTCAACACTCACTTCAGAAAAATTATTTACGAAGTTCAACGGGTTTTGAATTTCGTGTGCGATGCCTGCAGTTAACTCACCAAGCGAAGCCATTTTTTCTGATTGTATCAACTGAGATTGAGTGGCTTTCAATTCATCAAGTGTTTTTTCCAAAGTGTTGCGTTGGGTTTCTATCAGCAAATTTTTTTCGTTCAATATGCGGTTTGCTTGTTGCTGTTGCCGGTTTGTCCGCCATAGAAGTAGCGCAATTAAAAGAAAAACCCCTACTGCTAATAACAGACCGCTTCGCTGAATCCGGACTTTTGAAAGGGCTTGTTCTTCCTGTAATTGTTGTATACGCTTTTGTTCAGTGAGGGTGAGCAGTTGAAGTTGCTGAAACTTATCAAGACCAAATAAACTATCTTTTGCTTCCATCGCTGCCTGCTGATAATAAAATGCACTATCCACGTTACCCTTTGTGTT
>WNGA01013151.1_pt1 | contig 11020 bp, 10 predicted proteins | sample 5400061 | NCBI WGS metagenome assembly WNGA01 (sample SAMN13153366, study PRJNA577476) | soil metagenome | isolation source: 100 cm soil or saprolite under grassland replicate 2 | place: USA:California | collected 2016-06-15
GGTGACGCGGGCCAGGGCGAAGGGGTTCGCGTCGGTGACGGTGGCGTGCGAGCCGGCCGGGCCGCGGTGGCTGCAGGTGCAGCGGCTGTGCGCCGAGCGGGGCCTGCCGCTGGTGCGCATCCAGCCGCTGATGAGCCATATTGCCCGTGAGCAGCAGGATTACACGACGCACAAGACCGATGAGGCCGATTGCGTGATGATCGCCCGGCTGGCGGTGGAGCTGGACTGCTATATCCCGGAGGAGCTGGATGAGGCGTGGGCGCACCTGCGGCACCTGGGCCGGCGCCGCGCGCAGCTGATCACGCTGGCGGCGGCGCCGGTGCAGCGGATCCGGGATTTCCTGTCGGTGGCGTGGCCGACCGTGACCGAGACGTGCGCGCAGCCGCTGGAGCCGAAGACCTGGCTGGCGGCCATGCAGGTGGTGACGGGCCGGTGCGGCGGGCAGCCCGGCAGGCTGGCCGTCATGGGGCCGGAGGCATTCACCGCGCTGGTCCGTGGGGCCGGAGGCATTCACCGCGCTGGTCCGCGGCACGGTCGCCGACTGGGGCGGGCAGCGGGCGTGGGGCAGATCTGCGGCCGGATCTTCGCTGCGCTGACCGACACCGAGGGCGTGGTGGTCTCCTGCCGCCGCGGCCTGCTCCGCCGGTGCGCCGATGAGCTGGGCGACCGGCAGCGGGTCCGCGCCCAGCTGCGGGGGGTGGAGGCCGACATGGCAGCCGTGCTGGCCGAGCTGGGCCTGTCCCGGCTGGCGGACATCCCCGCCCTGACCGCCGTCGGCGCGGCGGCGATCCTGGCCGAGACCGGCGGCCCCCGCCGCTATGACAGCTCATCATCGCTGGTCAAGCACGCCGGGCTGTCCCCGTCCGAGAACGCCTTCCGGCGCCTTCTACGGCCAGGCGCACATCTCCCGCCGCGGCCGGTCCGGCCTGCGGCTGACCGTCTGGCGCGCGGTGTGGCCGATGCTCCGGTTCAACCCGGTGCTGGCCGCCAAGTACGCGGCGATGACCAGCGCCGCCGATGACGCCGCGCAGGCCGCAGCGTCGCAGGCCGATGCGGGGTCACGGCAGGCCGCGGCGGCGGCGGCCGCAGCCCGCGCGCGGCGCGCCAAGGCCCGGGTCGCGTGCGCCGCCTCGCTGCTGCGCTGGATCTACTCCATGGTCGTCCACGACACCAGCTGGGACCCCGGCGCCGCCTGCGGCTCCGCCAACAGCCGGAACGCCCCCCGCTGCCGGCCGGAGGCCGCCTGAGCAGCGCTTGCATCCCGCCCGCACCGCCACCCAAAAGATCCCCGGCGCCGCTTGACAGATTCCCTCTTACGCTGGTGTCGGCTTGGGACATAGCAGAGCCCCTGTGTAGATGAAGCGATCGCCACGATCATGACCATCTGCTGGAGGACTCTGATGCTTTTCCATCCTGCCGCGCTGCGCAACGGCGAGACGTCCGCCGAACTGGCCGCAGGGTTCGGCATCGCCACCGCCGCCGCCTGGCGGTATGTGAGCGAGACGGTGGCGCTGCCGGCGGCCCGCTCGCCGAAGCTGCGCCGGGCGCTGGCGGCGGGTGCTGGCGGCGGCCAGGAAGACCGGGCATGCCTATGTGGTGATCGATGGCAGGTTAATCCCCATCGACCGGGTGGCTGCCGACCGGCCGCCTTGCTCCGGCAAGCACCGCCGCCACGGAATGAACCTCCAGGTCACCTCCGGCGGGAACTGGCCGCCAGCGGACTGATCGTGCTGGCGGACAAGGGATATGCCGACGCCGGAGAGCACGTGCACGTACCTACCGGGGCCGGAACAAGCGCGCCACCTGCAAAGAGGCCAACCGCGCCCGCGCCCAGCTGCGCTCTCCTGGCGAACGCGCGAGCGCGCAGCTGAAGATCTGGCGCATCTCGCGCAAACTCCCGCTGCTGCCGCTGGAAGGCCGGGCAGCTCGCCAAAGCCATCCACGTTTTTCAAGCCCGCGAATCGAAGGATGAAAACGCTCATTAGGGGTCATTACTGTAGGGGTATGTGTGAGGGGAAGCGCCCATTACGCTGGTGGCGACGGGCGGACGTCACGCGAAGAACTCGGCGTGTCGCGGATTTGGCGACAGGTTTCCGGCCAGCGGGGCGCAGTCTCTCGGCTGGTGCAGGCAGCGACTAAGGCGGGAGGCAAGCGGCGGTGGATCACGAAGCGGTCAACCATGGCGAGATCCACGCCAGGCTGGGCCGTTCCGGCCTGAGGGTCAGCCGGATCGGCCTCGGCACGGTCAATTTCGGCGGACGCGTCGAGGAAACGGAGGCGCACCGGCTGATGGACCACGCGCTCGCGAATGGCGTCACCCTCCTCGACACCGCCGACTCCTACGGCTGGCGGGTCCACAAGGGCCACACCGAGGAGGTCATCGGGCGCTGGCTTGCCCGGCGCGGGCGACGCGACGACGTCCTCCTCGCCACTAAGGTCGGGTCGCCGATGGGCCCGGGCCCGAACGACCGTGGACTGTCCGCCCGGCACATCGTCGCAGCGTGTGAGGACTCGCTGCGGCGACTCGGTACCGACTGGATCGACCTGTATCAACTGCATAGCATGGACCGCGCCGTCCCCTGGGACGAAGTCTGGGGGGCCATGGAACTCCTGGAGGCCCAGGGGAAGGTCCGGTACGTCGGGTCGTCGAACGCCGCCGGCTGGGATCTCGCCGCAGCACAGGAGACCGCCATCCGCCGGAATGCGCCCGGCCTCGCCTCCGAGCAGTGCCTCTATAACCTGGTAGTGCGGCAGCCCGAGCTGGAGATCATCCCGGCGGCGCGCACGTACGGGATCGGGATCCTGGTCTGGTCGCCGCTGCACGGCGGACTGCTCGCCGGCATCCTGCGCAAGATCGCCGACGGTACGGCGGTCAAGTCCGCGCAGGGACGGGCCGTCACCGCGCTGGACCGCCACCGCCACACGATCGCCGAGTACGAGCAGTTCTGCCAGGAGCTCGGCAGGGACCCGGCCGAAGTCGGCCTCAACTGGGCGCTGCGCCGCCCAGGTGTCACCGCGTTGATCACCGGCCCGCGGACGCTCGAACACCTTGACGGCGCCTTGCGAGCGCTGGACAAGCCCCTGTCCGGCCCGGAACTCGCCCGGCTCGACGCGCTCTTCCCGCCCGTCGGCCGTGGCGGCCCCGCGCCGGATGCGTGGATGGCCTGACCGATTCCTGTCCCGTTCCGAGCGATGGAGACCAACGCGCATGACCGTCAGCCAATACACCGACCCGCGAATCGTCCCGCACGAGTCGGAAAGCGAGCGCGAGGCGCGCGAGCGCCTGACCCGGCTGCTGTCTAATACCCCGATCCCGCCCCACTACCTGATCGACAACCTCGCCGTCTACCTGCGCCGGCACCAGCTCAGCGACCTGCTGTCCATGGACGCGCTGTACCGCGAGGTCCGCGACGTGCCCGGCGTGATCATGGAGTTCGGGGTACTGCACGGCCGCCACCTGGCAACGCTCACCGCCCTGCGCGGAATCTACGAGCCCTACAACTCGCTGCGCCGAATTGTCGGCTTCGACACCTTCACCGGTTTCCCCGACATCAGCCCCGTGGACGAGGTCAGCCCGAGCGCGGTCGTAGGCAGGTTCAAGACCACCGAGGACTACCCCGACCACCTCCGCCAGGTTCTGGCCGCCCATGAGCTCGGCGAGCCCCTGGGCCATATCCAGCGCACCATCGTCGTGCAGGGCGACGTCCGCGAAACCGTGCCACGCTACCTGGACGAGAATCCCCAGACGATCATCGCGCTTGCCTACTTCGACATGGACCTCTACGCGCCGACCTGCGAGGTTCTGCAGATCATCCCGCAGTATCTGACCAGGGGCAGCATTGTCGCGTTCGACGAGCTGGCCCATCCCAAGTGGCCGGGGGAGACGACCGCCTTCCGCGAGGTCCTCGGCGGGCGGTTCACCCTTCGGCACATCCCCGGTCGTGAGCCGCCGGTTATCTACCTGCGCTGGGAGGAGTGACGCCGCGTGCGTCGGTGTAGAACCTCACACACTGCTCGTATGTCGGAAGCAGACCCGCGGCGGCGGCCTCGGACAGGGTCGGCGCCGCCGCGTCCTTGATCGAGCGGATTGCGGGGCCCGTGAGCTCCCAGGGCAGCGCCAGGTCCGGGTCCAGCGCGTCGATGTCGATCATCGTTCCGGGAACGTACTCCTCCGAGCACAGGTAACACATGCAAGTATCGTCGGTCAGCGCCTGGAACGCGTGGCCGATCCCGTCGGGAAGGTACACGGCCGTGCCCGACCCGGCGTCCTGGCGGGTGACTGCATAATGGCCAAACGTGGGCGAGCCGACCCGGATGTCCACGGCGATATCGAGCGCCGACCCGCGGACGCACGTTACGAGCTTGGCCTGACCGGGAGGCAGGGTGGTGCCGTGGATCCCCCGCACGGTGTTGCGCCTGGAGACCGAGTAATTAACCTGACGGATCACCAATTCGTGGCCGGTGATGTGGCGCAAGGCCATGCGACGGATCGCCTCGTAGAAGACGCCACGGGAATCTACAATCGGCTCGGGCACGATCAGATAGACGTCGGGGATCGCCAGCTCCGAGATCCGCATACCCACCTCCACGCGGACGGGCTCCAGGCTCCTTCAGCCCTCTTAAGGGGGTAAAACCGAAGTTACGGCCAGTTCGGCAGCTGATTTTCCCGGTTGCGGAAAATCCTGACTACATTCGGTGTCCGGATGTCACCAAACCAGCAGTCGGGGTGCAATTCCTGCGGAGAGCTACGGCAACTTCTTGCTAAGGTCCGGACAAGCCCTTGGTCAGACCAGCCGAGCCGCAGGGATTCCGTGGAATGGCGCTTCCGCATAGGGGCCCAGTCTTCGCCAAAGAATCCCACCCCCCGTGCGCGGTAGCAAGGGCGATGGCGTGGCAGCGAGATCCGCCCTCAATGCCATGGCTGCCCGCAGCGGGCGATCACCATGGTCGGACGGTGGCCCGCCAGGCGCTCTTCCCCATCTTGGCCACCGGCACGGCCGCAAAGGCCTAGCCGCGGTGCTCGGCGGCCAGCCTTTCCAGTTCGGGCACCAGCTCGTTGGGGGCGGGGAACGCGAGGATCTCGTCGCGGAGGCGTGCGGCACCGGCACGGAACGCCGGGTTCTCCAGCATCCGGACGACGCTCTCGCGGATCTTCCGCCCGTCTGACCGGCCAGGCAGGATCGCCGCTCCCGCGTTGAGCCTGCGCAGGTGCCGGTCCTTGAAGGGGGCGTCCAGCGCGGCGCTGATGAGCAACTGGGGAACGCCGCTCAGCAGCGAGCCGTTGAAGGACCCCGCCCCGCCGTGGTGCACCACCACCGAGCAGGTCGGCAGGACGGCGTGCAGGGGCACGAAGTCGACCACGCGGACGTTGTCCGGGACGCTGTCCAGCTTCGCGCGGGCCTCGTCCGGCAGTGTAACGATCACCTCGATGTCAAGGTCGGCCAGCGAGCCCAGGGTTTCCCGGAGCCGTTCGACCGGGATGACCTGCAGCTCAGGCCAGGCCCGCACCGAGACGCCGAATGTCAGCAGCACACGCGGCGTGCGGGGCGGCTCGGCGAGCCATTTGGGGATTACGGCGGGCCCGTTGTAGGGGACGTGTCGCATGGAGACGGTGTGCAGAGTCGATTTTAGGCGGAATGACCCGGGCATCTGGTCGATGGAGAAATGGCCGTTGACGAGGTCTTCGGAGAAGGCGCATCCGTGCTTGCCGCACCACCGTCTGAACCAGTCCGCGAACCCGTCCCGGCGCTGTTGCGGCGGTTGCCGCGCCATCACGGTGTAGTAGTCCTCGCGGAGCCGGGTGTAGAGGTCCACGGAGAACAGGAAGCGGGCGTGCGCGGCGCCGACGACGGTCGCGGCGATGGCACCAGCGAAGGTCGCCGCGTTCCAGACGACCAGGTCGGGGCGCCACCGCCGAGCGTATGCGACGAGGTCGTCGACCATCGCATCGTTGGCCAGCTCCGCCCTCGGCACGACGAGCGTGTCGTAGATCCGGGTGAGTTCCTGCCAGCTCAGCAGTTCCCTGTCGTCACCCAGAGCGTAGAGGGCGGCGGGCTCGCCCGGCGGCGGAGCATCCTCCGGCGTCGTCAGCGTGCCCTCACGCCAGGCACGCCGCACCCGTTCCGCCATGGTTTCCCCTGAGCCGACAGGAACCGCGGTGAGGCCCGCGCCGGTGATCGCACCGATCATGTCCGGCTCGCTGGCCACGTGCACCAGGTGGCCCGCCGTCTGCAGCGCCCAGGCCAGCGGAACGAAATTGAACAGGTGAGTCTTCCAGGGCATCGTCGCGAATAGGACCCGCACGGTCACCGTCTCTTTCTGCGAAAACCACATTCCGAGAATCCTGCGACCGGACAGGCCCCGTCCGGTTCGCCCTCTGATCGCCAGGCTAGCCCGGCCATGGCATCCGCCCTACCCCTAGAGTTGCCAAGCCCCATGACGCCGCTTTCCGGGGGCCCTATGGGGCGGCGGATCCAACGGTCGTTGCAACGGTCTCGGTGGCATGTGAAACTGACCACAGCGTGGCATCCGAATTCCGCGGCCATACCGCCTCGCCGAATGCATACAGCAGCTTCGCGCCGCGCCGGACAACACCCTCCCACGGGTTTCGGCTGCCAGGGACCGGCGATTACTCGGCTATTTTCGTCCTCATGGTCCAGCGAAATATGATCGGGCCAGGCTGTGCCGGGCCAGGTAGGTCGCTCACCCGCTCGAAATGCTCGTACCCGCCATGGTAAGGAATCTTTATCTTCCTCTCAGACCGGCGGGCGGTCTGGACGCGGAGCCCTTCTGGGAGCCCTGGCGGCCCTCCCTCCAGTACGGCACGGACGAGGTCATCGGCGGGAATGGCTCTTGCCAGATGGTTCATCAAAGCTCCTCGTAACGGGGGGCGGTAGTCACCTCTGCCTAGCCCTTCGCACGCGCGTCTCTTGATCGGCTCCCACCAGGCCCGGTTGTCCCGGTACCACGCCACGGTGTCGGCCAGACCGCGCTCGAAGTCATGTTTGGGCCGGTAGCCGAGCTCGGCCCTTGCCTTGCCGTCCTCGACGGAATACCGCCTGTCGTGTCCCTTCCGGTCAGGGACGTAGACCACCTGGCTCCAGTCGCCCCCGCATGCGGCGAGCAGGTGCTCGGTGAGCTCCCGGTTGCTGATCTCTGTGCTGCCGCTGATGTTGTACACCTCGCCGGAACGCCCGTTCGCCCGGGCCAGTTCCACGGCATGGCAATGGTCTTCGACGTGCATCCATTGGCGCACGTTCTGGCCATCTCCGTACAGCGGGACCTTTTCGCCGTCCAGCAGCCCGGTGATGAACAGCGGGATGATTTTCTCCGGGAACTGGCGAGCACCGTAATTGTTACAGCACCGGGTGACCCGGACGTCCAGGCCGTGGGTGCGGTGATAGGCGAGGGCCACGAGATCCGACGCCGCCTTCGATGCCGCATAGGGCGAATTCGGCCCCAGGGGGGCGGTCTCGGAACTGGAACCTTGCTCGACGGAGCCGTACACCTCGTCGGTGGATACATGCACAAAGCGGTCCACCTTGTGCCGCAAGGCCGCATCCAGCAGCATGTGGGTCCCGAGCACGTTGGTGCGCACGAATTCACCGGCAGCGGCGATCGAGCGGTCGACATGAGATTCCGCCGCGAAATGCACCACCTGCTCGACCTCTGCCATCAGCTCGTCGGCCAGGCTCGCGTCGCAGATGTCGCCGTGGACAAACCTCAGCCGGGGATCGGCGAGGTCGAGGTTGCGGAGCGTTCCAGCGTAGGTCAGCTTGTCCAGCACGGTGATTCGTGAGATCCCCGACGATTCCAGGCCACCGGGGCTGAGCAGCATGCGCACGTACGCGGAACCAATGAATCCGGCCGCGCCGGTGACGAGGATGTTCATGTCCCGTGCGTAAATGGTGCCAGCGCCAGGAGCCGGTCATAGGACCGGGCGCAATCCATGACGTACCGGCCGTACGGTGAGTTGTCCATCGCTGCCCCCAGTTCGTAGCAGGCGTCGGGCGTGATGAACCTCATGTTCATCGCGATTTCCTCCACGCAGCAGATCCGGATTCCCTGGCGGTGCTGCACGTCACGAACGAACCGGGCCGCCTCAAGCAGCGTCTCGTGGGTGCCGGTATCCAGCCAGGTGACGCCCCGGCCCAGCGACACCAGATCGGCCCTGCCTTCTTCCAGATAAGCGCGGAGCACGTCGGTGATTTCCAGTTCCCCCCGCGCGGACGGCGCGAGCCGCCCGGCGATATCCACCACTGCGCCGTCGAAGAAGTACAGGCCCGGAATCGCCAGGTTGGAGCGCGGCCGGGCCGGCTTCTCGTCTATACGCACCAGGCGGCCCCTTTCGTCGATCTCCGCGACGCCGAAGTGCTGCGGATCGGAGACCAGGTGGCCGAACAGGATGCATCCCTTCAGCCGGTCCGCGCTCCTGCGGAGCAGCGACGGCAGGTCCGCTCCGTGGAAAAGGTTGTCGCCCAGGATCAGGGCGCAGTCTTCGTCCCCAATGTGGTCAGCGCCCACCCGGAACGCGTCGGCGATCCCGCGAGGCTCTTCCTGCGCTGCGTAGCCGATACTCATTCCCAGTTTCCGGCCGTCTCCGAAGAGCTGGCGGAACATGGGCAGCTCGCCGGGCCGGGTGATGATGAGCACATCTCTGATGGCGGCGAGCATAAGGGTGGAAAGCGGGTAGTAGATCATCGGCTTGTCATAAACCGGTGCGAGCTGCTTGGACGTCACGAACGTCAGTGGCTGCAGCCGCGTTCCGTTCCCGCCTGCGAGAATTATTCCCTTCATCATGGATCAGCTTCTCCCCGGGATGGGGGAACGTGGATAACTCGTGGTTCCGGCATCGGGGATATCGTTAAAGCCTGGCCAATTGCCGGGATACAAGAGCGCTGGGCGTGGGCGCGGTTGGCATCATTCCAGGAGGCGGGCTTGTTCCGGCCCCGGGAACGTGCACGTGCTCTCCGGCGCCGAGACGATCTTGGGGGAGGTAGGTGAGGCTCGCCCCGAACCGGGAGCCGTCACCGAGCACCCGCGCTATCTCGGGTGCCCATTCACCGACGATGACACCGATCTCGCGAACGCCAAGATAGGTGATGTTCTCCAGGGCGTACTCCAGCACCGGCCTGTTGGCGACCGGGATGAGCTGTTTGGGCATCGAGTAGCTGAATGGGCGCAGGCCGGTGCCCTCGCCGCCGGCCAGAACGAGTGCCTTCACGACGGATCGTCTCCCAAGATGGCGGCAACAGTCTTCAACAGGGTTCAACGCGCGAGCTTCTCCACCGCACCGACGACCTCGCCGGGCGATGGAAGCGCCGCGATCTCCATGGAGAGGGCGCGGGCGTGCTCGGCATAGGCGGAATCGGAGAGCAGGTCCGCGCAGAGCCGCGGAATCCGGTCGATGATGTCGCCGCCGGGCGGCAGCGCGATCGCCGCCCCGTACTCGGCCACCCGATTGGAACGCGCAGCGTGAAGCCGGGGAACATGGGGACCGTGGAGGATAAGCTGCGGGACCCCGGCGTTCATGGCGGTCATGATGGTGACACCACCACCGTGGTGGACCATGAGATCGCAGGTCGGCGCGACGACGTCGAGCGGAATCCAGCCCGCTCGTACGTCGCCCAGCACGGCCCGGAGTTCGGCGGCCACCTTATCCGGAACGGCGACCACCACCTCGACGTCCAGCGAGGCGACCTGGGACGCCAGGTCGAAGAGGAACTCGTACGCCTTCAGAAAGGGACCTGGTTCGCGGACCACTCTGCTGCCCGAGGTGACGCACACCCGTGGCTTCGTTCCCCGGGTGTACATCCAGGGCTCCAGCCGCCGCTGCAGGTTCCCAGGTCTCCACCGCATCGGCTGCGCCGGGGCGGCGTCCTGCGGACGCAGGCTCGGCGGGCAGATGTCGATGAACAGGTCGGGTTCGGGAAGCCCGTCCAGCCCCAGCATCGCGAGTTCCGGCCGCAGTTCCTCCGCCGCACCGGGGTCGATCCCGGTCGACTCGGTGGCGACCATGGCGTCCCAGGCATGCCGGACGTAAGGAACACCGAGCTCGGCGGCGAGCAGCGGCGCGGCGTAGACGAGCGTGCCACCGATCACCACATCCGGGCGCCAGACCTCGGCCAGCCCACGCAGCGTATCCATGCAGGCGGCGGCCAGGCGTCCGAACCACCGGCCGATGAACAGGGGGGTCTGCTCGACTGGATCCTGCGGTACCTCCAGCCGGTTCCCAGCGCGGTCGGTGGAGATGAAATGGCGTATCGGCAGGTCGGTGACCGAGATGGCCGCCAGCCCGACGCCCGCGACGGTCGGCATCATGTCCTCGGCCGCCGCCATGAACACCTCGTGGCCCGCGTTGCGCATCGCCCAGGCGAACGGGGTGAGCGCGAAAACGGCCGCCTTGCTGCCAGCCACGACGAACAGCGCTCTCACGGTTCCTCCCGCGACCCGGCCGGATGGTCCGCGATGGTGGTGACACTCGGCGCCTGCCAGAAGACCTCGGCCAGGAGAGAGCAGCCGGAGCGTTTCTCGAGGCGTTTCCTGATCGTCATCGTCCCTACCGAGTCGAGGCGGTCCCCGGCTGTGGGCGGTGCTGACATGACCCCTCCTGACATCATGGCTTTCCGGCCAAGAGTAAGAGGGTGCGTTTAGCTGCCGCAATATCCCAGTCCGATGAGCGCGTTCCCAGTGCCGACTCCTCGCCGGGGGAGTGCCGACGGAGCGTTCAACTGTGGAAATATCGCACTCGAACCGTCACCTTGGAGGCGGCAGCACGCCGTGGTGGACCGCGTTGACTTCCGTCGGTGAATCTGGATCCTAGTGTCTCATAATTGAATTGCCTTTATCGGGACGGCAGCCGTGGCATAATAGAGGCCATGAAATTGTCGGAAGCTGAGCGTGCTGAACTCCGGGCTAAGCTGCCGCCGGGCGGATATGATCGGTCGGTTGCATCTCGCGCGCAGATAGTCCTCTGGCATGATGAAGGTCATTCTGTGCCGGAGATCGCTGCCATGATGAG
>WNGA01022451.1_pt1 | contig 11019 bp, 10 predicted proteins | sample 5400061 | NCBI WGS metagenome assembly WNGA01 (sample SAMN13153366, study PRJNA577476) | soil metagenome | isolation source: 100 cm soil or saprolite under grassland replicate 2 | place: USA:California | collected 2016-06-15
AAACTGCACCTTCGGATTCTTCTTCCCCAGCACTCTCGTGATCGCCGCCGTCAGCGTCGTCTTCCCGTGATCCACGTGCCCGATCGTCCCGATGTTTACGTGCGGCTTTGAACGGTCGAATTTCTCTTTTGACATCTCTTAGTAGCCTCTTCGATTAAGGATTATCAGCGTCATTATTTGGAGCCCGCGATGAGATTTGAACTCATGACCTCCTCCTTACCAAGGAGGCGCTCTACCCCTGAGCTACGCGGGCGCGGTTCCGCGCGTCCTTATATAAATATCTGGAGCGGGCGACGAGATTCGAACTCGCGACCCTCAGCTTGGAAGGCTGATGCTCTACCAACTGAGCTACACCCGCTCAAGAATTTCGAATTTAGTAGAATTTAGAATTGTGAATTTTGTCCGTTCACAGCAACTCATTGCTCGCACCGGTAACTCCGTCAATTCCAAATTCGCAATTCTAAATTCTAAATTCCGACCCCTGGTGGTGCAGGGGGCAGGATTCGAACCTGCGTAGGGCGTTAGCCCGCCGGGTTTACAGCCCGGTGCCATTAACCACTCGACCACCCCTGCATGTAGTTATCAGCAGTTGCTGGAGCCGGCGAAGGGACTTGAACCCCCGACCCTCTGATTACAAATCAGATGCTCTACCAACTGAGCTACGCCGGCCTGCTACAGAGTGCAAATAGCGCATTCCGACAAAATGCGGATACTAACCCCGAAAGAATATCGTTGACTATGCCAAACCCAACCAAGTAAGATTCGAGTTGCCCAATCCTCCTCGGTGTTTGACCGAGGCTCACCTCCGGCGGCCTCCGCCAAAGTTTCCAATCCCATTGTTTGTTGCCTGGAAACCAGTCCACTTTTGATCGATAAAAGGAGATTTAGATGCTCGATACTCACTTCCAATGTGAAAATGTCTTCCTTAGCGGAAGATGGCTACTGGCGTTGCTGGCGGCAAGCCTATGTTTCTCAGCTCGAATTAATGCCCAAACAAGCCCCCAGACCCAGAAAGTTTCGCCACAAATTGAATCTCCCGCAGAGGCTAGTGATGTCGGCATCGGAAGATCGAATCTGGAGTGCGCAGGCTATTTTCGCCTTCCGCCTCTCAACGGACTTCCGCAAGTCGTCGGTGGCGAGCAGGAGCAGGAGAAACGGGTTTACGCCACTGGGGATATCGTCTACATAGATGCCGGCTCGCAACAGGGCGTTCACGAAGGACAAGAGTTTCATGTCATTCGTCCGCGCGGCTGGGTCGAACGTGTGTATCGTCAGAAAAAGGGCAATCTCGGCGTGTTTGTTCAGGAAATCGGGCAACTTCGGGTAATTCGCGTTAAGAGTAACGTCTCGGTTGCCCAGGTGACGTTTTCGTGCGACCCGTTGTTGCTTGGGGACCTTCTGACTGGAGTACCAGACCGCACGTCGCCTGAAATCAGGACCGGGTTTTCGCTTGAGCGGTTCAGTGATCCCAATGGAAAGCCGACTGGTCGCGTGATGATGGCGCGCGATGGACGTGAGATGGTCGCCAGGGGCGATCTGATTTATATAGACATCGGAGCTGAAGACAAGGCAGTCGCCGGTGATTACGTCACAATTTATCGGAAGGTAGGCACCGGGAACCTGGGAGTGATCAAGAACGAAGAACTTGCGCGCCGATCCGACACTGGTTTCGGCAGCGAAAAATACCGTGGCGGCACTTTCTCAATGCAGGCACAACGTTCAAAAGACGTCAAGGATGAGCCCGGCCAATACCGTCACAGTCCAATCAAGACAACTGAGATCAAGAACAAACGACCAGAGATGCCGCGGAAGATTGTAGGCGAGGCGGTGCTCGTCAATGTGCAAGCTCGCACAGCAACGGCAATGATCGTGCACTCGGCGCAGGAAGTTCACACCGGAGACTTTGTCGAAATAAAATGATCACCTGCGCGCGCCTTTGACTTCCTCACTAACGAGGTTCTAATCGCGAACGGAGGCAACCTTCGGCGCTGAAACCTCTCGAGTCTCCGCACGGTCAGCAAGAACCGAGCGGTAAAAGGAGCGAAAATATCCGTACATTGAGAGGCAGGAAGAGATCACGACTATCCAGAGCATGGCGCGCCCGATAGTGTAGAGCAGAACCTGCCAATCGTTTCCCGTCATCAACCCATTTCCTAGCAGGTGTTGCCAGGCGTTGCGTAGCTCGGGCACGGACCAAAACTCAATTGCCGGAAAAGGCTTGCCAAAATTTGCTACCGGAGGCTTGCCGGAAACGCTTGAGGCAATCAACAGCGCCACGGTGATCACCTGACCCACCATCTTAAACTTGCCCATCCTGGATGCGGAGATAACCACACCTTCGGTCGCTGCGATCGAACGCAATCCTGTCACTGCGAATTCTCGTCCAATGATGATCACTACCGCCCATGCCGGGGCTAGTTGATTCTCCACCAATGAGATTAGCGCTGCCGAGATCAAGAGTTTGTCCGCAATCGGATCAAGCAACTTACCCAATCGCGTAACTTGATCACGGCTGCGTGCGAAATGGCCATCGAGGTAGTCTGTGAGCGCAGCGCTTAAGAACATCACCACTCCGAGAATATGACGCGGCACTCCAAACCAGCTTTCTGAAAACGGAGTCAGAAGCACAACTACCAGGAGCGGTATTATGAAGATGCGCAGTAGGGTTAGGGAATTCGGAAGGTTCACACTTATTACCGCCGAAGTGTCAAGCGCGAAGAATAGCTCAGGAGTTTAACGAAGTGTAGGACTCAGAAGAAAAGAGGTCAAGAGAGAGTTCGGAGTTGGCCCACCCTGATGTCCTAACTTTTACCGAACCGCGACCTTGGTAGTCGCTTTGAACTTTGTTCTCGTCTCCGCTAGAATCAGGGATTCTCCGCCTCGCGAAATTCGCTGCTGAGGCGGCCCGTGTCGGTTTGAGGTTCCATGGCTATTGATCGCATCACAGTACGAGGCGCCCGCCAGCATAACCTCAAGAACGTCAACGTGGAAATCCCGCGCGATAAGTTTACCGTCATTACAGGCCTCTCCGGGTCCGGCAAATCGTCGCTCGCGTTCGATACGATTTATGCTGAAGGGCAACGCCGTTATGTCGAATCGTTATCAGCCTATGCTCGTCAATTCCTGGATCAGCTCGAAAAGCCCGATGTCGACTCCGTAGACGGTCTTTCGCCCGCAATCTCCATCGAACAGAAGACAGTGTCGCGCAGCCCCCGTTCTACAGTGGGAACGGTAACTGAGGTCTACGACTATATACGGTTGCTTTTCTCTTCGATTGGGCAGCCACATTGTCATGTTTGTGGCGCTCAGATCACCCGCCAAAGCGTCGAGCAAATCGTGCAAAACGTCCTGGCTCTTCCCGAAGGAGAGCGCGTAATGATTTTGGCGCCGATTGTTCGCGGTCGAAAGGGTGAGTTTAAGAAGGAGCTCGAGAAACTCGCGAGAGACGGTTTTCTCCGCGCGCGAGTTGACGGCGAATTACTCTCGCTCGACGAGCAGATACGACTTGATAAGAGGCGCAACCACACGATTGAGGCGGTAGTCGATCGGCTGCTGATTAAACCAGGAGTCAATGAGCGATTATCCGAATCGATACGAACCGCGTTGAAACTCACCAGCGGCGCCGTGCTTGTTTCGGTGGTTGATGGAGAAGAAAAACTCTATTCAGAGCGGATGGCTTGTGTTAACTGCGGCATCAACGTGCCGCCGCTCGAGCCTCGCTCCTTTTCCTTCAACTCCGCATACGGCGCCTGCAAGCGTTGCCACGGACTGGGCACAGTACTCGAGGTTGACCGAGCGAAATTGATCCCCGACGCCACCTTGCCTGCGGAAAAATTAGCTGGTCTGTACTCCTATGAGAGCCAGTGGAAGGGGGCATTGCGGTGGTTGCGGGATCGCCTCACCGAAGCACCCTCTGAAAGCGTCCGTCTGGCCTTGGAGGAACTTGTCTCACCGACATGCTGCCCTGACTGCAAAGGACGACGGCTGCGTTCGGATTCGTTAGCGGTACGTGTTGGAGGGCGAGGCATCGCGGATTACACGGGGATGCCAATAGAAGACGCGGTCCAAGCTTTTCAACATATCAAGCTAAGTGCACGCGAAGAGCAGATCGCCGGATCGATCCTGCGGGAAATCAGGAATCGGTTAGGTTTCCTGCAGCATGTGGGCCTTGGCTACCTGACGCTTGATCGGTCTTCGTCGACCTTGTCTGGTGGTGAAGGCCAACGTATTCGACTTGCTACCCAAATCGGCTCACAACTTCGTGGTGTGCTTTATGTTCTCGACGAGCCATCTATCGGATTACACCCACGCGACAATCAAAAACTTTTGGAAACGCTGATCGCACTCCGCGACCTTGGCAACACAGTTTTGGTTGTCGAGCATGACGAAGAGACGATTCGCAGAGCTGATTACGTCGTCGATCTTGGCCCGGGGGCCGGCGCTCACGGCGGAGAGGTTGTGGCCAGCGGTACGGCCGAGGAAGTCGCTAACAATCCCAATTCGATCACCGGACTCTACATACGTGGATTGAAAAAGATCCAGGTGCCGGAGCAGCGACGTTCTCCCAATGGCAAGTACCTCACTATCAACGGCGCGCGAGCAAATAATTTGAAGGAGATCGACGTCTCGTTCCCGCTCGGCTTGTTGACGGTGATTACCGGTGTATCAGGTTCGGGCAAATCCACGCTCGTCGGCGATATTCTTTATCGCGCTTTGGCCCGTCACATTTATGGTTCGCTTGCCGAGCCCGGCTCTTACACCGCCATCGAGGGCCTCGAACACCTCGACAAAGTAATCGAGATCGATCAATCCCCAATCGGTCGTACGCCGCGGTCGAATCCTGCAACTTATACCGGTCTGTTCACACCGATACGCGAACTTTACGCGATGCTGCCGGAATCACGTGAGCGTGGCTACAAACCGGGGCGGTTTTCTTTCAACGTTAAAGGAGGACGTTGTGAAGCGTGCGAAGGCGACGGCATGAAGCGCATTGAAATGAACTTTCTGCCGGACGTTTATGTGCTTTGCGATGTCTGCCGCGGCGCTCGCTACAATCGGGAAACTCTCGCCGTCAAGTACAAAGGGAAATCGATCGCTGAACTCCTGGATACGACTGTGGAAGAAGCACTGACTCTGCTCGAAAACATTCCTCAGATTCAACAAAAGCTCCAAACATTGCTCGACGTCGGTTTGGGATATATCAAGCTGGGCCAATCAGCAACAACGCTGTCAGGCGGGGAAGCTCAACGCATCAAGTTGGCGAAGGAGCTATCCAAGCGGGCGACGGGCAGGACCATCTATATTCTCGACGAACCAACGACGGGCCTGCATTTTGCGGACGTCCACAAGTTGCTGGACGTGCTCCAGCGACTGGTCTCACTGGGCAATACCGTGTTGGTCATTGAACACAATCTGGACGTAATCAAGAGCGCTGATCACATCATCGATCTTGGACCGGAAGGTGGTTCCCACGGCGGGCGTGTAGTGGTTAGCGGAACTCCGGAAGAGGTGGCTCGGTCGCGGCGCTCGCACACGGGACAGGTATTGCGACCTCTCCTTAACGGACGCCTGCCACGCAACGGCAACGGTTCAAACGATCGCGAAGACAAGAAGATCGCCTGATCACGCGTGATATACTGACACTATGGAAGCCGCGATAGACAGGATTAAATTAGACAGGACCGCGTTTGAGGTTTTCTCATCATTCGAAGAAGCCGAAGCTGCCGACCGCGCATACTGGCACTCTCGGACTCCAGAAGAGAGATTGCTAGCTGTGGAACTGATGCGACAAAGCGCTTATGGATACGACCCGGCTACCGCCAGACTTCAAAGAGTTCTTGAAATTACTCAACTCAAGCAACGTTGAGTATTTGCTCATCGGCGGCTACGCAGTTGGTTACTATGGGTATCCTCGTCCAACCGGAGATATGGACATTTGGATTCCTCGTAATCCTAACACCGCGGGGAAGATTGTTGTGATCCTGGAAGAGTTCGGATTTACCTGTCCTGTTCAAGTCCTTCTTGCAGAAAACCAGGTAGTTCGGATGGGTGTCCCACCTTTTCGCATTGAGGTCCTCACAACAATCGACGGCGTTAAGTTTTCGGAATGTTATACCGAGAGAGTTCAAGTCATGCTGGACGGAGTTGAAGTAAGTCTAATAAGTTTGCCCCGATTGAAAGAGAACAAGAAAGCGAGCGGCAGATCAAAAGACATTACTGATTTGGAGAATCTGCCTTAAAAGACCCAAATCATTATGCCATCGCCAAGGCTTCGGGTAAGCGCCATCACCGGAGCCGCGCCAACAATGTCAATTTACGACAACGATCTTCGACCTCTTAGCCTTGATGAAGTTACCACCTACTCGCTCGCATCTCGCCCGAGCAAAGTTGCTCTAGACGACTTTGCCCGACCCATTGCGGAAACAGCATCCCTGCGGACTTTTTTAAATAGCCTTCCGAATATTCTTGCCGTTCAAAATTTGAGAGCCCTTGCGCAACGCATGCGTCGCGCGCGCGAATTGCACAAGCCGATAATCTGGGGCATCGGTGGTCACGTAATCAAGACAGGACTTGCACCCGTGATGATCGATCTTATGAACCGCGGTTTCATCACGGCCATCGCCACAAATGGTTCGGTGTTGGTCCATGATGTGGAGATCGCTCTGGTGGGCTCGACTTCCGAAGATGTGGACGCCACGCTGGGAAAAGGCGCCTTTGGAGGAGCGGAGGAAACCGGGAAACTTTTGAATCAAGCCGCCCAGGAAGGTGCACGAGATGAAATAGGCCTGGGTGAAGCGCTCGGCCGTGCTCTTTCGGGGTTGAACCCAAAAAACGGTGACTACTCTCTGCTGTGTGCGGCTTACAGGGCCCATGTACCCTTTACTGCCCACGTGACCATTGGTGGCGACATTGCCCATTTCCATCCGAATGCTGACGGCGGCGCTCTGGGAACTACGACACACACCGACTTTCGTCTGCTAGCAGAATTAGTGAGGCGAATGGATCAAGGCGGAGTTTATCTCAATGTCGGATCGGCAGTCGTCTTACCTGAAGTCTTTCTGAAATGTATAACCCTGGTACGCAACCTGGGCCATGAATTAACAGATATTACGACCGCAAATTTTGACTTCATACAATCTTACCGACCATTAACCAATGTCGTGCGTCGTCCCACCGCGAACAACGCCGGCCAGGGTTATGCAATAACGGGCCATCATGAAATAACAATTCCGCTGCTCGCCGCCGAACTGATTTGCGGAGGCGGCAAAGAATAGACAGAATCTGCCGCAGGTTCACTTCCCTTCTCAAGCTGTGCCACCGCAAACAGGTGTCGTGGATCATCCCCAAACGTCAAATGCCATTTCGATGACAGGCTCTGAACACTCAGGCCCACCTCCCGACAGAGTGCGTTAAACTCCGCCTCATTAGTCAAAGCTTCACTGAAAGCCATTGCTGCTGCAATTCGCCTGACGAATCGCAACCGGGCTACGGCAGAAGACTGGAAAGCAAAAGTGAAGTGCGTTACCAGCGGATAGAAACTCTGATCGTAAATGTGCTCGCAAGCTTGTTCGAAAGGCAGTTGATGAGCAGCCTCCCGTCTGAGTTTCATGTAACAACGCAAGGCTCCGACTACATCCTTTGGCGTCAGTTCGGAAACGGCAAACAGGTCCGTGATGATTGATTCGGCCTGCTGCCAAACAGTTCCGGTATTTCCGCCAAGTACACGTGCGACTGGTGGCCCGATACCAACGTACGCTGAAAGAAGTGCCCTCTCCCAAAGCGGCGCCGAATCCGCATATGCGTCAAACAGTCTAGGCAGTTTTCATAGCTCGCCAATCGCGTTCGTCGAAAGAGCGCCATTTCCCAGGCCAAGGCATTACCTCCAGACTGTCCTTCGCATTAGCTGGGCAAACACTCTGCAAGCTTGTTCCTGCGCGTTTACGGCAGTTAACGCCCGATATTCTAAGAACAGAAAGATGCTGCGCGACGAGATTCTTTCGTCTGGAGCAGAATTAGCTATTGCAGTTGGAGTCTGGATGTGTCGAGTACCATTCAACCAGTACGCGATTCACAGGCCCAATTACACCTAAACTCGTTAGCTAGGCTATAATCCGCAGTCGCGCTTTGAGCCTCAGCGATTGCAAAGTCGAATAGCACGGGTGAAGTAAGAAGATCGATAGTACGAGGGTGGGCCATGCAGCCTGAAAAGCTTAAGCACTTTCGCGAGATCCTCCTCGAACAACTACGAGAGCACACCGAAAACATTCGCACGGAAAAGGCTACGGCTCTTGAAGCTTCGGACGATGGCGTCAAAGACAGCGTAGACCTCTCGCTCATGGACGTGAACCAGGAGATCGCCTTCCGTCTCGGCGAACGCGAATCGCAAATGGTCGCCGATACTGATCAGGCGCTCTTAAGAATTGAAGAAGGAAGTTATGGGAAATGCGGTCGTTGTGGTCGAGACATTGACGAGCGTCGCCTGGAAGCAGTACCGACAGCGCGTTACGATGCTAACTGTCAGACCATAATTGAACGAGCACTGGGAGAAGAAACTCCTTCGTTATAATTATTAGCCACAGATTAACGCGGATAACGCGGATCAGAAGAGACCGCAGGCATAAGTGATCCTCAGGCCTTTGGATGCGCCCGATCGTAAACCTCGATCAGTTTTTCCATCGAAACATGAGTGTAGATCTGGGTCGTGGAAAGACGCGCGTGGCCGAGCAGTTCCTGGATGTCGCGAAGATCTGCGCCACTATCTAGTAAGTGTGTAGCGAAGGAGTGACGCAGCGCATGCGGGCTGATGTTGTGCATTCCGGCGCAGATGCGAATGTATTTTTCGACCACGCGTCCCACAGACCGCGTCGTGATCCGCGTGCCCTGATAATTAAGAAAAAGCGCTCTCTCATCACGAAGTGAAATCGGTGCTTGCATTATGAAAACGTCGCGGACTCCGAGGTAACTTTGTAATGCTTCAAGCGCCGGTTCGCCAAAGGGCACAATCCGTTCCTTCCGGCGCTTTCCGGTGACGCGAATCAATTTATTTCCCGGGTCCACGTCGCCAAGGTTGAGTTTAGTAAGCTCCGAAACACGCACACCTGTTGCGTACATCAATTCGAGCATGGCGCGATCGCGCTTACCGAGATCGGTATCCGCATCCGGGCTTTCGATGAACCTGATGGCTTCTTCAACGGAAAGGTGGTGAGGCAGCTTTTTTTCCAGGCGCGGCGTAGTAACCAGTTTCGCGGAATTCGTCTCCAGGAGGCCTTCGCGTACAAGAAACTGAAAGAAGGTACGCAATGCTGCTAGTTTTCGCGCGATTGAAGACTTCCTCTTCTGGGCCTTGTGCAAACTAGCAAGCCATTCACGAATTGTAATGTGATCAATCTGGCTGAGGTTTGGGAACTTTCGCTTTTGAGTTTTGGGATCGGCAGGCGCTAGATAGTCCAGAAACTGTTGCAGGTCACTTGAGTAGTTGCGGAGGGTGTGTTCGCTGACGTTCCGTTCGTAGCGCAAGTGCTCGAGGAACTGATCTACCAGTTTCATCATGACGCTTATTGATCACCAATCATTCGACTACATCGCATCGGGCTTTGGAGAATAGTAGCCTCTGCGGGATCGAATCCGAACATCCTTCCGGGTCTTTAGCCGCAATTCAATCGCATGAAATCGACCATCTCGATGATCGCCCGAGGGGTAGTAACTGAGAATATATTGTTGCGCCAGATCGGCAGTGATTTGATCAAAAGCAGCGTTTAACTCCGCAACACTCTTTGGTATGTAAACGGCGCCTCCGGTCTGACCCGACAATTGCTCCATCCGCCGTTCGGCTGCGAGTGCGCGCAGATTTGCTCCTTCGTATAAACCGGTCTGCACAACAAAAATCTGGCAGTCATCGGCCAGCACTCGTTGCATCGTCGTCTCGAAATCAGCTCGGCTTGTAGTTTCGATACCGTCCGAAACTATTACCAGTACTCTCCGCCCTGAGTAGGGTCGAAGATATCCGGCAGCGTCGATGATAGCGTCAAAAAGCGAGGTGGAACCCTCAGGCTTTCCAAAAGTTTGAATCGTTTGCTCCAGCTTTTGCACGTCACGTGTTAGTGGCTGTGCGAGATAACTATCCGTTTCAACGGAGTAGATGGCTGCTTCGTCAATTGGCCGCATGACGCGACGAAAGAAATTCATCGCTGCCTCTTTTTCAAATTCGCGCGCAGAATCAAGACTGCCACTATTGTCAAACAGCATTGCCATGCGCACACTGGTTTCACTGCGCGTCAGGTCACTCAACGGTCGCGGTTGTCCATCTACCCAGAGTTCGAAATCATCAAGCTTTAAACCGGTAACCGCGGTGCCATGCTGATCAACGATCGAAGCTGGAATGGGAACGAGGTTCGACGTGATCCGAACAACGTCAGCCGAATCCACTTCGTCACCTGGCTCTTTCTGAGGGCTTGAATTCTTACTGGGGTTTGACGCGCGGAGCGGATCGGCGATTGGGCCTGGCGGCCTCGGCTGCGGCTTTTCAGTTTGAGGTGCTTTCGGTGCCTTTCGGCGTCCGGATTGACCGGCAATAGCGGGAAGGAAGAGGAGCGTAAAACAAAAACATATCGCTAAGCCCGACATGGCTTGGCGCGGAAGCACCATCATCCGGCCACGACCTGCGCCGAATCGTGCAACGTTTGAATTCCTTCCACCCAGGGTTGCCATTCTTTCAACGCCTGCTCGACTTGTAGTTGACGCCGCTCTCGTTTTCTACGTACACGCCGCCGATCTTGTTCATCAAGGGGCTGGAGTAACGCGAACGTGATGTTCACCGGTTGAAAATTCTTTGTCTCTGCCGTCGCGACGTATCGCGCCAGAGCCCCCATGGCGCTCTTCGGCGGCGCCTCAATCAGTTCTCGACCCGCGGCAAGCCGCGCCGCATTCACTCCTGCCAGCCAACCCATCGCTACTGATTCTACGTACCCTTCAACCCCGGTGATTTGTCCGGCAAAAAAGAGTTTCGGACGCTGCCGTGTT
>WNGA01014254.1_pt1 | contig 11017 bp, 9 predicted proteins | sample 5400061 | NCBI WGS metagenome assembly WNGA01 (sample SAMN13153366, study PRJNA577476) | soil metagenome | isolation source: 100 cm soil or saprolite under grassland replicate 2 | place: USA:California | collected 2016-06-15
TGCCAGGCAGACGTCAAGGTTCAGATGGGCAGCAAGGTCACCCGCGGCCTCGGCGCCGGCGGGGACTGGACGCGCGGCCGCGACGCCGCGGACGAGAGCCGCACGGAGCTGACCGCTGTGGTCCAGGAATCGGACCTGGTTTTCGTCACATGCGGGATGGGCGGCGGCACCGGCACCGGTTCTGCGGCGATCGTCGCCGAGCTGGCCAAGGGCGCCGGCGCGCTGACCATCGGCGTCGTCACCAGGCCGTTCGCCTTTGAGGGCCGCATCCGCAACGACACGGCCGAAGAGGGAATCAAGGCGCTCCGCAGCCAGGTCGACGCCCTGATCGTCATCCCCAACGATCGCCTGGCCCAGGTCGCGAGCTCCAAGACCACCCTCGAGGAGGCGTTCCGGATGGCGGATGATGTCCTCCGCCAGGGCGTCCAAGGGATCTCGGACCTGGTGACGCAGCCCGGCGTGATCAACCTCGACTTCGCGGACGTGAAGGCGATCATGGAAAACGCAGGCGAGGCCCTCATGGGCATCGGCCATGGAGCCGGAGACACCCGCGCCGAGGACGCCGCCAAGCAGGCGGTCTCCAGCCCGCTGCTGGAGACATCCATCGACGGCGCCAAGGGCATCCTGTTCAACATCACCGCCGGCAAGGACATCACCCTGCAGGAGGTGCAGAAGGCCGCCGAGATCGTTCGCTCGGCCGCCGACCCTGGCGCCAACATCATCTTCGGTGTCGTGCGCGACGACACCATGCAGGGCGAGATCAAGATCACCGTCATTGCCACCGGCTTCGGCGGCAAGACCCAGAGCGAGGCCAAGCAGGAGGTGGTCCGGCGGACGCTCGAGCGGGCCGAGTTCGGCACCGAGGACCTGGGCGACATCAACATCCCGGCTTTCCTTCGCAACCGAATGTAATCGTCTATGGATCCAATCAGCGGGAGGGAGAGCAGCGGCGCCTGCCCGGCCGAAGGCCGGGTCGGCTTACCACTGGGGTCCCCGTGCGCAGCACGGGAGCGCGTGAGAGGGAACCGGCAGGTTTCCTCCGTACTGCGGTCACCACGACCTGAAGGTGGTCGACTCCCGCGACTCGGAGGTCGGGGAAGCGATCCGCCGGAGGCGTGAGTGCCTGCAGTGCGGGCAGCGTTTCACCACTTACGAGCGGATCGAAGCAGTCCCGTTCTACGTCACCAAGAAGGATGGCCGGCGCGAGGATTTCGACCCGCAGAAGCTCTTCACCGGGCTGAAGAAGGCGACCGAGAAGCGCGACATCTCGCCCGAGCGGCTGCGCGCCATCGTCGACGACATCGAGGCGGAGCTCCGGCGCTCGGGCCGGGTCGAGATCCCAAGCGGGGAGATCGGCGAGATGGTGATGGACCGCCTGCGCGACCTTGACGAGGTCGCATACATCCGCTTTGCGTCGGTCTACAGGGAGTTCATGGACCTCCAGCAGGTCAAGCGGGAGATCGAACAGGTGCTCAGCTCCCGCCGTCCGTAGCTCGTAAGCTCCGTCGCGTGTCCACCATCGAGCAGGTGTTGAGGATCCCGGCGTTCGAAGGCGAGCACGGCCTCATCCACGGTTTCTCGACGATGGCCCTGGGCAACATGGGACTTACGCACGCGCCCGACCCTGAGGCTGTCCTTGGATCCAGGCGCGACTTCGCCCGTGCGCTCGGCATCGATATCGAGCCGATCACCACCGCGGGCGCGGTCCACGGCGCGGGCGTTGCGCGTGTCGATGAGCCGGTCGACGTCGTCCAGGGCGTCGACGCGCTGGTCACCGATCGCCCGGGCGTCGCCCTCTTCGCGACCTACGCCGACTGCTACCCGATCGTGCTCTGGGACCGTGATGTGCGCAGTGCGGCGCTGGTCCACGCGGGATGGCGCGGGACGCTCGCCGAGGTGGGGCGCGCGGCGGTCAGGGCCATGCACGATGAATACGGCTCAGATCCCGAACAAATCCTCGCCGGAATCGGGCCAGGCATCTGCGGCAGGTGCTACGAGGTGGGCGCCGAGGTCGCCGACCGCTTCGATGCGCGCTTCGTGCGTCCGAGCCCGGGCGGCCGCTTCCTGCTCGACCTCGCGGCCGCCAACAAGGCCCAGCTGGAAAAGGCTGGCGTGCGCAACGTCCACGTCATCGGCCTCTGCACCAAGGAGACCCCATACCTGCCGTCACACCGGCGCAGCCCGGACGGCACTCGGTTCGGCGCCATCGTCTCGTTACGATGACCGCGGTCTCGGAGCGTCTTGCATCCGTGCGCGCCCGCATCGAGCGCGCGGGCCGCAATCCAGACGAGGTGGCGATCGTAGCGGTGACCAAGGGCTTCGACGTCTCCGCGTGCCGCGACGGGCTCGCGGCCGGGCTGCGCATGCTGGGCGAAAATCGTGTGCAAGAGGCGCTGCGGAAGATCGAGGCACTTCCGGAGGCGGAGTGGCACCTCATCGGCCATCTGCAGACCAACAAAGTGCGCACCGCGGCGGGACGGTTCGCCCTGATCCAGTCGGTGGACTCGGTGCGACTCGCGGAGCGCATCGCGCAAATGACGCCCACGCAATCGGTCCTGGTGGAGGTGAATGTGGCCCGCGAGCCGCAGCGATCGGGCGTCGATCCGGCGCAAGCGCTCGACGTCATCACCGTCGTCGCGGGCCTTCTCGACCTGCAAGGGCTGATGGCGATGGGTCCATCGCACGGTGATCCGACGCCCGCGTTCACGGAGGTGCGGGAGCTGCGCGACGCGGCGGTACAGCGCCTGGGCAAGCGCCTGCCGATCCTGTCGACGGGTATGAGCAGGGACTTCGAGGCGGCCCTGGCCGCCGGAAGCACGATGCTACGATTGGGCGAGGTGCTGTTCGGGCCGCGTCCGGCCTGATCCCTGGAACTATGACTTTTATCGCTGCGCTTCTGACGTACCTGCTTTACGCGTTCATCATCGTGCTGTTCGTGCGCGTCGCCTTCTCGTGGGTGAGCCCGTTTCCCACCAACCCGGTGTCGCGGTTCGCCTTCAGGATCACCGAACCATTCCTCGCCCCGGTGCGCCGTTGGGTGCCGCCGGTTTCGGGCATCGACCTTTCGCCGCTGGTGGTGATGCTGGTCGCCTACTTCATCATCGCCGCCCTGCGGACTGTCTAAGGCTCCACAGACCTCTTTGCAAGTCCAGATGTTCGAAAAGGTAGAGCCGAAGGTCAGCTTCCCCGACCTGGAGAGGCAGCTCATGGCGCGCTGGAAGGAGGAGCAGACCTTCCAGAAGTCGCTCGAGCTCCGAGCGGGCAGGCCGCGGTTTGTCTTCTACGAGGGCCCGCCGACCGCGAACGGCAAGCCGGCCACGCACCACATCCTCGCGCGCGCCTTCAAGGATCTCTTTCCGCGGTACAAGACCATGAAGGGCTTCTACGTCGAGCGCAAAGCGGGGTGGGACACGCATGGCCTCCCGGTCGAGATAGAGGTAGAGAAGAAGCTGGGCATCTCGGGCAAGTTCGAGATCGAAAACGAGATCGGCGTCGAGAGGTTCAACGAGCTCTGCCGGAAGAGCGTCTACGAGTACGTCGAGGACTGGGTCGCCTTCAGCGAGCGCATGGCCTTCTGGCAGGACTACGAGCATGCGTACTGGACGCTCGACTCCGAGTACATCCAGTCGGTCTGGTGGGCGCTCAGCGAGATGTGGAACCAGGGCCTCGTCTACAAGGGCTTTCGCGTCGCGCCGTACTGCTCGCGGTGCGCCACACCTCTCTCGAGCCACGAGCTGGCGCAGGGCTATCGCGACAACGTTCCCGACCCGAGTGTCTTCGTCCGCTTCCGACTGAAGAAAGATCCGAACACATCGATCCTCGCCTGGACGACCACGCCCTGGACACTGCCCGGCAACGTCGCGCTCGCGGTCGGCGAGGACGTCGATTACGTCAAGGTCAAGCAGGCCGACGAGCACGTGATCCTCGCCGAGGCGCTGCTATCGGTGCTGCACGGCGAGTACGAGGTCGTCGAGCGGATGAAAGGACGCGACCTCGTGGGCCTCGACTACGAGCCGCTGTTTCCGTACTCGATACCGGAAGAAGGCCGAGCTCACTACGTCGTCGATGCCGACTTCGTTTCCACCGCTGAGGGCACGGGCGTTGTGCACACCTCTGCGCTGTATGGCGTCGACGACCTGCGCCTTTGCCAGGACAAAGGCATCCCGTTCCGGCACACCGTCGGCCTCGATGGCAAATTCCTTCCCTACGTGGAGAAGTTCGCCGGCCTCCACGTCAAGGAGGCCGACCCCGTGATCCTCGACGACCTTCGCGAGCGAGGCCTGCTGTACAGGTCGGAGACGATCCTTCACACATACCCCGAGTGCTGGCGCTGCAAGACGCCCCTCATCTACTACGCCCTCGACGCGTGGTATATACGGACCACCGATCGCAAGGCGGAGCTGATCGCCAACAACGCCGCCACCAACTGGGTGCCCGCGCACATCAAGACCGGCCGCATGGGCGACTGGCTCGAGAACAACGTCGACTGGCAGTTCTCGCGGAGCCGCTACTGGGGCACGCCTGTGCCGATCTGGATCTGCGAGGGCTGCGACGACCAACGCTGCATCAGCTCGGCGGCCGAGCTTGGCCTGAAAGACGACGTGGATCTCCATCGTCCCTACATCGATTCCGTGACGCTTCCATGCGAGAAATGCGGCGGCGTCATGCGCCGCGTGCCGGAGGTGCTCGACACCTGGTTCGACTCGGGTTCGATGCCTTTTGCACAGCGCGGTTATCCCCGCCAGGGCAAGGATCTCTTCGAGCAAACCTTCCCGGCCGACTTCATCTCCGAGGCGATCGATCAGACCCGCGGCTGGTTTTACACGCTGCTGGCGATCTCAACCCTTCTCTTCAAGCAGAACTCGTACCGCAATGTCATCTGCCTGGGTCACGTGGTCGACCCCAAAGGCAAGAAGGCGTCGAAGTCGCGCGGCAACGTTATGGACCCGAACTACCTCTTCGACACGTTCGGTTCGGATGCCGTGCGCTGGTATTTCTACACATCGACGCAGGTCGGCGAGAACTACCGCACCGGCGACGCTGCGCTAAGAGAGACGGTGCAGCAGTTTTTCATCCCGTTGTGGAACTGCTACTCGTTCTTCATCCTCTACGCGCGCCCCGACAACTTTGATCCCACACAGGCCCCAGTCCCAGTCGCCGAGCGCCAGGTGCTGGACCGCTGGCTGCTTTCCAGGTTGAGCGGTCTTGTCGCCGCGGTGAACAGCGGTCTCGACGCCTACGACGCCGTGGAGCCCGCGCGCCGCATCCACCGATTCGTCGACGACCTGTCGAACTGGTACATCCGCCGCTCGCGGCGCCGCTTCTGGAAGTCGCAGTCCGACCGCGACAAGCTGGCCGCCTACCAGACTCTGTATGAGACGTTGCGCACGCTGTCCTTGCTGATGGCGCCTTTCGCGCCGTTCGTTTCCGACGCGATCTACCGAAACCTGTCCAGCGACCGATCGGTGCACCTGGCCGATTTTCCGGAGCCCATGGGGACCGAGGACCCGCAGATCGAAGCTGATATGGGCCGCGCCCGCCAGGCGGTCGAGCTAGGGCTCGCCGCGCGCGACGCGGCAAGGCTGAAGGTACGGCAGCCACTGGCCGGCATCGCGCTTCCCGGGGAGCCGCTGCCCGAGGACATTGCAACCATCGTGCGTGACGAGCTGAATGTGAAAAGCATCACGTTCGGCGCTCCCGAAGTGAAGCTCGACACTGTCATCACCGAGGAGCTGAAGCTCGAGGGCCTGGCGCGCGAGATGGTGCGGGTGATCCAGGACCGGCGCAAGAAGCTGGGCCTCAACGTCGAGGATCGCATCCACACCTGCTACGTGGCCGACGGCATGCTGGTCCGCGCGCTGGAAAGACACGCCGACTACATCAAGACCGAGACTCTTTCGGTGACCCTCGAGCCCGGGAAGGACGAGTGCGATGGTGAGCAGCTTTTGCTGGAAGGAGAGCAGCTCTGGATCGGCCTTCGGCGAACCTGACCTGGGTGACGCCGGGGCGCGTGCTCTTTGTCGTCGTCGCCGTGGTCGTGTTCGCGCTCGACCGGGCGACCAAGAGCATCGTGGCGGCAACGATCCCTTACGGCACAGAGGTGCAGGCGATCGGAAATCTGGTCGGGATCACCAACGTGCGGAATTCCGGGGCCGCCTTTGGCGTCGCGCCCGCCGGCGCGGTCTTCTTCTTGATCGCTTCGGTGGTGGTGGCGATCGCCCTCGTCGTGTACGTGATGCGCCAGCCTGGCGACCTGCCGACGGATGCGATCCTCGGCCTGATCCTCGGCGGTACTGTCGGCAACGGCTTTGATCGGGTGATGTACGGAACGGTCACCGACTTCGTCAACATCCACTTTTGGCCGGTGTTCAACCTGGCGGATTCAGCCATCAGCATCGGCGTCGTCCTGCTCGTCGCCGGGTACTTCCTACGCAGACCGAACAACGCCGCCTGATCGCGGAAGCAGCCGCGCCACGGCTCGACCGTTTCGTGGCCGAGCAGCTGCCTGACCTCAGCCGCGCTGCGGCGGCGCGCCTCATCAAAGGCCACCTCATCCTGCTCAACGACCGCCCGGCCGAGCCCGCAACGCGCGTAGCCAAGGGCGACGTGGTCGACGTCGAACTGCCCGAGGCCTTCGTGACTGAGGTCACTGGCGAGCTGATCCCGCTGGAGATCGTCCACGAGGACGACGACCTGGTGGTGGTCAACAAACCCGCCGGCATGGTCGTGCATCCGGCGCCGGGCCACTACTCCGGGACGCTGGTGCATGCGCTGCTTGGTCGCGGGGGCGGCTGGTCGTCCGTGGGCGGCGAGACTCGCCCGGGGATCGTGCACCGCCTGGACAAGGGCACCAGCGGACTGATCGTGGTCGCGCGGCATGACGCCGGACATCGGTCGCTCTCGAAGCAGCTGAGCGACCGGACGCTGAGCCGTACGTACCTGGCGGTCGTGCGGGGCCTGGTCAAGCACGACGCGGGCGAGCTGGAAGGCCCGATCGGGAGGCACCCGACGGAGCGCAAGCGCATGGCGGTGGTCGCCGGCGGGCGCTTCGCGCGCACGAGGTACACGGTCGTCGAGCGTGGGCGCGCGCATACACTGCTTCGGTGCGACCTCGACACCGGGCGCACGCACCAGATCCGCGTTCATCTCGCGGCGATGGGCCACCCGGTGGCGGGAGACACCGAGTATGGCAAGCGCCATGCCGGAGATCCCCAGCGCCCGATGCTCCACGCCTGGCGCCTACAGCTGCGGCACCCCCGCACGCGCAAGGAGATGACGTTCGAGGTTCCGCCCCCGGAAGACTTCGAGATGTTCTGGGCGTCGGTCAAATGAGCGGGCGTCGAGGCCTGCTCATCGTCATTTCGGGGCCCTCGGGCGTGGGCAAGGACACGCTCATCCGCCGGCTGCTGGAGCTAGACGGCAAGCTGCGCTACTCGGTCTCGTACACGACGCGGCAGCCGAGGCCTAGCGAGGTGGACGGGGTCAACTATCACTTCGTGAGCCGCGACGCTTTCGAGAAGCTCCTCAAGGAGGGCGCGTTCATCGAGCACGCAACGTATGACGGCAACCTGTACGGGACGCCGCTGGCGCCGCTCGATCGAGTCCGGGACGCCGGCCACGACATCGTCTTGAAGATCGACGTCCAGGGCGCGGAGCAGGTCCGGCGGCGCGCATCCGACGCCCTTCTCATCTTTCTCGCGCCTCCATCGATGAAAGAGCTGCTGCGGCGCCGCACCGAACGCCACAGTGAGAGCGCCACGGACATGACCGCCCGGCAGCGCATCGCGCAGCGAGAGATGGAGCTGGCGCCGCACTTCCAGCACGTGGTCGTCAACGACGACCTCGAGCGCGCCGCCCGCGAGGTGCTGGAGATCATTCGCAAGGCGCGCGAGCGCCAAACTTAAGTTCGTGCCGCTGGACTCAACCCCCGTCCCGAACGAGCTTGGCGGCCTGCGCATCGCGCTGCTGGTCGCGGGCGGGATCGCCGCGTACAAGCTGGTCGATCTCGCGTCGGCGCTCACACAGGCCGGCTGCCAGGTGCGCGTGGCGATGACCGCATCCGCCGGGCGTTTCGTCGGCGCGGCCTCGTTCCAGGGCGTCACGGGCAACCCGGTCCTGACCGGCCTCTGGACAGGCGGCGGAGCGCCCGAGCCCCACGTGTTCCTGGGTGACTGGGCGCAGGTGTTCCTCCTGGCCCCGGCGACGGCAAACGTGATCGCGCGCGTTGCCGCGGGTCAATCCGACGACATCGTCACGGCCACGCTGCTCGCGGCGCGAGGTCCGGTCGTGGTGGCGCCCGCCATGAACGACGCCATGTGGGCCAAGCCGGCCGTGCAGGAGAACCTCGATGCGCTTCGCCGGCGAGGCTACGTCGTCATCGAGCCGGAGTCCGGCCGCCTCGCCAGCGGCCACGTCGGCGCCGGCCGCCTGGCCGGCGCGCCCGCGCTGCTGAACGCGATGGTGGGCGCTGTGCGCTCGCGCTATGACCTCGCGGGGCGGCGGGTAGTGGTCACAGCGGGCGGAACCCGCGAGCGCATCGACCCCGTCCGCTACATCAGCAACTACTCCAGCGGCAAGATGGGCTTCGCGCTCGCAGCGGCCGCGGCTGACCGGGGCGCCCGAGTGACCCTTGTCACCACCGCTTCGCACCCGGTGCACAACGGAGTCGAGGTGCGGCCGGTCGATACCGCTGAGGAGATGCTCGCGGAGCTGAGGCGCGACCTCCCGGGAGCAGATGTGCTCGTGATGGCGGCAGCGGTGGCCGACTTCCGTCCCGCTCAGAGCGCCGGCCAGAAGATCCGGCGCGAAGAGACGCCACGGTTGACGCTCGAGCTCGAACCGCTGCCAGACCTCGTCGCCGCCCTCGGGAAAGAAAAAGAAGGAGAGGGCGTCTTCAGGGTCGGTTTCGCCGCGGAAGGGTCGGATCTCGACGCGAAAGCACTCGACAAGATGAAAAGGAAGGGGCTGCAGGCGATCATGGCCAACGACATCTCGCGGAAGGACATCGCCTTCGGCAGCGACTACAACGCGGGTGTGATGCTGTTCGCCGACGGTTCGCGCGAGGAGCTGGAGCGGATGACCAAACGCGAGATGGCGGACCGGATCCTGGACCTGATATTGCCGCGCCTGAGGTAGTGGACTGTTGTCGGCACCCCTCCCTGACCCTCCCCCCGGAAGGGGGAGGACACTGAGCAATGTCTTGTTGTATGCAGAGGTAGCGGTCGAGGCGGCGCGGGCGCTCGATCGCGAGACCTACAGCTACCTAGTCCCTGAGGGACTCGACGTGGTGCCGGGCCACCGCGTCACCGTTCCGTTCGGCCGGCGGAACTCTTACGGCTTCGTCGTCACCCTGGGTACCGACGACCCGGGATTCGAGGTCAAGGAGATCGCGGGCGCCGGCAAGGAGCCGCTCCTCCTGCCGCACCAGGTGGCTCTGGCGCGGCTTGTGGCCGACCACTACTGGGTGCCGCTCATCGAGTGCTTACGCGCCATGCTGCCGCCCCGGGTCCGGTCCACAGGCACCGCCGGCTCGACAACGTCGTCCCGGCAGCGCCGTCACAGCCGGCTCCTCGAGCTCGGCAACGGCGCCGCGCAAGGACGCGACCGCGTCGTGCTCACAGCCGAGCAGCAGCAAGCGCTGGAGGTCATCGCAGCCAACCCGCTGACCCTTCTCCATGGCGTGATCGCGAGCGGCAAGACGGAGGTCTACCTGGCCGCCGCTGAGCAGGCGCTGGCGCGGGACCTTCGGGTGCTGCTGCTGGTGCCCGAGATCTCGCTCACGCCGCAGCTGATCGAACGTGTCCGGGCGCGGCTGCAGGCGCCGATCGCTGTCCTGCACAGCCAGCTGACCGAGCTCGAACGCGCGCAGCAGTGGTGGCGAGTGAGGCGTGGCGAGGCGCACGTCGTCCTCGGCAGCAGGTCGGCGGTGTTCGCCCCCATCCCGCGCCTGGGACTGATCTGTCTCGACGAAGAGGGCTCGGCGGCGTACAAGCAGGACCGCACTCCACGCTACGAGGCGGGATGGGTGGCTCGGAAGCTTGCGCTTGTGACGGGGGCCCGGCTCGTCGCGGGCTCAGCGACGCCGAGCGTGGTCGTTTACAACGAAGCGGGCCGTGGCGAGCTGGCGCTGGCGAGGCTTCCGCACAGGATTCGCGGCGCGGACGCCGAGGTCGAGCTGGTAGACATGCGCGACGAGTTCGCGGCCGGCAACCGCCAGCCGCTGTCGCGGCGGCTGCTGCAGGTCGTCGACCAGACGCTCGAGAACGAAGAGCAGGTGATCCTGTACCTGAACCGGCGCGGCATGGCGACGTTTGTGATGTGCCGCGACTGTGGACGCTCGGTGCAGTGCCTGGGCTGCTCGGTCGCGCTCGTTCAGCATGCCGAGATCGAGGGGCTCGTCTGTCACTACTGCGGCTACTCCCGCCCAATGCCTGCGACATGCCCCCACTGCGGCAGCCGCAACATCCGGGGGATGGGGATGGGGACCCAGCGCCTGGAGAGCATGGTCACGCGCCTTTGGCCGCGCGCGCGCGTGCTTCGGCTGGACAGCGACGCCGCACGCGGGCCGGACTCGTACTTCGACATCTGGGAGACGTTCAGCGAGCGGCGGGCCGACATCCTGGTGGGCACGCAGCTGGTCGCGCGGGGATTGGACCTGCCGGCGGTGACGTGTGTCGGCGTGGTTGACGCCGACCTGCCTCTGCATTTTCCTGACTACCGCTCAGCGGAGAACACGTTCGCGCTGGTGGCGCAGGTCGCGGGACGAGCCGGGCGAGACGGACGCTCCTCGGTCGCGGTCGTGCAGACGAGCAACCCGGAGCACTACAGCCTGCGGTGTGCGGCGGCCGGCGACTACGAGGGCTTCTACACCGCGGAGCTGCCGTCGCGAAAGGCGTTCACCTTTCCGCCGTACGCAGAGCTGGCGGTGCTCACGCGTTCGGATGCGGACGACGGGCGAGCCGCGGCGGCGGCGCGCGAGGCCGCGGAGGCGCTGGCGATCGGGCTGCTGAAAGAGGGC
>WNGA01045014.1_pt1 | contig 11016 bp, 18 predicted proteins | sample 5400061 | NCBI WGS metagenome assembly WNGA01 (sample SAMN13153366, study PRJNA577476) | soil metagenome | isolation source: 100 cm soil or saprolite under grassland replicate 2 | place: USA:California | collected 2016-06-15
GCCGCGATAGGGCTTTTCAGGCTTCCACAGACTTCCACAGGGTTCTACTGAGCTTGCGTTAAGCCCTTGATTGCTGGGCAAATGTGTCCACCTGATTGTCTTGGCCTCCACCGGGTTCCACACCCATGTTGGCGACAGTTCACGGGACACCAGAGGGTACCGATGCCGCGCAAGATCCGGGATGCCAAGCTCGAGAGCCGCAGCGCAAGACTACGCCTACCGATCAGGAAGAAGCCCTACAGCGGACCAGCGCTCGCCCGCGGCATCCACCTTTTGTACCGCCGCAACAAAGGCAACGGCACATGGGTGGTCAAGTGCTCCAATGCCCACGGAGGATATTGGACGGCGCGCTTCGGCCAAGCCGATGATTTTGAGGACAGCGACGGCACCCACATCCTGACGTTCCATCAGGCGGGCGAGGCCGCCAAGCAATTGGCCCGCGGCACGACCGATGCGTCAGACAGCAAGCCGATGACGGTCGCGGACGCGATCGCAGCGTACAAGCGCGACCTTAAGAGCAGGGGCGGACAGCAGAGCAACGCCACTCGCGTCGAGAAGCATCTGACCAGCTCGCTTGCCGGCAAACCAGTGGGGCTACTCACCGTCCGCGATCTGCAGGCGTGGCGGGACGGCCTGATCGAGAAGATGGAGCCAGCGAGCGTCAACCGGACACGCACTGGACTGAGGGCGGCACTGGAACTGGCCGCAACCCTCGACCACCGCATCACTAACAGGCACGTATTCCGGCTTGGGCTTCGCGGTCTGCCGGCGGCTACCCGGGCTCGCAGGATCGTGCTGTCCGACGGGCATGTGTTGGGCATCGTCAAGGCGGCCTATGACGTCGACCCCGCTTTCGGGCTGTTAGTCGAGGTTCTAGCAGTGACCGGCGGGAGGATAAGTCAGGTGGCTCGGCTCGTGTGCCGTGATCTGCAGGCGGATCGGCCGGACCCGCGCCTGATGATGCCGACGTCCTTCAAAGGGCGCGGGCGGAAGAAAATCACACACCGACCCGTACCCATGACCGCGACGCTTGCTCTAGCGCTCAAGAAAGCCAAGGGCGATCGGCCAGACGATGCTCCGCTGCTGCTCAAGCGCGATGGCATGGCATGGCAGTCGACCAGCACGATGGATCACCGCGACCTGTTTCGCGCCGCCGTCATGCTGGCGGAGCTCAATCCCGATGAGATTACCTCTTACGCCCTACGGCACAGCTCCATCGTACGGGCGTTGTTGGGTTCCGTCCCAGTCGCGGTGGTGGCGCAGCAACACGACACATCGGTGCGCGAGATCGAAGCGCACTATGCCGCATACATCCTTGACCATTCAGATGCGCTGTCGCGTCGGGTCCTGCTCGACACGTCCACGCCTGTAGCGGCCAAGAACGTGATCACCTTGCCGCGTACGAGCCGCGAGTAGATAAACGAGGAGGCCCCGGTCAGCCGCCAGCCGCCCGGGCCTCGAATGTCCAACCCTCCACCTCCAAGCGAATGGGCATCGACATGCTGAAGATAAAGGGCCGGGTCCCCACTCGGCAAGCTGCAGCTCACCAAACAGCGCGAAGTCGCAGGCGTCGAACATGACGCCGAGGAAGCAGAGCACGTCGATACGGACGGTAGCACGATGTCGGCATCTCACAAGGCTGCCCGCGCCGATGCATTTATGCGAGGAGCTACGAATTCGCCATGGACACCTGCAGCTTTTGCACGAGCTGGTGCCCAACGCCGCTGTCATTGGCGTGCTGCTGAATCCGGCCAATCCATCAGACTGACCCGCGACTGTGATGGGTCGGACGGCCGTGCGATTGGGAAGATCTTGCGCATATACTCGTCAAGCAATTCGCAAAAACCCTTGGCGTAGCGCGGAAGCGCGCGCCGTTGGTTCCACTGCACAGTGATCGGCTCTCGCAGCGGTTTGCGCGATGCGTCACCCACACGATTCGCAACGTATAGCGATCAATTCGTATGACCGACGGAATGATCGCCACCCCGCGTCCGGCCTCGGCGAGCGCCAGCAAAGTGTGCGGCGAGCGGCTCTCGAGCAGAATGTTCGGCTCGAGCCGAGCCAGGCGGCAGGCTGCGTCGAAGGTCCTACGGTTGGAGTAGCCAGATTCCAACAGAAGCAACGGATATGGCGCGAGGCGGGCGATCTCCACCATGCCGCCACGCCCAAGCTGAAGCGAGGATGAACGGCGGCCACAACCTCGATCGGCGGTAGCGGATATTTCCCAATATGGATGTCGTCGGTGTGCATGCGAATGCCAACATGAACCTCGCCCCGTTCCAGCAGGTCCAGTTGGGCGGGGCCAAACGCTTCGAAGAATTTCACTTCCACTTTGGGATAGCGCTCGGCGTATTGGCTCACGAATGTCGAAAGCACGCTTTCGATCATTGCGGCGTGGCTGCCACCTTCAGCACCCCACTGTCTCCGCGCCGGAGAAGCTCCGCCCGCTCGCCGAGCGCTCCGACCTGGCCCAACAGGCTGCGGCAGTCTCCGAGCAACTGCTCTCCTTCTCCGGTCAGGACGAGCCGGCGACCGACACGATCGAAAAGCATGAGGCCGAGCTCATGTTCAAGATCGCTGATTTGCCGGGACAAAGCGGGCTGGCGCGCGGCGCTTTCTCCTCTGCGAAGGCAGCCGCGGATCGGCCTCGATCCGGTAGGCGCTGGCAGTGCTGAACCCGGCCTTCGCGGCGGCGATGGCGGGCGCTTCGGTCTGACGGGACTTCATGTACAACCTCGTCTGGCAGTCGGCAGCATCCCACCCGCGCGCCCGTGTGCGATCCCCGAGGCTTTGAAGAAAACGCCGGCGAAAAGTCGGACAGCCTTCATCGAGCTCAAGACCGCGCGCTCCAGTTCTGATAGGCATAGTTCTTGCTACGCGCACGCGCGTGCGCGCGCGGCCGCGACCCAATTCGCATGAAAGATCAAGCGCCGCGAATTCATCACGCTGCTCGGCGCGGCGGCGTGGCCGCTCGCGGCGCGCAGCTGCAGGCGAGATCGCAGTGTGCTCGACCAACGTGAGTGGAAATTGATCTGCAAGCCCGCGAAGCGCCTGTTCTGACATCGCGAGTCATAATAAGGCTTACGGTCCCCACTTGCTGACGCGCGGCATGCGGCCGTCGCCCTTCTTGATCGCGACACAGGCGAATAGACGCAGTATAATATGCTATCACGATCCTCGCCATGGGTGCGCTATTAAAGCCGTCAGAGAGATTCAGATCGGAAGTCGATCCTGCGTTCAAAGAATACCTGTCCGAGTCGCTGAGTGAGCGTCGCGCCAACAACATTGCGAGGGCGCTGGATCACCATCTCGACTGGACATACGAGTACTACGCGCGAGGAGACCGATCACGGCTTCCAGGTGACTGCAGTCTTGCAACCTTCCGGCAGGAGGCTTTCGCTTCGTGTCCCGCGCTCCAAATGATGCATGACCTCTCGGACGCCTCTCACCACAGGTTTCTTACCCGACAGTCAAAGCCGCCGAGAACTGTGGTGGTTTCAAGCGCCGCGTACGCGGTTCAAGACTGCGATCTTTGGGTCAGTGGTTATGAAAGGCCATTTCGCCCGGCGGCCAGGGATGCAGTTGAATTTTGGAGGCGTTGGCGGGATTGAAAAGATCAGGCGGGTCGTGGCACCACGGGACGCGGGCGGCAGCGGAGTCGACGCGGCGATCAACGCGTTTCGAGAATCCAACGCGTTGGGTCGCCACCGGCTGCGGACTTGCCACTGATCGCGTTGAGGTTAAAGACGCAGCGGACGCTACGCTGCTTGTACGCAAGCCAGAACGGATGGGGTAGAAAATGGGTGTGTGCGCAAATCGCACGGCTAAGCCTAGTAGCACTATTGGGCCGCTCCATCTGGAGGACCTTGACCCACATCGATTTGAGGATTTGGTTCGTCAACTGGTTTACGAATTTCGAAACTGGCGCCAATTAGAGGCAACCGGTCGATCTGGATCGGACGAAGGGTTCGATGCGCGGGGTTGGGAGGTTGTTGGGGACACTGCGGCGGAGCGGACCGAGGAAGAGGAGGACGATGACAATGCGATCGCCGGAAACGAGGATCGACTTTGGCTGATTCAGTGCAAACGGGAGAAAGAAATCGGACCTAAGAAGCTGATGGCGTACCTCGATCAAATTCCGAAAAATCAGGAGATTTACGGTTTGGTCTTCGCCGACCGCGGCATGTGACTTCTCAAAGACCGCTCGCGACGACTTCCGCTCGAAGGTCATAGAACTCAAATTCGGCGAGGCTTTCCTTTGGGGCAAAGGAGAGTTGGAGGACCAGCTATTTCAACCTAAGAATGATCATCTCCTTTTCGCTTATTGTGGCATTTCACTTCAACTGCGACGGCGCTCCCTAAAAACGCAAGTTCGTGTGAAGTTATCGACCAAGCGGAAGGCGAAACGGGCTCTCTCTTCTTACGGACCGGCGCTCGTCCGTGACGCTTCCGACGAGCGATATCCGAATCTTGACCCCGACACGCGCCTGATAAGGGAAGAGCGCGGACGCTGGAAGACCTACATGGTGGACGGCTGCAAGTGGGACGGTGTGCATATTGTGTATCAACGGCATTACGCGTTTCTCGGTGATGATAACGAACAATGGGATTACGCTGAGACTATGGATAGTTCGCGCAATCATGCACATTCCGACCCTTGGGATCGAACCGAAGTACGGGAGACAGAGTCCCAAAAAAGAGCAAGGGAAGTTTGGAATGCCCTTCCTGAGCAAAACAAAGCTTGGTATCAGATCACACGCGTCATTCCCTATGAAAGCATCTTGGACATTGACGAGGAAGGCGACGAGTATTTTTCGCGCCCACACATCTATGTGAGCGATCCACCGTTCCGTAATTACGAAAGTTGCTCGCTGGAAACCATCGACCCACCGCGGCGCTCTGCCTATCCATCCGACCAAAAGCGCACCAAAGTTTTTCCGAGAGCCGATGATCCGGTGTAGGCCGTGCTACTGGCACATGCTCGCCCTCGACGACGTTGCCCTCGCTCGTGTGATGATCGCCGCCTCCGCGGTCGCACCGGCCGAGCGCGATGCATAGCTCATGCGATTTGCCGAGCGGGTCGAGCAACCGAAAACCTGCAGCCGCGAGACACAGGTTTCGTGCGCGGCAGCGAGCGGCAGCGGCGCGCTCGCGGACAAGCTCGTTCGCGGCCCCGTCTGGCTCGAAGGCCCGCGACGTCCTCGTACGGGCTAGTCGTGCTCCTTGCGCGGCAGCGGCGACCGCGCTTGATGCGGGTTTTGCCGACGCTCGTTGAGGACCTGCTCGATGTAGTCGGGCGGCCCTATGACGGTGTCGACTACGTCGTCCTCGACGACGTACGCGAAACAATGCTCGACCCCGCCAAGGGTGATCACCCCCTCGCCACCGTGGGGGAAGTCGCGCAGACACCGTGCGATGTGGCTGCGAATCTCAACTTGCATAGAGGGTTGGCTGAGGTCGATATCGCTGTGGTAGCGCAGTTGAAGGCGCATCACGTCCTCCACGATCCCGAGAAGCCGCTCCGTATCGCAGACAATAAGCCGGTCAGAGGCGATTCGTGAGGTTGGGGAAGACGGGCAAGGCAAGCGAGCCTGCTGATGGATTTCAGAACGATTTAGGTCTGCCCCAAGGACCGGGTGACCCTTCCACCGGCAGGCTCCTGATGCGTCAGACCGCCCGCACCCGGCGGTCCCTCGGTGGTATGATCGGCGGCGGCACTCTGGGAGGGAGCCCCCCATGTCCGGCATGAGGCGGCGGGATTTCGTGGCGCTGCTCGGCGGCGGCGCTGCGGCGGCTTGGCCCATAATGGCGCGCGCGCAAACCTATCCATCGCGCCCGATCACCATCGTGGTACCCGCGCCGCCCGGCGGCCCCGGGGATACACTCGCGCGCGTTTTGGCTGAGCCCATGCGGGCATCGCTCGGCCAGCCGATAATCATCGAAAATGTAGGCGGAGCAAACGGTACGATCGGGACCGCCCGTGTCGCGCGAGCGGCCCCGGATGGGCACACACTCATTCTCGGCAGTTGGAACAGCCAGATGGCGGCAAGCGCGTTCTACCCTGTCCAATATGACGTCGTGCAAGACTTCGAGCCGATCTCATTGGTCAGTATTTCACGACTGTGGCTAGTCGCAAAGATCGCTTTCCCTCCGAAAGATGTCACGGAACTGGTCGCGTGGTTGAAGGCGAATCCAAATCGAGCCATCCGCTGCGAGCGTCGGAACCGGCAGCGCGGCACACATCTGCGGTATCCACTTCCAGAGCCTCACCGGCACACAGTTCCAGTTTGTGTTCTATCGCGGCGGCGGCCCGGCATATCAGGATTTGGTGGCCGGGGCATGTCGATCTCATGTGTGCCGAGGCATCGGCGACGTTGCCACTTCTGCGCGATGGCAAGATCAAAGCATATGGCGTGATGGCCAAGGCGCGCTGGTTCGCGGCCCCCAATGTTCCGATCATGGACGAGGTAGGTGTAGCCGGTCTCCACATTCCTTGGTGGCAGGGCTTGTGGGCTCCCAAAGGTACGCGCAACGACATTATCGCTAAGCTCAACGGCGCGGTCGTCAAGGCTCTCATCGATCCGAAGGTAAGCCGACTGTTCTCCGAACTGGGTTTGGAAATCCCATCGGACGAGCAACGCACGCCGGAAGGGGTACGGGCATTTCACAAGAACGATATTGAGAAGTGGTGGCCGATAATCAAAGCAGCGAACATCAAGGCGGAATAAGCGAAGGCGGACTTTCACGTCCACTAACTGCACCAATGCTTCAGAGGACTTGCCGGTGCGCCAGGCTGAGCCTGCGGTAAACCGACCGGCAGCGCCACAGGGGAGGAAGGCCCATGTCCGACATGAGGCGGCGGGAGTTCATCACGCTGCTCGGCGGCGCGGCGGCTGCGTGGCCGCTCGCGGCGCGGGCGCAGCAGTCCCAACGTATGAAAACGGACATGAGCGCGCTCAGCAGCAATGGTCCGATACGCGCTGCGCAGTATTTGCGCATGTCGTCAGACAACCAACGCTATTCAACGGAGAATCAACAGAATGCGATTGCTGAGTACGCCCAGCAGCATGGTTACAACATCGTCTCAGCGATGCGCTTGCTGCGCAGCGTGCTTTTGACGCCATTTTGGTTCTCGATGTTAGCCGGTGGGGACGGTTTCAAAACCCCGACCAAGCCGCACACTACGAGTTCCTATGTCGGCAGGCAGGAGTGCGCGTCGTCTATTGCGCCGAACCGTTCGGGGAAGACGTTGCTCCTATTACGACCATCATCAAGCATTTGAAGCGGGTGATGGCCGGCGAATATAGTCGCGAACTTTCTGTAAAGCTGTCCCGTGCCCACCATCAACAAGCGCTATTAGGCTTTCGCCAAGGCGGAAAGCTGATCTATGGCTTCCGACGGCTTCTGGTCGATCCTACGCGCAACCCCAGACAGGTTTTGAACATCGGAGAGAGGAAAGCCCTCAGTTCTGACAAAGTGATCGTTATCCCCGGACCGCCGGAAGAACTCGCAGTGATAAGGCGCATTTTCAGGCTATACGTGCGCTATCAGTTATCCGGTCCCGAGATTGCCAAACGTCTCGCGAAGGCAGGTATAAAGGGCTACGGAGACAAACCTCTGGGGGTGCCGACCATCCGGCATGTTCTTTCTAACGAACTCTGCATCGGACAGATGACGTACAATGTAACAACAAAGAGGCTGCAAGGCCGCACGCTAAAAAATCCTGAGCAGTTGTGGACAAGGTTTTCGGCCTTCGAACCGATAGTACCAGTAACACAATTTCGAAAGGCTCAGGAGCGTCTTTCTCGGTCGGCAAACCGACGTTGGGACAAAGAAGCGATAACCGATTCTTTGCAGAGCCTGCTCGCGCAGAAGGGGCGTCTTTCACAGGCATTGCTTAATGATACGGAAGGCGCTCCGTCAGCGGAGACCGTCGTCAATCACTTCGGCTCGCTTCATGCGGCTTATGCAGCAGTCGGCTATAAGCCACCAGCCAGACCTCCGTTTGGCATTAACGGAAGGTACTGGAGCAGGAAGGCAGTCCTGACGGGACTGCAGAAGCTTTACACCGCTCAAGGGCGCATTTCGAACCGCCTTATAGATAGCTTTCCCGGCCTGCCTTCCCAGGTCCACATCCGGCGTCACTTCGGCTCCGTACCTGACGCGATGAGACAGGCAGGCTTGCCTGTCTTGTCCCATAGTCAAATCCAGCGTCGTGCATGGAAGCGCCGAAAAGCGGCCGGGTGCGATGAATATTATCTGGGTGTTCGCTGGACGGACGCGAAGCTTCTCGGGGCACTACATCAACTTCAGAAACAGTACGGCTACATTTCGGCTAATTTGCTCGACCAGAATGGAGGTACGCCTAGCGCGTACTATTTTATTAAACGATTTTGCTCGCTCACCAAGGCGAGGGTCTTGGCAAAGCTACCTGCCCAGACCCATTCGCAGATCATGTTGGCCGCCTGGAAGCGAAAAAAGGGGGGCAAGATGATTGGGCGACAGCCGCGCCATCCGGGACAGTGCCCCGGCCTGCGCTATCGTTCGGATGACATTTTGCTTGGACTAAAGCGGCTAGCAAACCGGGAAGGCGCGATTTCAGCCCGTCTGATCGATGAAGATGCCAATTTGCCTTCATCGGCCACTGTGGTTCACCATTTTGGTTCGCTTTCCACGGCGTACCAATTTGCTGGCCTGATCCGTTTGGATGGAAAGCCCGTGCGATTTGGCTTGCCACCGCGAAAATAGCTTCGCAATTAACAAAGCCGAAATACCGCCGCGTCAGAGCGGCCCGAAGTTTCCTCGCGCACTTCATAGACGCTAAGTTGAACCGACAAATCCGGAGAAAGTGGCGGCAATTGTTGCATCGTGCAACCTAACCATCGGCGTATCCTGCGAGCAGCTCTGCGGCTAAAATTACACCGGAGCGCTAGCCACCGTGTAGCGACCATGTCGGCTCCTGGCACTTCTTGGCCCTGGGGAAGTGTCCGAGTTGAGTCCGCAAAGCGGGCCAAAGCGGACATTTGATCAGGCCGAGTTCATCTAGCGCGTGAGTGCACGGCCTACATCCCTGACATGTCATGCCAGGATTCCAAGCGCGCCCGTCATCGTCAGCGTCAGGCCCGACCATTGGTCCAGTCAGCGCCGGGGCCCGGCTGCTGCAGCGACGAGGACTATCTCAACACCATGCCAACACCGATTCCAGCCCCGGAAATCGTTGAGCGGGCATGGCGCGATGCACCGCCCGGGCGCGAGGCGGCTTGCCAGAACGAAATACTTCGTGAACTTCGGCGGCTACTGCAGCCGCGCGTGCCAAAAGATCGTGCGCAGCTTTCGCCGCGCACAAGATTAAAAATATCTTGGTAAACTTTCAGCGCCGCTTCGCCAGCGGCACTACGTCGGCCGTCCGGCTTGCCGTGCCCGACAAGAGCGCCCTCTGCTTTGGCGTCTGTTTCATTTGAGCGGCAAAGCACGTCGCGCAACGGACCTGGCAAGCGGGTAGAATACCTTTCGACCTTTTGTCCACAACGAGCAGCGTTTAGATCGCCAGGCGGCATGCGAGCACAGGCTCTGCAAGCCAGAAAAGACCGTTGATTTCCTTCAGCTATTCCGCCGCATGTTGCATTCTTGTCGCGTCGACGGCGGCTCCAGCCGAACATCCGTTTCGATTCATGGTCTTGGCTATCTCCTCACCGCGCTCAGGCGTCAGGGGCTGATCCCCGACGAGCTTGTCCTGCAACTGGCGACATTCCTGCGCTCGCATGACCTGTTTCTGGAATTGAGGGTCCGGACTCCGCGAACTCTCACAGCCAATCAGGCTCGACAGGGCGGCAAGCAGGGCACAGATGGTCGCGAGCGTTCGCGCATTCATTTCAGGTGCTTGGCATTGACTTCACTGCTGCGGAGCCTCCGGCCCAAAGATTAACTATTTCTTTAACGTCGAGATCATTTTTGGAGCGGACGGCGGTGCTGCGGGCTGAGGGGGAGGCGTCCGATTTCGCGCGGCTCCTATTGGGCCGCCTCACAGCGCGCGCTATAGTGCGCGTGTGCAGGATCGCCCTCCCGAGTCGATGCTCGGGACAAAAGAACCAAGAATTTCAGGCTATCCCTGCAATCCAGAAATCGAGAAGCGCCGTCATGGCACCCCTGCGCCCGCGCGCTGCGATGGAGAACCGCAATGGCGGATGATCTGATCTATACCGAGCCCGTGTACACCGAACGGGCAGGCGCCGCGATCGCGGCCCCGACCAGCGCCGACGGCCAAGAGACGGATTGGAGCGGCTGGCAGCGATGGCTTGACGGCTGGCTCGCGATCGAGCGGCAAGCCATCGCCGAGACCATTGCCGAGGCGCTCAACGAGCTGGAAGCGAAGCGCGATCAGCAAGTCCGCGAACTTGAACTCAAACTCGCCGAGCTTACCGGGGCACTCGGTGTCCTCCGCCGCGGCGGCGCCATGCGCGTGTGCGGCACCTACAGCGAGGGCACTCGGTACGAGCAACACGATCTCGTCGCGGTCGACGGCTCATCGTTCATTGCGCGCGAGGACAATCCCGGCCGATGTCCCGGTGCGGGCTGGCAGCTATTGGCGTCGGCTGGCCGACGTGGCGCGCGGGGCTTTCCCGGCCCCAACGGCGAGCGCGGCGAGCCCGGTGAGAACGCGACAGCGGAGGCGGGCTTCATGGCGCTTCATCTGGATCGGAAAACCTATACGATATTTCTGTCCACGACGGACGGGCGGATTCACGAATTGTCGTTGCGGGGATTGTTCGAGCAATTCGTCAGCGACATGCAGGGAGGTCGGTAAAATTGGATTCCAAGGTACATCAGAAAATACATTGCGTTATGCGTTTAGCCGTCGAAGACGCCAAGCGGCACGGCTTATACCAAATCCCAATGATTAGAACCCGTGCGCCCATTGGCGCAATCCGATGGACATGATGCGCCATGGCTGATCGACGAGCTTGTTCCAGGCCGCACAGCAATGGTCGACGAGATCGTCGTAGGATTTGAAGATGC
>WNGA01040230.1_pt1 | contig 11014 bp, 8 predicted proteins | sample 5400061 | NCBI WGS metagenome assembly WNGA01 (sample SAMN13153366, study PRJNA577476) | soil metagenome | isolation source: 100 cm soil or saprolite under grassland replicate 2 | place: USA:California | collected 2016-06-15
GAGTTCATCCAGGTCACCACCGCCGGGCTGCGCGAATCCCACCCGCACGACGTCGTGATCACCCGCGAAGCCCCCAATTACAGCGTCTGACCGCTTGACACTCCCAACCGCGCGGTCTAGTCTAGCGCGGCCCGGCCGTCCCGGGGGAGCCTGCCCCGGCCCATGTTCTCGACCCGAGAGGGAGTGACGCGTCTATGAGCCTGTGGGCGACCAAGTCCATCACCGTCCTGCGCGCCGAGGCCGATGCGGTCAGCGAGCGCTCCCTGAAGCGGCATCTCGGGGCGCTGAATCTGATCACGCTCGGGATCGGCGCGATCATCGGCGCGGGGATCTTCGTGCTGACGGGCCAGGCGGCGGCGCTGCACGCCGGCCCGGCGGTGCCCCTCTCGTTTATCCTCACCGGGATCGCGTGCGCCTTCGCCGGGCTGTGCTACGCCGAAATGGCGAGCGCGGTGCCGGTGGCGGGCAGCGCGTACACCTACTCCTATGCCACGATGGGCGAGTTCGTCGCTTGGATCATCGGGTGGGACCTGGTCCTCGAGTACGCGATGGGCGCCGCGACGGTCGGGGTCGGGTGGTCGGGGCACTTCCTGAGCCTGCTCGACTACTTCGGCGTCCATGTGCCGGCGAAGCTGACGCAGGCGCCGTTCGACTTCTGCACCGCGGGCGAATTCGCCGCCAACGTCGCAGGGTGCACGCAGGCGGGATGGTTCGCCACCGGGGCGTACGTCAACCTGCCCGCCATCTTCATTGTGGCGCTGATGTCGTACGTGCTCGTGATCGGCATCAAACAATCCGCGACGGTCAACAACGTCATCGTGATCACGAAAGTCACGATCGTGCTCGCCGTGATCATCTTCGGCCTCCAGTACGTGAATCCCGACAATTGGAAGCCGTTCATCCCCCCGAATGCCGGAGAGTGGGGCACGTACGGGTGGTCCGGCGTGCTGCGCGGCGCGTCGCTGATATTCTTCGCCTACATCGGCTTCGACGCCGTGTCGACCGCCGCGCAGGAGGCGCGAAATCCCCAGAAGGACATGCCGATCGGGATCCTCGGGTCGCTCGCCGTGTGCACGCTGCTCTACGTCCTGATGTCGGCCACCCTCACCGGCCTCGTCTCCTACAAGGAGCTGAACGTCGCCCCCTTCATCGACGTCGGCGCTGTGATGGGCCTCGCGTCCGTCATCCTGGTCATGCTGCTCGGTCAGTCGCGGGTGTTCTACTCGATGTCGCGCGACGGCCTCCTCGGTGCGTGGGCCGGCAAGGTACACCCGAAGTTCCGGACCCCGTACTTGTCCACGATCTACACGGGGATCGGCGTCGCGTTCTTCACCGGGCTGTTCCCGATCCGTATCCTCGGCCAGCTCGTGAACATCGGCACGCTGCTCGCGTTCGTGCTGGTGTGCGGCGGTGTGTGGATCCTGCGTCACAAGCGGCCGGATCTCGACCGGCCGTTCAGGACCCCGCTGGTGCCGCTCGTGCCGATTCTCGGAATCGCCACGTGCTTGGCGCTCATGTCATTCCTGCCGCAAGACACGTGGATCCGCCTGTTCGTCTGGCTCGTGATCGGGTTCGGGATCTACTTCGGTAGAAACCTGACGGCGTAGAGGGAAGGCGTGGAGGGAAGGCGTGGAGGGAAGGCGTTGAGGGGAAACGTGGAGGGACGGCGTCTCGATGAGGAGGGTGCCATGACCCGGCGCGGGCGTTCAAGGGCGCGTGCCTTCGCCCTGGTGATCGTGGCAGCTGGTACGGCGGCCTGCGGGGGCGACAAGGGGACTGCGCCGACTCCGTGCGACACGTACAACGACGGAAACCTGTCGGGCGCTAGTCTCGTCGGAGGTTACGAGCTTGTATCCCTGTGCGAAGGCGTCAAACCGGACCGGGCCGGGGCGACCGGGTCCCTGACTCTCACCGCGGACAACTTCGACGCCACCGTCACCGAGGGTGGTCAGACCCAGACCTTCAGCGGTCCCTACACCATCTCCGGCAGTGCGATCACCGTGACCTTGCTGAGCGGGCAGCTCGCGGGGACCTTCACCTTCAGTCACGACACGTTGTACGTGAGTACACTGTCGACTGGAACGTTGCTGTCCGTTGTGTTTCATAAGACGTCGTAGGCAGCCGCAGGTCACGACTCTTCGTGACGCTCTTCTCGTGACGTCTTTTTCGGGACGCTTTCGCTTTATCTTGATGCCATGAGCGCAAACGGTGTATCGGTGCCCGCCGAGCGCGCCCGCGCCGCGCACGACGTCGCGGCCGTGCTCGCTCCCGGCCGGCGCGTCGTGCTGACCACGCACGTGAACGCCGATGGCGACGGGGTGGGGAGCGAGGTCGCGTTGTGGCACCTCTTGCGCGCGCGCGGGCTCGACCCGGTCATCGCCAACCCCACGCCGATCCCCGACCGGTTCGACTTCCTCCTCCCGCCCGGCGCCGACCGGTCCGACCGCGCTGTGCGGGAGATCGAGTCGGCCGACGTGGTGGTGGTCCTCGACATCTCCGACCTGGGGCGCCTGGGCGACCTGGCACGGGCGATCAGGCACTCGCACGCCGTCGCCTGCATCGACCATCACGTCAGCCGGGGCTCGCTCCCCGACGGCCCCCGGCTCGTGGCGCCCGAGGCCGCGGCCACCGCCGAGCTGGTGTTCGACTTCGCGAGCGCTCTGGGGTGGCCGCTCCCGCCGGAGGCGGCGCGGGCGCTGTACGTCGGGATCCGCGCGCTGCTCGAGCGCGGGGTGGACCCGGAATCGATCTACGAGTCGGTGTACGCGAGCGCCCCGGAGGGCCGGATCCGGTTGATGGCCGAGGTGCTCGACACGCTCGTCGTGGAGGGGGGGGCGGGGGCGGGGAGAGGGGGCGGGCTGGCGTGGGTCACGGTGCCGCCGGACGCGCTGGCGCGGCATCGCGCCACGGCGGACGACCTCGACGGCATCGTGGAGTACCCGCGCTCGATCGCCGGCGTGCGGCTGGCGCTGCTGTTCCGCCAGATCGCGAACGGCCGGGTGAAAGTGAGCTTCCGCTCGCTCGGCGACGTGGACGTGGCGGAGCTGGCGCAACGCTTCGGCGGCGGGGGTCACAAGAAGGCGGCGGGGGCGTCGCTCGAAGGGTCGATGGCGGAGGTGCAGGAGCAGGTGCTCGCGGCGGCGCGGGAATACTTGAACGGGCGCTAGCCTTCAGAACCCGATTTCGACGCCCACCCGCACCGTCCGGGCCGGCCCGTGGAACCGCCAGGGCCCGAAAAACGAGTTGTAGTATGTGTCCAGCACCCGCGCCTGCTCGGCGGGCGTGTACAGCTGGTCGCCGTCGCCGAACCGGGTCTCGACCCGGCGCAACGCGACACAGTTGACCGGACTGCCCCAGCTCGTGCAGTTGCCGCTCAAGTCGACCGTGCCGTCCCCGAGCAGCGCGCCGGCCGCCTGTGCTTCGGCCGCGAGCGACGCTTGCTCGGGTCCGAGCAGGGCGTTCTTGAACGCGTCGTTCGTTACGGTGCCCGTCTCGGCGTACAGCGCGACAACATTTGTGAAGTTGAAGAGGTTGCGGAAGTCGGCGTACGCCCGCAGATCGCGGCCGTCCAGCCGGAACCCCTTGGTGAGCCGCAGATCCACCGTCTTCGTGGTCGGCAGCTGAGACGCGTCGACCTGCCCGGCGGCAAGGCCGCCCGCACCTGCCCCGAGCTGGGGCACGATCTGGCCGTCGCCGTTATTGACCAGCAGCGTGTACGGCAAGCCGCTCGCGAGCCGGAACGTCGCCAGCGCGTGGACGTCCCGCGCGATAGTTCCTAGTGCCGTCCCCGCCTTCCAGCCATCCGGCACGTTCAGCCCGGCCACCGCGTAGAACGCGTGCGTCGTGACGTTCGCCGCTTCGTCGGACGCCCGGGCGCGCAGGAACGAGTACGAGACAGAGCCGCTGAGCACGCTCCCCAATTGCCAATCGAGCCGCGCGTCCACGCCCGTTCCGTGCCCGCCGTCCACCTTCGTTAGCACATCGATGGACAATGTTTCCGAAGGCTGCCGCGGATTCGCAAACCGCTCGATCCGGAATGCGTAAGGCGCGAGGTGGTTCTTCCGGTAAACGGAGACGTCGAGGGAGAGGCCCGAGCCGAAGGCGTGCCACGCGCCGAGCTCCATCAGCTCCGACGCCGCGTAGTCCACGTCCCGCCCGAACGGACTGAGCGTCGACGTGAAGGACAGGTCGCTGTTCGTGTTGGTGAGTACGTCGGCAATGGCGGGGAGCTCGACCTGCCGCCCATAGCCGGCTCGCACGCTGGTCCCGGGCGAGACGGCGTACGCAGCCCGGAGCCGCGGCGAGACGAGGCTCTGGCCCTTGCCGCGCGCGAACACGCGTGCCACCGAGTTCGTGTATGCCGTATCATCGGTCGCGGCGGTGGGATTCCAGTCGGGGTGGCTGGAAATGAAGCCGGGGGTCGTCGGGAAATCGCCGCCCGGCGTGAAGTGGTCATACCGCGCCCCAACGTCGACCACCAGGGCGCCCAGCGCCACACGATCGCCGGCGAACAGCGCGTAGCGGCGGGGGTGCACGAGAACCTCGTTCAAGCCGAGCAGGGTGATCAGATTGCCCTGATAGAGCGAGAGATCGGTGCGCTCGCCGTCCGCGCCCGCGGTGATCACGTGCCGGCGATCCACCTGCCAGTCAAGCTGCACGCGCCCGTTCAGTCGTTTCTCCGACGCGAGCGTGAGCGTCGCGTCGAGCCCGCCGGTGGGCCAGCCGGCCGCGAGCCCGTAGGGATTCAGGCGATATGGTTGCGTGTTCGCGAGATCCAGGCGGTCGATGTAGGGGACGCGCAGCCCAGTGTTCGACCGGATGTTCCGGATCAGCTGATCCGTGAGCGGCAACGGGAAGCTATCAGCCCCCGTCAGCTCGAGCGTCGTGAATTCGATCCCGAGCTCAGGGTGGCGGGTGGTGAGCTCGGACGCAGAGGAGAGAGGTCCGTCGATGAGCCGGTCGCGCGCGAGCGAGAGGTTGATGCTGAGGGTCAGCGGGCCGCCGCGCAAGGCCCCCAACGCGTGGTTCCAGTTCAGCACCCCGAGCCGGGATGTCCCGCGGCCGCCCGGGTACAGGGCGGCGTCGGCGATGTTCACGCCGGGAAACGCGCGCTGCTGGACGTCGAACAGGATCCCCGTGAACGAGACGCTTGAGCCCGTGCCGTAGCCGTAGGAGAGTTTTGCCTGTCCCCGCTGGAGCGTGGACCAGTCCATCGGCCGCCGCAGCCCCTGGCACTCGAACCCGTAATTGTTTCCGCTGCACGACCCGGTCCACTGGACGTACTGGGGGACAGGGACGGTGAACGTGGTCCCGCTCCCATCCGTCCACTGCACGAGGGTATCGAGGTTGCCGAGCACGTACGCGGGCTGGTCCGCCCCGCCACGGCCGTAGTAGTGCGAGCGCTGACCCTGGAGCGTGCCCGAGAGGGACCATGTGAAGCGCTCTACGCCGGGCACCGGCCCGCCCACGGCGCCCTCGAACCGGTTGTAGCCCACGGTGCTCCCGTCGCCGAACGGCTCGTCGGTCTCGGCGCGCCACGTCGCCGCCAGTCTCCGGCCGCCCGCGGGCGTGACATAGCTGATCACGCCCCCCCCGCCCGCGTCCGCGACCGAGGCGCCTGGCACGCCGGTCGTGACCGTGACGTGGTCGATCCCGAGCGTGCCGAGCGCCATGGCCTGCGACCCGAACGTCGCGAACCGCACGGGCGCGCCGTCCACATACACGCTCGCCCCGCCGAGGCGGGAGCCGCGGATCGCGAGCTGGGGCGCGATGCCGATACCGATGTCGCCACCCCGGAGCACGACGCCGGGGACGAGCATCAGCGCCTGGCGCGGATCGTCCACCGGCATCGTTCTCAGGACGTCGCCGGTGATGACCGTTTCGGATGTGAGGCGTGGCATGGGCGTCGTGTCCCCGGGTGTGGCGCCCGCGCTGTCCGCCTGTGCGATCCCGCGCCCCGGGGTGAGCAAGACCAGTGACGCGGCGATGGTCCAGCGACACCGAATCATGACGGCCGCCTCCTCCTGGGTAGGGCCGCCAATATGCTTCGCCTCGGCGGGCGTCACCAGTCTCGTTTGCCCCCCTCCCCGCCGTCCGGCTACATTCCCGTCCGTGTCCCCTTCCGATCTCCAGGCCCGCGTCGCGCGCGCTCTCTCACAGCTCAAGAACCCCCGCCTCGGTGAGGACGTCCTCTCGGCCGGCATGGTGAGCGACCTCGCCGTGGACGAGCAGGGGCAGGTGTCCTTCACGTTCCGGCTCGACCGCGAAGACCCGGGCGCGCTCGCGCGAGACGCGCGCAAGGCCGTCCAGGCGGTCGCGGGCGTGACGGCGGTGCGCGTCAACGTCGCTGATACGAGCGCCGCCGGGGGCGCCGCGCCCCGTGGGGCGCCCGGCTCCGTGCCTCCTCCCCCGACGCCCGTCGAGCTGCCGCACCTGGGCAGGGTCGTCGCGATCTCTTCCGGGAAGGGCGGGGTGGGGAAGTCCACCGTGTCCGCGAACCTCGCGGTCGCGCTGGCGCGCGCGGGGCACCGCGTGGGGCTCATGGACGCCGACGCCGATATCTACGGGCCGAACATCCCGCGGATGATGGGCGTGGACCGGAAGCCCGACGTGCGCGGCCAGAAGATCCAGCCGCTCGAGGCGTACGGCGTGAAACTGATCTCGCTCGGCCTGATCGTGGAGCGGGACGCGCCGGCGATCTGGCGTGGCCCGATCATCATGAAGGTGATCGGGCAGTTCGTGCGCGACGTGGAGTGGGGACAGCTCGACTACTTCCTGGTGGACCTGCCGCCGGGCACGGGCGACGCGCAGCTCTCGCTCGCGCAGACGGTGCACATCCGCACGGCGATCATCGTGACCACGCCCCAGGAAGTCGCCGTGGGCGATTCCTTGCGCGGCGCGAAGATGTTCGAGCGGGTGGGGGTCCCGGTGCTCGGCGTGATCGAGAACATGAGCTACTTCGTGTGCCCGCACTGCGGCGAGCGCACCGAGATCTTTCTCGCGGGCGGCGGCGTCCGGCTCGCCGACGAGCTGGGCGTGCCGCTCCTGGGCCAGGTGCCGCTGCAGGCGAGGCTCGCCGATCTCGCCGATGAGGGGCGGCCGATCGTCGTCGCCGATCCGGGGTCGCCCGCCGGTCAGGCGCTGGAGGCGATCGCGCGCCGGGTGACGGACGCCCTCTCCGCCGCCGCGCGCTGACGTGCCCCCCCTGCCCCCCGGGCTGCTCGTCGCCGCGCTCGTCCTGCTCCAGAACCCCCGCGCCGGCCGGCCCGACCTGCGCGCCGGGCTCGACACCCTGTACGGCGGCGGGTTCCCCGGCGCCGCCGCCTACTTCGCCCAGCTCGCGTCGCACGACAGCACCGACCCCGCGCCGGTGATCTTCGAGGCGAGCGCCTACATCTGGTGGGCCGAGGCGCTCGGAAACGACGACTACGAGGCTGCACGGATCGACTCGCTGCTCGATCGCGCCATCGCCCGCGCCGCCGCCGATTCCCCCGGGCCCGCGCGCGACTTCTGGCTCGCGACCGCCCTCGGCTACCGCGCCCGCCAGCGCGACCTGCACGGCCACTCCTGGGGCGCGGTGAAAGATGGGAAGGCGATGCGCGACGCCTACCGGCGCGTGCTCGCTGCGGACTCGACGTGTGTGGACTGCTACCTCGGGCTCGGCGTGTATCAGTACGGCCTGGCGCGCGCCGGCGCCCTCGCCCGCCTCGTCGCGAAGCTCATCGGGCTCGGGAGCGGGAGCGCGGAGCGCGGCATCAGCTACCTCCGGCACACGGCGCGCGACGGCGACCTCGCCCAGGTCGAGGCGACGTGGGTCCTCGCGGCCGCCCTGATGCGCGAGGCCGCGCGCGATCCCGCCGGGCGCGCCACGCTGGAACACGAGGCCCGCGCCTACGTGGGACGGCTCGCCGAGCGCTTCCCCGGCAATCCGGTGTTCCGGCGGTTCCTGCGCAACATCCCCGAATCCGGCTCCGACGGCCCCTGATCTTGTTGCGCCGCCGCCACATACAGAACGTTACCTGGATCACACCGCCCGTTTCCTCGTACATATAGAAGTACATACGGCGCGCGCCCCGCTGTGCGGAAGCGAGGACTGGAATGATCCAGTCGCGACTGTTGAGACGTCTGGGGCTGCTCGCGGGGCTCGCCGCCGGGTACTTCGTGGCCGGCAAGCTCGGGTTGCAGGTCGCCTATGTGAACCCCAGCGCGACCCCGGTCTGGCCTCCCACCGGCCTGGCGCTCGCGGCCTTCCTGCTCCTCGGCTCCGAGGTGTGGCCCGCGATTCTCCTCGGTGCCTTCCTCGTGAACCTCACGACGGCGGGCTCGGTGGCGACCTCCGTCGGCATCGCCGCCGGCAATACGCTCGAGGGGCTGGTGGGCGCGTTCCTGGTGAACCGGTTCGCCCGCGGCCGCCGCGCCTGCGATCGCACGGGCGACCTGTTCCGGTTCGCCGTCCTCGCGGCCGTGGTGAGCACGGCTGTGAGCGCGACCATCGGCACCACCACCCTCTCGCTCGGCGGGTTCGCGCCCTGGGCCGACTACCCGTCCATCTGGCTTACGTGGTGGCTCGGCGACGCGGTGGGGGACCTGATCGTCGCGCCCGCGGTCCTCCTCTGGGGGACGGCTCCCCGCGTGCGGTGGGACCGGCAGCAGGCGCTCGAGGCCGCCAGCCTGCTGTTCGGCACGATCGCCGTAGGCCTCGTGGTGTTCGGCGGGCTGTTTCCAGTCAAGGACTATCCGCTGGAGTTTCTGTGCGTCCCGCTGCTCATCTGGGCGGCGTTCCGTTTCGGGCAGCGGGAGGCGGCGAGCGCCGTGGTCGTGTTGTCGGGGATCGCCATCTGGGGGACGCTGCACGGCTTCGGGCCGTTCGTGCGGGCCTCGTACAACGAGTCCCTGCTCCTGTTGCAGGCGTTCATGGGCGTCAGCTCGGTGGTGACCCTGGCGCTGGCGGCGCTGGTGGCGGAGCGCCGGCACGTAGAAGAGCGCCTGCGGTACCTGGCCGCGAGCGATCCGCTGACGGGCCTCGCCAACTATCGCCAGCTCACCTACACGCTCGACGCGGAGATCAAGCGGTCGTCGCGGACCGACCGGCCGTTCGCGGTGGTGCTTCTGGACCTGGACGGCCTGAAGCAGATCAACGATCGCCACGGCCATCTCGTGGGGAGCCTCGCGCTGTGCCGCGTGGCGGAGGCGCTGCTCGGGTCGTGCCGGGGGATCGACACCGCGGCGCGCTTCGGCGGCGACGAGTTCGCGCTGGTGCTCCCCGAGACCGGTGATGCCGCGGCGTGGCACGTGGCGCGGCGCGTGGGCGACCGGGTCGCGCGGGACGGCGAGCAGCCGCCCATTTCCGTGAGCGTCGGCGTGGCCGTGCATCCCCGGGACGGCGGCACGCTGGAGGACCTGCTCGCCACAGCGGACCGCTCGCTGTACGACAGCAAGGCCCGCCGGAAGGGCAAGGCGCGCGTTCGTTGACCGCGCGCGGCCCGCGCGCGTACCTTCCGCCCCCATGACCACCGTCGAGCGCCCCGCCGGGACGCTCACCGTCGGGCCGCTCCGGCCCGTCATCCTGAAGCTCGCCGCCCCCGCGGTGGCGATGATGGCGTGCCACTTCTGCTTCAACCTGATCGACTCGATCTGGGTGGGCCGCCTGATCGGACCCGCCGCGCTCGCCGCGGTCTCGACCGCGGGGTTCTACGTGTGGGTGCTGCTGTCGCTGGGTGAGATGGTCGAGGTCGGGTTGATCGCCGTCGCGGCGCGGCGCCACGGGGAGGGGTTCCCCGACGCCGCCGCCCGCGCCGCCGGGGCGGCGGTGCAGTACGCGCTCGTCGCGGGAACGGTCGTGTCGGTCGCCGGGTTGCTGATCGCCGACTGGCTGTTCCGCGCGATGGGCGTGCCGGCCGACGTCGCGCGCCTTGGCCGCGACTATCTGCACACCTGGCTCCTGGGCGGGCCGCTCGTGTTCGGGTTCTTCGCGATCGAGGCGACGTTCCGCGCCTCGGGCGACACCCGCACCCCGTTCCTCCTGCTCGCGGCGTCGGTGCTGCTGTCCGTCGGGCTCGACCCGCTGCTCATCGCGGGCGTGGGTCCCTTCCCGTGGCTCGGCGTCCAGGGCGCGGCGGCGACGTCGGTGATGGTGCGGGGCGGGGGGTTTCTGATCGGGATCGGCATCGCGCTCAAGCGCGGGCTGATCCGGCTCGATACGCCCGACTGGCGCGCCGTGCCCACGATCTTCCGTGTCGGGGCGCCGCTGTCGCTCGCCGGGGTGCTGCTGTCGGTGATCTACATGTGGCTCACCCGGTTCACCTCGCAATTCGGCACGCCGGCGCTCGCCGCGCTGGGCGTGGGCCACAAGGTGGAAGGGCTCGGGTTCATCGCCATCTCCGGGTTCGCGCTCTCGGCGAGCGCGCTCGTCGGCCAGAACCTGGGCGCGCGCCAGGAGGCCCGCGCCCGCCAGGCCGTGCGGATGACCGTCGGGTACTGCCTGCTCGTCACCACCACGACGGCGCTCGCGTTCCTCACGGTCCCGCGGACCCTCGTCTCGCTCTTTACGTCCGATCCGGCGGTGATCCTGGACGGCAGCCTCTACCTCCGGGTGATCGCTTTCGCGCAGATCGGGCAGACGTTCGAGATCATCCTCGAGGGCGCGCTCGCCGGCGCGGGCTACACCCTGTGGCCGCAGGTCACGAGCACCTCGCTCACGCTGTTGCGGATACCGTTCGCCGCCTGGTGGTCGCACGGGATCGGCGTGCTGGGTATCTGGCTCGCGCTCTCGGTCACGGCGGTCGCCCGCGGCATCGCGATGACGATCTTCTGGCTCGGCGGCGCCTGGCGTCGCGCAACGGTGTAACCGAGCCCCGAGCCCCGAGCCCCTACTCCATGGCCACGCTGATCACGCTGCTCACGGACTTCGGCACCGCCGACAGCTATGTCGGTGAGGTGAAGGGCGTGCTGCTCTCCCAGGTGCACGGGGCGGCGCTCGTGGACATCAGCCACCAGGTCCCACCGGGGGATGTGC
>WNGA01017459.1_pt1 | contig 11013 bp, 10 predicted proteins | sample 5400061 | NCBI WGS metagenome assembly WNGA01 (sample SAMN13153366, study PRJNA577476) | soil metagenome | isolation source: 100 cm soil or saprolite under grassland replicate 2 | place: USA:California | collected 2016-06-15
CAGGCGGCCATCGAGGCGGCGGGATTCGTGGAGATTCGCTTCCTGCCGGATATCGTGCGAGTCCGCAAGCACGTGCCCGACTTCCTCGTGGCCGCCATCTCCGCGATCCGTCCGGCTTGACCCTCGTCAGACTTGAGCTCTTCCCGCTGCGCTCCGGTTGAGCACCGAGCGCGGGCGATGCCTGCTCGTTCAGCACCGGCACGTCCTGGAGCCGGGATGGCGCGCGCCACACAGAACGCTGGTTATCCAGGCGCTTTCCGGCAAGTCTCCCGACGCGCGGAGAGGATGGCACCGCCCTTGCTCTAACGAGCCTGTCGGAGAAACGCTCTAGCGAGAGCGATGAGAAGGGTCCAGCTGCAAGGCGGCGCCCGAGGGCCGCACGCGAGGCGTACTCCCTGTACGTTCCACTCGGCGGGGGGCTTCGCCCCCCTTCCGAACCTCCCCCCAGGATTCGTTGCGCCGGCCAAGCCGGCGCTCGAAAGTGGAACACATCCACGTCGGGAGGCGAGCGACGAATGAGGATTCGCACGGTCCAGCGTTGAATGGTCCGGTTCGAGCGCGGGCTTCGCCCGCGCAACCGATTCCTGGGGGAGGCTTCGGAGGGGGCCGCCGAGGCCCCCTCCGATGGAACGAAGCAGATGGGCCCTTCTCATCGCTCTCGCGGGTTCGGCAACGGCGCCCCCGGTGGGCGCCGTTGCTTTTCTCCGCCGCCCCTGGCGCGGCGCGCGGACTGAAAGGAGAGACCCGTGAACAAAGTCGAGCAGGTGAAGGCAGCGAAGGACGGCCTCGATGTCGGCGCCGACATCCCGCGCTATGCCGGGCTCGGGTGGGAATCGATCGAGGAGGGGGACCTCGAGCGCCTGAAGTGGTGGGGCGTCTTCTTCCGGCGTCACACGCCCGGCTACTTCATGATGCGGCTCCGCATCCCCAACGGCATCACCAACAGCCGGCAGGTCCGGGCGATCGCCGCCATCGCGAACGAGTTCGGACGGGGCATCGGCGACATCACCACGCGCCAGCAGATCCAGCTGCGCTGGATCGACATCAAGCGCGTGCCGGCGATCCTCGACCGTCTGGTCGTCGTCGGTCTCATCACGCTTCAGACCGGGATGGACAATATCCGCAACGTCGTGGGCTGTCCGGTGGCCGGCCTCACCCCCAACGAGCTGCTGGACGCCTCCCCGGCGGCGCGGGCCTTCACGGCGATGTTCGTGGGGAACAAGACCTACACGAATCTGCCGCGCAAGTTCAACGTGAGCATCTCGGGATGCCTCGAGAACTGCACCCACGCGGAGACGCAGGACATCGCGCTCGTGCCGGCCCGACGGGCGATGCGCGGCCTGAGCGTGCGCGGGTTCAACATCCTCGTCGGCGGCAAGAACGGCTCCGGCGGCTACCGCGTCGCCACGCCGCTCGATGTCTTCGTCAGACCGGAGGAGGCCGCGGAGGTGGCGAGCGCCATCACGCTGGTCTTCAGGGATCACGGCTCCCGGGAGGCGCGCAACAAGGCGCGCCTCGCGTTTCTCCTCGACGACTGGGGCGTCCAGCGGTTCCGTGACATCGTGGAGATCCGGGTCGGCCGGCGGCTCGAGCGCGCCGGCGCCGATCAGCGGTCCGCCGAGGCCGCGGATCACGTCGGCGTCTACCGCCAGAAGCAGCCGGGGTTGAACTACGCGGGGCTCGTGGTGCCGGTCGGGCGCGTGACGGGCGATCAGCTCCACGAGCTGGCGCGGCTGGCCGACGCGTACGGGACCGGAGAGCTGCGACTGACCGTGGACCAGAACGTGATCCTCCCCCATGTGCCCGACGCGCGGCTGGGGACCCTCACCGCCGAGCCGCTGCTCAAGACGCTCCGGTACGACCCCTCCGGGGTGCTGAGGGGACTCGTGAGCTGCACGGGCATCGAGTTCTGCAACCTCGCCGTCATCGAGACGAAGAGCCGCGCGTTCAAGATCGCCAGGGCGCTGGCGACGAAGCTCCCGGGCCCGAAGCCGCTCAGGATCCACTGGTCGGGATGCCCGGCGGGCTGCGGGAACCATACCGTGGCCGATATCGGGCTCCTGGGAACCAAGACGAAGGTCGAGGGGGAGGTGGTGGATGCGGTGGACGTCTTCATCGCAGGTGCGTCGGGCCCCCGGGCCATTCAGGGCGTCAAGTTGATGGAGAACGTCCCGTGCGACGATCTGCCGCGCGTGCTGGAGGGGCTGGCGCGGTACGTGGACTTCGAGAAGGTGAGGCGCCAGCTCCGGAGCCTCGCGCCGGCGATCCAGGGGGCGGCGCCGGCCCCCGCGCAGGAGGAGGCCGCGACCGTCGGGGGCAGCGGCGGCGACGGCGGGCTCGCCCCCGGAGCGCGGAGCGACCGGGCCGTCGTGGAGAGACCCGAACAGACCGAGAGGAGGCACAGCTGATGTCGTACGTGAAGCCGGACGCGGTGGTCGCGACGATGGTCGAGGCCGGCGTCAAGAAGGCGCGTCTCTCCATCCCGGACCTCATAGTCCGGGGATTCCTGTCGGGGGCTCTCCTGGGGTTCGCGACGACCCTGGCCTTCACCGGCGCCCTCTGGCCCTGCGTGAGGGAGAGATCGGGATCGGAGAGCTGCTCTCGAACTGGGTGTGGGTCTACCTCGCCAACCTGATCGGGAGCGCGTTCTACGCGTGGCTCTTCACCCTCACGCTCACCCCCGACTCCGAGATGGCGAGGCAGCTGATGACGGTCGCGGAGGCCAAGACGCTGGGCTACGCGAAGCTCGGCAGCCATGGGATCGTGGTGGCCTTCATCAAGGGCATTCTCTGCAACTGGATGGTCACGCTCGGCGTCGTCATGGGGCTCACCTCGCAGTCCACCGGCGGCAAGGTGCTGGCGATGTGGCTGCCCATCCTGACCTTCTTCGCGCAGGGATTCGAGCACTCCGTGGTGAACATGTTTGCGATCCCGGGCGGAATGCTCGTGGGGGCCCACGTGTCCGTGGGCGACTGGTGGCTCTGGAACCAGCTCCCCGTCACCCTCGGCAACATCGTCGGGGGCGCGGTGTTCACCGGGCTCGCCCTGCACTCGACCTACCGCAAGCGCCCGGTCAAGGCCGAGAGCCGCCTGCCCGCGTCGGTACCGGTGGGCCGGGAGCTTTCCACATGACCGTGGCGCGGCGCGCCCGATTCGCGAGCCCGGGCCCGGCGGGTACCGGAGCGACGCGCTTTTCTCCGGAGATCGGGTCGGCCGCGGAGGCAGCCTGCGGCCGCGTCATCCTGCTCGGCGCCGGCCCCGGCGATCCCGAGCTGATCACGCTGCGCGGGCTCCGCTGGCTCCGGCAGGCAGACGTGGTCGTGTACGACCAGCTCGTGAGCCCGGAGCTTCTCGACGAGGCGCCGCCCCGGGCCCTTCGCGTCTTCGCCGGCAAATCGGCGGGACGCCACTGCCTGGCCCAGTCGGTGATCAACGGGCTGCTCGTCGAACACGCCGGCGCCGGTCGGCTGGTGGTGAGGCTCAAGGGGGGCGATCCCTTCGTGTTCGGACGGGGCGGCGAGGAGGCGCTGGCCTGCCTGGCCGCGGGGATTCCCGTCGAGGTGGTGCCCGGAGTGTCGTCCGCCATCGCGGCGGCGGGGGCGGCCGGCATCCCGTTGACCCATCGTGGACTGTCCTCGTCCTTCGCGGTCGTGACCGGCCATGAGGACTCGAGCAAGTCCGCGACCGTGGAATGGGAACGGTTGGCAGGGGCGGTGGACACCCTCGTCGTCCTCATGGGCGTGGGGGCGCTTCGCGCCATCACCCGGCGGCTGGCGGCGGGGGGACGCGACCCATCCACGCCGGCCGCCGTGATCCGCCGCGCAACCACGCGGGACCAGGAGTGCGTGATCGGGACTCTGGCGGACATCGCGGCACGTGCCGCGCACCTGCGGCCGCCGGCGGTGATCGTGGTCGGCGAGGTGGTGCGATTCGCCGGACTGCCGCGGCCGGGCGCCGACGCTCTCGCCAATCGCTCGGACCCGGAGCTGGAACCGACGTCCCGTCCAACCGGGTCGGGCACGCTCGCGACGCCTTCCATCCGCGAAGGGACGCTGCGCGTCGTCTGAGTCCTCCCCACCCCTGCCCTTCGTCGTCCGGAGAGAGGGCAGGGCGAGTTCATGCAGCCCGAGGCACCTGCTGCGGCCCGACCCCGCGGCTCCCCGGCCTCCGCACTCGGCGGTGCCTCATCGTTCCTGAACGATCCCGCCGGGCAAGGCCCCGGGAAGGGGCCGGCCGCCGAGCCTCCCCGGGGTGTGTTATCGTTCTCTCGCGATGGAGCCCGAGATGGTCGGGCAGGGGATCGTCCAGCGCGCGCGCACGCTGTGTGATGCGGCGGTCTCGGCCCTGTATGCGCTGGATCCCGAGTCGGGCGGGCTCGTGCTCGAGGCGCGGGCGGGCGAGGGCGCCGAGGTCCTGGGCCGGCTGGCGGCTGCTCCGGCGGGAGCGAGCGTCGCGGATCTCGCCACCGAGAGCGGCCGGCCGGTTGCCACGCCCGACCTCCTCGCCGATCCGCGGATCCACCTCTCGCCGGTGGTGCGGGCGCAGGTCGCGCAGAGCGACCCGCGCGCCGTGCTGTGCCTCCCCCTGCGCGTCGACGCCCGGACGGTCGGCGTGCTGGCCGTCGGCGATGTCGCCGGGCGGGTCTTCCACGGCGACCAAGTCCGGCTGCTGGAAGCCTTCAGCGACCAGGCGGCGGTGGCCCTGGAGCAATCGCGCCTCCACCGCGTAGCCCGGCAACGGCTCCGCCAGACCGAGATGGTCCTGGCCGTGACCCAGGCCGTCGGCGCCGGCCCGCACCCGACCGAGATCTTCCGCCGCACGCTACGGGAGCTGGTCCGGAGTCTCGGTGCGGATACGGCGGGGGCTTGGCTTCTCGACCCCGCCCTCGGCTGCTTCGTCCCGTGCGCCGGCTCTCACGTCGCCATGGAGGTCGCCGAGGCGCGGTCGCGTCCCGACCTCACGCTCGACGATCCGCTCATCGAGGAGATCAAGAGCCGTGGGGCCCCGATCTACACGAGCGTCGGCGAGGCGGACCCGGAGCTGGACCGGAGGCTGGCGCGGCTGCTCGCCCACAAGGCCATCGTCGTCCAGCCGGTGTGGTCCAACGGCGAGCTGATCGCGGTGTTCGCGATCGCCTGGCTATCGGACACGCACCGCTTCAGCGCCGACGAGCTGCGTCTGGTGGAGGCCATGGCCGATCGCATCGCCGGGTCCCTGGGGAGCGTCGATCTCCGTCGCGGGGACGAGGAGCGCGCTCGACCGCGCGTCGCGGAGGGCGCGCCGCCCCCGGCGGCCTCCGCGCCCGATGGCCAGGGGGTGTTCGACACCATCGCCATGGCTGCGGCCACTCTGCTCGCGGGCAAGCTGGCCGTGGTCTGGGTCGCCGATCCGCGCGACAGGATGCTCTGGCCGGAGGGAAGCTATACGACGGATCCGGCGCTGGAACACGTCACAGCTGGGCTCGCCGCCATTCCGTACGGGGAGGGGGTGGTCGGCGAGACCTTCGAGTCGGGGGCGCCCCGCTACAGTGCGGACATCGGGGAAGATCCCCGGTGGTTGAGCCGGACGCTGCTCCGGGGCTCGCGCCTGCACGCGGGCGTCGAGATCCCGCTGATCGCCGGCGACCGCCCGGTGGGCGTCCTGTCCGTCGTCTTCGGTGAGCGGCGCCACTTCGCTCGCGAGGAGCGGGAGACCCTGGACCTGGTCGCGACTCACGCGGCGATCGCCATCGAGAACGCGCGCCTGTTCGCGGAGGCCGAGCGGCGCCGGCGGGCGGCCGAGAGCCTGGCCGGTGTCGGCCGCCGCCTCTCGCAGTCCCTCGATCCCGAGGACGTCGGCCAGCGGATCGTGGACAGCGTCCGCATGCTGGTGGGAGCCCTCCGCGCCACGTTGATCCAGCTGGAGCCCGAGTCCGAGACCTTGCGGCTGCTGGCTGTTTCCGGCGAGGAGGCCTTTCCGCTGGGCCCGGGCGTCGCGGGCTTCGCCATCCGCGAGCGCCGTCCGTTGATCACGGCCGACCTGCTCGCCGATCCTCGGATCACGCTCGCCCCCGACGTGCGGGCTCACCTGGAGGGGTTGCCCGTGCGCGCCGTGCTCTCGGTGCCGCTCGTCGTCGGAGACCTCGTCATCGGCGCCCTCTCGGTGGGCGATCGGCCCGGGCGGGTGTTCGACCCCGAGGAGGTCCAGCTCCTCCAGGCCTTCGCCGATCAAGCCGCCATCGCCATCCACAACGCGCACCTGTACGCCGAGACCAGGCGCCAGCAGCAGGAGGCGGTCGCCCTGGAGCACGTCGCGCGGCAGATCACCTCGTCGCTGGAGCGCGACGAGGTCTTCCAGCGGATCGTGGACCGGGTGCGCGAGCTCTGCCGCAGCGACCTCGCCTTCCTCGCGCCCTACGACAAGGAGGTGGGCGCCGCCGCCATCGTCGCCGCCTCCGGCCCCGGCAGCGAGGCCCTCACCGCCCTCACGATCACGCCGGGCCAGGGAGTCGGCGCGAGGGTGCTGGAGACCGGCGAGCCGTTCGCGACCGACGACTATCCCGGCGACCCGCGCATCTCCAGAGAATGCCTCGAGATCCCGGCCGAAGCCGGCGTGGTGGCCCTGGCCGTGATGCCGCTGCGGTTCCGGGGAGGCTCCACCGGGCTCCTGTGGGTGGCCAACCGGGAGGCCCGGGCCTTCACGGCGCGCGACCTCCGCGTCCTCAGCAAGCTGGCCGACCAGGCGGCCATCGCGCTCGAGAACAGCCGTCTCTACGCCCGGGCCCAGGAGCTGGGCGTCAATCGTGAGAGGGTCCGGCTGGCGGCCGAGCTCCACGACACGCTGAGCCAGATGCTCTTCTCGGTCGCTCTCAAGCTGGACTGGTGTCTGCACCGGCTGCCCACTCAGTCCGAGCTCAGGTCGCGGGTCGCGGAGATCAAGCGTGATACCGGGTTCATGATGGGCCAGATCCGCGACCTGATCTGGCGTCTCTCGACGGACAGGAGCGATGACGGGTGGTCCGTCTCCGAGCAGCTCCGGAGGCTCATCCACCAGTTCCGGGAACTGACGCGCCTCCCCGTGCAGCTCGTCGAGGAGGGCGATGTGACGCGGCTCGGGCGGGGGGAGCGGGAGGCGCTCGTGAAGACCTTCCGGGAGGCGCTGGCCAATATCGCCAAGCACGCGCAGGCCACGCAGGCGACGGTGCGGATCGAGGTCCGGGCCCACGACGTGCTCTTCGAGGTGACCGACGACGGGGTCGGTCCTCCGGTCGGCACCGACGTGTCGCGCCTGGCCCGGGAGCCGGGCCACTTCGGGCTCCGCCAGATGGTGGAGCGCATCGAGGCCCTGGGCGGCCGCCTGGAGTTCGACGGGGCGCTGCCCTCCGGCTTTCGCCTGCGCGGCATCCTGCCCCTCCGGTGACGCGGACGGATGGCCACGATCCGGATCGCGGTGGCCGACGATCACCAGGTGGTGCGCCACGGGCTTCGGCTCTCGCTCGAACTGGAGCCGGACATGGTGGTCGTCGGCGAGGCGCGCACGGGAGCCGAGGCCATTCGCGTGGCGGGGGAGACGCAGCCGGACGTGATGTTGCTCGACGTCCGGCTGGGGGATATCGACGGGCCCGAGGTCTGCCACCGCGTCCTCCTCGCGTCCGCGAAGACGGCGGTCGTGATGCTGACCAACTACCAGCAGGACGAGCTGATCCTCCGCAGCCTGCTCGCCGGCGCCAAGGGCTACGTGATCAAGGACGTCGATCTGGACGAGTTGAAGAAGATGATCCGATCGGTGTACCGCGGGGCGTCCGTGCTGGACCCGAAGGTCACGAAGCAGGTGATCTCCACGGTGATCAGCCGCAGCGGGGTGCCGCGCCCGGTCCGTCCGCTTCCGAACCAGGCGGCGTCGCTCTCGGAGACGGACCTCGCCATCGTGCGCTACCTCTCCGTGGGGCTGACCAACAAGGAGATCGGCGCGCGCATCAACCTGAGCCCGCATACGGTGAAGGATCACGTCGAGAAGATGTGTGAAATCCTTGGCGTCCGCTCCCGCATCGAGCTCGTCGTCGAGGCGTTGCGGCGCGGTCTGATCTGAGCCTCCACCCCCGGATAGGGGTGACGCCCCCCTAACGGGAGCTGAAAGTTCCTCGCTCGGTGGGTTGCGCCACACCGCCTGGGCACTAATCTATGGCATACGTGGTTATCGGCCCCAAGGCGTCGCTGTGGGAGGCGTTGACCATGTCGCCCGCGGGTGGATTCCTGGACGGAGGCGTCACGAGGGCTGCTCGATTTCCAACCCGGCTCCGTTCTCCCTCGCGGTTGCCCGCGCAATCGCCGTCGCGCTCGATCGCGGTATCATGCATCATCTGCCGGAACAGGGTGCGGACATCGTTTCCCGTAGCCGCCGGCCGCCGGTTACCCGACCGTGACCGCCGGGACCCGCAAGCGCACCGTCGCCCAGAGCACTACAGACCACAGAGGAGGCTTTCATGGTTGACACGCGAACGCATACGGCCACCAGCCAGATGGTCGGTGAAAACACAGCCGGACTCCTGCGGGAACTGGTGGCCCACCTCCGGCAGAACCGCACCCAGCTCCGCGAGGAGTGGGTGAGGCGGATCACGGGAGCCCAGTTGCTGACGGCGATGACGAAGGAGGAGATCTTCGCCGAGGCCACGTCGGTGTACGATAGCTATGTGGAGGCGCTCGAGACGGGGACGGTGGAGGCGCTGCAAGCGTATTCCCGCAACCTGTCCGAGCGGATCATTCCCCGCGGCGTCGAGACCAACGAGGTCGTGGGGATCGTGCTGCTGCTTCGCGACGTGCTGGCGCGCTCGCTCTTCGCGAAATACCACGGCGATGTCAGCATGCTGAGCCATGTCCTGGACGCCTACGAGCCGGCCGCGAACCGCATCGCCATCACGGTGGCGGTGGGCTTCGTCCAGCAGCGCGAGCGCGTCATCCGCGAGCAGCAGGAGGCGATCCGGGAGCTCTCGACGCCCGTGCTGCAGGTCCGCGAGCGCCTCCTCATCCTGCCCATCATCGGCCTGATCGACCCGCAGCGCGCCCGCCAGCTGACCGAGCAGCTGCTGCGCGGGATCCGGCTCAACCGCGCCAAGGTCGTGGTCATCGACATCACGGGCGTCGCCGCCATGGACGCCAGCGTCGCGAACCACCTCGTCCAGACGGTGGAAGCGGCGCGGCTGCTGGGCGCCACCGTCATCGTCACCGGCCTGTCGCCCGAGATCGCCCAGACGCTGGTGAACATCGGCGTGGACCTCGGGAAGATGAACACGGTCGGCGACCTGCAGGGCGGCATCGAAGAGGCCGAGCGGCTGCTGGGCTACAAGGTGGTGCCTCTGAAAGAGGCGCCGGAGCCGGCGTAGCCGAGGCCGGCAGGGTATCGGAACCATGGAAGTCCCGATCCTGAAGCAGGGTCCGTACCTGATCGCGACGATCCAGTCCGCGCTCACCGACGCCGACCTCCTGCAGCTCCGCGACTCGCTCGTCGAGCAGGTCGGCCGGTACCGGTCGCGCGGGGTGATCGTGGACGTGACGGCGCTGGACGTCATGGACTCGTTCGCGAGCCGCACCATCCGGGACATCGCGCAGATGATCAAGCTGCGCGGGGCCGAGACCGTCATCGTCGGCATCGACCCGGACGTCGCGTTCGCGATGGTCCGGCTGGGGCTGAACCTGGAGGGGGTGGCGACCACGCTCGATCTCGAGGAGGGGCTCGTGCTCCTGAACGAGCGCGCGAGGGCGACGAAACGATGAGGTTGCCCCCCGGGGTGGAAGAGGCGAAGGTGCCGATCCAATCCGACACCGACATCGTGACCGCGCGCCAGCGAGGGCGGATGCTGGCGACGCAGCTGGGCTTCACGTCGGGCGACGCGACGATCGTCGCCACCGCCATCTCGGAGCTGGCGCGGAACATCGTCCTGTATGCCAAGGGGGGGGAGGTCCTCCTGACGCCGGTGGAGAGCCGGGACAACTACGGGCTGGTCATCACCGCTCGAGACGAGGGCGAGGGGATCGCCGACGTCCGGCAGGCGATGCAGGACGGCTATTCGACGTCGGGGCGCCTGGGCGTGGGCCTCCCGGGCGTCAAGCGGCTCATGGACGAGTTCGAGATCGTATCCGAGGCCGGCAAGGGCACCACGGTGACGGTGAAAAAATGGAAGCGATGACGGCGCCGGTGCTCGAGTGGGACGTCGCCGAGCGGTCGCTCGACGGGCGCGGGGAATCGGGCGACCAGTGCCTGGTGAAGCTGTTCGGTCACGGCGCGCTCGTGGCGGTGGCCGACGGGCTCGGTCACGGTCGCGAAGCGGCGGTCGCGGCCAAGGCGGCGATGGCGACGCTGGAGGAGGACCCGGGTCAGCCGGTCGCCGTGCTGCTCCGGCGCTGTCACGAGCGCCTCCGGCCGACGCGCGGGGCGGCGCTGAGTCTGGTATCGTTCAATGCGAGGGACGGGACCATGTCGTGGCTCGGCGTGGGGAGCGTGGACGGCGTGTTGCTGCGCGCGGACCGTGCCGCGTCGAGCCGGGCCGAGCGTCTGGTCTTGCGGGGCGGCGTGGTGGGCCGCCAGTTGCCCCCGCTGGGGGTGGTGGTCGTCCGGGTGGAGCCGGGTGACACGTTGCTCCTGGCGACCGACGGGATTCGCGAGGGCTTCGAGGACAAGCTGACGGTGAGCGACGTGGCCGGGCCGACGGCCGCGCGCATCCTCGCCGAGCACGCGAAGGGCACCGATGACGCGCTGGTCGTGGTCGCGCGCTACCTGGGCGCCTGTCGGAGCACCGCTCGTGCGACGTGATCCTCAGTTTTCCCGGGAGGGGACGGAATGAGCGAAGCCACGTGGCGGGAGCAGTTCGGGCGCGTGCTCGAGGAGCATCTCTCACGAGGCGAGGAGGCCGGGCTGCTCTCCGCCTACGAGCTGGGACGGGAGGCGCTCGGCTCGGGTCTGGGCGTGCTGGACGTGGCCGGGTTCGTCCACGGGGCGCTGCTCGAGGCCTGCGCGAACGCGCCCGGTGACAGCCTGCGG
>WNGA01021790.1_pt1 | contig 11013 bp, 9 predicted proteins | sample 5400061 | NCBI WGS metagenome assembly WNGA01 (sample SAMN13153366, study PRJNA577476) | soil metagenome | isolation source: 100 cm soil or saprolite under grassland replicate 2 | place: USA:California | collected 2016-06-15
CCGGCCGGAGCCGAAGCCGCGGTCGATGGTCACCTCCAGGCCGCGCTTCTCCCAGAAGCCCATCTTGTTCGCAACGAACGCGTAGCTGAAGGTCCCCAGCGGCAGCCAGGGCAGCGTCATCTTGACGGGCGTCGCGGCGCGCAAAACGGCGGGTACACCAATGCCCACGCCCGCCGATGCGACGGCGGTGCCGAGCTTCAGGAAAGAACGGCGATGCATTGTCATTGAAGTCACTCCTCTGTGCTGGGTGAGGATACCGGACGATGTCGGGGTTTTCACGAGCAGCCTTCGGCTCTCAATCTCGCTCGATAATGCAAAAGTCCAATCCGGCGCTTCATCCTCCTCCGGCTGCCACCGCATCCGAGGGCGGCTGCCAGTACACCGCCCAGCTCTCCACGCCGGCGATGATCGCGTAGAGCGCAAGGCCGCTGATGCTGAGCGCAGCGATCGCCGCCAGCATCAGCGGGGTGTCGAGCAGGCCGCCGGCGAGCTTGATCAGGTAGCCGATGCCTTCCTGAGAAGCGACGAATTCCGACACGATGACGCCGATGATGGCAAGCGTGATCGAAATCTTCATGCCGCCGAAGATATAGGGCAAGGCGTTCGGCATGCGAATCTTCCAGAAGATCTGCCAGCGCGAGCCCATGAAAGTGCGCGCCATGCGATGAATGTCTTCGTCGATCGATTCAAAACCCATGGCCGCGTTGATCGTCATGGGAAAGAACGCGACCAGGAACGCCAGCAGCAGACTCGACATGGTTCCGGTCCCGAACCACACGATGAACAAAGGCGCAATGGAGATTTTCGGGATCACCTGGGAGACGATGATGACCGGATAGAAGCCCTTTCGGACGATGTTGGAGTAGGTGATCAACACGGCGACGAGAATGCCGCCGACAACGGAAAGTGCAAACCCGAGAACGGTGAGATAAAGCGAAGGCCACAGATGCGTAAGCAGCAGATCATGGCGCTGCGCCATCGCCTCGAAAACCGCCGAGGGCGGCGGCAATATGATGCTGCGGATGCCCAATGCCCTGACGCTGACCTCCCAGATCAAGAGCAGAAACGCCGTGACGAGGATCGGCCACGCGATCGCGGCCGCGTGCTTGGCAATGTTATTCGGCATGGCTCGCCTCGATCGCTTTGCGCAGATGGCGAACCAAGCGGTTGAACGTTTCATCTTCGGTCACCGCAATGGCTCGCGGTCGCGGAAGCTCGATTGCCAGCTCGTCGATGATGGTGGCGGGTCGGCGACCCATGACCAGCACGCGATCGGAGAGAAAGGCGGCTTCGCGGATGCTGTGGGTGACGAAAATTACCGTCTTGCGGTGGGCCTGCCAGATGCGCTGCAGCTCGACCGCCATTTCGTCGCGCGTGATTGCATCGAGCGCGCTGAACGGCTCGTCCATCAGTAGGATGCTGGGATCGTGCACGAGCGCCCGGCAAATCGCGACGCGCTGGCGCATGCCGCCCGAGAGCTGACGCGGCAGCAGTCCGGAAAACTCGTCGATTTTCGCCATGCGCAGCAGGTCCATCGCGCGCCGGCGGTATTGTGGACGTGGCAGCTTCAGCAGCTCGATGGGAAACAGCACGTTTTGCAAGACCGTGCGCCATGGCAGCAGAACCGGGCTCTGGAAAACCACGCCGATTTCCCGCCGAGGTCCCGCGACCTTCGCGTCCTTGATGCGGATTTCGCCGGCGCTGGGATCGATGAGTCCCGCAATCATCATGAGCAACGTGCTCTTGCCGCAGCCGCTCGGCCCGAGCACGCTGACAAACTCCCCGTCGGCAACGTCGAAGGACAGCTGCCGGATCGCTTCAAGGTCGCCGAATGTCTTCTTGAGAGCTGCGATGCGCACAATGGCTCCGCCGTGGGGCCAGCCGGCGGCAATGCCGGGCGTCGGCGAGGCGGCTGCCGATCGCAACGCATCGCTCTCCTCAATCCCGCGGTCGGCAGTCATGCTCGTTGATTTGAACCGCGCACGCCGAGCGACTTCGTTGCCGAGTTGGCGCGGAGACCTCCCCATCGTGCTATCATACCCGCTCTTAACCGCAAGCAGAGTTTAGGCATGTCTGGCCAAGGGGTCGGGGCTTCCGTTCCGCGCAAGGAGGATGACCGATTTCTGCGCGGGCGCGGCCAATACGTCGCTGACTTCCGCCTTCCCGGTGCGCACGAAGTTGCCTGCGTGCGAAGCACGGTGGCGCACGGCCGCATTCGCAACCTGTACGTTCCCGACGAGTATAAGGTCGCGGTCTTCACTGCGGCAGATCTCTGCAACGTCAACCCTATTCGAGCCGCGACCTCGCTCGCCGGATTCAAGCATTCCTCCGAACCAATTCTGGCCCGCGACAAGGTCCGCTATGTGGGCGAGCTCGTCGCCGTTTGCGTCGCCTCCTCGCGGGCGCAAGCGGAGGACATCGCCGACAGCGTCGTCGTCGACTACGAAGAGTTGGAGCCCGTCGTCGACATGTTGGCCGCGCGCCGAGTGGGCGCGCCGCTGGTGTACGAGGAGTGGGGCGACAACGTCTTTATCGAATTCTTCCAGGATGGCGCGATCGACCGCGTCGCCGAAACCGCTGCCATCAAGGTGACGCGCGAAATCCGCACTGCGCGACATTGCATGTTTCCGATGGAAGGCCGCGGCGTCGTTGCGCAGTGGGATGGGCGGCTGCGTTTTCTCACTCTGATCACCGCGACCCAGATGCCGCATATCGTCCAGCGCGGCGTGGCCGAGTGCCTGGGCCTCAGCGACGGTTCGGTTCGCGTGATTTCGCCCGATGTGGGCGGCGGCTTCGGCTACAAGGGCTTGCTCTGCCGCGAAGAGGTGGCGCTGGCCTGGCTCGCGATCCGTCTCGGATACCCGGTGCGCTGGCTCGAGGATTGCCGCGAGCATTTGAGTGCGAACGCCAATTGCCGCGAGCACCATTATCGCATCACCGGCTACGCCGACCGCGACGGCCGGCTGCTGGCGCTCGATTGCGTGGCCGCCGTGGATGCCGGCGCCTATTCCGTTTATCCCACCTCATCGGCGCTCGAGGCTGCTCAGGTGGCAAGCCTGTTGCCCGGGCCGTACGATCTTGGCGTGTATCGCTGCCGCTCCGCCGCGGTCGCGACCAACAAGTGCCCGATCCTGCCGTATCGCGGGGTGGCGCGCTCGGGCGTGTGCCTTGCCATTGAAGTCATCATGGATGCGATCGCCCGCCAAGCGGGCATCGAGCCCTACCAGGTGCGGCTGCAAAACCTCGTACGTCCGGAGCAGATGTCGTTCGAGAACGTGGTCAAGAAGCAATTCGACGGCGGCGATTATCCGGAATCGTTGCGGCGAGCAGTTGCGGCAATCGGACTGCTCGCCGTTCGCGCGCGACAGCGCAAGGGCGAGCCCGATGGGCGGCTCCTCGGTGTCGGTTTTTCGATCTTTTGCGAGCAAGGCGCGATGGGAACCGCGGTGCTCGCCGATTGGGGCCGCCCGGTCGTGCCGGGATACGAGCAGGCGACCGTGCGGCTGACCGCGGACGGCGACCTCGAGATCCGCGTCGGCACCCACTCGCACGGCCAGGGCCACGAGACCACGCTGGCGCAGGTGGCGCACGAAATCCTCGGCATCGAGCTTGATCGCATCAAGGTGCTGCAAGGCGATACGCTCTACGTTCCCTTTTCCACGGGCACCTGGGCCTCGCGGTCAATGGTGATGGCGGGGGGCGCCGTCGCGCAGGCCTCACGCATGCTGGCCAAGCGGGCGAGCCGGATCGGCGCATGGCTGTTGCAGGCCGATCCCGCCGAGGTGCGCGTCGCCAACGGCGGCGTGGTGGGGCGGGGCGCGAGCGTCACGCTCCGCGAAGTGGCGCGCGCCTGGTATCTGGAGCCGCAGAATCTGCCGCCCGAGCTCGATGCAGGCGGCCTGGAGGTGACGACCGGCTATCGTCCGGCGCGCGACACGGGGACATTCAGTTATGCCACCCATGCCGCGCTGGTCGCGGTCGACCCGGGCACCGGGCTCGTTGAAATTCTCGATTACGTCGTCGTGGAAGACGGCGGAAAACTCGTCAATCCCATGATCGTCGACGGGCAAGTGCAGGGAGGAACCGCCCAAGGCATCGGCACCTGCCTGTTGGAAGCGGTGCCGTTCGATGCGCACGGCCAGCCCCTGGCATCGACCATGCTCGACTACCTCATCCCCGGCGCCAGCGAAGTCCCGGACATTCGCGTGCTGCACATGGAGACGCCCTCGCCGCACACCGAATTCGGCATGAAGGGTATCGGTGAAGGCGGCGCGGTGGGCCCGCCCGCGGCGATCGTCTGCGCGGTCAACGACGCTTTGCATGCCGTCGGTGCCGAAGTGCACGATCTGCCGCTCACGCCCGAGCGAATCCTGGACGCGATTGCGCTCGCTTCGACGTCGGGCGGAGCGTGATGATGAAGCCGGCCCATTTCGAGTTCGCGCGCGCAAGCAGCCTCGGCGAGGCTGCAACCATCCTGCGCCAGGCGTCCGGCAATGCCAAGGTGATTGCGGGCGGCCAGTCGCTCGGCCCGATGTTGAACTTGCGCTTGGTGCGGCCAAACGTCTTGGTCGACATCACCGCCATTCCTGAACTGACGCGCATCGAAGAAGACGCGGACGGCGTCAGCATCGGCGCCTGCGTAACCACCTCCGACGTCGAGGATGGACGGGTGCGCGTAGACGGATTGCCGATTCTCGCCACCGTCGCCGCCGGTGTCGCCTATCGTGCGGTACGCAACCGGGGCACCGTCGGCGGCAGCATTTGTCATGCTGATCCGGCGGGCGATTGGTTGCCGGTACTGTGTGCACTGGCCGCGGAATGCATTGTTGCCGACGGCAGCCAAAGGCGGCGCGTGCCGGTCGAGAAGTTCGTAACCGGTGCATTCGAGGTAAGGCTCGAACCAGGAGAGCTGCTGCAAGCTATCCGCATTCCGCGTCCTTCCCGCACCGCGCGCTGCGGCTATTACAAGGTATGCCGCAAGGCCGGCGAGTTCGCTCTGGCGAGCGGCGCGGTGCTGCTCGACGTGGAACGCGGTCGCTTCAGAGCGGTCATCGGCGCGACCCAGGGCCGGCCCATCGTGGTCGATGACGCGCGCCCGTTATTGGGAGGCATTCCGCAGCCGGGGGCCGCCATTCGTCTCGACGAGAGGGCTACCCGCGAGTTGCTGCAGGGCGCCGTACTCCCCGCGAAATCTCGCCTTCACATGACCGCCCTGGCGCGGGCGGCCACGCAGGCGATGGCCTGATGCGATCGATCGCTCTCACGGTGAACGGCATTCAGGTCGCCGAGGCGGTCGAGCCGCGTCTGCACCTCGCCGATCTGCTACGCGACCGGCTCGGCTTGACGGGCACCCATCTTCGCTGCGAGCAGGGCGCCTGCGGTGCGTGCACGCTCCTCATCGATGGCCAGCCGGCGCGATCGTGCATCACCTATGCGGTCTTGTGTGAAGGCGCGCAGGTCACGACCATCGAAGGCCTGGAAAACGATCCGGTCATGATCGCCTTGCGCCGGGCGTTCATGGCCGAGCACGGATTGCAATGCGGCTTCTGCACGCCGGGAATGCTGATCACCGCGCGCGACATCGTCACGCGCCTTCCCGACGCCGACGAGCGGCGCATTCGCCTCGAGCTGAGCGGCAATCTCTGCCGCTGCACCGGATATGTCGGGATCGTGCGCGCCATTCGCCGCGTGCTGGAGGAACGCCGCATCGGCGCCCTGGTCGCAGTGGCATCCGAATGGCGCAGGCTTGGGCCGGTCGGCTCGGGCCGCGCTATGCGCTCCAGCGGCGAGGCTGCGCTGTCGATCGCAACCGCGACCGGCAGCGACAGGCGTCCGGCCTTGGGCGAAGCGGATCTGGGTCTCGCGGGCAAAAATCCCAACATCGAGATCCACCAGTCTTTCACAATCGCGCGGCCGCAGCGCGAGGTGTGGGACTTCCTGGCCGATGTCAAGGGCGTGGTGCCGTGCATGCCCGGAGCCACGCTCAGTGCTGCGCAGGGCGACCGGCTGCAGGGGCAGCTCGCGATCAAGCTCGGCCCGATCGCCGCCACGTTCAACGGAGAGGCTCGCGTCATGCGCGACGAGGCCATGCAGCGCGGCATAATCCTGGGCGCGGGCAGGGACCGGCTCAGCGCGTCGCGGGCGAGCGCCGAAATCGAATATGGCTTGAGCGCCGAGCAGGGCGGAGCGGCGACACGGGTCGATATCACAGTGCGCGCCCTCCTGCTCGGACCTTTGGCGCAGTTCGGGCGCAGCGCGATCGTCAGCGATCTGGCGGCTCGCATCACCGACATGTTCGCGCGCAACCTCGAGCGGCGCTTGGCAGGGTTGCCGGATGCGACGCAGGGGGCGACAACTGCCATCCCGGCCGCCTCGTTGCTCGGCGCCGTCATTGTTGCCCGGGTGAAGAACGCGCTCGCGCGATTGGTGGGCAAGTTTCGCCGATGACACAGGCAAGCACGTCCTCACAAGGCATCGGAGCTCGCGTCGGGCGAAAGGAAGACGATCGCCTCTTGCGCGGTCGCGGGCAGTTCGTCGCCGATATTCGGCTGCCCGCAATGAAGGACGTCGCTTTCGTCCGCAGCCCCGTTGCGCATGGGCGCATTCGCGGCATTTCCGTCCCCCCCGATCAGCGCGGCAACACGTTCACCGCAGCCGATCTCGTCGGCGTGAAGCCGATCCGCGCGGTCTCCGGCTTGCGCGGCTTCAAAGTCTCGGAGCAGCCGCCGCTCGCGACCGACAAGGTCCGCCACGTCGGCGAATTGGTGGCGATGTGCGTCGGCTCGACGCGGGCACAAGCCGAAGACCTCGCCGCGTCAGTGGCGCTTGATCTCGAGGAATTGCCGGCCGTTTACGACATGCTGGACGCACGCATGAACACCGGCGTCCTCGTCCACGAGCACTGGGGCGATAACGTGTTTCTGGAGACGTTCGTCGACGTCGATATCAGCAAGGCATTCGGCGCACCGATCAAAGTCTCGCGCGAGATCCGCACCGCGCGCCAATGCATGGCGCCCATCGAGGGCCGCGGGGTCGTTGCCTTCTGGGATTCACGGCTCGAACAATTGACGGTCTACTCGGCCTGCCAGATGCCGCACATCGTGCGCACCGGCTTGTCCGAATGCCTTGGTCTCGAAGAGGGCCAGGTCCGCATCATCGCTCCCGATGTCGGCGGCGGCTTTGGCTACAAGGGCATTCTGTTGCCGGAGGAGATTTGTCTCGGGTGGCTCGCCATGCGTTGCTCCCATCCGGTGCGCTGGATTGAGGACCGGCGCGAACATCTCATTGCCGGCGCCAATTGCCGCGAGCACCATTACCGCATCACCGCCTACGCCGAGCGCGACGGGCGGCTGCGCGGTATCGACTGCGAGGCTGCGGTCGATTCCGGCGCCTATTCGTCCTACCCGTTCTCGGCGTGCCTCGAAGCCGCGCAAGTCGCCAGCATCCTGCCGGGACCCTATGATTTTCCCGCCTACCGCTGCCGCACCTTCTCGGTCGCCACCAACAAATGCCCCGCAGGAAGTGCGAAGGCGCAATCTCGTACGACCCGAGCAGATGCCGTTCGACAACATCACCAACAAGCATTTTGACAGTGGCGACTATCCGGAATCGTTGCGCCGCGCGGTGGCGGCAATCAACGTCGCGGGAGTGCGAGCGCGGCAGAAGCGCGGGGAAGGCAACGGACGGTTGATCGGCGTTGGTCTTGCGACCTATTGCGAGCAAGCCGCGCACGGCACGTCGGTCTATTACGGCTGGGGCATTCCGATGGTGCCCGGCTACGAGCAGGCCACCGCCCGGCTGACCCCCGACGGCGGCCTGGAGTTGCGCGTCGGCCTGCATTCGCACGGACAGGGGCTCGAAACGACACTCGCGCAAGTCGCCCATGACATCCTCGGCATCGACATCGGCAGGATCAGGGTCGTGCTCGGCGACACGGCGCTCACGCCGTATTCGACCGGCACGTGGGGCTCGCGCTCCATGGTGATGGCCGGCGGCGCGGTGGCAACGTCGTGCCGGGAGATCGCCAAGCGCGCGGCGACGATCGGCGCGCGGCTCCTGCAGACCGATCCGGCGCAGGTGTTGGTGCGTGGCGGTCAGGCCGCCGGTCCGCACGGTGCCATCGGTTTGGCGGAGATTGCGCGCGCCTGGTATCTGCGGCCGCAAGATCTCCCGCACGACGTCGATCCGGGCGGCCTCGAGGTCACAATCGGCTACAAGCCGGCGCGCGACAGCGGAACCTTCAGCTATGCCACCCACGCTGCCTTGGTGGCGGTCGATCCGGAGACCGGCGAGGTGGATATCCTGCGCTATGTCATCATCGAGGACGGCGGCAAGCTGGTGAATCCCATGATCGTTGACGGACAAATCTACGGCGGCTTCGCGCAAGGCGTCGGCACGGCGCTTTACGAGGAGATGCCGTTCGATCGTTCGGGACAGCCGCTCGCGTCCACCCTGGCGGACTACCTCCTGCCCGCAGCGACCGAGGTCCCGGCCCTGCTGCTTGAACATATGGAGACGCCGGCGCCTTACACGGAATTCGGTGTCAAAGGGATCGGCGAAGGCGGCGCCATCGCGCCGCCGGCGGCTATCGCCAATGCGGTCAATGATGCGCTGCGGCCGCTCGGCGTCGAATTGCTGGTGTCGCCGATCACGCCGCAGCGCATCGTCGGGGCCATCGCGGAGCGGACCGCAAAGGCCAGCGCCGATTGACTGAGTTGAAATCGCCGCCTAATGACGGCTCATCTGGTTGGATTTGTGGGGATCGCAATGAGCGCGAGTGTCACCGAGAAGCTTCTGCAAAGCATCGACGACAATCGCGACAGAGCGATCGCGTTTTTGCGACAGATGATCGCCATCCCCAGCGTCACCGGGGACGAAGCCAAGATCCAGAAGTTTCTTGCGGATTACATGGGGAAGATCGGCCTCGATGTCGACCTGTGGGAAACGGACTGGGAGGAGTTGAAAAAGCACCCTGGCTACCGCCCCGTCGACCGGGGTTACGAAGGACGCCCCAACATCGTCGCGACATTGAAGGGCACAGGCGGCGGCCGTTCGTTGCTGCTGAACGGGCATACCGATGTCATTCCGGTCGGCGGCGGCGGCTGGAGCGACGATCCGTGGTCCGCCACCATCAAGAACGGCCGCATCTATGGGCGAGGCTCCGCCGACATGAAGAGCGGCGTTGCCAGCCACATCATGGCGGTCGAATGCCTGATGGCCGCGGGTCTCAAGCCCAAGGGCGACGTCTACATCAACGTGGTCGTCGATGAGGAAGTCAGCGGTCACGGCACGCTCGATACGGTGATCCGCGGCTATAAGGCGGACGCCGGCATCTCCGGCGAGACCAGCGATCTCGCGGTGCAGCCCGCATGCATCGGCCGCATCTGGTTCGAGATCGAGATACACGGCAAGCCCGCCGGCATTCAAAAGCGCTACGAGGGCATCAGCGGAATTGAGCTGGGCAACAAAATCGTCAAGGCGGTCGCGGATCTCGAGGCCAAGCGCGTCGCGACGGTCACCCACCCGCTCTATCCAAACGCCCTCGATACGCTTCCCTGCATCATCGGCAGCTTTTCGGCCGGCAATTATCCAAGCGCGTTCCCGGTCAATTGCCTGCTCAAGGGCAGCATCGGCACCGTGCCCGGCGAGGACCACGAAGGCGTGAAGCAAAGCCTCGTGGAGCAGGTGGCACGCGCGGCGGCCGAGGATTCCTGGATGAAGCACACCCCGCCCAAGGTGCGGTTCGTGGGCTACGACGCGGAAGCATCCGAGATTCAGAGAAATCACCCGATCGTGGAAACGGTCTGCCGAAATTACAAGCAGGTGACCGGCCGCGATCCCGAGATTAGCGGCCGCCAGGGCGCGGCGGATACGCGCTTCCTCAACCGCTATGCCAATACGCCGACCGTGATCTTCGGACCCGGCTCGACCGCGGTCATGCACGCGAACGACGAGTACGTTTCCATCGATGATTATCTCACCGCGATCAAAGTGGTTGCGCTGAGCATCTGCGACTGGTGCGGCGTCGATCGCCGGTAGAGCATGTTCGTGCGGAGTGGAATCAGCGGAGCGGCGAACTCGGTCTGCTCCCTCCCCAAGGGGGAGTGGAGCCCACCGAGTATGCGGCGCTGACGTGCTTCAAGCACAAACGAACTTGGACTAGACCGGGAGACATTGTTGCAAGCACGGCCCATTATCGCGGTCATAGGCGGAACGGGGGAGCTGGGCTCGGCGCTGGCAAAGCGCTGGGCGGCGGCCGGCTATCCCATCGTTCTGGGCTCGCGATCCAAGCAGAAAGCGCAGGCCGCCGCCCAAGAAATGAACGCCAATGATGGGTCCGTCACCGGCGACAACAATCGCGCCGCGGCGGCCGCCGCCGACATCGTCGTTATCGCCGTCCCCTACGCCAGCCATGAAGCCATCATCAACGAGATCAAGCCGGCCGTCGCGGGCAAGATCGTCGTTGACACCGTCGTGCCGCTCGTTCCCCCCAAAGTCTCGGTCGTGAAGCTTCCGCCCGACGGATCGGCCGCCTTGATCGCGCAGCGGCTGCTCGGCGAAGCAGCGCGCGTCCAGTCCGCCTTCCACAACGTCAGCGCATCGAAGCTCCATTCCGGCGGCAGTGTCGATTGCGATGTTCTCGTGTTCGGCGACGACCGCGAGGCGCGCGCGGCCGTGATCGACCTGGCAAATGCGGCGGGCGCGCGTGGCGTCGACGGCGGGCCGCTCGCCAATTCCGCGGCGGCGGAAGCGTTGACCTCCGTCCTCATTGGCATCAATCGGCGATATAAGATCGACGGCGCCGGCATTCGCATCACCGGATTACCGGCAGCGCAGCGGCGGTGATGCCGGATGAGCAGAGCTGCAATTTTATTCGACGATCTCGGGCGCAATCTCACCCGCGAGGAAGCGCTGTCGCTCGTCGACTGCGAGCTTGACGCGCTGCTGCGCGTGGCGGCGCGCCGGCGCGATGCCGCCCACGGCTCGATCGTCTCGTATTCGCGCAAGGTCTTC
>WNGA01012398.1_pt1 | contig 11012 bp, 7 predicted proteins | sample 5400061 | NCBI WGS metagenome assembly WNGA01 (sample SAMN13153366, study PRJNA577476) | soil metagenome | isolation source: 100 cm soil or saprolite under grassland replicate 2 | place: USA:California | collected 2016-06-15
AAGGGCGCGCCGCGCTTGAAGAGGTGAGACGTGAATTGGGCTTGTGCACCTTCCGAACCTCAAACGAGAGCTAATTTGCCAGGCAATCCAACTGACACTTTATGCTTTAAAACACTGACTCTTTATGCTGTTAGTGACAAGCCTTGACGGTAAATCAATGACTTACGGCGACGACATCCTGACTCACTGGAAGCATCCGATGGCAGTGAGTACAAAAATGGAAGTATCCGGTGGCAGTAAGTACAAAATCCGTTGCCGCCCCCAGATTGCTCACCGCTGATTCTTTTCCATACGTTTGCAATGCGTTGAGAATTGCAATGTTGAACGACTGGGTTGGGTTTCGTTTCCCAACTCTCTCCACCCCGACTCCACTTTTACATCCGTTGATGGTTTCCCCACATTCTAGTGTTGACTCCCTACAGGAAGCGGCTTAAACTTGTGTTGTTCATCAACAGGAGCCATATGGAACAACAGAAAAACGAAGTCCTGCCCGGTACGCTCAACCTGATGGTCCTTAAAACCCTCAGCACGCTCGGGCCATTGCATGGGTACGGCATTGCCAGGAGGATTGAGCAGATCAGTGGCAATCAGCTCCAACTCAATCAGGGGACGATTTATCCAGCGCTGTTGCATCTCGAGCAGATGGGATGGATCAGCTCCAAATGGGGCGTGTCGGAAAACAATCGGCGCGCCAAGTATTACTCGATCACACGGGCCGGGAAGAAGCAGCTTGCCACCGAAGAAGAGAGCTGGCGGCGGGCGTCGGAAATCATTATCCGCTTTCTTGAACCGTCGGAGGAAAACACATGATCTGGCTGCGACTCTTCATCCACCGCCTGTGCGGGTTGTTTCTAAAGCGAAAGATGGAGCGAGACCTGGAGGACGAAATCCGCTCGCATCTCGACATGCAGATTGAGGACAACCTGCGGCTGGGGATGAGCCCGGAAGAGGCGCGTTATGAGGCCTTGCGGAAATTCGGCGGTGTCGAGCGGGTGAAAGAAAGCTACCGGGATCGCATCAGCCTGTCGGTAGTAGACTCAACGCTCCAGGATTTACGCTACGCTCTACGCATGCTTCGCCGTAATCCTGGTTTCGCCGTCGTGGCCGTGCTGACATTGGCGCTGGGCATCGGGGCCAACACCGCGATCTTCAGCCTGATAGACGCTGTGTTGCTGAAACGGCTGCCCGTCAAAAATCCGGAACATCTGGCGCTGCTCAGGCACGCCAACGTTGGCAAGATTGCTACACCATTCGCTTACCGCACCTATAAGCAATTCCGCGAGCAGAATCAGGTCTTCTCCGGCGTATTGGCCTATCACCCGTTGCGGCTGAGCGTGAGTGTGGATGGGCAGCCGGAGCCAGGGGTGGCCGGCCAACTCGTGAGCGGGAATTATTACTCGGTGTTGGGCGTGAACGCGGCGCTGGGCCGGACGATTCTCCCGGATGATGACCGAACGCCGGGCGAGTCGCCCGTCTGCGTCATCAGCCACGACTATTGGCAACGGCGCTTTGCAGGCGACCCGGCTATAGTGGGGAAGATCATTCAGCTCAGCGGTACGCCTTTTACAGTCATTGGCGTAACCCAGCCGGAATTTTTCGGACTGGAAGTTGGCAGTTCGCTGGACATCTCGGTCCCGCTGATGATGCAACAGCAAGTGATGCCGGGGATCGGGTCTTATGTGGATGAGAGCGCAAATCTCCCCAACTTCACAGTTATGGGGCGGCTGCGGCCTGGCGCCTCAATGTCGCAGGCGCAGGTCAGTTTGAGTTTGCTCTATCAGCAGATCGTTGCGGAATACGCCACGAGCAATTGGGGAGTCAAACCCGGAATCTCCCCTTCCTGGCTTGAAGAGAAATTAGTGTTGGAGTCAGGCAGCCAGGGACTGTCTGAATTGCGCTGGCAATTCTCTCGTCCCTTGCTAGTGCTGATGATTGTAGTGGCCCTGGTGCTGACCACCGCCTGCGCGAACGTGGCGGGATTGCTGTTGGCGCGGGCAGTCTCGCGGCGCAAAGAGATCGCGATCCGCGTGGCCCTGGGCGGTGGCCGCCTGCGGCTGATCAGGCAACTGCTCACCGAGAGCGTCTTGCTCGCGAGTCTTGGCGGCTTGCTCGGACTGCTCTTCGCTTACTGGGGAACCAGCCTCCTCCTGCCGCTGATGTCGCAGGGAGAAATTCCTACCCACCTCAATCTCAGCCCCGACGCCCGCGTGCTCGGCTTTACGGTCGCCGTGTCCGTGTTGACCGGCTTGCTGTTTGGCCTCGCCCCCGCTTCCTTAGCGACCCGCGTGGACATGAACTCCGCGCTCAAGAACGACGCATCGGGTCTTGCCACAGGACGCCGTGGCGCTCCGATGACCTTCGGCAAAATGTTCGTCGTCTCGCAGGTCGCGCTGTCGTTACTCTTGCTTACCGGGGCCGGCCTGTTCGTGCGGAGCCTGCGAAATTTGCAACAAGCGGATGCCGGCTTTGCCCGCGAAAACGTGTTGGTGACGAAGCTCGAACCATCGGGAAGCGCTGACAAGTCATCCCAACTCGCCGCACGCTACGATGACTTACTCAGGCGGGTGGAGGCGATTCCCGGCGTGAAGATGGCGAGTTTAGTTGGCTACAGTCCGATGAGCCGGCGTGAATGGCTGGTGATGGGCCAAAACCCAGAGTGGGCCCGTAGCCTGATTTCTATCCAGGGCTATACGCCTCAGCCCGGCGAAGAAATGCTGATTCCCTTCATTCAAGTCTATCCTAACTCCTTCGCCACACTTGGCATCCCACTCTTGGCGGGCCGTGACTTCAGGCCACAGGACACCCAAGTGTGGAGGCCGAGGGTATGTTCACCCGCTGCGCTGGTGGGGATCATTAATGAAAGCATGGCGCGCCGGTTCTTTGGAAACCAAAGCCCCATCGGGCGGCGTTTCGGTCCTGCTAATGCCAGACCCATGCAGTGCCCCGATGGCTCATGGTGGGGAGGCCCCGGCGCGATTGAAATCATCGGCGTGGTCAAAGACGTCAAATACACAAGTCTCCGCAATGAAGGGCGCGCAATGTTCTACGTCCCTTTCCATCAGGCCAACACGAGTTGGGGACAGATGACACTGGCCGTGCGGACGGCTGGCGATCCCACGTCGGTCGCTGCTGTGGTACGGCGCGAGGCGCGGACGCTGGACCCGGCGATGCCTATGTTTGAAGTCGAGACCCTGGCCACACAAGTCGCGGCTTCGCTCCGCGAGGAGCGTCTCGTCGCCACGCTGTCGAGTGGCTTCGGCTTGTTGGCGTTGCTGCTCTCCTGCCTCGGTCTCTACGGCATCTTGTCCTACACCGTGGCCCGTCGCACGAATGAGATCGGCATTCGGATGGCGCTCGGCGCCGATCGTCATGACGTGCTCTGGCTGGTGCTACGCGATGCGCTGCGGCTGGTCTTGCTCGGCGTTGCGCTGGGCATCCCGGCAGCTTTGGCGGCGACACGGTTGACCTCCAGTCAACTTTTCGGAATCAGCGCAGCCGACCCGGTCGCTATTGGTTTGGCCACGCTGGCGCTGTTGGCCGTCGCCGCTGTGGCTGGATACTTACCGGCGTGGCGCGCGACGCGCGTGGATCCATTGGTGGCGCTCAGGTCTGAGTAGCCAATGTTTATCAACCAACCTAACTTGAGGAGGAATATATGAAGTATCAACTGCTGATCGTAGTTCTGCTTGGTCTGTCGCTGGGAACCACTGGCGGTCGGGCCGGCGCAACCGACATCACGGGGACGTGGACGTTTTCCATTGATAGACCTGGGAACAGCTCCGGGCCCTTGGATCTGAAATTCGTATTAAAACAGGAAGGCGAGAAGATTACCGGCGCCTACATTGGACCTTTGAAGGACGAGAAAAAAGTCACTGGTACAGTGAAAGGGGATAAAGTGGTGTTAAGCTACGAGGATACCCCCCCACCCGAAATCAAAAAGCCTGGCCTCCTCGTTACCTTCGCTGGCAAGATTGTGTCCCCGACCAAGATAACAGGGGTCATCGGAAACCCTTTTTGCAATGGTGCGGAGTGCAAGTGGACCGCGACCAAGCAGAAGAAGTGATGCAGTAGCGCGACTGTTCTGCAAACTCCTTAGTCGCGTTCGTCCATCCGTCGCACGACAACAGCAATCCGTTTAATTCTCACTCTCGCCATCCGGCGCATGGCTTTCCAACTCAAGGCTCGTCTTATCGTAAGGAGTGTGCTTTGTGTTCGAGCAGGATCAATTTCTCCATTGGCGCCGAAAGCTCAATCTCACTGAGCGCGCCGAGAGTTTGATTCAACAAATCAGATCATCAAATCCTGCGCGTCTCGTACAGAGTGGCCGCGGCAACGTGAGCGGGCGATATCCCAGCCGCAAGATGGGTGTGACGATTCAATTCGAGAGCCACAAGAATGAGCTGGCCCGCATTCAGGAGTTGGAACACGCTTCGGACGTAATCGAGTTTTTTGATCAACCGCCTTGCATCAAGCTTGAATATCAAAGCGCTGCAGGAAAGAAGCTTGGGGTTTTGCATACGCCGGATTTCTTCGTCATTCGTGAAACTTCGGCGGGGTGGGAAGAATGCAAGATTGAAGAAGAACTCGACCGGCTAGCCGAGAAGAACCCCAACCGCTATTGCCGCGATGAAACCGGCCGATGGAGATGCCCGCCGGGGGAAATCTATGCGGCGCAATTCGGGCTCTACTATCAGGTCGTCTCCTCAGCCGGGATCAATTGGGTTTGGCAGCGCAATATCATTTTTCTGGACGATTACCTGCGCGCAGATTTGCCAATGGTCAGCGAAGGCGTATCTACGGCAGCGCGTCTTTTACTCGCAAACAATCCCGGGCTCACGTTGGAAGAGCTATTCGGCAAGACGGAAGGGATTGCCACCCGAGACGATTGGTACCAGATGATCGCCTGCGGAGATGTCTACGTTGACCTTCATGCCTTTTCACTAAGTGATCACCGGCTAGCGCGGGTCTTCCCTGATCAAGAAACCGCAGTCGCTTACGGCCAGATTGTTCAGACATCTCCCATTTCTTCGCATTCCCTGCCCAGATTGATCAATCTTGTCCCCGGCAATTCGCTCAACTGGGACGGCAAAAACTGGACGATCGTCAATGTCGGCGATACGAAGATCGGTTTGATCAACATTGACCATTTCTTCACGGAACTGCCCGTCACGGCTTTTGAAAAGCTGGTAGGAGAGGAGCGGATTACTGGAATGGCCGGCGACTCCGCGCCGTCTGTCAATCCGAAAGCCAAAGAACTGTTCGCCGCCGCGAGTCGCTCCGACCACGAGACGGCGAATCACCGCTCGGAGTTGGTGCGCTCCTATTTGAAAGGTGAACTGTCGTCAAACGAGTTTCCGGTTCCAGCACGCACCTTTTATCGCTGGGTAAAACGGTATCGGGAGGCGCAGGAGACGCTGGGCAGCGGTTATCTCGGGTTATTGCCACAGCCGAACACCGGTAACGGAAAAGACAAACTGCCGGCGGACACCAGGGACTTGCTCGATGAATTCATCCAAAATGATTACGAAACCATCAAGCAGAAGAAAGTGTTTGAAGTATATGCCGCTTTCACCCTCGCTTGTGAAGAAAAAGGAATCGTGACAGCCAGTTACAAGACTTTTTGTCAGGCGGTAAAGCGGCGCCCGAGTGGAGAACAGACACTCAAACGACAAGGGCCCAGAGCGGCCTATCAGAAGCAGCCATTTTATTGGGAGCTCGAGCAAACCACGCCGCGCCACGGGGAACGTCCCTTCCAGATTGTTCACATTGATCATACGGAACTGGATGCGGAGCTGATCTGCTCGCTGACGGGATGTAATCTGGGGAGGCCCTGGGCGACATTTCTCAGCGACGCCTTCTCGCGACGCATCCTCGCCGTCTATTTGACGTTTGATCCGCCGAGCTATCGTTCCTGCATGATGGTGATACGCGAATGCGTGCGCCGTTTCGGGCGCATGCCACAAATCGTCGTAGTCGACGGCGGGATCGAATTTTCCGGCGTCTATTTTGAAACCCTGTTGGCGCGCTATGAATGCACAAAGAAGACCAGGCCGCCGGCCGCCGCTCGTTTCGGCTCCGTCTGCGAACGATTATTCGGAGTCGCCAACACGCAATTCGTTCACAACCTGCAAGGCAATACGCAGATCACCAGGCAAGTGCGCCAGGTGACGAAATCGGTTAATCCGCAAAATCATGCCGTCTGGACGTTGGAAAAGCTCTATCAATATCTCTGTCTCTGGGCTTACGAAATCTATGACACCCTGGCGCATCCCGCGCTCAGTCAAAGCCCGCGTGAAGCTTATGGCGCCGGAATGGCTCATGCGGGGGAGCGTCTGCACCGACTGATTCCTTACGATGCGGATTTCCGTATCTTCACCTTTCCGACAACGAGCAAAGGCACGGCGCTGGTGATCCCCGGCCTCGGAGTCAAAATCAACAGTATTTACTATTGGAACGACTCGTTTCGGTCGCCCGATGTGGAACGGACGAGAGTGGAAGTCCGTTTTGACCCCTGCGACGCCGGCGCGGCCTGGGCATTCGTATCTCATCATTGGGTAGAGTGTTTCTCCGAACATTACGCTGTCTTCCATCAGCGTTCGGAAAGAGAGTTGATGATTGCCAGCCAGGAGTTGCGCCGCCGGAAAGAGCTCCATTCCAAACGATTCCGTGTCACGGCTGCCAGGCTGGCTCAATTCCTGGAATCGGTCGAATCAGAAGAAGCGCTGTTGAGGCAGCGATTGGCTGATTGTGAAGCTCGCGCCGTATGGAAAATGATCAACGGCGGCCAAATCCATTCTCCCGACGAGATCCTACAAACTGAAAGTAAATCCGACCTCTTACATTCCGAACCCGTAGACGGAGTGGAAGCGCAAGGCAAGATTGTGTCACTGGAAACTTATCGGCGATTTTAGCAATGTCCCATGATCAGTCTTTTCCCCAGGAACTACTCCACCAGCCGTCAAGCGCTCGGCTCGCCTACTTCCGAGCGCTGACGATCGGCCATCCGTTACTCCTTCAAGTGTATGATGATCTGCGCCTTGCCATTCGCGACTCTGCGCCGGGCTCAATCATTATGGTGCAGGGCCCCGCAGGAGTCGGAAAAACAACTCTGCTGCAGAGGGTGGAAAAAGACCTCAAAGAGCGGTTGGCGCCTGATCTGGCGCAGGATGTGGAGCGCTTGCCGGTCGTTCGGATCGATGCGATCGCGCCGGAATCCGGGAGTTTTAACTGGAAGGACTATTTCAGGCGGCTGCTGATCGCACTGGAAGAGCCTGAGTCTTTAATCGATCGGAAAGTCATCCCAAATCAATCCGGCGCGACATTCAAGAGCGGCGCCCTCAGGCTGATCTCCCGTGAAAACGCCGTCAGTTCAAGGCTGCGCCATGCGGTTGAGCAAACATTACGCCGCCGCAGACCGCTGGCCGTATTGGTTGATGACGCACAGCATCTGGCAATCATGGGATCAGGCCGCAAGCTTCTGGATCAAATCAACACCATCAAATCAATCGCTAATTTGAGCCAGATAACACATGTTCTGACTGGCACTTACGAACTGATGACTCTACGTCATCTGAACGGACAACTGAGCCGGCGCAGCGTGGACATCGAATTCAACCGATACCTGTCTGACAACTCGGAACACCGTGAGGCGTTCATCAACTGCCTCTGGACATTTCAACAGCATTTGCCGCTCCCCAAAACGCCGGAACTGGTCAATCAGTGGGATTATTTTTATGAGCGTAGCATCGGCTGCGTCGGCGTTCTCAAAGACCGACCAGCAAACTACCCCTCTAGCAACAGCATTCACACCTGAAGAAACCATCACCGTTGTTGACCCGCGTCATCCTCTCTACGGTCAGACATTGCGTCTGATTCAGTTCACCAAGAACGCTCACCACGGTCCCTCTTGCGTCGTCTGGCTGGAGAATGGCACTGAGCGATTGATCCCCATCGCAGCGACAGACCGCTCACCACAGCCGCCCACCCTCTATCCACAGCCACTCAACCTGGCCGCAGCTGAAAGCCTGGTTCGCGCGTATGCTCGCATCCGTACTCAGATCAAGGAGCGAGCTGAAAATGTCCAACCGACGAATCAATCAGTCAGCAATTGCCCCATCAGCCCCGATCGACACCAACAACGCCCGGCCGACTCCACTATCACCGGGCAATCAGATCCACTCCGGACAACTCTGGAGCATTCTCACCGCCGAGCAACAGCAGGCGTTGTTTCACAGCCTCGTCAGCGTCAGTCGCGCGCTCGTCAACAATCCAAAAAACAGAATCGACAGCGAGGAGGCAAACGATGAACAAGATTGACATGCAGGCGCTCTCACCGAAGATCACCAGCCATCACCTCGAGCGCCTAGCCTATATTTACATTCGACAGTCCTCACCCAAACAGGTCGAGCGGAACCGTGAAAGCCAGGTCAACCAATATCAGATGACGGAACGCGCCCAGTCCCTTGGTTGGGCGCCTGATCGGATTCGCGTGATCGACACCGATTTGGGCCTCTCTGGGAAAAGTAGCCAGCACCGCGATGGCTTCAAAGAGTTGGTGGCCGAAGTCACACTCGGCCACGTCGGAATCATCTTCGGATATGAGGTCTCACGGCTCGCACGTAACAACAGTGATTGGTACCACCTCCTGGACCTGGCTGCCGTCTTCGGTACTCTGATTGCCGATGTCGACAGTCTCTACGATACCAGGCTTTATAACGACAGATTGATTTTGGGAATGAAGGGGACCATGTCTGAAGCTGAACTTCATCTCATGCGCCTACGACTCAATGCCGGGCGCATGAGTAAAGTGCGGCGTGGCGCCTATCGCCTTCATCTCCCGACCGGCTTCACACGGCTACCTGACGAGACGGTGGTCAAAGATCCGGATGATCAGGTCCGCCACACGATCGAGCTGGTTTTCAGCAAATTCGCCGAGCTAGGGAGTTGTCAAAAGGTAGTGCGCTACTTCCATCAACAGAACATCCTGCTGCCGCGACGCCATCCCTGTGGTTATCACAAGGGGCAACTGTTCTGGAAACCGCCGACGGTCTCCAGTATCTATGTGATTTTGACCAACCCGGCATACGCTGGCGCATTCGCCTACGGCCGTCGGCAGGTAGAGCCGACACGGCAGGTTCCGGGCCGCCCTAACACCGGCCATTTGCACCGGCCGCTTGAAAGCTGGCGCCACATTCAGCAAGATGTCTATCCGGCATATATCACGTGGGAGCAATATCGGAGTAACTTGGCTCGCTTACGGCAAAATGCGACGCGGGTAACTACACTCGATCAACGCGCGCGAGGCGCCGCGCGTGACGGTGCGGCTATTCTGGCGGGTCTGGCGACTTGCGGCATCTGCGGCTATCGCATGCAGGTCGCTTACCGGTCCACGCACCGCTACTACTGCGACGGCCGCCGCCGATCTCGCGCCGAAAAAATCTGCGCTTCACTGCACGGACCTTCCATCGACACAGCAGTCACACAGGCGTTTTTTGAGGCCATCCGCCCGGCACAGCTTGACGCTCTGGAGGCGGTTCTTGCAGCGCAGGCGACGGAACGGGAGCAACTGCTGCGGCAATGGCAAGAGCGGTTGAAGAGAGCGCGTTATGAGGCGCATCTGGCCCAGCGACAATATGACGCGGCAGATCCCGACAACCGATTGGTGACTGGCGAGCTGGAGAGGCGATGGGAAGAGAAGTTGCGTGAACTGCGCTCGACAGAGGAAGCCTATGAGCGATTCCAGCAGACGCCAGTAGCTCAGGTGCTGGGGCCGGAACTACGCCGGCAACTCGAGCATATCTCTGAAGAACTGCCGGCCTTGTGGTCTCGCGAAGATTTCTCGAACGCGCATAAGAAAGAGTTGCTGCGTTGTTTGATTTCACGAGTGGTCTTACGGCGGACCGCACCGGACGAGATCGAGGTCAGAATCGTCTGGGTGTCCGGACACTTCACGCTAGTTCACGCACAACCGCCAGCCAAGCTGGTACGTGAGGTTCGTGGCTATGAGCAGATGGTCGAAAGGATCGAGAGCTTATGGCGAGCGGGCACGAAGAGCGACAGGGAGATCGCCGAGCAACTAACCGAGGAAGGCTTTCATTCTGCACGCTCGACTGAGGTCTCGCCGGCATTGGTCCGGAAGATACGGGAGGCTCACGGGTGGCGTTCAATCTTGCGTGAAAGCTATCAGGCTCTAGAGATCGGCGGATTGTTAACTGTGCGAGGGCTGGCCGCGCGCTTGGGTGTTAACAGAGAATGGGTGTACTGGCTGCTTCAACACGGTCGCATCGAGTCGAAGTATCTTCGCCGTGAACCGGGCAGCCCAATCTGGCTCATCCGTGATGATCCAAAGTTGATCAAGAAACTGCAACAGATGAGACTCAAACGCAAACATTAAGGAGGCATTTCTATGGCAGGATCAAAGATTGGTTGACTGGAGCGCTGGCCCTGGCGCTGGAAAATGGCGCCCAGACCCTCACCTCACGCGATCTTGAGCGGCGAGCGCTTTCAGTCACTCAGTGCGCCAGGATGCTGTCTGAAGCTGTGGACGGCGAGCGCAAACTGACTGAATCCACGGATGCAAAACAGGAATTGAGGAAGAATCTCGGACTGACTGTGGAAATGAAGTCGCGACAGCTTTCAAGCAATGATCCCGGCCTCGACGCCACAGCGCCCCAGGTTGCCGCCAAAGCAAAACGGCGACGCATAGGACAACGCAATCCCTCGCGCGATGAAATAGGAGCCAAACGAGCATGAAAAGAGCGGCGCGCTCATTTTATCCATTATTGGACCTGACACAGCCTGAGCTGCCTCCACGCAGCCGGCTTTGTCATCTGGAGCCAATCGGAGTCCGAACTCCTGAGGTGGAAAATCTGATCAGTTTCACAATGCGACTGGCCGCCGCTCACCTCGTCGAGACCGGCGTTCTCTTTACACGAGAGATATCCTCATGTCTCAATTATCCTCCTCGCCTCAAATCAGAGTCCGAGCCGCTCGCCTACGCCTTTTACCAACTC
>WNGA01012399.1_pt1 | contig 11012 bp, 11 predicted proteins | sample 5400061 | NCBI WGS metagenome assembly WNGA01 (sample SAMN13153366, study PRJNA577476) | soil metagenome | isolation source: 100 cm soil or saprolite under grassland replicate 2 | place: USA:California | collected 2016-06-15
CGCGAAAACGGCGGCTTCGCGAGATCGTCGAACGTGATCGGCGGTTGCTCGAACAGCGTTTCCAATCGCAGTTGGACGTAGTTCGTCGTCACGCCGATGGCGGCCTTCGCCTCGATCCAGTGCGGCGCAGGAACAGGTGTCGACATCGTCACGCCCGAACCGATGATGCCCTTCGGCGGCACGCCGAGCCGCACGAGGAACGCGCGGCTGCCGGGCTCGAGCTCGCGCGTGCGCCCGCTCGACCACTGGAAGTCGACGAAGCCGCGCTTGCCGAGCCGCGCGCGCATCCGCGGCAGCTCCGGCCAGTCCCAGAGCTTCGGGTTCCAGGCGAAGAGATAAGTCGGCATCGATGTGCGAGACGAGACGCGATCGGCGCAACGATGGTAGATTGTGCGCCCAGCATGGTTCGCTCGCTCAATCTACGCTGGACGTTCGCGCTTGCGGCAATTGCGCTCGCCGCGTGCACGACGACGCCGCCGAAACGCGAAGCGCCGGCGCAATCGCCGCCGCGATCCGGCGGCTATTACAAGGATGATGGGCCCGGCGCAAATCCGCCGGCGAATCTCGACTCGATTCCCGACGCCGTGCCGCGCGCCGAGGCGCTGCATCGCTTCGCGAATCGGCCGTACACGGTGTTCGGCCGCGAATACGTGCCGGCGACGAGCCTTCGGCCGTACAACGAGCGCGGAATCGCTTCGTGGTACGGCCGCATGTTCCACGGCGAGAGAACGTCGATCGGCGAGACGTACGACATGTTCGCGATGACGGCCGCGCATCCGACGCTGCCGTTGCCGTCGTACGCGCGCGTCACCAGCGTTGCCACGGGTAAGAGCGTCGTCGTGCGTGTGAACGACCGCGGTCCCTTCTATCCGGGTCGCGTCGTCGATCTTTCGTACGCGGCGGCGCACCGGCTCGGAATCGCGCAGCGCGGCAGCGGCGAAGTGGACGTCGAGGCGATTCTGCCCTCCGAGCCGATCATCGCTGCAGCGGGGCCGCTGCCGCCGGTCGCCTCGACGCCTGCCGAGCTCGTACCGCCGGTCGTGCCGATGGCGACGACGACGGAGCCCGCGATGATCGCGCCGCCGGAAACCGGCTTCGCCGTGCAGCTGGGCGCGTTCGCGAGTTACGCCAACGCGCAGGCATTCGTCGCGCACCTGTCGCCGCAACTCGCGACGATCAGCAGCGACGCGAAAGTCCGGCAGGTTTCCGGCCTCTACCGCGTCTTCCTCGGTCCGTTCTCGACACGCGACGACGCGCGGCGCAAGGCGGACTCGGTGCGCGACGCGCTCGGGCTCGTTTCGACGATCGCCGTGCACTGATACTTGTTGTTCCCGAGCGAAGGCGGGCCGTCATTCCCGCGAAGGCGGGAATCCAGTGTCTTCAACGCAAGCCGCTGGGTCCCCGCGTGCGCGGGGACGACAGCCAACGGAACCCTCGGAAAGTTTTTCGCTCCAACCGCGCGTAACCCGGCCGGGCACGTCGCTTCGTTATAATTCGCGTGCCACCCGCCGGCGCGCTCGGCAGGCCGCGCCGCATCAGAGTCGAGGACCTTTTTTTTGCTTCGCATCGCCCGTCTTCCCCGTCTCCTCGTTCTTGCCGCCGTTGTCGCGCTCGCGGCCGCTGCGCCGGCGCGGGCGCAACTGACGATCGAGATCGTCGGCGGCGCCGGCACGACGATCCCGATCGCGGTCGTCGGCTTCGAAGGGGAGAGCGCGTTCCCGCTCGGCATCACCGGCATCGTCGGCGCCGATCTTTCGCGCAGCGGATTCTTCAAGCTCGTCGACGACACCGGCATCGTGCCGCGCCCTTCGCGAGCCGAGGACGTTCGCGTGACCGATTTCCGCGCACGCGGCGCCGATGCGGTCGTCGTCGGCTCGATGCGTCCGCTGCCGGACGGCCGCGTCGATGTTCGCTTCGCGCTGCTCGACATCGTCAAGCAGCAGGCGCTCGCCGGCCTCTCGTACACGGTCACGCCCGCGCAATTTCGCGCGACCGCGCACAAGATCGCCGACGTCATTTATGAAAAGCTGATCGGCGAGCCCGGCATCTTCTCGACGCGCATCGCGTACATCACCAAGCAGGGACCGCGCTTCCAGCTGCACGTCGCGGATGCCGACGGCGCGAATCCGCAGGCAATCGTGTCGTCGAACGAGCCGCTGCTCTCGCCGCAATGGTCGCCGGACGGCTCGCGGATCGCCTACGTTTCGCTCGAGAACAAGAAGCCGGTGGTCTACATCCAATCGCTTTCGACCGGCACGCGCCAGGTCGTCGCGAATTTCCGCGGGAGCAACAGCGCGCCGTCGTGGGCGCCCGACGGCCGCAGGCTCGCTGTCACGCTGACGAAGGAGGGCGGATCGCAACTTTTCTTGCTTAACGCCGATGGCTCCGGCGTCCAGCGCGTCATGTCCTCGCCGGCGATCGACACCGAGGCGAACTTCACGCCGGACGGACAGTCCATATTGTTCACGTCGGACCGCGGCGGCACGCCGCAGATCTACCGGCTGAGCCTCGCGACCAACGCCGTGGAGCGGATGACCTTCGACGGCATCTACAATGTTTCGCCACGCGCTACGCCCGACGGCAAGGGCTTCGTCTTCGTGCGCCGCGACGGCAACCGCTTCCAGGTCGCTTTCCAGGATTACGCGACGCGGCAGGTACAGGTGCTCACACCCGGGCCGAATGACGAGAGTCCGAGCGTGGCGCCGAACTCGCGTCTGATTCTCTATGCCGTCGAGCAGGAAGGCCGGGGAACGCTCGCGGCGGTTTCGACGGACGGACGCGTCAAGCAGCGGCTGTCGTCGCCGGCGATCGACGTCCGGGAGCCCGCATGGGGTCCGCTCGCGCGCTAGCGCAAACGCGAATCCCGACCGATCATGCACGTCACACACAACATCAACGGAGGAAGTGCCATGCGCAAACTGATTCTTGTCGCGTTCGTTGCCGCGCTCGTCGCCGGATGCCAGACGACGCCGACGCAACAAGCAGCGCCCACCGAAGACCGCTCGGCGACGTCGTCGGCGACCACGCCCGGAACCGGCGCATCGACCGCCGGAACGTCGCAGTCGACCGTCGGTGGTACGTCGACGGCCGCGGGCGCCGCCGGCAATCCGCTGCGCGATCCGGGGAGCCCGCTGTCGCGGCGCAGCGTGTACTTCGAGTTCGACAGCTTTGCGGTGAAGGACGAGTTTCGGCCGCTGGTCGAAGCGCACGCGCGCTACCTGCAAGGCAATCGCAATGCGCGGATGACGATCCAGGGCAACGCCGACGAGCGCGGCAGCCGCGAGTACAACATCGCGCTCGGCCAGAAGCGCGCCGAGTCGGTCAAGCGGATGATGCAGGTGCTCGGCGTGCAGGACGGTCAGGTCGAGACGGTGTCGTTCGGCAAGGAAAAGCCGAAAGCGGTCGGTCACGACGAATCCGCGTGGGCGCAAAACCGCCGCGACGATCTCGTCTACGCCGGCGAGTGACGATGCGCGCCACGCGCGTTGCCGCTGCGGCGCTCGCTGCGATGCTCGTCATCGCGCTGCCGGCGCGCGCCGCGCTGTTCGACGACGAGGAGGCGCGAAAGCGGATCGAGCTCACGAACCAGCGGCTCGCGCAGGTGCAAAGGCAGCTCGAGGACCGCATCGCGACGCTCGAGACGCAGCTCAAAAGCCAAGGGCTCGTCGATCTGCTGAACTCGGTCGAGCAGACGCGCGGCGACATCGCGAAAATGCGCGGTCAGCTCGAGGTGATCACCTACGAGCTCGACCAGGCGGGCAAGCGGCAGCGTGATCTTTACGTCGACATCGATTCGCGGTTGCGCAAGCTCGAAACGGCCGCGGCGGCGCCGCCAAGCGCGCCGTCGGCGGCTGCGCCGTCGGGGACGCTCAGTGCGATACCGCCTGCGGCCGGCGCGGCACCCGCGGCCGGCGCGGGCGATGCGGCCGGCGAACAGCGCGCATACGACGCTGCGCTCGACCAGTTCAAGGCGGGCAACTACGCCGCCGCCGCGACGAGCTTCGCGGGCTTCGTCAAGGCGTATCCGAAAAGCCCGCTCGCGCCGTCCGCGCAGTACTGGCTCGGCAACGCGCAATTCGGGCAGCGCGACTATCGCGCCGCGATCGCGTCGCAGCGGCAGCTTCTCGCCAGCTATCCCGACAGCCAGAAGGTGCCCGACGCGATGCTCAACATCGCCTCGTCGCAATTCGAGATGGGCGACGGCGCGGCATCGCGTCGCACGCTGGAGGATCTGATCGCGAAGCACCCGCAGTCGGAAGCGGCAACCAAGGCGCGGCAGCGGCTCGCGATCCGCTGAACGGCTGAACGGCGGTGCCGGCGAGCGCCGGCGCAAATAAGTAGGGTCACGCAAATAAGTAGAAATAAGTAGGGTCAGACTCGACTTTTCAAAAAGTAGGGTCAGACTCGACTTTTCGCCCGCGGCTCGCCGTAAGCTGCCTGCTGCATGAAAAGTCGAGTTGACCGTACTTTCTTGTGAGCCGCTCCTTCGCCTCCCGCGTCATCGCCTGGCAGCGCCGTCACGGCCGCCACGACCTGCCGTGGCAGCGCACTCGCGACGCATACCGCATCTGGCTCTCCGAGATCATGCTGCAGCAGACACAGGTCGCCACGGTGATGCCGTACTTCGAGCGCTTTGTCGCCGCGTTTCCTAGCATCGGCGCGCTCGCCGCGGCGCCACGCGACGACGTGCTCGCGCACTGGAGCGGCCTCGGCTACTACCGGCGAGCGCATCATCTTCATGCGGCGGCGCAAGCGATCGTCGGCGCGCGTGGCGGCGAATTTCCACGCACGCCGGAAGCGATCGCGCAGTTGCCCGGCATCGGTCGCTCGACCGCGTCCGCGATCGCGGTGTTCGCCAATGGCGCGCGTGCGGCGATTCTCGACGGCAACGTCAAGCGCGTGCTCGCTCGCCATCGGGCCATCGAAGGATTCCCCGGCGCGCCGCGCGTGGCCGCGAGGTTATGGCAAGCGGCCGAATCGCTGCTGCCCGCGCGCGGCGACGTCGTCGCGTACACGCAAGGGCTGATGGATCTCGGTGCCACGATCTGCACGCGATCGAGCCCGAACTGCGACGTCTGTCCGGTTGCGGCGGATTGCGTCGCCCGCGCAATCGGCCGCGTCGACGCGTTGCCCTCGCCGCGACCGCGCAAGACGTTGCCGCGGCGCGCGCTGCAAGTGCTCGTCGTCGAGCGCGCGAACGAGTGGCTGCTCGAGAAGCGCCCGCCGGCGGGCGTGTGGGGCGGGCTGTGGAGCCTGCCGGAACTTGCGCTCGACGCAGACGTCCAGCAATTTTGCAGGGATCGGTTCGGCGTGGACGTCACATCGTGCGAGCCGTTGCCGCCGATCGAGCACGGGTTCACGCACTACAAGCTGACCCTGCACCCGCAACGGCTGCGCGTGCGCGGCAGGGCCCAAGGCGCGGCCGAGCCGGGAGTCATCTGGCTCGGGCGCGACGAGGCGCTCGCCGCGGCGCTGCCATCGCCAATCCGCCGGCTGCTGACGGACATCGGCGCCGGCGCGCAGCCGATGTAAGGCCCGCACGCCGCGAAACGACCGATCGCATCGACACGAAGGAGTCCGACCATGGATCGCCGTCTTTTCCTCACGCTCGTCACCGCGTCGGTGCTGGTGCCGGCCGGGCTTTCGCGCGCGCAGCGCAAGGGCACGCCGCCGTCGATCGAGGCGCTGCAGAACAACTGGCGCGAGTTCGTGCCGGCCGGCCTCAAGCTGCCGGAGGCGAACACGATGCTTCGCCGCACGAACGAAGAATGGCGCAAGTCGCTCACGCCGGAACAGTACCGCATCCTGCGTGAGGAGGGCACCGAGTTTCCCGGCGCGAGCGAGCTCAACAACGAGAAGCGCGCCGGCATCTTCGTTTGCGCCGGTTGCGAGCTGCCGCTGTTCACCTCGGCGATGAAATACGAAAGCGGCACCGGCTGGCCGAGCTTCTTCACGTCGATACCCGGCGCGTTCCAGATGAAGACCGATTACAAGATCGGGCTGCCGCGCGACGAGTATCACTGCATCCGCTGCGGCGGGCACCACGGCCACCTCTTCGATGACGGACCGCCACCGACCCGCCAGCGCTGGTGCAATAACGGCGCGGCGCTGAAGTTCCTGCCGAAGAGCGCGTAGCCTCTAGCGCGCGGGCGGCAGCGCCAGATCGCGCAGATCCTGCGGCAGAAGCGCGTTCGCATCAGCATGCACCGAGCGGAAGGCGGCGAGCTCCTTCGCGAGCTCGTCGAAGCGGCGCTCGTCGCGCAGTCGTCGCATCAGCGCGATCCAGTCGGCGATCGGCAGAGCGGCGCGCTCTTTCGCCCGCGCTTCCACCGAATCGACACGATCGGCCGCGAGCTTCGTCGCGGCGCGCTGCGGCGCGGCCATCGGCGGCGCCGCGACAACCGGAGGCGGTGCAGCCGCCGCTTCGTCACGCGGTGCGGCGGGTGCGACCGCACCGGCGACGGCCGCGTTCGATGCATCCGGGCTGGGCGCAGGCGCCGATGCGGCGAGCCGCGATTTCATCGTCGCGCGCGCTTCGCTTGTTGATTCAGGCGCCGCGCGTCCTTCCGGCAGCGACTGTGCGACCGGTGATGCGGGAGCCGCGCGTCCTGCCGGCAGCGACTGTGCGACCACCGGTGATTCGGGCGCCGCTTCGGTTTTCTTCGGCGCTGGCGCCGGTGCAGGCGCTTGCTCCGCCAACGGAGCGTTGTCGCGCGTCGGCGCCGGAAACGGCAGCGGCTCCTGTCGCGCGCGCCGCTCGGCCGGTGCGCTCGCCGGCGGCGTCGCCGGCGTTTTCGCCTGCTTCGCTTCGCGATCGGGCTTCGGCTTGTCGACTGGCGTTTTCGGCGGCTGCTCTTTCGCGAGCGCCGCGGTTGGCGGTGCTGGCCGAGCTTCCGTCGGCGCGGGCAGTTCTTTCGCGCCGGCCGGAATGTCCGACACGACGCGCCGGTCGTCCGTCGGCGCGAGGCGCTCGGGTGTCGAAAGCTGCAGAAGGCCGATCGCGATTGCGCCGATCGTCGCCGCCGCGGCGAGCGGGAACCACCAGCGCTCGGGACGCGTCGCTTCGCGCACCGTCGATACGTCCTGCGGCCGCGCGCCGACTTCGCGCCGCGCGGCGGCGCGGATCGCATCATCGAGCGCAGAGGCCGGCTCCTCGCGCGACGCATGTCGCCACGCGGCGTCGAAGCGGTCGTCGTTCAGATCGTCGGGCGGTCGGTTCGTCATCGCAGGTCGGACAATTCGGCGCGCAACTTCGCAAGCGCATAGCGCAGGCGGCTCTTCACCGTTTCGACGCCGGCGCCCGAAAGCTGCGCGATCTCGTCCAGCGTGAGGCCACCCTCCTGGTGCAGCAGGAACGCGTCGCGCTGCGGCGCCGGCAGCGCGGCGAGCGCGTGCTTCATGCGGGCGCCGATCTCGCGCGACGCAGCCCGAACCTCGGGCTCGTCGTTGCGCGTTCCCGGCACGCAATCAAGCGGATCGTCGTCGTCGCCGCTCGCGGTGACTAACTCGACCTGGCCGCTCGCTCGCCAGTGATCGACGAGCCGGTTGTGCGCAATGCGATAGAGCCACGTCGTGAACTTCGCCGTCGGCGCGTACGCCGCGCGTGCGCGGATCAGGCTCATCCAGACATCCTGGAACAGCTCGTCGGCGATCCCCGCGACACCGCAATGCCGGAGCAGGTAGCGATACACGCCGCCCTTGTGCTTCGCGTACAGCGCGTCGAACGCCGCGGCGTCGCCGGAAGCGTACGCAAGCATCAGCGCTTCGTCGCCCGCAGCTGGCCTCGCGGCCGCCACGAAATTAGGGTCAGACTCGACTTTTGCCACGGCGGGCGATTGTCGTATCGGCTTGGCGCAAAAGTCGAGTCTGACCCTACTTTTCGAAAAGTCGAGTCTGACCCTACTTTCCTGACCCTACTTTCCGGGAGGATCGGGCGCGAACCGCGGCCATCCCGGAAACGGATCGGGCGAGCGCGCGATCGGCGGCCCCGGGATGATGCCCATCGCGATCAGATTTTCATAGCGGTCGTAGCGCACCGCGATCGTCTCGTTCGGCGTCGCGCTTTCGCGCTCGAATCGCACGATCTGCGCCTGCGACCACTCGCTGCGGCCGTGCCCGGTGCCGAGCGAGGGCGCCGGCGCGGCGGCGAGCGCGCCGCGGCGCGACTTGTCGGCGTTCGCCGCCTCCTCACGAGAATCGCCGGGCGGGGATGAAGGCGCGGCCTCGGGCGCCTGGCGCTCCAAGAGCTTGCTGCGCGGCTGCATCTGAGGCACGGGTTGCGGCCGCTCCCGGAAAAGCGCGACGCCGATCACGCCGACGTTGTCGGGGCGCGCGGTGCGTGCAGCGTACGAATCGGGAATCTCGGTGAAGTAGAACGCGGCGGTGCGATCGAGGCTCTTGCGCCAGCCGCCGATCTCGACGCTGCCGTAGGGATCGAGTACATACCCCGATTGCGACGGCGCCGCTGTATCGCCGGAGATCACGTTGACGCCGTCGACGCTCGTCACTGCCAGCAGCCGCGCCGCTGTCAGGTTGCGCACGCGCAGAACGTATTCGTGACCGGGCGTGCCGACGATCCACGCGCGGCCGTTGCCGTGATAGACCGGCAGCACCTGCCCATCGGTTCGGTCGAGGATTTCGACGTCGGCGAGGCGCGGGACGTGGGGTCGCGGCGGATACGCAGCGGTTGCGGCCGTCGCGATGGCGCATAAAGTCAAAGTAAGCACATACTTCCAGCACCAAATGCTTGTGCGACGCGCATGCATGCGGACCCTCCGGAATTGGCCGTCTGGCCCCAATATAAGGGCCGTGTGCCTGTTAACGGCAACGTGGTCGAAACAGGGTTACGTGGCCTAATCCGTTGCTGCGCAAGGCAGCCGTTTCTCGCATGGGATAATCGCCGACATGCCGGATACCGTCCAACTCGCTCTCGTCGTCGCGCTTAGCGCATTCGCGCTGGCTTGCGCATTCGGCGCGGTTGCGCAGAAGGTCAGCTTCTGCACGATGGGCGCGATCAGCGACATCGCGAACTTCGGCGATTGGCGACGGATGCGCATGTGGCTGCTCGCGATCGCGGTCGCGATCGCAGGCGCCGCGGCGCTGCAGGTCGCCGGCCTGATCGATCTTTCGAAGACCATCTATACCGGCGCGCGCGTGCCATGGGCGTCGCATCTGTTTGGCGGATTCCTGTTCGGATTCGGCATGACGCTCGCATCGGGTTGCGGCAGCAAGACGCTGATCCGCGCGGGCGCGGGCAACCTCAAGTCGCTGGTCGTGCTCGTCTTCCTCGGTATCGCCGCATACATGACATTGAAAGGCGCGTTCGCGCCGCTTCGCGCGAACCTGCTCGATCCGATCCGGCTCGATCTTGGCGCGATCGGCGCGCCGACGTCGGATCTGCCCGCGATCGTCTCGGCGCTCGGCATTCCGGCGGCGCGATTGTGGCTGCCGTTCCTCGCCGCGGTCGCCATCGCGCTGTTCGTGTTCGCGAACCGCGATTTCCGCACGACTGGCGAGCTCGTGCTTGGCGGTCTCGTCATCGGCGCGGTGATCGTGGGCGGCTGGTACATATCGGCGCACGTCGGCTACGTCGCCGAAGATCCCGCTACGCTCGAGGAGAAGTTCATCGCGACCAACTCGGGCCGCGCCGAGTCGTACAGCTTCGTCGCGCCGATCGCGTATTTGCTCGAGCTGCTGTTCCTGTGGACCGACCAGTCGCGCATCGTCACATTCGGTATCGCTGGCGTGCTCGGGATGATGGTCGGCTCGGGCGCGATGGCGATCGCGCAGCGCTCGTTCCGATGGGAAGGCTTCGGCTCCGTCGAAGATGTCGGCAACCACGTCGTCGGCGCCGTGATGATGGGCTTCGGCGGCGTGACTGCGCTCGGCTGCACGATCGGACAAGGCCTCACCGGCCTGTCGACGCTCGCGATCGGCTCGCTGCTGACGGTTGGCGCGATCGTCGTCGGCTGCGTCGCGGCCATCCGCTACCAGACTTGGCGGGTCGAGCGCGAAAGCACCGTCAACTCCGGCGGAACTGCGCCGTTAAGCCATACATGATCGTCTACGACCTCGGTTGCGCGCACGGTCACCGCTTCGAGGGGTGGTTCGCCTCGGCGGACGACTTCGCGCACCAGAACGGCGCGAAGCTCGTTCACTGTCCGATCTGCGACGACTCGCACGTCGCCGTCGTGCCGATGGTGAAGGTGCGGGTCTCGCGCCACGGCGCTGCAGTCGCCGATGCACCTGCCGAGGCGCCGGAAACGGAGATGATCGGTCCCGATGTGGCCGCGGGCCTTTCGCCGGAGATCGTGCGCAAGCTGCGCGAAATCGTGCGCAACACCGAGAACGTCGGCCGCCGCTTTCCCGAGGAAGCGCGCCGCATCCATTACGAAGAAACGCCGCCGCGACCGATTCGCGGCCAGGCGTCGCCCGAGGAGGCCGATTCTTTACGCGACGAAGGCATCGATTTCGCATCGCTGCCGCCGTTCCTCACGCAAGAGCCGCATTGACGGTCTATTCGCGTTGCGTCGCCCTCGCCGAGGTCATCCCCGCGAAGGCGGAAGCCAGTGTGGCCTGTCATTCCCGCGAAGGCGGGAATCCAGTGTCTTTCGAACGAATTGGACAACACGCTAAACGACACTGGGTTCCCGCCTTCGCGGGACAACGCAGTCCGCTATAATTTTCGATTCGCGTCGGGCCGTTAGCTCAGCCTGGTAGAGCAGCGGACTTTTAATCCGTTGGTCACTGGTTCAAATCCAGTACGGCCTACCAATTGCATCAACGGGTTGGTTGAATCGCTAACCCTCATGCTGTTTCTGGCGTAGCCAAATCGTAACCGCCGAGCAGCGAATCGATCCTGCTGGCGGCTTTCGCGAGATGGTCGGGCGCAAGATGCGCATAGCGTTCGACCATCACCGACGAGCGCCAGCCGCCGAGTCGCTGCAGCTCGTGCGTCGGCGTTCCCGATTGGCGGTGCCAGGATGCCCACGTGTGCCTCAAGTCGTGCCAGC
>WNGA01018667.1_pt1 | contig 11011 bp, 5 predicted proteins | sample 5400061 | NCBI WGS metagenome assembly WNGA01 (sample SAMN13153366, study PRJNA577476) | soil metagenome | isolation source: 100 cm soil or saprolite under grassland replicate 2 | place: USA:California | collected 2016-06-15
ACGTCAGGCGACAACTGGTCCAAGACTTCACCAGAGTTGGACCACATTACTGCGGTAGATTTGAGAACAGTCCGTATGGCACGCCCCTTGTTATGCACCGCCTTGCCCAATTGTGTTGGGACGTGCGGAAGTGAAAGTACTAACCAAGTTCTCCCTAACCGATATATTTCGTTTCGGTCTCGGGCTCCAGGCGTCCTGGCCCTCACCATAAAGACAAGTAGTTGGCTTTTTAGTTCGCGGTGCGAATCACGGCTTAGCGAAGCGTCAGCGCCCGCGGCAAGACGGGACAAACTTGTGCCAGCGGATGCGCTGGAGCAATCAACAACATGGAGAGAGAACGATGAGAAACTATTTAATCAAGAGCGTTTTGGCGCTGGCATGTCTGGCGTTGGTGGTAGTGCCGCTCCCGGTAAAGGCCGCTGCCGATATGTATATTACCGTGAGTCCAACCACGGTTCTCGCAGGCGAGTGGGCTGGCGTTTCGGCTGTGATCATCAACAATTCATCGAGCAAGATGAGAACCACTATCTATTTTACAGCTGTCGACCCCTGCGGCACGACGATGGACCTGGGCTACAACAGGCTGGCATTGGCTCCTGGGCAGTCAGTACTCGTCACCACAGCATACCCCACCTCGGCTAACTCATGCAGAGGTACCCACGCGGTAACGGTGTCGAGCGGAAGTGGAAAAGGTAAGACAGCCGCCGCGACAGTAGGCGCTACTGCTTACCTCGAAGTCCAGTAGCCAAGCCCAGAGTTTTTCCAGGCAACGAGGGTAAAACTTTTGCCCGGGGCGATGGGTTAGGCAATCTGCGTCTGACTGGTAGATTTCTCATACGCAGTCTCGGATCGTTCCGCTGGAATACTCTAATTGGGCCAGCGGCGGCGGCGCATTGCGAGCAACTACTCAATGATACCGATCTGAAGAGCCGTTCTCGTCCGACGAGAACGGCTTACATGTTGTGGCTTTCAGAATGCCAATTGGGATTCTCGTAGTGGAAACTGCGAGATCAAAAGAGAAGAAACATCAAAGTTCGCTTATGCCAATCTAGCGGATAACTTGCATAAGCGTCACGAAAAAGTTCGAATTCTTGCGCAAGCATTTACAATATTGCGGAATTGCAACGAAATTATCACTTGCGCGTTCCGTTTACAATCATCTAAGATGTGCCGATTTTGAAACCGCGGCCTTGGCTAAGGCATGAGCAAGTTGGGGGCAAGTGCCCGAAAGGCCAGAAGGTTACAAAAGCACAACCCGGCACTTCGAGGAAGAGGAGTTCCCAGGCATTCATGCCTCCCGCTTGGGATAAACCTCTAAACCTCAATACGAAACAATTCGTGGCTTGTTGGTTAATTCGTCGAGGCGCGCCTCTATGAAGCTCGCCCGCCCCGAGAGGAAATTTACCTGCCTACCGCTATGTAGGACAAACAAAAATTCTGCCTAGCGCTTTGTAGGACAAACAAGAATGATGAGAGGAAGTCGAATGAAAAATTTGTTGATGAAATGCGTGCTATCGGTGGCATGCCTGACCTTGGTATTAGTGCCTGCACCCGTTAATGCGCAGTCGAGCACGTCTTTATATATTAGTGTGAGTCCTACCACGGTTGTCGCTGGGGAATGGGCAGGAGTTTCGGCTGTGGTTATAAATAATTCAAAAAGTAAGTTAAGGACCACGATTACGTTTACAGCCGTCGACCCTTGCGGCACTGAAACAGCACTCGGCTATAATAGGCTGGCGCTGGGTCCGGGTCAGTCCGTCCTCGTCACTACTGCCTATCCGACCAAGGCGGATTCTTGTCGTGGAACGCACACAGTAACTGTCACGGCCGGGGGTACCAAATCCTCAGGCCCAAGCGCTGTTGCCTATCTTGAAGTGCAATAGGATAGGCTCGGGGCTTTCGGGAGTAGAATATTAAACTGGTCTAGCTATAGCTGGTCCTCGTGGGAATAACTAGCCTCGGGCGCAGCCAAGATTTAACGAGTCAGAACAAATCGCATTGGATTATGGAAGGGGCCGTTCTCGGATAGAACGGCTCCTTTCGTTATATGCAGGAGCATTTGACTGTTTGGAAGTGTGTGGTTTCCACTGAAGCTGATATGGGTGAGTGTTGGCAGAGCGAAAAAGTTGGTAGGGAGTGTAAAGAAACGCGCGAGTCGGCAGCGTAAGGCATAAACGATAATAGAGAAGCAGGTAGATGGAACCTTGATAGAAAAGGGTAGGAGCAAAACTGCTAGTGTCCTCTGGTCAGCGGTCGAATTGTCAATCCTGATTCGAAAGGCAAAACCCCGGTCTGAACGACTCTTCGCAGAACACCTGTACCCAAACCGAGCGCCGAAGCTACATTGTTGGAACCGATTTAACTATCGGTGGTTAGTTATGTTAGGGCGAATGCCCTAATGGTATGGAACCTGCAGTTTGGAGGGTTATCCCGCGGGACCGGACGGCTTAAAAAGCGGTCTGCTATCGCAAACGGGCGAGGCGGGATAAGGAGGAATGTATGAGGAATTACTTGATCAAGACTCTAATGGTCATCATCTGCACCGCGGTTACCGTCGTGCCTGTCCCGGTAAGAGCGCAGTCTTCAGGCACGACTTTGTATATTAGCGTAAGTCCTACGACTGTTTTGGCTGGGGAGTGGGCCGGAATCTCAGGTGTAGTTATTAACAATTCAACAGCTAAGCTAAGGACGACAGCAACATTCTATGCCGTTGACCCTTGTGGAACGAAAACGGATTTGGGCTATAACAGGCTGTCGCTGGATCCGGGTCAGTCTGTACTCATCACGACTTCATACCCAACGAAGAAGACCTCTTGCCGAGGCACGCATATTGTAACTATCTCAACTGCCGGGAAGGGCGGAGACCCAGGAGTGAACGCGAGTGCTAACCTAGAAGTACAATAAGAGGAGCGCTCAGTTAGCGTGTTGTGCCGGCCCCTAGCTAATCCCTGTCAGCGATGCGGTGGTGAAGCTCGGGGTCATTCTTTGACGAACGGCGCTTCATTTGCGGGGGTGGAAGTAGTCGATCCGCAGTTCATTCGCCAAATCCGGATCCAAAACTAGGACAGCGGCGCCGGTTGGCGCCGCTGCCGTCAAAGTTGGCGGTGCTTCATCGAAAGATGCTGTTCACCGACAACGTCGGGTTTTAATGGTTAGTCTGGAACACTCGTACCGCCGCAAAGGCCGACGTGGAGGTGCGCACCTCCTGAGCATCCATTTCGCTTAAGAGTTACGGTGTAGGTGCCCGGTAGAGCGGCATCTAATGACAGAGTACCCTGACCCGGCGTATTTGCGTCGACTCCAGGCCCGGTCCAGACAATGTCCGTTATTGTGCCCCCCGAAGGTGACACAGTTGCTGTCAACACCAGAACCTCGTCAGTCGAGCAGGCCTCGTCGCCGGCAATCACTACTGTCGGGTTCGGATTGACTGTGGTCGTCTTCTCGCACGCGACTAAGGCGGCGCAGCCATCTCTCGTGACAGAGTCAAACACCGTGAAGGATCCCGACGCCCCGGCTACTACGTCCACCGAACTTGCCGAAGTGTCAGTCCCTTGAGCGAACGTGCCGTCGCCAGTGATTGACCAGGAGTGCGTTACCGTTCCCCCAGCTGGATCAACGGTTGATGTGTAAGTACCCGTTGCTCCACCACACAGGTCGTCAGGTCCAACGATGCTACACGTCGGAAGCGGATTGACAGTCACCGTGTATTGACAAGATGACGGACAGCCGTCCCTGACAATGCTATCGGTAAGAGTAAACGACCCTGTTACACCAGAAGTGGCCGTGACACTCACCGAAGAACCAGTGTTAGATCCGTTGATCGTGCCGTCGCCGGAGATTGACCATGAGTGGGTTACCGTTCCACCAGTGGGAGACACGCTGGAACTGTAACTGTTGGTTGCTCCGACGCAGACCGGTGTCAGTCCACTGATACTGCATGTGGGAGTGGGATTGACCGTCGTAGACGCCTGTGCCGTATCCGTCTTGACTATAGTCCCACCAGAGATCAGTCGACCGCTGGCAGTCACTATGTTTATTTCCGGATTTGGATCAGGTACGGTAAGAAACTGTTTTGAGCGGTCAGTTAAACACGGATTCGTTGGAATGGTGTCGCTACACGAGCCCGCGGTTTGCCCTCCTGTCAGTGACAATTCTACCGGAATGCCTCCCGCATCGGCCGAAACCAACACGCCGCTGACGGCATCGTAGTCGTCTGTAGTGTCGCCAGGTGTTCCACTGTCATCGACCACTGTAACGAACAGCGGACTAACGCCTGCGTTGTGGACTGAGTACTTGTAGGTTGCAGTACCGCCTTCGCAAAGAGACTGTGTTTCGGGCGACTTGGTGACCTCAAGAGCGCAGGTATCGAACGAGCCGATAGCAAAGTCCTTGAGTATGGCGTCGACCGTCTGCGAAGACCGAGTCTCGAGCAGGAAGGTTGAGAAGCAAGTATTCGCAAACCCCAGGTCGCTTAGATCCAGGCCTCCTTCGTAGAAGGACCCTTTAGGAGCGTCGCATGGCCCAGCGAGGCATGGCGTCCTATCTCCCTTTGTGGTGTATGGCCAATCGAAACCACCACCACCAGGACAGGCGCCACTTAAATCTGCTGGATTCACAATGGCGAATCCCTTGTTTTGGGTGGCGGGAAGTTTACAAAGCGTGCCGGCATTGTCGAGCGCGCCACCAAGGCCTGAGCAGAGAGCCGCGGCGCCACTTAATGGCGAGCCGACCCACTCATAGACATCGATGACGCTGGTACCGCCACCACCTGTAAAGGCGCTCACGACGAACAGATCGCCATTAAGATGGGTGCCTTGAAAATCTCCGGAAACGGGGTCAACGCTAACTTCGTTCTGGAAAAACCAGAGACCAATATTGGCATCGCCGTTAGTGGCGAAACGGTCACCGCCAAAGGTCAGGATGCGGTGTCCAGCGGTACCGTCAGCCGTGCTTCCGGCGGTTGTCGGAACGATGGAAATCGCGGCGTAGGCATGGGTGATCTCATCCTTGTCAGGCACTGAGCCGATGGTGCTGTGCCAGTTGCCCTGGATGTCATTGAAGTCCTTGGAACTGCCGATGGTAAAGACCCGGTCGTCTGGACAGGTGTCTATGACGAACGTGGCAAGCTGGACTGGTCCAGCGCCGTCGGGATCGCCGGTGACGAACCCAGGATCACAAGCTGGATCGGTAGGTGGGTTAACCTCGTTCCAGTCCGTACCTTCTGCACTATCATTACAAACGTTGCCCTCGATCTCGAAGACATGAGCTATCCCAGGCGGAGGCGCTCCGGGAGTCGGAGTAGGTGTCGGAGGCGCATTGATTGTTGGGCCCTGCTTTTGCGCTTGGTCTTGAGCATTGGATTGGGGGGCGTTTGTGCTGGCCCATGTTCCGATGAACAAGATGGCTAGCACTGTCAAGCCCAAAATACATTTCCAAAAATTTGGCTTTCTAGTCATTGGGAGTATCTCCTTGTTGAAGTGGTTTTGTAGAGCCTTCCAGCAAGTCGAGCGAGATCTGGCGATTCAGTTAGGGCGAATCCCACCGTGTCTCGCGTACCTATGCGTTGCCTTCTTCTGACAAGAAGCAGCGCGGCCCATCCGAAATGAATGAGACCAGCGGAAGGCCGGGTTTAGAGAGCAGTCCGAGAATCACTTTGATTCCTGGTTAGTTAGCAATGGGAGTTGCCATTCACCCTCTAAGCCGCACGAGCGAGAAGAGTCGTAACTGTTGTGAATATCGACTGCCTCTTCGTAGGGAACAAAATGGGGCGACCCCTTTATGCCTATTTGTTAAGTACCCACCACACTATTGGGGGATTGCAATATGCATTTCCCTCTGCGCCAGTATGGATGTCGCGCTGGAGAGGACCTCGGAAGGCAACGGCGTCCAGCGACGCCGTTGCCTCCACCAAAGTTGCCGTGAGATCGTTCTATTCAACGATCAATCTGGCTATTCAACGATCGATTTGGCTTGGCGACCGTTGTGTTAGGGCCACACTTACGGTCCTGTGAAGCCGTCGCAATCACGACAGCACAAGCCTATGTGGACAGTTTTACTGGCCTCGCAACCTGCCGAATTCCTCACCACGACTGTGTGAGTACTAGGTCCGCTACTTACCGCTATACTAGGCGTCGTGCTGAAGCCTAATCCGTCCCAGTTGAATTCGGACCCGCCGGCTGCCGTCAACGTAATTGAATCTGCGCAGCTCGTATCGACAGTGACCGTAGGTGTCGGACTTGGAGTCACTGTCAAGCTTGCTGAACAGGTAGTTTGGAGACCATTTGCGTCTGTAATAACTACTGTATGAGTGCCTGCCTCACCTGTTGTCAGGCACTGCTGCGTGTGGGCCGCATCGTCGATACCATCCCATATGTAGGTAAATGGTGGAGTCGCCCCCTGAGGATTCACGGCGCAGAACTCTGTAGTACTGCCATCGCAAACTGACGCGCTCGCGGGAGTCACAGAGCATGAGCAGGTGTTAAATGAACCCAGGGCGAAGTCCTTGAGTATCGCGTCGACCGTCTGCGAAGACCGAGTCTCGAGTAGGAAGGTTGAGAAGCAAGTATCTCCAAAGCCCAGGTCGGTTAGGTTGACGCCTCCCTCGTAGAAGGATCCCTTAGGAGCGTCACATGGACCGCTGAGGCATGGCGTCCTATCTCCCTTTGTGGTGTATGGCCAATCGAAGCCACCGCCGCCAGGACAGGCTCCGGTTAGGTCTACTGGATTCACAATGCCAGTGCCCTTGTTGGCGGTAGCCGGAAGTTTACAAAGTGTGCCGGCATTGTCGAGCACGCCACCCAAGCTTGTGCAGAGAGTTGCGGCGCCACTCAATGGCGTGCCAACCCACTCGTAGACGTCGATGGTGCTGGTACCGCCGCCACCGGTAAAGGCGCTCACAATGAAGAGATCCCCATTAACATGGGTGCCTTGAAAATCTCCGGTAGCGGGATCTACGCTAACAGCGTTCTGGAAAAACCAGAAACCGATGTTTGCATCGCCATTGGTAGCAAAGCGGTCGCCGCCAAAGGTAAGGACGCGGTCACCGGCGGTGCCGTCCCCAGTAACATCGTCAGTCGCGGCGTTTGTAGGAACGATGGAAATAGCAGCGTAGGCATGTGTGATCTCATCCTTGTCTGGCACCGAGCCAATGGTGCTGTGCCAGTTGCCCTCGATGTCATTGAAGTCCTTGGAACTGCCGATTGTATAGACCCGATCGTCTGGACAAGTGTCTATGACGAACGTAGCAAGCTGAATTGGCCCCGCACCATCCGGATCACCGGTCACGAACCCAGGATCACAAGCTGGATCGGTAGGTGGGTTAACCTCGTTCCAGTCCGTACCTTCTGCACTATCATCACAAACGTTGCCATCGATCTCGAAGACGTGAGCTACGGCCGGAGGAGGGGCCCCCGGAGGCGGGGTAGGTGTCGGAGGCGCATTTATTGTCGGACCCTGCTTTTGCGCCTGGTCCTGGGCTTTGGAATGGGGGACGTTGGTGGTGGCCCATGTTCCGATGAACAGGAGGGCCAACACGAATACGCCCAAAATACATTTCGCCAAATTTGGTTTTCTAGTCATTGGGAGTATCTCCTTCTTGAAGTGGTTCTGTGAGAGATTAGGGGGGAGTAGAGGGAGAACTGCTGGGAACTGCAGTGTGGCACCTCTTTGTCTTGCGCAGCTATGCGCCGCCTCGGCCCAACAAAGGGCAACGCTGCCTCATCCGAAACAATTGAGACGTCCGGAAGGAAAGGGCCAACAGAGATGGGTCCAGAAATCACGTCGATTCCTGTCAGTTAAAAGGGAGTTGTCGTCCACCCCAGCAACCGCACGACGTGAGTTCGGGTTTGAACTGATTTGGATTTGACCGACTCGATCGAGGGAGCATTTGGGGCGACTCCTCAAGCATTAGTTGTTGAGCCGCCACCACACTCTGCGTTAAGATGCGGGTTGCTAGACGATGCATCTTTCCCGCCGAGTGCGGTGGAAGCCGTGTTGTTAAGTCCCCGTTACCACCAGCCAGTGGTAGCGGGGTTTTTTAATCGGCGAATTGGTTTTAGATACCTCGACAATCCGCTCTGTCCAATCCGTCGGGAAACTTCACTACCGGACAGTTCTACTAGCCAAGGTTTTGTCTCAGCCCGGCTCTTCACTTACTGCGCACGTAGCTGATTATTGGCGCTGCCTACTCGGGAGCGAGGTGTTCCCTTGTCGTAGCCAGCAAGTGAATCATAAGTAAGTTTGGCTCATAAATTAACGCCAGTTGACAATTATTGTCAATTAGAATTTTTCTTAAATAATCCGTACTTATCACTGGAGTCTTGGGGAGACAATCTCTATCCTGATGGATAGCTAATATCTATCGAGAGTACACTCTTCCTTCGTCCTTCTGCGTGAACGGGGCCACCCCACAAATCATTACCTTCGCGACGGTTGTGAGCCGTGATGATAGTGCTGTTGCAGAAGCCTTTACAACGGTACTGTCTGCCTATTTTGGCGGCAGAATCCTGCCTGGCAAATTTCACTGAATCCATGACCAAGATCTGGAGGTCGGCGCCTTCGAGCGTGCTGGCCCAACCTACTTGTTTCTAAAGCCCTCTGAGCTTCGATGTTAACTCCACTTGTCACAAACCGTGCGATAACTCAAAGTTGATCACGCTTTAACAGATGGCGCTCGGCGTGACGGCTTGCGTCACGCCGAGCGTTTGATCGCACGCCCGGTATTAGCCAAATATCGAGAAGACCCTGGCTAAATAACCGCGAAATCCTCTCGGTTGCGATTTCGCACTGACAGCGGAAGATGAATCAGCTTGCGGCTGCATCGGAATGACAGCAGCACCTTGATTCACTATTTGGCTTCCAGTGAAGCACAGTTTGTACCAGCCGGATACCGAACACCCCGTGGCAAGATTCGTCACCACGACAGTGTAGATTCCGGGTTTAGTTGGCGTAATTGCCGGTGCGTTAATGGCCACTTGATTCTGGTCAACGATTGGACCATCTGGTCCGGTCCAGCTATACGAGTAGCTGCCACCTGGACTTGGACTCGCGACCAGCTGCGTTACCTGCTCCCCGCCTTGATCGTCGCAGGCCAGGTCCAAAGCGAGCGTTACGGTTGGGCTTGCGTTGACAGTCACGCTATGCGAAGTGGGATTGGAACAACCGGCAGCCGATGTCGCGGTCAGTTGAACGGTGTACGTTCCCGCCGCCGCATACGTATGTGAAGGAGCTGGATCAGTTGAACTGCCACCATCACCGAAGTCCCAGCTGTAAGAGGCGGCGCCGTTCGATGAATTGCTGAAAACGGTCGCTGCGCCCTCGCATACTGCCGGAGCGCTGAAGGCCGCCACCGGATTCGCATTGACGGTAACGCTTTGCGAAACGGAGTTGCTACAACCTGCAGACGATGCTGCAGTCAGCTGAACGGTGTACGTTCCCGGAGCAGCATACGTATGCGAAGGAGTAGTATCAGTTGAACTGCCGCCATCACCAAAGCTCCAACTATAAGAGGTCGCGCCGGTGGACGAATTGCTAAAGGCAGTTGCTGCGCCCGCACATACTGCGGGAGCACTGAAGGCTGCGACCGGATTCGGGTTAACCGTAACGCTATGCGGAATGGAGTTGGTGCAACCGGCGGCCGACGTTGCTGTCAGCACGACGGTGTACGTTCCCGGAGCAGCATAGGAGTGCGACGGATTGACAGCAGTTGAAGCGGCGCTGTTATCACCGAAGTCCCAGCTATAGGAGGCGGCGCCGGTCGATGAATTGCTGAAGACCGTCGCTGCGCCTTCACATACTGCCGGAGCGCTGAAAACCGCCACCGGATTCGCATTGACCGTGACGCTATGCGAGACGGAGTTGGTACAACCCGCAGCCGACGTTGCTGTCAGCTGAACGGTGTACGTTCCGGCGGCAGCATAAGTGTGCGACGGGTTGGTATCAGTTGAAGGACTGCTCTGGTCACCGAAGTTCCAGCTATATGAAGCTGCGCCGGAGGATGAATTGCTAAAGACCGTCGCTGCACCCTCGCATACTGCTGGAGCGCTGAAGGCCGCCACCGGATTCGCATTGACCGTGACGTCATGCGGAATCGAGTTGGTGCAACCGGCAGCCGACGTTGCTGTCAGCGTGACGGTGTAGGTTCCTGCGGCAGCATAGGTGTGCGATGGATTGACGGCAGTTGAAGCGGCGCTGCTGTCACCGAAGTTCCAGCTGTAAGAAGCTGCGCCGGTGGATGAATTGCTAAAGACGGTCGCTGCACCCTCACATACTGCTGGAGCGCTGAAGGCCGCGACCGGATTGGCGTTGACCGTGACGCTATGCTGAACTGAGTTCATGCAGCCAGCACCTGCAGAAGCAGTAAGAGTGACAGTGTGGCTACCAGCAGCAGCATACGTATGTGAAGGATTGGTTTCGGTTGACGTACTGCCATCACCGAAGTCCCACAAATAACTCGTCGCTCCGCTAGAGCTATTAGTAAAGACAGTTGCGGCACCCGCACAGACGGTGGTGTTGGTGAAAGCTGCAGTCGGGTTGGAGTTCACCGTCACGGTCACAAAAGCGTCCGCGACGCCGCAACTGGGATTAGTATTGCTGGTTACTCGAAGTCGCAATACCGCGGCGCCTGTTTTGGCGTTAGCAATGTTGACATTTGTGTCCGCAAGAGACGGGCTGCTAAAACTCACATCACCGACCGCGATACTCCCGGACACGCTCGAGACGCTCCACGCAGGAGTGCCGTTGGTAGCTGTTCCGTCCAACTTGAACGTGGTCGGTCCGCTTAAGGCCGCGCACTTGGTATCCACATCTGTTGAGTCGATAGTAGCGGCTGCCGCGGCGCTGGGATTGATCGCCACGCTCTTGGGAGGCGAGGTTGTAGATCCGCAACCCGCCTTATTATTCACGCTGACAGTTATATCAACGGTGCCAGATGAGCCGGCCGTGTAAGTGATCTGATTCGTTCCGCTGCCTCCGGTGACCGTGCCATTGGTGACAGTCCAGTTATAGGTCGAAC
>WNGA01012401.1_pt1 | contig 11010 bp, 12 predicted proteins | sample 5400061 | NCBI WGS metagenome assembly WNGA01 (sample SAMN13153366, study PRJNA577476) | soil metagenome | isolation source: 100 cm soil or saprolite under grassland replicate 2 | place: USA:California | collected 2016-06-15
TGTGGGCCGTGACGTGGAACCGATCCGCGGTCCCGTCCACCGTCCAGGAGACCTTCACGAGATCCCCCTCCCGGTACTCGGGTTTGTCGAAGACGATGGACGTGATCGTGGGCGCGTCCCCGCCCGTGATCGACGCTTCCGGCCAGCGGAGGGAAGTCTCGTCCAGGTCCGCGACGATGATCGGCGTATACATGATCGCCCGGAGCCGGTTGGCGCAGGAGGCCAGGTCGTTGCTGATCAGGGAGCCCGTGATCGGGATCTGCAGCGATCCGCTGGTCGTCGTGAGCGGGATCCGGTTGAATCCCGGGATCGCCCCGTTCGTGTTCATGTCCAGGACTTCGAGGAAATACGCGGGCTGCGTCGTGCAGGATCCGCTGGCATCGCACGCCTGGTACGTCGTCGTCGGGATCCTCCAGCTGATGATCGCGGTCTCCCCGACCAGGTATCCCGCCTTCGAGAACCGCAGATCGGGGATCGCGGATCGGAGCTCGATCTCGTCCTGGGCGATCAGCTGGGGCCCGTAGCTCGGCCATCCGTCCCTGCGGACCGACACGCTCACCCGGAGGGCGGATCCGTCTTTGATCGGGACCGATTCACCGAGGGGGCAGCCGCGCGTCGTTTCCACCCTGCACCGCTCGAACCCGTCCAGGATGATCTCGAAGGCCCCGAGCGGGAGCTCCGACGCGCCGAAGGGGACGCTGAAGGAGCTCACCAGGGATCCCGTCGGGATCCGGTCCTGGTAGAATCGCGTCCAGGAGCTCCCGTCCTCCGAGTAATCAAAGGTGTAGACCGCATGATCCGGCCAAAACAGGGGGCTCCCGAGCGGTCCACAGTCCTTCATGACGCCCTCCACGACCGCGGGGCGGCTCTCCCCGTCGCTGAACCAGGCGTACCACAGCCGGGTCGAAGACCAGATCTCCCCGCGGGCCCGCGCGTCCCCGGCGAGATCCGGGAAGCGACCGAAGCCGCGCACCCCGGTATTCCCCTCCAGGCGGAGCTCGCAGCCGTCGTACCCAATCGTGTCCACGTCCGCGATCCCGGAGATCTGCAACCTGCTGGCTGCCACGATCACGAATGCCGCGCCCAAGATCAAGACCACCGCGAGGATCGCGCCGATCTTGACGGTCTCAGCCTGTGCTGCCATGATCTACCACCACCGGAGCGGAAAGAGCTCCAGCACGAAGACGGTGAGAGGGAATGCGATCACGATCAGGTTGATCAGCAGGTGGGCGGTCCAGGACGTGACCGCGCCGAAGTACCCGCGATACCTGCGGGGCAGTCGCTCGCGCCCTTCCCAGAGGATCCAGAACAGGATCCCGAAGACGGCGGCGTAGGCGAAGCCCAGGAACGATTCGAGCGGGAAGCGAAGGAGGATCCAGTTCTCCCGGACGACCGGATGCATGAAGGCGAAGATCACGGGCCATGCGAGGATCCCGACGTTCCGGTTCTCGTGCCAAAGGGTGCGGACGATTACGATCATGTAGACGGTCTCCACGAACGACACGAAGACCGCCTGGGTGATCAGCTGATCCAGGAACCCCTCCCCGAAGACGGTTGCGGGTCGGGCCGAGAAGACGACGAACAGGGATCCGAGCGGAAGGACGACCAGGACCGCGGCCAGGACCTGCCGCGGGGCCTCCGTGAACGAGTACTGCGACGTGTCGATCACCCGGTCTCCCGGGTTGTCCCGCTCGAAGAACAGGGCCTGGATCGCGAGAAGGACGACCAGGATCGTGTAGAACAGCTCCAGCGGGATCCGGATCCGTGTCGCGGTGATCATGAACATGAGCTGTAGTACGATCCCGAAAAGGGTGCTGTTCCGGACTCTGCGTGCGATGGTCTCAAGCCTCCTGACTCTTGGAAAGGGCGGATCCACTGCTCTTAGCCCCCGTGGATCCTTCAGGTGGGGCTTCCCTTTCTCCGGTCATGATCAGGCCCGCGCGAGCAGGTTCAGATCAATGGTCACGGTCTGCACGTTGCCGTCGTAGACCGTGGACTCGGGGGACGTTCCCAGGCGGACCGTGATCAGGACGGAATCTCCCAGGTTCGGGGCCGTGTAGTCCGAGAAACCAGTCCCCAGGACGTACCAGACCGCGATCCATTCGCCGTCCGTGTCACCGTCGGAGGTCCCGAGCGGGATCCACTCGCCCACGAGCGGAGCCGGGTTCGGATAGGTGAGCCCGCTCGTGTAGCTGACGTACCGGTGGTCGCTGGTGTGGGACGCCGCGGCTGCGCCGCTGTCCGCAATCGTCCCGAAGCCCAGATACCATCCGGCGGTCACGTCGCCGTAGAAGACGTGGGCGAACGATCCGTTGTTGTTGGTCCCGGTCGTCCGCGTGACGGAGATCTGACCCCAGACGGGGATCTCCTGGTTCCCACCGCCGACCGCGGGGGCCGGGTTCATCAGGCGGCAATTCACGTCGAAGGCGAAGGTGTCTTCGTCGATGTAGCCGGTTGCGGTCGTCGTCACGTCGTCGTCCACGGAGATGTCCTCCGTCGCGATCCGGTTCGTCAAGTCATACGCGGGAGTCGCGATCACTTTGTTGAGATCCGGCGTGCCACCGTCCGCTGCGACGAACGGGGTATCGGGATACTCAGTCACCGCGTCGTGGGCGTCCCCGACCGCGGACGTGGAGATGTCCCAAAAGTTGCAGTTCCACTCCGCGACGTAGCCCGGCGGGGGCGGTGGCAGCTCTCCCGGTCCGAGACCGGATCCGAGCACCTGGACCGCGAATCCTGCGACTGACAGGATGAACAGGATCGCACCGATCAGGATCGCGGGGATCCCCAGGGACTTGGTTGCCTTCACCTTCGTGAACAGCGCACCGATCCCCATGAAGACGCCGCCGATGATCAGCAGCGCGACTGCCGCTCCTTCGAGCATCGCGACCGGATCGACTGCGAAGCCGAGCCCGGGCGTGAGCGCGATCAGCAGCGCGAAGACGAACACGGAGCGCGAGATCCTGATCCGCGGATCCTGAAACTTTACGATCTGCTTCATGTTTTCAACCACCTCCAATGGAGGCGTGCAGTGACACCGCCCGTCACCGGGTCGGGGGGCTGCAGTGCGCCCGTGTATATCCCCGAAAACGCAGGGAGAGGTAGTTTAGGTCCGACCTGTGGAACCCGGGGCAGATCTGCCCCCTCGACGGGCCCGGATTCTAGGTCGGACGTTGAAACTGTGATCATGACGCGAGCCTCCCGCCGGGCTCCGCGGACACGCACCGACCGCGGACGCAGGGCTTCGGGTGATCCAGGTACAGGTCTTCGTACCGGCCCCAGTCCCGATCCGGGACCTTCGGGATCTCGGAGATCGTCCCGCGGTAGGATCCCCACCAGTCCATCTTGCGGGCCTTCGCACTCGGGATCCCGGACCGCATGAACACGTCCACGTTGTAGCGGTCCTTCATGCGGAGCCTCCATTGGATCCGGTAGTCCACCATGAACCAGACCGCACCCCAGATCACCGGGATATTCAGGATCCAGATCCGCCGCTCCTTCCGGTTCGACATAAACTCCGGGGTCATGGCCCGGACGCGGGATCGCTGCCACCACTGGAGGAAAAAGAACCACTCGGCCTCATCGAACCAGCAGATCTTATAGGGCCTCCGGTCCTCCATCATGCGCTCGGCCTGGTTCAGATCGTCCTTCACAACCATGTCGCGCTTCAGGTCGAAGTGCGGATTCATGGTCTTTGCGAGGATGTAGCCCAGGTTCGTCTTCCCGACCCCGACGGGCCCGTGCCGGTTCTGAGCCGTCGAATCGAGGGCCACCACCACGTCGTAGTTCTGCTCCAGGTCGTCCATCAGGACCGCGCAGAGCCGGGAGTAGCTGAGGGGGACGTAGCTCATGGTCCGATCAATTCCTCCCGCTTCTTCCGCAGGGACTCGTACACGCTCTCCGCGTCCTCCAGGTGCTCCGCATGGCGGGCAAAGATCTTCTCCACGTCCAGGTCGAAGATCGACTTCTCGGACGGCTTCTTGAGGCCCAGGTCCGTGTTGTACCACAGGTGGGCCGCGAGGTTGTACATGAGCGGGATCCGGAGCCGCTGCGGGCGCTGCCGGATCCCGGCGAGCTCTCGTTCCAGGAATGCGAGCTCAGCCTCCCGCCGGTCCCGGTCCACGTTGCCGACGAGCTCATAGAGAAACGCCTGGAGCTCGGAGAACATTTCGACGTAAGCCCTCCAGGAGCGCAGGTGTCTCCATCCTAGGAGGTGGAATTTCTGGTTGATGTGCTCCCACTTCGAGAACAGGGAGGTCTGGTACGTCGGATCCTTCGTGATGAATTTCGATCCCTTCAGGATCTCCACGCGACCCTGGTCCCGGATCACCTTCGGATCCGTCGTCGCGTCCGTGGGCTCGGTTGAGACCTTCGGCTCGGCGTCCTGGTCGTCGTCGGTCGATCCGATCTCCGCGTCCGGATCGGGGCGGTCCTGGTCTTCGCTCACAGGTCGTCCTCCGATTCCTTCCCGCCCTTCCGGATCCGATCCTCCATCGTGTAGTCGCCCAGGTCCACCTCAAGCTGGTGGATCCGCTGCTTCGCTTCGTACAGCTCGCGCTTGATCGACACGGGATCCGCGGGCGGGTCCCAGGTCTCGGGGTCGATTTCGTCCACGCCGAGCTCCACCAGGGTAAAGTCGTTCACGAGCCCGCCGAAGTGATCCTGGATCACCCCGGCCCAGTCCACGCCCCTCCAGTTGTGCATATCCCCCAGGACGTAGAAGTACGGCTTGCAGGGGACGAAGTAGCCGCGCCCCTGGAGCCGCCCCGCCCGCCGGTTGCCCTTCTCGTCGCGGAAGACCGTCTTCCCGATCAGGACCGGGCCCTTATCCTTCGGGAACGGGAGATCGTCCACGCCCCCGCCGATTGCCAGCTCCACGTCGATCCGGGTCTTCTTGGCCCCGGGCTGATCACTGTCGAAGATCTCAATCGAGTCGCGGATCTGTCCGGGCTTGAAGGATCTCACGCTCACCGGGTATGCGTGGCCGATCTGCCACTTCACGGTGTCGGGCCAGTGGCCCTGGACCCAGGCGTACAGGAGCACGGACGTGATATAGGCGAACGAAACGCCCAGGTAGACGAAGAAGATCCAACCGTTGCGGCCCAAGATCAGATCCGGGATCGCCCAGTTGAACAGCCACACCGCCATGTTCACGACGAGCCAAAAGAAGGCGGTTGAATACAGGAACCGCGCGTAGGGGACCCGCTGCTTCAGCTTCGCAACGGACAGGTGCAGTTGCCTCCGTCGGAGCCGGGCCCGGTGGCTGAAGAATTGCCACCACTCGAAGGGATAGTACACGTCTTCAGACATGGATCCGTCCCTCCTGGATCGCGCGGGCTTCGTCCTCAATCGAGCGGACCTGGGCCCGGAGCTTGCGGAGGTGTGCCACCTTCTTGAAGTCCGCAAACTGGGCCGCGGTGTCGGGGGCCCATGTGTTCGGATCCTCCAGCATGAAGTACGCTTCGTCGTTCGTCCATGAGTAGGGCCAAACCCGGTTCACGAAGCGATCCCAGATCGACGGGGACCGGACCTTCCGGGATCGGTGGTGATCCACCCGGAGGAAGATCACGAACAGGGCGGTCCCCAGGAATCCGACGACGAGGGATCCCAGGATCGTGAGCAGGTCCAGGCGGTCCCGGAGGGCCTGTGCATCGCGCTGGTCGTCCTCGTACTCCGCGGTCTTCGTGAGATAGACCCAGTACTCGGAGCTCATGACGGTCTCGATCCGCACCGTGTCGTTCTCCAGGCCCGCGGACGGATCCCGCGCGACGATCTGGATGTGGGAGCTCGTCCACTCCGGCTCCACGGTCGCGTAGACCGTGAAATTCCCCAGGAACAGATGCACGGTCTCCTGGTAGACGATCAGATCCATATCCTCCGCGTAGAGACTCACGAAGACGGGATTCGTGTTCGGCTCCGTGTCGTTCGTCCCGGGGACCACGACGAACGACTGGATCTCCACGGAGATCCGGTCGAAGGTCTCATACCGATCATACCGGGTCCAGACCGAAAGATAGGATCCAGAAAAAGAAGGAGCCGCAGGGTCCGAGCCAGCGGCTCCAGTTGGGGGGGAGGTAATCGTGACCGCGACGATCAGGATCCAGACCAGGGTTACTTTGGAAACAGCTTCCATCGCCAATTCTCCTTCTTCGTCGTCCTGCGCCGCTCGATCCGGGTCTTGCGGAGCTCCAGCCGTCCCATGATCCCGAGCAGGACCACGGAGACCAGGACCACCGATCCGAGCACGAGCAGGAACGTGATCCACGAGTTATCCACGGTCAGGAGGCTGCTCTGCCGGATCTCCTGGCCGTTCGAGAGCAGGACCAGGACCGTGATATTCGCATCGCCGCGGTAGAGCGAAAGGATCCAGGGAGAGCCCAGCGTGATCTCCTGCCGGGCGTCGTCCACGGGGACCCCGTACCCGCGGAAGGATTCATCGACATACCACTGGCTCTGTAGGATCCTCACGCCCACGACGGGCGGCAGGATCACGACGCAGTGGATCGAACCCGACGCATGGGTGCAGCTGAGATCGAACCCTGGGAAGCTTCGGGGCGGCAGCTCCCCGCCGCCGGAAGGCGGACTCGTGTCCACGGTCACGCTCTCAATCGTGGGCGTCCCTGATCCGTCGCTCGCGAGGATGATCTGCACGCTCCAATCCTGGAGAAGACCCTCAGTGTACGGGACCTGGACCACGACGGAAGATCCGCTCGTAATGTCGGTGTCGTAGGCGGAGAGCGTGACGCCCGAGCTATCCACGATTAGGATCTGATCAATGTAGATCGCGGAGCTCACTCCAGAGTAGGCGAGCGTGACCTGGGAGGGAACCATGCCGTCGAACGTCTGGACTGCCGAGATCCAGCTCCCCGTCGGGCGGAAGCCTCCGGATCCGACCGCACCGGACGCGACGTACCAATCATCAATCGAACCAACCCCGGGCGTCCCTCCGTTATTCGTCACCCCAAAGGAGATCTGGAGATCCGACGCAGTGGAGAAGGTCGCTGTCTCGTCCTGAGTCCATGCGGATCCGTCGCAGGAATAGTACCAGGTGATCGTCGTCCCCGAGCGGGTGATCCGCAACCAGTAGGGCTCGCAGCCTGGGTTCGTGCTGGTCCCGATCTGCGTCCCTGCTCCGGCAGTGACCGTGAATGCGTCCAGGATCGTGTCGATTAGATTCCTGTACCAGATCCCATTCGGTGTTTCCCCGACACCGGGCGTGCAGGTCGTTGTGCTCGCAATCGTATCGAAGGCGCACAGTCCGATCTGCCGGTTCGTCCCATCGGGTGAAGTGGATCCTTTGATCCGAATGTCGAAGGCCCCAGACACCTTCGCAGCCCCGACGCTCCCGCAGGTGGTGAACGTACCCGCGGTAATGCTGATCTGGTAGATCCCGCCCGTGATACTCCGGGCCGCGCAGGTCCCGCGTGTCGTCGGATCCCACTTGAACGTGTTGGCGTCCGAGTCCGCGAGCGTGAAGCTATCTCCCTTCATATTCGAGATCTCGAATGCGCCCGCGGCGATCCCCAGGTTGTCCGTGCTCGTTTCGGTCCCGAGATTCCCGTCCGCTCCCGGTCCGATCCAGGACTTCGTACCTGCGTCGAAGTCCGCGGTCGTCGTCCAGGTGATCGTCACCGCGCGGACGACACCCGGGACGACCAGGACCGTGAAGACGAGCAGCAGGGCGATGATCCACGCGCCCATGGAGAAAACATGGTCTTCCCCCCCGGAGTTTCGGCCCACATTCGGTCTTCCGGGACCCTGCACAGGGCCCGTTTTCATGGAGAAACCCCTTTTCCGGATCCGGATCGGCGGGCCTTCGAGTACCGCCGGATGTACGCGATCAGGGCCGCGATGATCACGACGGAGATCACGATCAGGATCCAAGCGTTGTCGATCTCCGTCGTTCCCCACAGGACGAGCGTCTGACTGTTCGTGAGCAGCAGCTGCACGGTCACGTTCACGTCCCGGATCGGGAAGGCGAAGATCGAGAGCCGGATCACATGGATCCGCGGGTCCAGGGCGGACCCGATCCCCGCGTAGGATCCGTCGATGAACCAGCGGGACTGGCCGATCACGACCCCGGTCACGTTCGCAGTGAGCTCCACGCGGCAGTCGATGCTCACGATCCCGGGATGGCAGATCAGGCGAGCGAGACTCAGGGCCACGGGCGGCAGGATCCAGGGATTCTCCCCCGGGACGCCGCCGGATCCCCCGTCGTCTTCCCCGCTCGATTCTTCATGGCCGACGTTGTAGGAGATGTCGTCCACGAAGGTCTTGTCCGCGATCCCTCCCTCTGCCTGGATCGAGGTCCGCTGGATCGTGAGCGTCTTCGCAGCGGCCCGGATAATCGTCTCCGAGAGCGGACCCAGAGACACTCGGAGTACTCCCGTGGATCCGCTGTACCGGATCTGTCCCGTGTACTGCGTATTGAATGCGAGGGAACAGGCGCTCTCCGTCCCGGGAAACGTATCCGTGTTGTCGGAGAACCGGAAGGAGGCGGTGATCGTGACGCACTCGGGCGTGAAGTACTGCCGCGCCCACAGCGCGATGTGATCCGTTGTCCCTGAAGTGAAACCCCCGTTGTTCTCCCGGAAGCCGAAGAAGTGCCACGCAGGTCCGCCCGAGGATCCGGGATTCTCCGTGAAGGTCGCGGAGAAGTCCATGCTGAAGGCCGTCGCTTCGCTCGCGGAGTACGTCGTCGTCGCGGGATGGCTCAGCAGCTCAGGACCCGGACAGAGCTGGCCCCAGTCCCCGAGCTGCACGTCCCGGGGCGTGGATCTGTACAGGACGCACACCGTGTCGCTGCGGGCCCACCGCGCGGGAGCGGCGAACGGATCCGAATCGAAAGTCTCCCCGAAGACGCTCCCGATGTGGGTAGCCTCTGCGAGTCCGGACCCCAAGACCATGTAAACTAGTGTCGTGATTATGACTGCCGTCGCGATCCCCCGCTGCCGCAGGTCAGGACACGCTTTAGCGTGTCCTGGGGACACCAATCCCCCGTGATACGTATTTGCCCGCACGAATACCAACCATAGTACGTATCGAAGATGGAAAACAAGTACCCGCAGCCAAATGTAAATGTTTGAGCTGCGGGATACGTACTACGATACGTACTCAGGACCCGCTCGGCGTGGGCTCGGGCGTCGGCGCGGCTTCGGCAGCGGCGGGCTTGGAGACCTTCTTCGGTTTCCGGATCCGCTTCGGCGCAGCCCGCGGGGACGGTCGCTTCTCTCGTTCTGTCGGGATCTTCTTCAGGGCGAGCCGGATCCCATGGACCCGCTTGGCGTGGCGCTGGACGCGCTGCTTCGCGATCCACGCTGCGGACCGGTAGGGCTTCCAGCATTCCGGACAGTACGCTCCGATCTTTCCTTTCGGGATTCTACCACCTCCTAGATGGGAGAACGGACCCAGATCCATAAACCTATCGAGGGCAGTCTGGATCAGGATCTGGATCGCGTTCATGGATCGAACAGGAGGCTGTACCCGAATCCGATCACGATCAGGAACACGGTCGCGAGCACGCCGATGGCCGGTACGCCCAGGGCGTACAGCCGCTCGTGCACGGTGAAGACGTAGCCCGCGACCATCCCCGCGACGACCAGGCAGCCCGCGCCGATCACCATGTTGATGATCCGGGCTATGCGATCCGGATCCATCAGCTCACCTTCGGGAGCTGGACCTTCACCCTGCGGCGCTGGTTGTACTTCTCGAAGATCGCGCGGGTGATCAGGGGCTCGTGCGCTCCGGGATAGATCGTCTGCCCCCAGACGAAGTAGCCCAGGTACGCGGGGTTCTGGAGGACGTACCGGACCCGCGTGCAGCCGCCGCAGTCCCCGGTCAATCCCTTCGCGACCCACTCCTTGATCTTCCCGCTCTTGAGGGCGTACCTTCTCCGGATCGCGCGGGGTTTGCAGTCGCACCACTTCAGGAGATCCTGCGAGATCGTCTGGACGCTCGCGCCCTTCGCAGCAGCGGCGAAGATCTTTCGGACCAGGGGGGCGTTTTCCGGATCCAGGACGAGCTCCGAGGGTTTCCCCTCCGAATGCTCCCCCTTCAGGTGCTGGCTGTGGGTCCCGTAGGATCCGTCCCCGTGTTTCCATCGGTAGCCGAACGGAGCTCGCGTCCCGACAGCGACCATCTTCTCCTTCACGGCCTGGCTCATGCCGGTGGTCGTGCGCTCCCCGATCTGCTCCGATTCGAGCTGGGCGATCTGGGCGAGGATCGACATGACGAACCGTCCCATCGCCGTGGTCGTGTCCAGGCTCTCCGTCGTGGACACGAATTGCTTTCCCCGCTTCTCCAGGAGATCCATCATCATCAAGAAGTTGCGGGCGTTCCTGTGGATCCGGTCCATCTTGGGGACCACGAGCACGTCCCACTGATCGATCTCCGCGATCATCTTCTGGTACTGATCCCGCTTCACGTCGCGGCCCGACGCGCCTTCGTCGGCGTAGACGCCCGCTTGGATCCAGTCCCGGGAGACCACATACGCCCCCAGTCGTTCCTCCTGGGCGCTGAGGCTGAAGCCCTCCTGGGCCTGTTCCTCCGTGGACACCCGGGAGTAGATCGCAGCGCGGGGCTTCGCGACCGGCCCGGCTGCCTTCTCCAGCTGGATCACGTCGCGCTCGAATTTCCGCTTCTTGATCCCTGGCATGATCTACGCCCCCAGGATGAAGGTCAGGGCCGCGTACCAGGATCTCTCCAGGTCCGCGATCTCGTTCAGCTTCGCTGCCTGCAGGCGGTCCAGGTGTGCGCCGAAATCCGCGTCACACCAGGACCCGTGCGGACAGGTGATCTCCGCTTTCGCCCGACACCATGGTTCCGAACACTTGTCGCTCATGGATCCTGGATCCGTTCGGGGGGATTTAAACCCTTTTGTGTGGGTTGCCGGAATGATAGCACCCACCCTCCGAAATCGAAATGCACTACACCCTCCGAAATGGAAAAGAGCCCAGCACCCCCCAAAAATCGGCTCTTGGTCACCCCAGCACACAGACCCGGGGCGCAAAC